>Ga0207706_10006018_pt1 | contig 11284 bp, 10 predicted proteins | sample KBSC53metaG_FD_184318 | JGI IMG/M metagenome (GOLD analysis project Ga0207706, IMG submission 184318) | Corn rhizosphere microbial communities from Kellogg Biological Station, Michigan, USA - KBS C5-3 metaG (SPAdes) (version 2) | ecosystem: Host-associated > Plants > Roots > Rhizosphere > Soil ... | reverse complement strand
CCTGCACGATGTGTCGTTCACTGTTGCTGCCGGCCAGACGGTGGCTCTCGTCGGCCGATCGGGTGGCGGCAAGACGACCATGACGCACTTGATCGCTCGGCTCTACGACGCCACATCGGGCACGGTCTCGGTTGCGGGCACCGACGTCAAGAAGCTGACGCAGGATTCGCTGCGGGCTGCGGTGGGCTATGTGACGCAGGACGCGCACATGTTCCACGACACGATTCGCGCGAATCTCCGCTACGCCCGGCCCGAGGCCACTGAGGCGGAGCTGTGGGAGGCGCTGGCGGCCGCGCAACTCAAGGCGCTCGTGGAGAGCCTGCCTGACGGGCTGGACACGGTAGTCGGCGAGCGCGGCTATCGGCTGTCCGGTGGTGAGCGGCAGCGGCTAGCCATCGCCCGGCTGCTGCTCAAGGCACCGCCGATCGTGGTGCTCGACGAGGCCACCGCGCATCTCGACTCAGAGTCAGAAGTTGCGGTCCAGCAGGCGCTCGATATGGCGATGCAGGGGCGTACCAGTGTCGTGATCGCCCACCGGCTGTCCACGGTCAGAAACGCGGACTTGATCATCGTCGTCGACCAGGGCCGGATTGTGCAGCACGGCCGGCACGATGAGCTCCTGGCTGAAGGTGGGCTGTACGCCGAGCTCTACCGGACTCAGTTCGATCAGAGCCCGCGCTGGGCCCCGCCCTCGACTGGGATCACCGAGCCAGTCAGGTAGGACGCGGCGGGGGACAGCACAAAGGCCGCCACTCGACCGAACTCTTCTGGTGTGCCGTATCGCCGTAATGGGATGAAGGCCTCTGTGCTCGCTCGAGCGGCCGCGGGATCATCCTTGAGCGAGTTGAGGTACTGAACGCGCTCAGTGTCGATAGCACCCGGCATCAGGCCAACCACCCGCTTCCCTTGGGGACCGAGTTCGTCCGCCAGCTGTTTAATCAGCATGCCCAGACCAGGACGGAACCCGTTAGACGTCGCGAGTCCCGGCATGGGCGTCTTCACCGAGGTCGACAACACCCAGGCGATGCACAGGTCAGGCGCCGTGCCGTGCCGTATTACGGCGCGGCTGACTCGCAGCGCGGCCAGAAAGACCGATTCGAAGGCGGCACGCCATTGCTCCTCGCTCGTGTCGAGCACTGAACCGGCCGGCGGTCCACCAACGCTGATCAGCGCCCCGTCCAGCCGGCCGAAGGTATCCAATGCCAGCGCACAGGCCGACTCGGCCGTGCTTGCATCGGTCAAGTCAGCCGCCAGCGCGACTGCCCGGTCGGGCCCCATCCGACTCACAGCCTCGGCGAGCACCTCGGCTCGCCGCGCAACCAGCACCACGCGTGCGCCTTCGGAGACGAGCTGCTGTGCTGTCGCACGGCCGAGTCCGCCGCTCGCGGCGGTGACGACGAATGCGCGGTCAGCGAGGCCAAGGTCCATGATCAGATCCTCACACCGTCCTGTTGGGCTTGAGCTTGAGATGCCTCGTCGCGCTCTTCGCGACGGGCTCGCAGATCACCCCTGATGAAGACGACAATGCCGGCTACACCGACGGCGGTGAACATGAACCATTGCACCGCGTACCAAAAGTGTGGGCCCTCGGAGAGCTCCGGCAGCTGGATGGGTTGGAAGCCGCCCTGCTGCTCCGGCTGCACGGTCAGCAGGCCGATGTACCCCGATGAGATTGGATAGGGCAGCGTGGCCGCGATGGCATCGGAGTTGATCAAACGCATCTGATTGTTGACGGGCGTAGTCGCGGCCCGTCGACCCCTCTCGCTGCGACGTACGTGTCCAACCAACGTCACCTCGCCAGCTGGTGGCGCCGGGGCTGTCGACGGGATCTGAGCGCCGTGTCCGCGGGGAATGAATCCGCGATCTACCAGCACGGTGCCGGTTGCAGTATGCAGGGGAGTCACGATCTCGTAGCCGTCGGCATCGCCATTGCTGCGGTAACGCACCACGAACTGATGATCTGGGTCGAAGGTGCCGCGGGCCTCGACCCGCTGCCATTGATCGGCGTCGGTGATCGTGCGAGTGAAGATCTCCTCGTACGGCCGAATCGGCTTTTGCTCGTTGGCGATCGTCGTCGCGTTGCGTTCGCGGCGCTGAGCCAGTCGGTCCAGCTGCCACTCACCCAGGTTGACGAAGACGATGCCGAGCACGGCGACGAAGATGATCAGCAATGCCCAGCGGAGCCACAAGCGGCGCACTCAGCCAGGCTAGCCGGAGGCGTCGGTATTCAGCAGGAGTGCTGTAGCGGTGGCGGCCGTACGTTCCAGCGTGGCGCCGCGGCCGACCGCGATCCCGACCAGGAATGTAGTCAGCGGTGCAGCGACCCTCTCCACCTCATGCGCGGAGTCCCGAGCGAGGTCCAGCAGGGTGTGCACGGCATCGTCATCCAGCGGGATGTCGCTGATGTCCAGCTCGGTAGCTAGGTGGGTCAGCCACTGCTTGAGTTCCATACGAGGATGATGCTATGGGACGAGTAACTCGGCGCCACACCGTGCTGCGGCTGGGACCCGGACAGGATCAGTCGATTCGCCGCAACGACACCCTCGCTGTGGAGGAGCCGCTGGAGATCCGCCTGAACGGTGAGTCGTATCTGGTCACGATGCGCACGCCCGGCCACGACATCGATCTGGCCCACGGGCTGCTCTACAGCGAGAGCGTGATCGCCGAGCGGTCAGATGTCGTACTCGCACGCTATTGCGCCGGATCGGGCCCTGATGGTGTCAACACCTACAACGTGCTGGACGTGACTCTGGCCCCCTCTGCCCACCCGCCAGCACCGGCCGCGCGGCGCAATGTCCTCACAACGAGCGCGTGCGGGATCTGCGGCACCACCACGATCGAGGAGGTTTTGCGCGAATCCCCATACCCGATGAATGCCGGGCCAGATATACCGGCTGCGCTGATTCTCTCGGCACCGGACCGACTGCGACAACAACAGCGGGCGTTCGACCAGACCGGTGGACTGCATGCGGCGGGGCTGCTCGGGCTCGACTCGGAGATGATCTGCGTTCGGGAGGATGTCGGTCGGCACAATGCCGTGGACAAGGTCATTGGCTGGGCCATCAGGGAGCAGCTGCTGCCGCTCCACCAAATGATCTTGACGGTATCAGGACGGGCGTCTTTTGAACTCACCCAGAAGGCCGTGCTGGCTGGCATTCCGGTGCTCGCTGCAGTCTCAGCGCCAAGCTCGTTGGCCGTCGAATTGGCTGAGGAGGCTGGGCTGACCCTGGTTGGTTTCATCCGTGGCAAGTCCATGAATGTCTACACTCACGCCGAGCGGATCCGCTGGTCGACGAACGGTCAAATTAGACTCCAAGAATGACGACGCTGATCCCTTTCCCGCGGCTGCGCAATGGCGATTCCGCGCCCGCGGAACCAGTGCAGCGTGGTCAACAGGCACTTGCGGATGGCTATGGTCGGATAGCCACGGATCTGCGGGTGTCACTTACTGACCGGTGCAATCTTCGCTGCGCCTATTGCATGCCTGCCGAGGGATTGGACTGGCTACCGGGCGCCGAGGTGCTCACCGATGACGAGATTGTGCGTTTGATCACGATTGGCGTCGAACGGTTGGGCATCACGACCGTACGGCTCACCGGCGGGGAGCCGCTGTTGCGCAAGAACCTAGAGCTGTTGGTTGCTGAAATTGCAGCCCTCACGCCGGCGCCGGAGATCGCGCTGACCACAAACGCGATTGGCCTGGCTGCACGCGCGGAGAAGCTGGCCACGGCAGGGCTGCGGAGGATCAATATCTCGCTGGACACCCTTGATCCGGATACGTTCATCCGGCTCAGCCGTCGTCGACGACTGCCTGACGTGCTCGCCGGAGTCGCTGCTGCGCGGCAAGCCGGCCTTCACCCGATCAAGATCAACACCGTGCTGATGCGCGGTATCAATGATCATGAAGCTTTCGATCTGCTGCGCTGGGCCATGGCCGAGCGGGTCCAGCTCCGGTTCATCGAGCAGATGCCGCTGGATCCACAGCACGGCTGGCAACGCGCAGACATGATCACTGCAGCCGAGATCACGCAACGTCTCAGCCAGCATGTCAAGCTGATCGAAGACCCAGAGGATGCGCTGACCCGTGGCAGCGCGCCGGCTGAGCTGTTCAGTGTGGTCGGCACCGGCTACTCGGTCGGCATTATTGCGGCGGTCTCGAAACCGTTCTGCGGCGCGTGTGACCGGGTCCGGCTTACTGCCGACGGCCAGATCAGGAACTGCTTGTTCGCCCGTACGGAATCCGATCTCCGTACGCCGCTACGCAACGGCGCGAGCGACGCCCAACTCGCCGCGCTGTGGGTGGCGGCCGTACGGGGAAAGCAGCCTGGCCACGGCATCAATGACCCGAGCTTCCTGCAACCCGACCGGCCCATGTCGGCGATCGGCGGCTAGTGCCCCGGAAGGGCACTAGAGGGCCAGTACCTCCTTCAGGAATCCGCGGGCCGAGAGGAACTGCGACAGCGTTTCGCGATGATCGTCGCAGGCAAGCCAGTGCTTCCGCCGGTCTGCGCTGTGAATCTTCGGGTTGTTCCACTGCAGGTCGTACGAGGCAGGCTTCCGGCAGCCTCGGGCGGCACATATCAGACCATCAGGCCCTGCCGGGAGCGGGTCGACACCGCTAGGCGACGCGTTCATTCGGTCGCTGTGGCCCGTCGTCCCCCTCGTCGATCACCTCGCCGCTTTGTCCCTCATCCTGACCGGCCGTGAGCTCCGGTCCGCCACTCATCATCGCGTTGGGGGCTCGCTTCTTGCCTGCGCGGAAATGCTGGTCGACCTGGTTCGCCGCGATCACGGCGATGAACGGCAACACCACCGCGCAAGCGAACAACACCCAACGAAAGACGCCTTCCACGAAGACCATGCTGATGAAGCAGGCGGCGCGGAAGGCCATCGTGATCGTGTACTTGCGAATCCGAGACGACATTTCCTCGCTGGTGCTCATCCGCGCGTCAGTGATCAGGGTGCCCGAGCCACGGTGACCCGTGTCCGCCATGGTCGGGCTGTGCGCCATCTCGCGATCGGTCACCACGTCAGCCTACGCCTGCTCGCAGACGAGCTGGAGTAGTCGGTAGCGTGACCCCGTGAATCCATCGAGGGTCGTTCTGGTGACCGGCGGCAGCAAGGGAATTGGATATTGCATCGCATCTAAATTCGCTCAAAATGGCCATCGGGTTGCAGCCACCTACCGCAGCGGCGAGGTCCCTAGCGAGGTGCTGGGTGTGCAGTGCGACGTCACCGATCCTTCTCAGGTGGAAGCGGCCTTTGCTCAGGTGGAATCGAATCTTGGCAACATCGAGGTAGTGGTCGCCAACGCTGGGATCACCCGAGACACCTTGTTGCTCAGGATGTCCGATGAGGACTGGGATCAGGTGATCGCGACCAACTTGACAGGGGCGTTCCGGGTAGCGCGGCGGGCCGCCCGGCCGATGATCCGGGCGCGATTCGGACGCATTGTCTTCATCTCCTCCGTGGTCGGACAGCTCGGCTCGGCCGGACAGGTCAACTATGCGGCGTCCAAGGCCGGCCTCCTGGGGATGGCCCGCTCGCTCGCACGCGAGCTCGGATCGCGGGGCGTGACAGCAAATGTCGTCGCGCCTGGATTCATCGAGACCGACATGACTGCCGAGCTCGGTGAGGACCTGGTGAAGAAATACTCAGAACAGATTCCTTTGGGCCGATTTGGTTCGGCGGACGATGTCGCCGGGGCGGTTGAGTTCCTCAGCAGCGAGGCGGCCGGTTACATCACAGGTGCGCTGATCCCGGTCGACGGCGGCCTTGGCATGGGGCACTAGGAGCAGAGGGAAACATCTGTGGGCATTCTCGAGGGCAAGAGCATCCTTGTTGCCGGCGTCACCCTGGACACCTCTATCGGCTTCCATGTTGCCAAGATCGCTCAGGCGGAGGGGGCAACCGTTGTGGTCTCCAACTTCGGCAGGGCGATGAGCCTGACCGCCCGAGTGATCAAGAAACTTGATCCAGTGCCGGTGCTGCTAGAGGTCGACGTCACCAATGACGACCACCTCCGCGGGCTCGCCGCGCAGCTTGGCGAGCACGTAGATCATCTTGATGGGCTGGTGCACTCGCTGGCCTTCGCAAATCCCGAGACCGCACTAGGCGGGAAGTTCCTCGGCACGCCCTGGTCAGATGTCGGCACCGCTCTGCAGGTGTCCGCCTATTCGTTGGCCTCGTTGTCGATGGCCTGCAAACCCCTGCTCGCCAATCCCGCATCGGTGGTCGGGCTGACCTTCGACGCGACCGTATCCTGGCCGGTCTATGACTGGATGGGCGTCGCCAAAGCCGCGCTGGAGAGCACCTGTCGCTACCTGGCCCGCTATCTCGGACCGGAAGGGATTCGGGTCAATCTGGTTGCTGCGGGCCCGCTGGAAACCCTGGCCAAGAAGGCGATCAGCGGCGCCGACTCCTTCAACGTGGTGTGGGGTCAGCGAGCACCGCTCGGCTGGGATCCCAAGGACATCACCCCCACTGCGAAGGCGGTGGTGGCGTTGCTCAGTGACTTCTTCCCTCGGACCACCGGAGAGATGATTCACGTGGATGGCGGCCTGCACTCGACGGGCGCTTGACGGGCCTGATGGCCAGCGCATCCGATGCCCGCTCGCTGGTCGAATTGCGCCTACTCGACGGGCCCAACCTGTACTTTCCTCGGCCCGCGGCGAAGGTGACACTGGATCTCGGCGAACTGCTCGGCCTGGAGGTGGCAGCGGCTCGTGATCTTGGAGTGGAGCTGGGACTGGGTAATACGCGTCCCGGAGCCGCCGGATCGGCCTTTCGGCAGCGCTTTGCGATACGGCTCGTGACCCAGATTGTCCGGCGGCTCGCTAGCGCAGGAGGCGCGACGAGGCTGGCGGTGCGTACCCGGACCGGGCAGGCAGTGAGCGAGCTTGTGGTGGCGTATCCGTGGCGCAACGCTGGCAGGGCCGAGGGATTGGCGTACGGGCTCGCGCGAGTGCTCGACAGGGTTACCGCGGGCCCGCGGGCGGTCGCCGAGATGATCATTGTCGAGGGCGCCGCACTGGCCGCTGCTCCGCTCGGTTCGGCTCCCGAGCTGATCAGGCCTCAGATTCCCGTGGTCGCGATCACCGGCACGAACGGCAAGACCACGACGGCAAGGATGATCGGTCACATTGCTCGACAGGCCGGCAGGCTGGTGGGTTGGTCAAGCACCGATGGCGTTTACATCGACGGGCGGCTTGTTGAGGCGGGTGACTTCTCCGGTCCGAGTGGAGCCGGTCGGGTGCTGCGTCACCCGGGGGTTGAGCTGGCTGTAACCGAGACGGCGCGCGGCGGGATTCTGCGTCGCGGCGTTGGCGTCGCGTACAACGATGTCTCGGTGGTCACCAACATCAGCGCCGATCATTTGGGACTTGGGGGCATTGACACCCTTGATCAGCTTGCGGAGGTCAAGGCGGTCATTACCAAGATCACCAAACCCAGCGGCTGGTGCGTGCTGAACGCCGACGACCCTCGGACACTGGCCATGCGGCTCGGCACCAAAGCTCAAATCTGGGTCTTCACGCGTGATCCCAACTCACCGGGCGGCCGTACCGTGCTTTCCGGAGGCGGCCGGATCACCACGCTGCTCGGCGGCTGGGTGTGTGTCCTCGGGCCAGGTGCCGACCCGCTGCAGGTCGTCGAGGTCATCGATGTCCCGATGACCTTGGCCGGATTGAGCCGCGTCAATGTGGAGAACGTTCTGGCGGTGACCTCGGCAACGTTGGCGTTGGGGTTCTCGGTCGAGCAGGTAGCCGACGGGCTGCGATCGTTTGATCCGAACGAGAACAACCCCGGCCGGATGAACATCTGGACTCTCCCGATTCCGGGCGGAGCGATCAGCGTCGTGATCGACCTGGCGCACAACGAGGCCGGCCTGGAGGCGCTGCTGGAGATCATGAGTGGTATCCGTCCCCCGCACGGGCGCCTGTTACTGGGCGTCGGTACCGCTGGTGATCGGGGCGATGAAGTCTTCGTACGTCTCGGCGAGATCGCCGCGCTGGGTGCCGATGTCGTTGAGATCGTCAACAAGGGTGACTACTTACGGGGTCGGAGTATGGCCGAGATCAGCGGGCTGATCACCGAAGGCGCCGCGCACGCCGGTATGGCGATCCAACGGGCACACGACAGCGAGCTTGGTGGGCTGGTGTCGTTGGTAGATCAAGCGCGTCATGAGGACGTCGTTGCGATCATGACGCATCAAGATCGTGAGGAGCTCGATCGTTGGCTGCTTGATCACCAGGCAACACGCGATGACGCAGGAGCGCTGCGCGCGAAAGTGCTGCGGGCCGTAGCAAGGCCTTGACTTCGAGCGAAGTTGAGGTTGCATGCTGGAGCTCCAGCCAGGAGGAAATGTGTTTACACCAGCAGAGGAGTCATATCTGAAAAGCCAGCTGCTTGCGCGGCTGGCGACGGTGGCGCCGGACGGAACGGTTCAGAACTCGCCGGTTGGGTTCTTTTTCAACGACGAGCTCAAGACTTTCGACATCTGGGGACAGCGAATGGGGCGAACCAAGAAGTTCGCGAATGTGACAAGTTACCCGCGGGTTGCGCTCGTGATCGATGATCTTGCCTCCGTGAACCCGTGGATCGCCCGCGGGATCGAGATCCGAGGGCTGGCGGAGCCTCTCAGCGATCTCGAACCGCCTAGGCCGTACTACAGCCGTGAAGTGATCAGGATCCACCCATTCAAGATCATCACCTGGGGCCTGGAAGAGGGCGGAGCCTATACCTCACGTCGGATCGGCACGGCTTCGCAGGTTAAGGGAGCTCCTGCATAGCCACTGGTTCAGGCTCGTCGTGAGTTGCATCTGGTGCGTAGTCGGGGTCAGGCACGGCGTTGCTGAATTCTCGATCATCGTCAGCTCGTGCCCCCGGCTGCGCGTGATGACCGTAGGACTCCAGCAGGGCCATCACCGCAGCGTGCTGCTCGACGCAGATCACGACCAAGTCCCCAGGATTGGATCGCGAGATCGCGTGCCGGACGCTGGCGAGTTCGTCGAGGACGGTCTCGATCTGCTTGCAGCGAGCCCCCTCTGCCCGCGCCTGGCGCGCTCCCTGCACGACGAGCCCAGCAACCTCGCCAGCAGCGCGGCCGCGGGGATTCGCGTCCTCCCGCACAATCAGCACGTCGAAATGTTGAGCTGCCTCGTTCCCTAGCGCGCGCATGTCATCGTCTCGGCGATCCCCCGCGGTGGCGATCACGCCGATGCGGGACACGCGTCCCAGATCGTTGGTGCTTTCCAAGACGTCGCCGGTCTTGTCCACAAAATCACCGAGCATGACCATCCCGGGAACGTTGTGGCAGTAGTCGACGATGACCGTGCGACCTTCAACGCTGACCTCATTCAGCCGACCGGGAGCGAGGTAGTAGTTGGTCGAGAAGGTCCGCAGGCCCTGCCGGATGTCGTGCAACGAAGCGCCTGCCGCGAACGCCGCCGCAGCAGCAGCCATGGCGTTCTGAACGTTCATGGTGGCGCGGCCGCCAAAGGTCGCGGGCAGCAGGTGGGTCCACGCCAGCTGCATGGAGCGCCGACCTTCCTTGACCATGATCATGTCGCCAAGATCGCTATGCTCCAGCACGACCGCGCGACCACCGCGTCGGCAGTGATCATCTACGGAATCTCGGATGTCGCTGCCGGGCTCAGCCATACTAAACCAGACGATTCGGCCCGAGCAGCGACGACGCATGGCGCGAACCAGTGGATCATCGGCATTGAGCACTGCGAAGCCGCTGCGCGGCACAGCCTCCACAATGACAGCCTTGACATCGGCGAGCTGTTCGAGCGTGTCAACGCCACGCAGACCGAGATGATCGGCCTGCACGTTCAACACGACGCCGACATCGTTCCGCTCATAGCCCAGGCCTTCGCGCAGGATGCCACCCCGCGCGACCTCGAAGACTGCGAAGTCGACACGTGGATTCTGCAGCACCATCTTCGCCGACCGCGGGCCTGAGGCGTCGGAGCGGATGACCAGCCGTTCATCGATGACGACGCCGTCCGTCGAGGTCATGCCCACCTTCCTGCCGATGCCCTTGAAGATGTGCGCGATCATCCGCGAGGTCGTGGTCTTGCCATTCGTCCCGGTGACGGCGACGATCGGGATTCGGCTCGGCCTACCCGGCGGGAACAGCATGTCGATCACCGGCTTCGCCACGTACTGCGGATCTCCGACGGTCGGGTGAGTGTGCATTCGGAAACCAGGCGCGGCATTGACCTCACAGATGCCGCCGCCGGTCTCCCGTACGGGCTGGGTGATATCGGGCGCGATGAAGTCGATGCCCGCAATGTCCAGTCCGACTACCTGGGCGGCCTCCTCGGCAATCTCGATATTCTCCGGATGAGCCTCGAAGGTGCGATCGATGGAGATGCCGCCGGTGGACATGTTGCCGGTAAGCGTGAGCTTGATCATCGTCCCGTCGGGCGGTACGTCGTCCATTGTGAAGCCTTGAGCTGCCACCAGCTCAATCGCGGCCTGATCGATCTTGATCCGGGTCAACACCTTTTCGTGGCCGACGCCGCGGCGCGGATCGGCGTTCGTCTGTACGACGAGCTCGTTGATCGTCAGTACGCCATTACCGATCACATGAGCAGGGACTCGTTCGGCGATGGCGGCGATCTTGCCGTCGATCACCAGGCAGCGGTAGTCACGCCCGGTGACATAGGTCTCGACGATGATCAATCCACCGCGGGATTCGGACTTGGCGACATCGAAGGCACGGCGTACGTCGGCATCACTGCGCAGGTCGAGCATGACGCCACGACCATGGTTGCCGTCCAGCGGCTTCAGTACGACGGGGTAGCTGATCCGATTGGCCAGCCGGACTGCATCGTCGACCGTACGCACCGACTGCGATCGCGGCACCGGCAGTCCGGCCGCCGACAGTAACGAAAGAGTGAGCTCCTTGTTGCTGGCGATGTCCACCGCGACCGACGGCGTTTGAGACGTCATGGTGGCCCGAATCCGCTTTTGGTGCACGCCCTGGCCGAGTTGGACGAGCGACGCGCTATTCAGCCGCAGGTAGGGAATGTCACGGCTGACGGCTTCCTCGACGATGGCCTGGGTGGACGGCCCGAAAGCTGTTCTTTCGCCGCGGACGATGAACCGCTCCAGCTCCTCGTCGAAGTCGAACTCGGGGTCGGGGATGATCAGATGGTTGATCAGCCGGACGGCCAGCTCACCAGCGGCGAGCCCGACCGACTCGTCGTAGTAGGCGTAGATCACGTTGTACCGGCCACGCTCGCCCTTCACTTGCCGGGTCTTGCCGCGCCGC
>Ga0207706_10006017_pt1 | contig 11284 bp, 6 predicted proteins | sample KBSC53metaG_FD_184318 | JGI IMG/M metagenome (GOLD analysis project Ga0207706, IMG submission 184318) | Corn rhizosphere microbial communities from Kellogg Biological Station, Michigan, USA - KBS C5-3 metaG (SPAdes) (version 2) | ecosystem: Host-associated > Plants > Roots > Rhizosphere > Soil ... | reverse complement strand
CCGGTTGCGAGATCCTCGACGCGCGCGTCGATGCGGATCTCTTCTCCTGCCTGGTAGATGCTGCCAATGACGACGGCCCCGGCTCCTGCAAGCTTCGCGATTTCGCCCACCTGCCGGGGATCGAGCGACGCCATCCAGCGGTCGGGCGGAAGCGTGACCAGCGTGACGTCGCGGAGCTGGTAACTGGACGCATGGAAGGCGAGTTCGACGAGCGTCCCCGTCCCGTTCCGTACCATCAACCAGATCCTGGCTCCCCACGCCGGAGGCCAGCGCAGCGCGAACGGGATGTACTCGTCGCCAACGCTTTCCGCCGCGGGCACGGGGCCGATGTACGGCTCCGCGAACGCGGCGGATGGATCGTCCGGCGTCTTTCGCGTCGGCTCCACGCGGGCCTAGCGCTCGGCCAGGTGCTCGCCCGCCGCGCGGTCGGAGATGGCGAGGCTGCGCAGTTCGGCCCGGGTGCCGTTGAAGCGGTCCAGGTCCACGATCTTCTGGATGCCCGGCACCCTCCCCTGCTCCGAGTGCTGCCAGAAGGTCCAGCGCGCGTGCGACGGCGAGTCGACGCCGTACTCCGCGATCCAGAGCGGATAGTCGTCCAGCGCGGCGCCCAGGTGCGCGCGGCGGAACCCCGGCTTGGTGTAGACGACCGGCCGCACGCCCGTGCGCGCCTCCACGATCCGCAGCCAGGTGCGCACGCCGCGGATCAGCCGCGCGTCGCTCACCCCGTCCGTCGCCTCCACGTCCAGCACCGGGGGCAGGTCGCCCTCGCGCACGGGGACCACGGCCAGGAAGTGCTCCGCCTGCGCCGCCGCGTCGCGCCCCGGCCGGAAGCGGTGATAGGCGCCGCGCAGGATCGCCGTCTCCCCCAGCGCCGCCCAGTGCCGCCGGAAGGTGGGATCGGCGTACGTCGCCCCCTCCGTCGCCTTCACGAACGCGAACCCGACGCCGGCCTGTTCCACCGCCGCCCAGTCTACGTGCCCCTGGTAGTGCGACACGTCCACCCCCCGCGCCGGCAGATTGTCGTCGGCCGCCGAGATCGCCCGAGTTCCCCCTGCCGCCGGCGCGACGGAGGACGCGGCCGAGGCGGCGATCGCGATCGGCGCGACGGATACCGGACTGTTGCCCACGCCGAACGCGTGTGCGCCGGCGACGGCGGCGGGGATCAGGAGAGCGGAGGCGAGCTTCAGTCGAACCAGCGGCATCAGGCCAGATCGGGTCGGAGGCGATGTGCGGCAGTCTGGAAGTTGAATCCAGATCGGCACTTACCGCATCATCAGTGCGAAAAGCTTGCCAGCGGAGCCGGGAGAAAGCCGCGAGGGGCTCGTGAGATGGGATGTACGCGTCGATGGCCGCGTGGGAGTCCGCGAAGGCGGACTTTGGGCCGGTGTAGCCGCGGATTCATCCGCCCGGTGACCCACGGCCGGTGTGAGGCTGGATCGAGTGACGAAGGGACGGGCGGTGAGGAACTACCCGTTGAACCGGTTCATCGCCGGCTCGATGCCCTGCTCCATCCAGAGCCTGATGCCGTCGATGCAGTCGTCGAAGCGCTCGCGGACGAGCTCCTGGTCGCGCTTCGGCATGGGGGAAAGAACCCAGTCGGCCAGGTCCCACTGCGGGGGCTTGGCGCCCACGCCGATGCGCAGGCGCGGGTAGTCGCGCGTCCCCAGCGCCTGCTCCACCGACTTGAGGCCGTTGTGGCCGCCGGGGCTTCCGTTCGGACGGAAGCGGATCTTCCCCGGCTCCAGCGCCACGTCATCGACGATCACGAGAAGATCCTTCGTGATGTCGATCGCGTTCATCCGCTTGTAGGGGAGGAGCGCGCTCCCGCTGCGGTTCATGAAGGTGATCGGCTTCACCAGCCGCACGGCCCACGGATCGAGGCGGCCCGTGGCGGTGGCGGCGTTCTTGTCGGCGCGGAAGCGGCCGATGGCCCAGCGCTCCGCGACCACGTCCAGCAGCCACCACCCCACGTTGTGCCGCGTGAGCGCGTACTCGCGGCCGGGGTTGCCCAGCCCCACGATCACCTTCAGCCCGGCCACGGCGCCATCCTCTCCCCCATCCCCATCATCGTCCAGAGACGCCGTACGAGAGAACAGCGCGCGCAGCCGGGCCCACAACGCTTACTCCTCGTCGGCCTTGCCGCCGCCGCGCAGCACCTCGGGCTCGGCCGGCGCCTCGGTGGCCTCGGCCGCGTCCACGCCCTCCTCGTGCACCCGCGCCGCCAGCACCGACGCGACCGGGAGCTCCCCGTCCATCAGGATGGTGACGTTGGGGATGGAGATGTCGGCCACGCGCACGCTCTCGCCGATCCCCAGCCCGCTGATGTCCACCTCGGCCGCGTCGGGGATGTTCCCCGGCAGGCACTCGATGTGAAGGGCGTAGAGCACCTGGTCGAGCACGCCGCCCTCGTCGCGCACCCCCACCGGGGTGCCCACGAGACGGACGGGGATGTCGAGCTTGAGCGTCTCGTCGCCGTGCACCAGGAGGAAGTCGACGTGCTGCACCTCGGGGCGCCAGGGGTGGCGCTGGATCTCGCGGATCAGCACGTCGGCGCGGGTGCCGTCGATCTCCAGGCCGATCAGCGTGTTCTCGGGGTTCACGTGGTGCAGCAGCAACTCCAGCTCGTGGGCGTCCACGGCCAGGGTCTCGGTGCGGTCGCCGTGGCCGTAGAGCACCGCCGGCACCTTGCCGCCGCCGCGCAGCTTGCGGGCGACGCCCTTGCCGCCGCCTTCGCGCTTCGTGGCCTTGAGCGTTGCATTCGCCATCGTCACACCTCTCTTCAAGAGACGGAAAGGCCCGGCGCGAGAAAGCTGCGCCGGGCCCAGGGTGAAGTCAGACCGCCTCGAACAGCGAGCTGACCGATTCGTTCACGTGCGTGTAGCGAACCGCCTTCGCCAGCAGCTCGTCGGTGCTGAGCACCGTGAGCTGCGGCCACTGTTTGCTCTCGGGCACCGGGATGGTGTCGGTTACCACGATCTCGGTGAAGGGCGCCCCCTGCAGCCGCTCCACCGCGGGGCCGCTGAGCAGCGCGTGCGTGGCGCAGGCGTACACGTCCCTGGCCCCGCGCTCCTTGAGCGCCCGCGCGGCCTGGGCCATGGTCCCCGCGGTGTCGATCATGTCGTCGGAAAGGAGACAGTCCTTCCCGTCCACGTCGCCGATCACGTGCATCACCTCGCTTACGTTGGCGGCGGGGCGGCGCTTGTCGATGATCCCGATGGTGCCGCCCAGCCGCTTGGCGAAGCCGCGGGCCATCTTGGCGCTCCCCACGTCGGGCGAGACCACGACCAGGTTTTCGAGGTGCTTTTCGCGGAAGTAGCGGGTGAACACCGGCGCGGCGTACAGGTGGTCCACCGGGATGTCGAAGAAGCCCTGCAGCTGGTGCTGGTGGAAGTCGATGGAAAGGACGCGGTCGGCGCCGGCGGCCACGATCATGTTGGCCATCAGCTTGGCCCCGATCGCCACGCGCGGCTGGTCCTTGCGGTCCTGCCGGGCGTAGCCGAAGTAGGGGATCACCGCGGTGATGCGGGCGGCGCTGGCGCGGCGGGCGGCGTCCAGCAGCAGCAGCAGCTCCAGGATGTTGTCCGAGGGCGGGCAGGTGCTCTGGATGATGTACAGGTCGCGCCCGCGCACGTTGTCGTCGATGCGGACGAAGATCTCGCCGTCTTCGAAGTTCTTGACGGTCACCCCGCCCAGCTCGCACCCCAGCAGCTCGGCCACGCGCGCGGCCAGCGGCTCGTTGGCGCGACCGGAAAGGACCATCAGGTTGCCGTCCGCCAGACTCTCTTCGTACATCGTCCGGTGCCGCGTTCCGTTGCGTGTGGGTGTGCCCGGGAGAGCGGTAGAATAGGCCGCCCCGCGGGGGCCAGTCAAGGCGAGGCACCCGCCGCGTCACCCTCGCCGGCACCGCGACGACGGCTTCGGCGCGCGTCGACCCACTTCGTTCCACGCGCGAGGCCGTGTGACCCGCCGTTGCGGTTCGCAGGCGAAAGGGCCCGGGATGCGCTCCCGGGCCCTCGATTGAAGAAGTCGTACCCGCCCGAGTGGCTCAGCGGCCATAGATGCCGATGCCGTAGCGGCAGGGCTCGTTGCTGCAGGCGGTCATGATCGCCCGCACGGTGTAGGTGCCGGTGCGGCGCGGCGTCACTTCCACGATCGGGGTGTCGTCGTCGAGCACGTCGCTGTCCACCTCGGTGCCGCTGGGGTCGTACAGACGCAGGTCCAGATCGCTGCAGTCGTTGTCGCACACGCCGATCATCGAATACGAGGTGCCGGCGTTGAGCTGCACCGTCTTGATCTCCGACGCGCCGTTGCGCAGCGAGCCGATGTAGGGCTCGTGCGTGCGGTGCATCCCGCGGCTGGTGACCATCTCCGAGGCGCGGTTCAGCAGGTTGGCCACCTGGCCGGCCCACTGGTCGCCGTCCCCGACGCTGCCGCTGCCCGTGGACGCCGAGCCGCCGCGCGAGCCGTACACCCCGATGCCGTAGCGGCAGGGCTCGCTGCTGCAGGTGGTCATGATCGCGCGCAGCGTGTAGGTGCCGGTGGCGCCCGGGGTTACGCTCAGCACGGGCGTGTCGTCGGTCAGCACGTCCTCGGCGACCATCCGCCCGCGGGGGTCGTACAGGCGCAGGTCGAAGTCGGTGCAGTCGTTGTCGCACACGCCCACGATCTGGTACGAGGTGCCGGCGCTGAGTTGCAGGGTGTGGGCTTCGTTGGCGCGTTCGTTCAGCGAGCCGATGAACGGCTGGTGCGTCCGGCTCAGCCCGCGGCTGGTGGCGGTCTGGGCGGCGGCGTCCAGCAGCCGGCTCACCTGCCGGGTCCATTCGTCCTGGGCAACGGCCCTGGTGGTGGCGGCGACGGTACACAGGCCGGCGAGGAGAAGCGTGGTGTTGCGGCGCATCGATGCTCCGGGGGATCGGGAGGGAGGGTGCGGCGGAATGCCGCGAGATGCGGAAAACGTACAGCGCAAGGAACGTGACTCCAAGCCGCCGTACGCTCCGCCCGGCCGCGCGCCGCCAGATGTTCCCAGATTCCGCCTCCTGCCGGGAAGGTTCGCGCACCGGCGTAAACGGCGGAAAAACGGCCACTTGCGCCCGGCTGCGTGGGCGCGCTCCCCCGCCATCCAGCTCCCGGAACGGCCGGGGCCCGGGATGCGCTCCCGGACCCTGGATGGTGCGCGGAGACGGCGGGAGTGTCCGCCGTCCCATTTTGTCGCTGTCCCCTGCGTGGGTCAGCGCACGAACTCGCCCACCTCCTTCACCCGCACCGGCGCCGGGTTCAGCGGCGCGGGCCCGTCAGCGGACGCACCCGCCCGCGCCGTTCACCCACGGGCCGCCGGGCGCCGCGCGGATGCCGGGGCGAGGGCGATGGCTACAGCGCCCCCACGATCAGCTCCCGGAGCGCGGCGTGGTCCTCGTCGGAGGGGGGCGGGTCCTGTTTCCAGCTGAGGAAGATCATGAACTCGGCGTACAGCTCCGCCAGCTCGCGGGGGTCGTGCGGCCCCGGCGCGAAGAGAGGGTAGCGCGCGATGCTGATGCCCGTGATGATCCGGACGATCTCGTTGCGCGGCGTGGGGAGCCCGCGCGCATCCAGCCGCTCGCCGATCACCCGGCTCACCGGGCCGAGGTCGAGCGACGCGATGGGGAGGAGGTCGGCCAGCAGGCGGAAGATCTCGGCGTACGTGGCCGCGGCCAGCGGAGGCGGGCCCCTCCAGCTCCATCGGTTGACCCTCGGCGCACCCTTCGGCGGAGGGAGGGTTCCCGGTTCGGGACGCGGATGCACCCCCGGGATGAACAGGTATCCGGGCGTCGAGGGCATCGAAAGCATCGACACTCCGAGCTCCTCAACACTCTCCAGCAGTGGCTTGAACCCTCCATACCCGGCCCAGGTCGTGTCGATCGCCTCCGGGCCCAGGAGCTCGCGTACGTGCTGGGCCGCGTCTGCCATCACCACGGCCGTTGGAGACGCGGCGACGTACTCGCGCACCACCTCGGCCACGCGGTCGCGCAGCCCCTCGTCACGCACCAGCGGTGCCGGCAACTCGTGCACGCCGGGAACGTAGACATGGTTTTCGGCCGTGGCGAGCCGCGGGTCTCCCAGAGAGTCGATCAGGGACCGGAGAGACCCGGAACCGAGCCAGCTGGTCTGCTGCAGGAGGGGGCCCAGGGCCTCCTGGAGAGGGTGCCTCAGCTCACTCAGCTGGACCGGGGCCGCCGAGTCTTCGACCCGCTTCCAGATCACCGCGGCGACCTGCCGCCGCGCCGCCGCCGCGTCCACCCCGGCCGCCCGCAGGTGCTCGCCCGCGACCTCGATCACCTCCGCCCGCAACTCCGTGATCGCGGAGAGCGCCTTCGCGACGTCCCCGTACTTCCCGTCGAGGGACCCGGAATGCCGCAGCCAGGCGATCCCGAGCGGCCCCAGGACCGCCTGCTGCTCCGGCAGAAGCCACCACACCCCGAGCCACACGTTCTCCCACCCGGGTGTTTCCGGCGCGTTCCGCCGCACCCACGCCAGCGCTTCGCCGGGGGCCGGCGAGACCTCCACGCCGCGCCCCACCAGCGTTCTCCAGACGAACGCCCAGGCCGGGTGCGCGGGCCCGGCCGCCGCGAGCCAGCGGGAAAGCTCGGGCACCACGTCGTCCCCGTTCTCCGGCGTGGTGAACAGCGCGGTGACGCGGGCGCGCTGCGAATGCGTGCCCACCCCCTTCCCCAGCCAGTCCAGGGCGAGCCGGACCAGCTCGGCGCGTGGCGCTCCCCCGGTCCAGAGCGACTTCAGCACGGCGGACCAGTCCCAGTGCTCCGGCGCCGCGACCAGCCACGCGAGCGCCAGCTCCGCCAGCTCGCCGCGATGCTCTCCGGCCGCCCACAACGACCTCCACACCCGCGCCCAGGCAGGGTCGTCGCACGGGGCGCCCCGCAGCCACGCGAGGCGGACCTCGCCCGTCTCGCCGGCTGCGGGGCCCTGGTTGCGCAGCACGGCGAACACGCGCGCCCCGACCATGCTGTTCCCCGCCTCCGAGCCCAGCCAGCGGACGGCGAGCGGTGCCAGGGCGCGGCGCAGCTCCTCCGTGGCCCAGACCGTCTGCCACACGAACGGCCACTGCACGGGGAGCCACGCGAGGCTCGCCTCCAGCCACTGCAGCGCGACCTCCTCGAGCCGAGGGCGATCCGTCCGGGCATCCCACAGGCGCGTGAACACGTGGCCCCACGAGCCGTGCCTCGGCGCCTCGCACAGCCACGCCAGCCCCAGCGCCTCCAGCTCCTCCACCCTCCGCCGCGCATCCCACAGCAACGTCCAGAGCCGCCCCCAGGTGGCCTCGTCGGGCTCCGCCGCACGCAGCCAGGCGATGCCCCGCGTATCGAGCGCGTCCGGGTCGGCGCCGTTCTTCCACGCCGCGGAAAACACGTGGAACCACGACGACCGCTCACCCGGACTGCGCACCGGCAGGTTCGCGATCTCCAGCTCCAGCCACTGGACGGCGGGCGGCACCAGGGCGTCGCGCAGCGCCTCGGCCGTCCAGGCCAACTGCCACACGTAGGGCCATTGCACCGGCATCCAGCCGAGGCTCTCCGCCAGCCACGCCGCCGCGACCCCTTCCAGCGTCGGGCGGCTCGCCGCAGCCTCCCACAGGCGCCTGCAGACGTGCCCCCACGAGCCGTGCCGCGGAGCCTTGCGGAGCCACTGCATCCCCAGCGCTTCCAGCTCCTCCGCGCTCCGCCCCGAATCCCACAGCAGCGTCCAGAGGCGCCCCCAGGTGGGCTCGTCCGGGTCCGCCGCACCCAGCCAGGCGACGCCTTCCCCGGCCAGTGCGTCCTGGCCCGCACCGGTCTTCCAGAGGGCGCTGAACACGTACCACCACGACGACTTCTCGCCGCGCGTGCCGCACAGCCAGCCGCGGCCCAGCGAGTCGAGTTCCGTCTGCCCGGCGGCGAGGTCCGGCTCCTCCGCGCCGCCGCCGGAGCGGCGCTCCGCGCAGAAGCTCCACAGCACCAGCCACACGCTGGGCCAGTTGGGGTGGCGCGGCATGGCTCGGAGCCACTGCAACCCGATCAGCCGGAGCTCCGCGAGCGAGCCGAGCGCAGGTTCGCTTTCGCGCCACACGAATGGCCACGACGGATCGGTGGGGTGAGTCCGCAGCCACTCCACGGCCAGGGCCCTCACCTCGGGGTCGTCGCCGTGGGCCTTCAGCATGGCCTCCATCAGGAAGCCCGAGGCCGGGAAGCCGCCGGCCACCCAGCGGCGCGACCAGGCGAACACGCCGGGGTCGCCGGGGGCGTGCCGGAACAGCGGCTCGAGCACGAAGTTGGCCGACCGCTCCATGTGCCACAACTCCGCCCATTCGCGCGCCCATCCCGGCGCCTGCGCATGCCCCTTCTGCAGCGCCGCGGAGAGCAGGAAGACCGCGGGAAGCTCCTTGCGGTGCCGTTCGCACCACGCCGCCACGGCCGCGGGCATCGTGCCCGCGGGCGCACGGCCGAGGAGTTCCTTCCCCACGTCGCCCCACCCGAAGGTCGCCGGCGCGTCGGGGAGGAGCCGTGTCGCCGCCTGCTCCACCCGCGCCGAGCCCGGCGCGACGGACCAGGCGGCCAGGAGCAGTCCCGCGTTGCCGGACGAGGCGGGGTGCGCGACCGCCCACTCCGCCGCCAGGTCGGCCAGGCCGCCGTCGATCCCGCCGCGCAGCGCGTCCAGCGCGATCGGGAGCCACTCGTACCAGTCCGGCGCACCCGAAAGGACGCGCACGATCCCCGCCGCGACCGCGCGCCGGTGCGGCTCGCCGAACGCCGCCGCGTAGCGGATCAGCATGTGGCACGTCAGCCGCAGCCCCACACGGCCGACGTTCTCGGGGCGCAGTTCGGCGAGCGCCTGCGCCACGGGGTCGGGATGGAGCTCGGCGGCCGGGCAGGCGGCGCGCAGCCCCACCCACACGGGGAGCAGCCAGAGCGGGAGCGCCGGGCCGCCGGCGCTGCACAGGTCCTGGTGGATCCGGGCGAGCAGCCGGGGCAGGCTATCGCGGTCGATGCGGCCGACCACATCGCCCGCCGCCGTCTCGTTCGCCTCGACCCCGCGGACGATCGCCCACAGCGCCGCGGTCCTGGCGGAAGGCACGCTCCCGTGGCGCACCGCCGAGAGGACGCCGGTGCGGAGGTGCTCGTCACGCCTGGCGCGGTTCTTCTGGTGGGGGAACCAGCTCTCGTAGATGGCGTTGGACAGGTGGGGGTGGGCCAGCCACAGCCCCATCTCGCCCGCGCGGACGTCCTCGGTCAGATGGTGGTCGCGGCGCAGGATGTCGAGCAGGTCCTGCTGCTCGGCGGTGAGCTCGCGCTCCCGCGCCGGGGCCGGGAGACCGACGTACAGCCGGTTCACCGCGAGCATCACCGCGAGAAACTCGTACACGCGCTCACCGTCCGCTCCCGAGGCGCGGATCCGGGTGCGCAGGCGCGCGGCGAACTCGGGAAGGGTGGCCTGCACCCGCCACTCGAAGAAGAGCTGCACCAGCAGGACGTTCCGGTCGCCCACCTCCGGCGGCTCGCGGCCGGCGCGCACCCGGTACCACTCGCGCAGCCGGGCCAGGTCCGCATCGGTTTCCCGGGGGATCTCCACCAGCGTGAGGTCCACGTCGTCGGGGAAATCGTCGCGGAAGCGCTCCGCCTGCTCGCTGGGGCCGCAGCAGATCACCAGCGGAAGCTCGGCCGCCCCGCCCACCTGGCGCACGGCCTCGACCGTGGCCAGCGCTTCGCGCCAGACGAGCGCCGGGTCGGCCTGCCCCGCCGGCGAGTAGGGGTCGTCCACCGCCACGATCGCCATGGCGTCGCGGAAGCGCAGCGTGCGGGCGCGGCTCATCGCGGCGGAGAGAAGCGCGGTCTTGTTGCCCAGCCAGAGCACGGGGCCGTGCTCGCGCTCGTGCAGGATGGCCAGCACGTGCAGCAGCGCGACGCTCTTTCCCACCCCCGAGCGCCCCCCGATCCAGAACACCGGGAGGCGCACCCCGCCCGCCTGCTCCCGCGCCGCGGCGATCCACCCCTCGGCGCGCGCCGCCAGCGCGTGGTACACGTCGGGGCGGGGGGCGAAGTAGCCCTCGCGCAGGTGAAGGACGGTGGGGCGCTGCCCGGTGAGATATCCGCCCGGCCTCAGCTCGGCGGGGGGCGCCCATTCGTTCTGCCAGTGCACGATGGCCGGGGCCGGCGGCACGGCCTCCGCGGCCTGCAGCCCCCAGAGGTCGCTCCAGATCTGCCGCGCCGCGTCGACCGCGGCTCCCTCGGCGGTGCGCTCCAGGAGCAGCCCCAGCCAGCGGCGCACCAGCCCCAGGGGATCGGGCGCGTTCAGTTCGTTGGCGAGCGTCGCCAGCAGTTCCTCCATCGGATCGCCCAGCACCTCGGCGCGCGTGCGCGCGAGGAACGAGGCGAGCGCGCCGGCGTCGGCGGCCTCGCCGGGCTTCCAGGCGGCGATGGCGGCGGACGCGTCGGGAATGGCGGCGTGGGCCGTGCGCACCCGGTACTCCAGCCGGGGTGCCAGCTCGGGGGCCGCCTCGCGGGCCAGTTCGTCGATCCGCCAGAGTTCGCCGAGCGCGTCGGCCACCCCCGCGGCACGCAGCACCCGCTTCGCCTGGGTGATCACCACCCCGCCGTCCGGCGTCACCGACACCGCGTCGGAGAGGAATTCGTCGATCACCGACGGCAGGGCGCGCCGGGCCGCCGGGTACGAGCACCAGACCAGCACCCGTTCGCGCAGGGTGGACAACAGCTGGAAGTGGAACCCGGAGAGCGAGGCGACCCCACCCCGGGCGCGCCGGCCCTCCCGCCGCACCCACTCCGCGCGGAGCCGTTCGAGGGCCTCAAGCGTCTGGTTCATCGACGGCGGGTGGGGAAGAGCGTGCGGATGCGTCGGGAAGGGCGGGAGGAAGGGCGGGAGAAGAACCGGCTTCGCGCATGGCCGGCGAAACGCGACCGGACCACCGTCACGCCCGCCCACCCGCACGAAAGAAATAGCCGCACCGCGGTCCGAGCCGCAAGCATCGCCGCGCGCGGCGCGCTCCCGGCCGGCCGAAGGGCCCGGGATGCGCTCCCGGGCCCTTTGATGACGGACCGATGTCCGCTCTGTCCCCTAGCGGACGAACTCGCCCACGTCCTTCACCTGCACCGGGGCCAGGTTCAGCGCGCGGATCCCCGCCTCGATCTGCGAGCGGTCGCCCACCACCACCACCACGGAGTTGCCGGGGCGCACGTACTGGTTGGCCACGCGCTTCACGTCGTCGCCGGTGACGGCCATGATGCGGCTGACGTAGGTGCCG
>Ga0207706_10006012_pt1 | contig 11288 bp, 8 predicted proteins | sample KBSC53metaG_FD_184318 | JGI IMG/M metagenome (GOLD analysis project Ga0207706, IMG submission 184318) | Corn rhizosphere microbial communities from Kellogg Biological Station, Michigan, USA - KBS C5-3 metaG (SPAdes) (version 2) | ecosystem: Host-associated > Plants > Roots > Rhizosphere > Soil ... | reverse complement strand
ATGGGGCAATGGGGCGAAGCGGCGATCTGGCGTTCGCACGACCGCGGGCGGACCTGGGCGGTTTTTCCAGTGCCGTTCAAGATGGGCGGCAACGAAGACGGCCGCGGCCTGGGTGAGCGGCTCGCCATCGACCCCAACCGCACCGTAACGCTCCTTTTCGGCTCGCGTCATGACGGGTTGCAGCGAAGCGACGACGCCGGGCACACCTGGAGCAAGGTTGCCGGCTTTCCCCATGCCGGGCTCGGCGCGCCGATCAACCGCGGCAAGGCGCACGGCGGCATCAGTTTCGTCCTGTTCGACCGCAGGAGCGGCAAGCCGGGCAAAGGCTCGCAAACGATTTACGCGGCGGTCGCCGATCCGGCCCGGCAGCACCTTTACCGCTCGTCGGACGGCGGCAAGAGCTGGAGCGCGGTTCCCGGCGGACCGGGGGCGAACATGCTGCCGGTAAAGGGCGCGCTCGACGACAAGGGCAACCTCTACGTCGACTACTGCACCGGGATCGGCCCCAACGGGATCGAGCACGGATCGGTCTGGCGGCTCGACACCCAGACCGGCGAATGGTCCGACATCACGCCCGACCGCACTTCCGAGGGCGGCTACATGGGCCTCAGCATCGATCGCCGGCAGCCGGGCCGGCTCGCGGTTTCGAGCGTCGACCGCTGGCACCCGGGCGACACGGCTTGGGTGAGCGAGGATTACGGCCGCAAGTGGCATGACCTCGGCCCGCGCAGCCGCCGCGACACGTCGGCCTCGCCTTTCCTCAACTGGGGCAAGCACAAGACCGAGTTCGGCCACTGGATCGCCGGCCTGGCCATCGACCCGTTCGCGGGCGGCACGATTGTCTACACGACCGGCGACACCGTCTACCGAACGGACGAGGCTGAAAAGTCCGGCGAGATCCTGTGGCGCCCGTGGGTGGCCGGGATCGAGCAGACTGCGGTAATCACGCTGATCAGCCCGAGCGGCGGCGCGCCGGTGATCTCCGGCTTCGGCGATCTCGCGGGCTTCGTCCACGACCGGCTCGACGTCTCGCCGGCGGGCATGCACCTCAATCCCGCGCTGACCAACACCAACAACCTCGATTACGCCGGCCTCGCGCCGCACATCGTCGTGCGCAGCGGCACGCGCCGCACCCAGCGGGCCGACGAAGGCGACGCCACGCTCGCCTGGTCCGATAACGGGGGTCATACCTGGCAGCCTCTTTCCGTCCCCGCGATGAGCGTGCACGGCGCCGCCCCGAGACGCTACGATCTTACCGGCGAGGCGCCGATCAGCGTTTCAGCCGACGGAGCGGTATTCGTCGTCGGAACCCCGGTGCCGATGGCGACACGCGATCGCGGGCGGACCTGGGAAACGCCCGTAGGCTTGCCGGCCGGCGCGCGGCCGATCGCCGACAAGGCCGACCCGAACCTGTTCTACGCCATCGATTTCGTCGAGAGCCGCCTCTACGTCAGCCGCGATGGCGCGCGGACCTTTGCGGCGGTCGCGGCGAACGGCCTGCCGACCCCGTTCGTCCGCGTCGGCAGGACCGACCGCGAGGCACAGCCGGCGCTTGTCGCGACACCGGGGTCGGCCGGCGACATCTGGTTTCTGTCGGGCTATCGCCTCTACCGAAGCGTGGACTCGGGCGGCATTTTCAAGCTCGCCAGTCTCGACGATATGGGCATCGAGCTATTCGGGCTGGGCAAGGCGGCGCCCGGTCGCCACGATCCGGCGCTTTACGCCATCGGCGAGAAAGCGAATCTGCCCGGCGTCTGGCGTTCGGATAACGGCGGCGCGAGCTGGGTGCGGATCAACGACGATGCGCACCAATGGGGACTGCGCTTCCGCGCGGTCTCGGGCGATCCGCGCCGCTATGGGCGGGTCTATATCGCAACAGATGGGCGCGGACTGCTTTACGGCGATCCGGCGGGGAACAAGGGAGAGGGACAATGACGATGCAAGCGAGCGACGAAAAGCGGCCGATAATGGCGATCGGCCTGATCGTCAGCCTGTTCTTCCTCTGGGGAATGGCCAACAACCTCAATGACGTGCTGATCCCGCACTTCCGGAAGGCTTTCACATTGTCGGACCTGGCCTCTGGCCTGGTTCAGTCGGCGTTCTATCTCGGCTATTTCCTGGTCGCGATCCCCGCTTCGCTATTCATGCAGCGCTTCGGCTACAAGCGGGCCGTGGTCTTCGGCCTGGCGCTTTACGGCGCTGGAGCGCTGTTGTTCTGGCCGGCAGCCGATGCCCGCAGCTATCAGTTCTTTCTCGGGGCGCTGTTCGTGATCGCTGCAGGGCTGGCCTTCCTCGAGACCGCGGCCAACCCGATGGTCGCGACGCTCGGAGCGCCCGAAGAGGCGGAGCGCCGCCTCAACTTCGCGCAAGCCTTCAATCCCCTCGGTTCGATCGCCGGTGTGGCGATCGGCCGAACTTTCATCCTCTCGGGCATCGAGCGGGCGCCCGACGAAATTGCAGCGATGAGTCCGTCGGCTGTTGACGCCTGGCGCGCGCACGAAGCGGCCGCGGTGCAACTGCCGTATTTCGTCATCGGCCTTGGCGTGCTGGTTTGGGCGCTGCTGATCGCGCTGACCCGTTTCCCGGCTACGGCCGACGGGCACGAGAGCGAAGCCGGTGTCGGCAACCTCGCGCGCTTCGGCGAGCTGTTCCGCCGTCCGCGCTATCTCTTCGGGGTGTTCGCGCAGTTCTGCTATGTCGGCGCGCAAGTCGGCGTGTGGAGCTTCACCATCCGCTACGTTCAGGCCGAGCTTCCGGGCACGCCGGAACGAACCGCGGCAGCCCTGCTGATCGTCGCGCTGGTGCTGTTCATGGCTGGCCGCTTTGTGGGCACCGCGCTGATGGGGCGCATCGCGCCGCTCAAGCTGCTCACGGTGTTCGGCCTGATCAACGCCGCGCTCGCCCTGATCGCGGTGGCGGCGGGCGGGCTCACCGGGGTCGTCGCATTGACGCTGACGAGCCTGTTCATGTCGATCATGTTCCCGACCATCTTCGCCGCCAGCCTGCGCGGGCTCGGCCCGCTGACCAAGGTCGGCTCATCACTGATTGTGATGGCTATCATCGGCGGCGCGGTGCTCACGGCGCTGATGGGCCTGATCTCCGACCTGAGCGGCGCCATCCGCCTGGCGATGATCGTGCCGTCTGCATGCTTCCTGGTCGTTGCCGGCTTCGCCTGGAGCCGCTACGCGCACCCGGAGCCGATCGCCGCATGATCGACGCGCATCAACATGTCTGGACCCTCGGCCGCAACGGCTGCACCTGGCCGACCGAGGCCGAGGGGCCGATCTTTCGCGACTACGGATTCGACGATTTGAGGTCAGAGGCGATGGGGCGCGGCGTTACGCGCACGGTGCTCGTGCAGAGCCAGGAAAACGCCCGCGACACCGAATGGCTGCTCGATATTGCGGAAGCGGACGCTCTGGTTGCTGCGGTCGTCGGCTGGGCCGATCTCGCCGCTCCCGATGCGGCCGATCGCGTCGGCGCGCTGGCCGCTCGGCCGAAGCTGAAGAGCCTGAGACCGATGGTGCAGGATCGCGCGTCCGACTGGTATGACGACCCGGCGCTGGAGGCTGGCTTCGCGGCAATGACCAAGCAGGGTCTGCGCCTCGACGCGCTCGTGCGCGTGCCGCATCTGGCGGCGCTCGACCGCCTGGCTCAGCGCATGCCCGACATGGCGATCGTCATCGATCACGCAGCCAAGCCGCGCATTGGGGCGGTGGGCGGATTTGAAGAGTGGCATGCCGCCATCGCACCGCTGGCGACTCGGCCAAACGTCTTTTGTAAGCTTTCCGGTCTGCTCACCGAGTGCGGCGCCGCCCCACCCGAAGCGGTCGAGCGATACGTTGGCGCGATTTTGGCCCTGTTCGGTCCTGAGCGAACCCTATGGGGCAGCGATTGGCCGGTGCTCGAGCTGGTTTCGACTTATGGCGATTGGCTGGAGCTGGCTCGGGCATGGGTTCCCGCCGAGGCGCATTCAGACGTCTTCGAATGCACCGCCGCCCGCTTCTACGGTATCGGGGCGGCGCAATGAGCGGTCCGACGCTGCCACGCCTTGGCATGGGCACCGCCGGTCTCGGCAACCTCTACGAGCCTGTTTCGGACGACGTCGCGCGCGGGACGCTCGAGGCGGCCTGGGCCGCCGACATTCGCTACTTCGACACGGCTCCGCATTATGGCTTTGGCCTGGCCGAGCGCCGGTTGGGTCAGGCGCTGGAAGAACTCGATCGCGATGGGCAGGCGATCGTCTCGACCAAAGTCGGCCGTCTGCTCGAGCCGACCAACAGCCTCGTGCGCGAACGCCATGGATTCGTCGATGCCGATCCCTACGAGCCGGTGTTCGATTACAGTGGCGACGCAGTCTTGCGTTCGCACGCGGAAAGCCTGCGTCGCTTGCGGCGCGACCGCGTGGACGTCCTGCTCGCGCACGATATCGGCGAACTGACCCATGGCGCGTATAACGAGCGCCACATGCGGGCCTTCCTCGACGGCGGCTATCGCGCCATGCGCGACCTGAAGGAAGCCGGCGCGGTCGGGGCGATCGGCATCGGGGTGAACGAAATCGAAGTGTGCCTATATCTTCTCGAACGAGTCGAACTCGATGTGATCCTTCTGGCCGGGCGCTACACCTTGCTCGATCGCCGCGCCGGTGACGAATTGCTGCCGCTTTGCCAGGAGCGCGGGGTGGGCGTGATCGTCGGCGGTCCCTACAACAGCGGCATTCTTGCCCAGCCGACCGCCAGGCAACGCGACCCGCACTACGATTACGATGCGCCCTCCACGGCGATCCTGACCCGCGCCGCGACGATCGAACGGCTATGCGCCCGGCACGGCGTTGCGCTCGGTACGGCCGCGCTGCAGTTTCCGTTACGCCACCCGGCGGTCATCAGCGTCATTCCTGGGCTTGTGGGCGAGGTGCAGGTGCGCGAAGCGGTCGAAAGGGTCGAGGCGGATATACCGGAGGCGCTCTGGCCCGAGCTTGCCGGGATCGCCGGCGACGGCGAGGCCAGCCCTGCAGGAACGCGCGCCCGGTTGGAACCAAAGCTGATGCTGCTTGACGACAGCGATGACGTGTTCGTCTGCATTGCGCCCATAACAGCCGGGGATCGGCTGGCCATCGACGGAACGGTGTTTCGCGCCGCCGAAGACATCGGGGTCGGGCACAAGGTCGCCCGCCGGGCGATCTGGCCCGGGGCGAAAATCAGAAAGTACGGCCTGCCGATCGGCTCGGCCACAACCACCATCGCAGCGGGCGAGTGGGTCCACGCGCATAACATGAGGAGCGATTACATTCCTAGCCACAGCCGCGAAACGGTCGCGCAAGGACAGGCCCGATGATCGAAGGTTATCTGCGCTCCGACGGCCGCAAGGGCATCCGCAACGTCGTCGCTGTCGCCTACCTGGTCGAATGCGCGCATCACGTGGCGCGCAAGGTCGTCGAAAAGGCCGACGATCCCGACGTTCACCTGATCGGCTTTCCCGGCTGTTTCCCCAACGCCTATGCCGCGAAAGTCATGCGCGCGATCGCGACGCATCCCAACGTCGGCGGGATGGTGTTGGTCTCGCTCGGTTGCGAGAGCTTCGACCGCGAAGGACTGCGCGAAGCTGTCGAGGCGAGCGGCCGGCCGGTCGAACTGCTGGTGATCCAGGAGGAGGGCGGCACAGCGGCCACGATCGCGCGCGGCCTCGCCGCGGTCGAGCGGGTCCGCGCTATCGCCGCCGGCGCACCGCGAGCGCCGATCCCGGTGGACGAACTGGTGGTCGGCACGATATGCGGCGGCTCGGACGGAACCAGCGGCATCACCGCCAATCCCGCCGTCGGCCGCGCGTTCGATCGCCTGGTCGCGGAAGGCGCGACCTGCCTGTTCGAAGAAACGGGCGAGCTCGTCGGCTGCGAAGCGATCATGGCCAGCCGGGCAATCACACCCGAACTCGGCCGCGAATTGGAAGCGTGCGTCCAGAAGGCCGAACGGTACTACACCACGATGGGATACGGCAGCTATGCCCCTGGCAATGCCGAAGGCGGGCTGACCACGATCGAGGAGAAATCGATGGGGGCCTATTCCAAATCGGGCTCCTCGCCGATCAGCGGGATCGTCAAGCCCGGCGACGTCCCGCCGGCGGGCGGGCTCTACCTGCTCGACGTGGTGCCCGACGGGGAGCCGCGCTTCGGCTTCCCGAACATTTCCGACAATGCCGAGATCGTCGAGCTGATCGCCAGCGGAGCGCACCTGACGCTGTTTACGACCGGGCGCGGCTCGGTCGTCGGCTCGGCGATCTCGCCGGTGATCAAGGTCTGCGCCAACCCCGAGACGGCCCGGCGGCTCGCGGCGGACATGGACGTCAACGCCGGCCGCATCCTCGAAGGGGAAGCCACTCTCGATGGCGTCGGCGAAGAGATCTACGCCAAGGTACTCGACGTGGCCGCGGGCGAGCGGACCGTCTCCGAGGAGCTCGGCCACCGCGAGTTCATCCTCACCTACAAGGCGTTCGACCCGCTGGGGCCCGCCTGCCTGCCGGCGGGCGCGGGGCGCGCGGCATGAGCGGACGGCTGGCGAGCAAGGTGGCGATCGTCACAGCGGCCGGGCAGGGGATCGGGCGGGCCTCGGCCGAGCTTTTCGCCGCCGAAGGCGCGAGGGTCCACGCGGTCGACATCGACGAAGCGGCGCTGACCGGTCTGTCCGGTTGCCAGACCCACCGCGCCGATCTCACCGACGCCGCGGCGATCGCCGCGCTCCCCTCGCGCATTGGCCCGGCCGACATCTTGTTCAATTGCGCCGGGTTCGTCCATTCGGGGACGATCCTCGACTGCGACGAGGACGCCTGGGCGTTCTCCAACGCCCTCAACGTCACCGCGATGTACCGGATGATCCGCGCGTTCCTGCCGGCGATGCTCGAGCGCGGCGGGGGTTCGATCGTCAACATGTCGTCGATCGCCAGCTCGGTGAAGGGCATTCCGGGGCGCTTCGCCTATGGCGCGACCAAGGCGGCCGTCATCGGCCTGACCAAGTCGGTCGCGGCCGATTTCGTCGACCGGGGCGTCCGCTGCAATGCGATCTGCCCGGGCACCGTCGACACGCCGTCGCTGCAGCAGCGACTGCGCGAAACGGGCGATTACGAGAATGCGCGCCGTGCCTTCGCCGCCCGCCAACCGATGGGCCGGCTGGGCCGGCCCGAGGAAGTGGCCGCGCTCGCGTTGCACCTCGCCGGCGACGAATCTGCCTTCACCACCGGCGCGATCCACATCGTCGACGGCGGCTGGATCAATTGAGGAGAATGAAGTGAAGCTGGTTCGTTACGGTCCCCGCGGCGGCGAGAAACCTGGCCTTCTCGACGGCGACGGCAAGCTGCGCGACTTGTCCGGGCATGTCGACGACATCGCCGGCCCCGTACTTTCGCCCGAGGGGCTCAACCGAGTGCGCGCGCTCGACCCGGCCACGCTGCCCGCCGTTGAGGGCGAACCGCGGCTGGGCCCGTGCGTCGGCCGCGTCGGCAAGTTCCTTTGCATCGGCCTCAATTATGCGGACCATGCGGCCGAATCCGGCCTGACGGTCCCACCCGAGCCGGTCGTATTCACCAAGGCGACGAGCGCGATCATAGGCCCAAACGACGACGTCGCGATCCCGCGGGGTTCGGTCAAGACCGATTGGGAAGTCGAATTGGGCATCGTCATCGGCTCGCCCGCGAAATACGTCTCCGAGCAAGACGCGCTTGGCCACATCGCCGGTTACTGTGTCATCAACGACGTGTCCGAGCGCGAGTATCAGCTCGAGCGGCACGGCACCTGGGACAAGGGCAAGGGCTGCGACACTTTCGGCCCGATCGGACCGTGGCTGGTAACCCCGGACGAAATCGCCGACCCGTGCAATCTGCCGATGTGGCTCGAGGTCAACGGCAAGCGCTACCAGGACGGCTCGACCGCGACGATGGTTTACCGCCCGGCTTTCCTGGTCAGTTACCTCAGCCGCTTCATGAGCCTGCAGCCGGGCGACGTGATCTCGACCGGAACTCCGCCTGGCGTCGGCATGGGCCAGAAGCCGCCCTTGTATCTCAAGGCGGGTGACCGGATGGAGCTCGGCATCGAAGGTCTTGGCGTCCAGCGCCAGCGCGTCGTCGCGGACGAAGCACGATGACGCGGCATGTGCTGATCCTCGACCTCAAGGACGATCCCGATCTGATAGCACGCTACGAGGCCTATCACCGCCCGGGTGGTGTGCCGGACGCGGTGCTGAGGAGCATCCGCGACGCCGGCATCGCCGAGATGGAAATCCACCGCAGCGGCAATCGGCTGGTGATGGTGATGGAGACCACCGCGGCGTTCGATCCAGCGGCCAAAGCCGCCGCTGATGCCGCCGATCCGGCCGTCGTCGCGTGGGAGGCCCTGATGGACGCCTACCAGCAGCGCCTGCCCTGGGCGCCCGCCGGCGTGAAGTGGCTGGAGGCCGAGCGCATCTTCGCCCTTTCGCAACACCCAATCGCCGGATCGGCCGGCCCCGCCAACGACGCACATTAGAACGAGGGGAAATTCATGCTCAATCCGCGCGCCGTCGTGCTCGCCGCGGCGCTGTCCACCGTGGCCGCGCCGGCTCTGGCCAAGCCGGTTCTGAATCCGCTGTTCACCGATCATGCCGTGCTCCAGCGCGAGCGGCCGATCGCCGTTTGGGGAACCGCTGATCCGGGCGAGGCGGTGGCGGTGACGCTTGGCACGGCCACGGCGAAGGCTCGGGCGGATAAGTCCGGCGCGTGGCGCGTCGAACTCCCGGCGATGAAGGCCGGCGGCCCGTACCGGTTGAGCGCGACCGGCGCCGGCGGGGTTGTTGCGGCAGCGGACGATATTCTGATCGGCGACGTGTGGTTGTGCTCCGGGCAGTCCAACATGCAATTGGCGGTCAACCATTCGCTCGGCGCCGATGGCGCTGCCGGGGCCGCGCCGGATCCCAAGTTGCGTCTGTTCACCGTTCCCGACAAAGCGGCCGAGACTCCTCAGGCGCAAATCGAAGGAGGTCCCTGGCTGATCGCCGGGCCCGTCTCGATCCCGTCGTTCTCCGCTGCGTGCTATTTCATGGTCCGCGACTTGCGCGCGAGCGAGGGGGTGCCGATCGGCGCAATCCATGCCTCGTGGGGCGGCACGCAAGTGCGCGCCTGGATGAGCGCGGAATCAATCGCGGCCGTGGGTGACGAGGATTCGCGGATGTTCGCGGCACGCCAGTCCAATCCCGCGACGGCCGACGCGCGGCTTAGCGAGGAATGGCAAAGCTGGTGGCGATCGATAAGCGGCGACGCCGCCGGGTCCGAGCCATGGCACGCCAGTTCGCGTCTTGCCTGGAAGTCCGTGCCCGCGGTGGGCAACTGGGAGACGTGGGACGGCGATATGGCCAATTTCGACGGGATGGCCTGGTTCCGCAAGAAGGTCACGCTGACGGCGGCGGAGGCCGCCGGCGCGGCGACTCTCGAGCTTGGCCCGATCGACGACCAGGACGAGACGTGGGTAAACGGACACCTGGTCGGCGGGCTGGGAGCGTGGGACGTGCCGCGACAGTACTCGGTCCCGGCAGGCACGCTCCATGCCGGAGAGAACGAAATCGTCGTCGCCGTTTACGACACCGGCGGCGGCGGCGGCATGACCGGCCCAGCCGAGCGCATGCGGCTGTCCTTCGCCGACAACGGCGCTAAAGCGCTCGGTTCGGGCTGGGAGTATTCCGTGGTCAAACCGAACCCCGGCATCCCGCCCCATGCTGTGTGGAGCTTCCCCGGCGGCTTCACCTGGATCTACAACGCAATGATCGCCCCGCTGCGCGACTACGGCCTCGCCGGGGTTGCCTGGTACCAGGGTGAGGCGGATGTCGGCGCGCGCGGCAGCTATGCCGACCGGCTGGGCCAGTTGATGGCCGGCTGGCGCGGCCAGTTCCGCGATCCCAAGCTGCCGTTCCTGATCGTCAGCCTGGCCAATTTCGGCACGCCGCAGCTCGCGCCGGAGCAGAACTCATGGGCGGAGCTGCGCGAGCAGCAGCGGATCGCCGCGGCGCGCGACCCGCGGGTGGAGCTGGTCGTGGCGATGGACCTGGGCGAACGCAACGACATCCACCCCGCGAACAAGGTCGATCTCGGCCACCGCCTGGCCCGCGCGGCGCGCAAGCAGGCCTACGGCGGCACCGAGCCGACCGGACCGGAAGCGGCGCGGGCCCGCCGGGTTGCCTCGGGCGTCGAAGTCGATTTCGCCGGCGTCACCGGCGCGCTCCACAGTTGGAGCGCTGCCCGCGTGACTTCGGTCGAGCTGTGCGCGGAGACGCAGGCCAGCTGCCGCTATGCCGACGCGGTCGCCGATGGGACGAAGGTTCGCATCGCCGGCGACGGCCGCCCGGCGACGCGCGTGCGTTACGGCTGGGCCGCCGCGCCGACGACCAACCTCTACGACGATGTGCCGCTGCCCGTGGGCCCGTTCGAGCTGCCTATCGAGTAGGCCGCGTCATCTCCCGGGATAGACAGGGAAGGCGGCGGTGAGTTCGCCGACCCTTCGGCGGACGCTCTCTTCGACCTGAGCATCGCCTTCGTCGCCGTTCTTCGCAAGGCCCTCGACGACTTCGGCGATCAGGCCGCCGATCTTGCGGAACTCGGCCGGGCCGAACCCGCGGGTTGTGCCGGCCGGAGTGCCGAGGCGCACGCCCGAGGTCACGAACGGGCTGCGGGTGTCGAACGGGATGCCGTTCTTGTTGCAAGTGAGGAACGCGCGGTCGAGGCCCTTCTCGGCCGCCTTGCCGGTCACGTCCTTGGGCGTCAGATCGACCAGCATCAGGTGGTTGTCGGTCCCGCCCGAGACGATCGTGAGGCCCGCTTCCTCGAGGCTGGCGGCAAGCGCCTTGGCGTTCTCGACGACGCTCGCGGCATAAGCCTTGAACTCGGGCCGCAACGCTTCGCCGAAGGCCACCGCTTTGGCGGCGATCACATGCATCAGCGGCCCGCCCTGCAGGCCTGGGAACACCGCCATGTTGAGCGGCTTCGACAGCTCCTCGTCGTTCCACAGGATCACGCCGGAACGCGGGCCGCGCAGGCTCTTGTGGGTGGTCGTGGTGACCACGTGCGCATGCGGGAAGGGCGAGGGGTGCACGCCCCCGGCAACCAGGCCGGAGAAGTGCGACATGTCGGCCAGGAGGTAAGCGCCGACCTCGTCGGCGATCTGGCGGAACGCCGCGAAGTCCCAGTGGCGCGGGTAGGCGGTCGCCCCGGCGATGATCAGCTTCGGTTTGTGCTCGTGCGCCAGGCGGCGGACCTCGTCCATGTCGAGCCGCTGGTCC
>Ga0207706_10006009_pt1 | contig 11290 bp, 11 predicted proteins | sample KBSC53metaG_FD_184318 | JGI IMG/M metagenome (GOLD analysis project Ga0207706, IMG submission 184318) | Corn rhizosphere microbial communities from Kellogg Biological Station, Michigan, USA - KBS C5-3 metaG (SPAdes) (version 2) | ecosystem: Host-associated > Plants > Roots > Rhizosphere > Soil ... | reverse complement strand
GCCTCCGCACCTCCGCACCTCCGCACCTCCGCACCTCCGCACCTCCGCACCTCCGCACCTCCGCACCTCCGCACCCCCGCACCCGTTATTCTTCGTCCTCCCCCATCATCATCCGCCGATAGCTGTCGTACCGGCCGAAGTCGATCTCGCCGGCCTCGGCGGCGGCGCGGAGGGCGCAGCCGGGCTCGTGCACGTGCGTGCAGCCGGGGTAGCGGCAGGCGTGGCGGTACGGCTCGAACTCGGGGAAGTAGAACTGCAGGTTCTGCGGGTCCACCTCCCACAGCCCCACCTCGCGCAGCCCGGGCGTGTCGGCCACGTAGCCGCCGCACTCCAGCGGGATCAGCTGCGCCGTGACCGTGGTGTGCCGCCCCTTGTTCAGCGCCTCGCTGATCGCCGAGACGCGCAGGCCCAGACCCGGCTGGATGGCGTTCAGCAGGCTGCTCTTGCCCACCCCCGACGGCCCCGTGAGCGCCGAGATGCACCCGCACAGCGCCTCGCGCAGCTCGTCGACGCCGATCCCCTGCCTGGCGGCGGTGAACAGCACCTCGTACCCCGCCTTCGCGTACGGCGCGAACAGCCGCCGCGCCTCGTCCAGCCCCGCCACGTCGATCTTGTTGACCACGATCAGGGGGCGGATCTCCGCGTCCTCGGCGATCACCAGGAAGCGGTCCACCATGCGCAGGTGCGGCATGGGGTTGGCCGCCGCGAACACGATCACCGCCTGGTCCAGGTTGGCGGCGATCACCTTGGGGCGCGGCGCCTTTCCCGGCGCGCGGCGGGAAAGGACGCTGGTGCGGTCGTGCACCTTCATGATCGCCCACGCCTCGCCGGTGCCGGCCTGCTCGCGCTCGATCTCCACCACGTCGCCCACCACCACCATGTCGCCCGAGCGGTCGTCGCGCTTCAGCTTGCCGCGCAGCCCCGCCTCCAGCACCCCGCCCGGCGTCTCCACCTCGTACACGCCGCCCTGCTTGCGCAGCACCGTGCCGGTCAGCATGCGCGCCACCTCCCGGCGCGGGCGCCAGCGGCCGCCGGCAGGCGGTTCCCTGGCCCCTGTCCCCGGTTCCCTGTTTTCGGTGAATGCAAAGGGCACCCCGCCGGGTGGCGGGGTGCCCCGTGTCCGCGCGCCGGCGGACGCGTCATGCGGCGGCGAAGGAAGCCAGCGCCTCGCCCATCTCGCCCTCGCGCAGGCGCTTGAGGGCGCGGTCGCGCAGCTGGCGGATGCGCTCGCGCGTGACCCCCAGGATGTCGCCGATCTCTTCCAGGGTGTGCTCGCGGCCGCCCTCCAGGCCAAAGTACAGCTTGAGCACCTTGGCATCGCGCGGCTGCAGCGTGCCCAGCGCCTTTTCCACCCGCTCCGACAGCAGCCGCTCTTCCACCTCGTCTTCGGTGACGATCGCCTCCTCGGCGATGAAGCGGTCCATCAGCTGGCTGTCGTCGCTGTCGCCGATCGGCGCGTCGAGGCGGATTTCGGCGGCGTTCAGCGTCTGCAGGCTCTCCACGATCTCGGCACTGAGGCCGGTGGCCTCGCTGAGCTCCTGGGGCGTGGGGTCGCGCCGCAGCTCCTGCTTCAGACGCTCGCGCTCGCGGAAGATCTTGGCCAGGTCGCTGGCGCGGTTCAGCGGCACGCGCACGCTGCGCCCCTGGTTGGCCAGCGCCGACAGGATCGCCTGGCGGATCCACCACACCGCGTACGAGATGAACTTGACGCCCTGGTCCGGATCGAACTTACGCGCGGCCGTCACCAGCCCCACGTTCCCCTCCTGGATCAGGTCGGAAAGGGAAACGCCGCGGTTCTGGTACTTCTTGGCCACGCTGATCACGAAGCGCAGGTTGGCGCGCACCAGCTCGTTGATGGCGTCTTCCTCGCCCGCGCGCGCGCGGCGGCCCAGCTCGATCTCCTCGGTGCCGGTGAGCAGCTTGTGGGTGCTCACCTCCTTCAGGTACTGGTCGAGACTGGACTGATCCTCGTTGGGCGCGCCGAACTCGGCGTCGAGCCGGGGGGCCGTCCGCTTGCGCTTGCGTGCCGGGGTGTTCTTGCGCGCTGCCGTAGCCATGTCGTCAATCGCTGAATCGCCCTCGGACCTGCGCGCGCCGGTGGTCGGCGCGCGAGCCGGAAGGTCGTAGCTCTGCAAAACATCTGCCCGCCCGAAACGAAACCCGCCCGGCGCTGTGGTTGCGGCCGGGCGGGAAGCGAGGCGAAGCGCGGTTCGTTTTTCCGCGCCTTAAGCCCGTTCCCGCTCCTGCCAGGACGGCACCCCGCCCCACACCCGCATCGGCACGCCGAAACGGGCCCGGCGCGCGCCGGTCCGGATCTGCTGCGTGCGTGACTGCGTTGTGCTCATGTGCACGGGGCGTCTGTGAGTTGTCCGGCGGGTCGGCTCCCTTCCGCGGGAGCCGTTTGGGGCGCTCAAGGTAGTGCCGTCCCGCCGCCCCGTCAACGGTAAAGAACGCGCCAGGCGCGCCGCATCCGCACAGGTGAATACCTCCGCATCCGCCCCAGGTTCCTCCTGATGTGGGCCAACGTTTTACCCTGTGCGGAGATGTGCTCGCCGTCGCGTTTCCGGCGGCCGTTTTCACGCGGAAGTGCGCGCCGGGCGCATCCATCATCCCGGCGGTCCGCCGCCGGATCGTCTCCCATCGCGGCGGTGGACCCTTGTCCAACGAACGCGGGAGTGGCACCGCACCTCGATGGATCGACGGACGTGGGAGTGGAGATTCCACCGTCGATGCCGAACGCTCGAGTGCCGGGCCACAACCCGCCCGGCACTCGCCGCTGCGGTCACCGGCCGATCAGGCGCCGCTGTCCGGATCGGCGCCCGAGGCGGTGCCGCCCGCCGCCGTGCCGCCGGGGGGATTGCCCGCCGACGTGCCCTCGCTGGCCGAGTCGCCGGAGCCGCCCGGGGTGGTGCGGTCCACCGGGCTGCCGCCCGCGCCCGAGCGGTCGCCCAGCGTGTGCTCGATCGGCGGGTCGGCGGGGTGCGTATCCTCGGTCTGCCGCGGCCACGTGCCCGGCGACGAGCCGCCCGTCCCCGCCTCGCCGCCGATGCCGAACGAGCGGCCGCCGGAGCCCGACCCGTGCTGCCCGCCCTCGTCCGCCGGCGTGGTGCCCGGCGTGCTCCCCACGCCGCTCGACGTGCCGGAGGTGCCCGAGCCGGTGCTGCCGTAGCTGCTCCCCGAGCCGGACGACGCGGGCGACGCGCCGCCGCTGCCGTACCCCGACGGCCCCGTGCCCGTGCCGTAGCCGCCGCCCGGCGTGGTGCCGCCGGCGGCGCCGGTGCTCAACCCGTCCGCGTCCGCATCCCCCGACCCCGTGGTGCCGCCGCCGCCCGACGCGTCCGCCGTCCCCGCCGAGCCCGCGGCGCCGGTCGTGTCGTGGCGGGACGCGGCGCGGTCGGCGCGGCCCTCGAACTCCTGGCGCAGGCCGTCGATCGCGCCCTGGATCCTGGACAGCAGGCTGTCCACGCGCGGCTGGATCTCGCTCACGAAATCGTCCACCCGCGGGCGCACGCGGTCGCGGGCGTTGTCCACCTTCGGCTTGATGTCTTCCAGCGCCGAGTCGATGCGCTGGTCCAACTCCTGGAACACGTTCTTCAGCTTGGGCCGCAGCTCGCTGAACGCCGATTCGATCTTGGCGCCCAGGTCGCTCAGCGGGTCGGCGCGCCGGCCGCCCTCGCCGCCCGCCTGCCCGCCCGTCGCGCCGCCGCTGGTATGCCCCGGCCCGGCATCGCCCGACTCGAACGCCGACGATCCGCCGCCGCTGCCGCCCCACGCGCTCCCCGCGCCGGACGGCGATCCCCCGGCCGCGCCGCCTCCCGAGGACGTGCCACCCGAGTACTCGCCGCCGCCCGTCCCGCCCCACGCGCTCCCACCGCCCGGCGACGCGCCACCAGCCGAGCCACCTCCGGAGGATGCGCCTCCACCGCCCTCGGTGCCGCCGGACGACGCGCCGCCGCTCGAGCCGCCCCACCCCGCCGAGCCGCCCGAGCCCGAGCCGCTGCCGCCCGAGCTCCCCGACGCGTCGCTCGACGACGGCGAGGAGCCGGTGCCGCCCCAGCCGCTCGAACCGCCGCTCCCGGAGACGCTGCCGCCGGACGATCCGCCCACGTCGGACCCCGACCCGCCGACGCCCGAGGCGCCCGTGCCGGTGGTGGACCCCGTCCCCGCGGCGCCCGAGCCCGTGCCGCTCCCCGTGCCCGGCGCGCCGGTGGGCGACGCGCCCGGCGTGTACGCGTTGGGATCGGCGCCGCCGGTGTTGCCGCCGGTACTGCCGCCGTAGCTGGCGCCGCCGTGCGGGTCGGGGGTACCGCCGCCGCCCGCGTCGTTCGTGGGATCGCTGTTCATGGACCGTCTCCGTTCTGTGAGCGTGCCAAAGCGCCGGCCGGGCGTGCGCCGGCCACGGCCGGACCTTACGGACGCCGGCCACGGCGTGTTTCGTGTGCACCGCGCGTGCCGGGCGACTTCTGCCATCCCTGCAGGGCCCGGAGGGCTCGGGGACGGGCGTGGTGATGCGAGCGGCGCCGCGGCAGACGTGGATGGCTTTTACCGCGCGGGCGTAGATCCACGGCCGATCCGATACGGGGTTCGGTAGCAGATGATGAAGCAGCTGGCAACGTGTGACGCGAGTGAGACTTCGCGCGTCTTGGCGGCATCGACGGGACAGCGAGGGGGCGGCGGGGGCACTGGGGTCCGCGCCGCGGGGGCGCGGACCGTACAGCGGCCGCGGCCGTCCCGTCGGCTCCGGAGAACGCAGGCCGGGCTCGCCCCGGCGACACACCCGTACCGAGGTCTGAGTGATGCGCAAGATCCTTCTACCGCTGGTAGCCGCGCTCGCGCTGGGCGCCTGCAGCGACGGCACCGGCAGCAACGGGGCCCGCACCGTCACCATCCGCCTGCACGACGCGCCGGGCGACCTGAAGGAAGCCTGGGTGAAGGTGGACCAGGTCTACCTGCAGGGCACCACGCCCGCCGACAGCGTCTCGGGGAAGGTGGTGCTGCTGAACACCCAGAGCGGCTGGCTGAACCTGGCGTCGCTCACCGGCGGCAACTTCGCCACCCTGGTGAACAACGCGCAGGTGCCGGCCGGCAGCTACTCGCAGCTGCGCTTCGTGGTGTGCGAGGCGTACGTGGTGACCAGGGACAACCAGGTGTACGCCACGCAGGGCGCCACCCTCCCCGCCGGCGTGACCTCCACCGGCACGCTGCAGGTGCCCAGCGGCTGCCAGAGCGGCCTGAAGGTGAAGCTCCCCGGCGGCTCGGTGGACTTGGCCGAGGCGTCGCAGATCCTGTCGGTGGACTTCGACGTGAGCCAGAGCTTCGGGCACGTGGCCGGCCAGTCGGGCAAGTGGGTGATGCACCCGGTGATGACCGCCACGGCCATCGGCTTCAGCGGCAACATCGCGGGCAACGTGGCGCTGGGCACCGGCATCACGCTCCCCACCTGCGGCGGCTCGGCGGTCGCGCTCAGCACCTTCAGCCCGATCGCGGTGTCGGGCGCCGACTCGGTGTCGGCCACGGTGTCGGCGGCGGGGGCGTACAGCATGGCGGTGGTGCCGGGGACGTACACCATGACCTACGCGCCGGTGTACAGCTTCACCAACGGCGACTCGCTGACCGTGGCGGCCGCGCCCGCCCCGGCCACGGCGACGGTCGCCGGCGGCGCCACCAGCACGGTGAACTACACCATCAGCAGCGCCACCTGCAAGGTGAAGCCCGCCGGCTGATCCTCCCTGCGCGGGTGATGCGCAAGGCCGGGGGCCGCTCCACGCGAGCGGGCCCCCGGCTCTTTTTCATGCATCGAAAACAACAGCGGATGGCTCTCACGGAGGGACGGAAACGGCACACTTGAGCAGTTCCGCCGTCCTCCGTTCTTCCGTTCTTCCGTGAGAGTCTCATGCAGACTGTCGCCGCGCGCGGAATCAAGGGATTCGGCACGAGGGCGTCACGGATGTATCTTGCCCTCCGGAGACGTGCTCGTGACCAGGGGGAAAGATCGGGGGCCGGAATGATCGGAATGATGGATACGACGCGGCCGAACGTGTTCGCGGGGGCGGGGTTCGACCGGGCGGCGGCGCTGCGGCGCGACCAGGCGTGGATCGACGAGCGGCTGCGCGACCCGAGCACCCGATTCGCGCCGGTGTGGGAGCTGAAGAGCCTGTTCGCGGCCGGCAACGGGCCCAGCGTGCGCTGGCTGAACGCGGCCGAGGCGGCGCCGCTGCTGGGCGCGGGCACCGCGGTGTTCCTGGGGATGGACGGCGGCGCGGCGCACTTCGCCATCGAGGTGGGGCACGCCGACCCGGCCGACGTGGCCCGCGTGGCCGGCGCCGAGTTCCAGGAGCTGCGCCGCCACGGCGCCGCGCTGGAGGCCCGCGAGGCGGGGATGCTGGCGCTGGCGCGCGGGATGATGCACTGGCACGCTCGCCACCGCTTCTGCGGCGTGTGCGGCGAGCCCACCGAGTCGCGCGATGCCGGCCACCTGCGCGCCTGCACCTCGCCCGCGTGCGGCGCCATCCACTTTCCGCGCACCGACCCCGCGGTGATCATGCGGGTCACGCACGGCGACCGCGTGCTGCTGGGCCGGCAGGCGTCGTGGGACCCCGGCCGCTACAGCACGCTGGCCGGCTTCGTGGAGCCGGGCGAAAGCCTGGAAGACGCGGTGGCGCGCGAGGTGATGGAGGAGACCGGCGTGCCGCTGCGCTCCGTCCGCTACCATTCGTCGCAGCCGTGGCCCTTCCCCGCCTCGCTGATGGTGGGCTTCACCGCCCAGGCCGCCGACGACCGCATCACCGTCGACCACGACGAGCTGGAAGACGCGCGCTGGTTCACCCGCGACGAGTACCGCCGCGGCCTGGCCGACGGCACCATCCTCCCCTCGTCCCCGGTCTCCATCTCCTACCGCCTCGTCTTCGACTGGCTGGACGAAGCACCCTGACCTCCGCCTCGCGTCCCCGGCGCCACGCACAGCTACGGGACTGGCTTGATCCTTGACGGATTGTCCGGGCTCGGCATCGACCGAAGTGAACCGGGCGGACGGAGCAAGACACGGTGTCGCGGAGCGACGGGCGGCGCAAGCTGGGGAGGCTGCTGGTGATCGGGGGCGCCGAAGACCCCGACGAGAAGGACATGACCATCCTCCCCCGGCTGGTGGAGATGGCCGGCGGCAAACGGGCGCGGGTGATCGTCTGCTCGTCTCCTTCCGAGGATCCGCACGACAAGGTGCGCACCTACGAGAAGCTGTTCCGCAAGCTGGGCGTGGCCGAGGTGATCCCCGCGCCGATCACCGAGCGCGGCCAGGCCGCCGAGCCCGGGCTGCTGGAAGGGCTGGAGCGCGCCACCGCCGTCTTCTTCACCGGCGGCGACCAGCTGCGGCTGACGGCGCTGGTGGCGGGAACGCAGTTCTGCGAACGGGTGCGCGAGCGGCTGTTCGGCCAGGGGCTGGTGGTGGCCGGCACCAGCGCCGGCGCGGCGGCCATGAGCGGGGTGATGATCATCGGCGGGCGCAGCGAGGGCACGGTGCGGCGCGCGGACGTGGCGCTGGCCCCCGGGCTGGGCTACTGGCGCGACACCGTGGTCGACACCCACTTCAACCAGCGCGGCCGGCCCAACCGGCTGTTCACCATCTTCGCCCACAACCCGCAGGTACTGGGGATCGGGATCGACGAGAACACGGCGATCGAGGTGGAGCCCGGCACGCGCTTCACCGTCCTGGGCGAGGGCGCGGTGATGGTGCTGGGCGGAAGCGTGACTCACACCAACGCCCCCGACGCCGGCGACGACGACACGCTGGCGCTCACCGACGCGCTGGTGCACATCCTTCCCGACGGCTACGGCTTCGACCTCAAGCGCAGCCGCCCGATCCTTCCCGGCGGAGACGAGGTGGAGCGCCCCGGCCCCGGCGAGCTGACGCCCTCGCGCGTGGCGCGCGAGCAGCAGCGGGCGGGGTAGCCGCGCCGTCACCCGGACGATGGACTCGCACCCGCCCACCCCGCCCCCGGAGCGCCGCCGGGACGACGCCGTGCGCGTGATCGGCGACCGCTGGAGCGCCGCCGCGCACGAGGTGAAGGACTTCCTCACCCGGCGCCGCGTTCCCTACCGCGCCTACGACCCCGACACCTCCCACGAAGCGCGCGGCCTCCTCGCCGCCGTCCCCCAGGCGGAGCGCGGCGACCTGCCGGTGGTACTCTTTCCCGACGGGACGTGCCCCGGCTAGTTCGCCGCCGGCGACGTGCGCGACGGGGCCGTCAAGCGCGTGGGCAGCGCCGTGGGCGACGGCTCGGTGGCCATCCAGTCCGTCCACGAGTACCTGGCCGACCGGTAGGCTCAATCCTCCTCGTACAGCGCCTGCTGCTCGGCCTCGAGCACCTCTTCCAGCGCGCGCGCCCAGGTCACGCCCTCGGCGAACGAGCGGGTCTGCGCGTCGTTCCAGATGCCGCGCAGCACCACGCCCGCGGCGGAGGGGGCAAGGCCTTCGCGGGCGCGCCGCAGCTCGGCCGCGCGCAGGGCGAGGGGGAGCAGGTCGGGCGGGACGTCGGCCGCGGGGTCGAGATAGGTGGCCCCGGCGGTCTCGGGGGTGCGGCCTTCTCCGGGGGGAGATTTCGGCCTGGCGGGGGCGGCGGGAAAGCGGCGCGGGTCGCGCGCCACGCGCAGCGCCAGGCTCCCGTCGGCGAAGGGCTGCCACCACTCGATCAGCCCGCTGTTCAGCTCGTCCAGCAGCTTCTCCACGGCCAGGCGGACGGGGCTCTTGCCACGGCCGGGGCGCAGGCGCTCCACGATCAGCAGCAGGTCGGCGCCGGGCTCCTCGTGCGCGAACGACTGGATCCAGCGCAACGCCCGCTCGCGCGCGCCGTCGGGGCCCTCGGCCTGCAGGTCCAGCCGCCGCGTGGGCGGGTAGTGGCGCGCCTCGTACTCGCGCGCCAGCTCGTTCAACCGTGTCAACGTGCTCCCGGCCGGTGGTGGTCCATCGTCTCTCCGATCGCCGTTCGATCGCCCCACACGCAGGGAAGGGACCGCGGCGGAACGAGGCTTGCTCCCCCGCCCCCTCCCACTGAACCGCAGAGCGGAGGGGTTCGATCATGCGAGGCTACGACCGGGGGTACGACTACGGGCTGCGCGGCTGGCCGCAGGCGCGGCGGATGCGCGAGCCGGTGCGCACGCGCTTCACCGGCGGGTACGACCGCGGCTTCCGCGCGCGGGACCGCGAAGACATTGCCCGCGGATCGGATTACGACGCCGCGCGGCGCCAGGGACCGGGCTTCCGCCTGGGGCCGCCCCCCAACCGGGTGACCGCGCGCTACAACCTGGACTACGTGCGCGAGCAGCGCCCCGGCGAGCGCCCGGTGAACTACGCGCCGTACGGAGGCGACCGCATCGGCCGGGTGGGCGACCTGCGCGGGTACCACGCGCCCTACCAGACCGTGGGCGGCACGCGCACCTGGCGCGGCGAGTGGCCCATGGGCTGGGAGCGCAACCAGTCGCGCTACGACATGGACTATCCCGACTACCGCAACGGCTACGGCCGCTGGTTCTGACCCACGGACGAAAACACGGACGGGCCGGGACGGCAGCGCCGCCCGGCTTTCCCGTGCCTGGTATCCCCCCGGACTACGCTTACGACGGCGGCGGCGGCCCGTCGTGGTGCTTGAAGTGCAGCCCGCTGACGTCGGACTTGGTGTGGCCGCTCAACTTCTGGTACGCCGTCCAGGCCACCGCCAGCACGATCAGCGCGAACACCACCAGCGCCACCACCTCCACCGGCGATACTCCGGACCAGATCTTCGAGGTGTCTTGCATGGTGCCCTCCCTTCAGGGGAACCGGCATCCCCGCCGCCGTGCGGCGCGGCGGGGCGATGAGGATCGGTCCAGCTACGCCGCCCGTCCGCGCGCCCGTCCGCCGCGGCGCGCGGCGCCGCGCCCGCCGCGCTGGTCCACGCGCGTGCGCCGGCGGCGTCCGCGGCGCCGCTTCCATCCATCCAAAGATAGCACGCCGTCCGTCTCCACGGGCATTTCGTCGGCGTCTTCGTCGTCGTCCAGCGAGGTGCCGGCCGCCGGCGAGATGTCGGGCTGATGGGCGCGGATCACGGGGTGCGCCGCTCGCTCGCGCTCCAGCTCCTCCAGCACGCGCTCGGCCGACACGTGCCAGGCCAGCGACAGGGTGCCGACCAGCGTGGCCATGGCGTGCGCCAGCGTGTCGTCCAGCCGCGACGCCGCCAGCCGCGCCACCGCGGCGGGAAGGAGGCAACTGGGCCCCTCGGCCACGGCGATCCGGTCGCGCCCGCGCTCCAGCCGCAGGCCCACGGCGGCCACGATGCGACGCGCGGCATAGCGGCGGCGGTGCAGGCGGCGCCCGGCGCACAGGTGGCGCAGGTGGTCGCGCCACGCGGCGCCCGCCGCGGCCGAGCTGTCGGCCAGCAGCCAGAGCGCCGCATAAAGCTCGCCGAACACGCGCAGGTCGATCTGGCGGATGGTCTCGGGCGGAAGGGTGCCCAGGTAGTCGAGGAAGGCGGTGATCCGACGGGGCCGGTCCAGCAGGAAGAGAACGATCTCGCGGGAGCCGCGGCGGTGGTTGCACCGGGCGCAGGCCGGAACGATGATGCGAAGGTCTTTTCTTCGGCCGCCGCGGGCACGGGGGATCACGTGCTCGCGGGTGAGGGGGCGGTCGGGGGCGGCGGGCGCCCGGCAGTACGCGCAGCTTCCGCTCTTGATGCGCTCCTCCAGCTCGCGCTGGAGTGCGCCGCTGTGGTGCTTCCGCCTCACTTGGACTCCCGGTGAGGGTCCGGCGAGGGCCGTGCCCCGGCCCGTCGCGGTGCATCCCGCCGCGGCGCGGCGGCGGGGCTCAGCAGGCCAGAAGGAAAGTTGGATGCCAGCGGTCGCCGCAGCCCGTCACGGTGTTGTGACGGCCCGGAACCATTGCGTTCGCCAGTGCGTGGGGTTTCAGCGCAGGCTCCCGGAACAGGAGTCAGCCTAACATGCCGGGTGGGGGATCCCGGCCGGGTGTGGCAGCCCACGTTGTGTGGCGTGGCCCGCCATACCGCAATATGTAGGGGCCGATCGGAAAAGCGCCAGTGTTTTGATCATGAGGCATCCATCCGCTTTGTCGCGTCGGGCCGATTCAGTTGTTTGGGTCACGGAGGAACGGGAGAGCAGCGGAGCAGCGGAGAACCGCTTTTCTCTTCTGCTGTTTCCGTCCCTCCGTCCCTCCGTTCCTCCCTGAGAGACCCGCAGTTGCAGTTTGATGAATCACGTCATGCGAGTGATACGGACCGCACGCGGCGAAGGCGAAGCATCGCGTCGG
>Ga0207706_10006005_pt1 | contig 11293 bp, 9 predicted proteins | sample KBSC53metaG_FD_184318 | JGI IMG/M metagenome (GOLD analysis project Ga0207706, IMG submission 184318) | Corn rhizosphere microbial communities from Kellogg Biological Station, Michigan, USA - KBS C5-3 metaG (SPAdes) (version 2) | ecosystem: Host-associated > Plants > Roots > Rhizosphere > Soil ... | reverse complement strand
GGGGGCCGCGGCCCGCGCGGACCTCGGCGGCCAGGGCCTGGACGGCCCGGGCGAGCTCGTCGCGGCCGCCGTAGTCGAGGGCCACGGCCAGGGTCATGCGGGTGTCGCCGGCGGTGAGGTCCTCGGCCTCCTCGATGCGGCGGCGGACGTGCGGGGGGATGCGGTCGCGGCGGCCGATGAAGCGGATGCGGACCCCGCGCTCGTGGAGCTCGTGGGAGCGCCGCACCAGCAGCGACTCGTTGAAGTTCATCAGGAACCGGACCTCGGCGGCCGGCCGGCGCCAGTTCTCGGTGGAGAAGGCGTACACGGTCAGCCACGACAGCCCGACGTCCAAGCCTCCCTCGACGGTGTCGAACAGGGCCGCCTCCCCAGCCTCGTGACCCTTGTTGCGGGGCAGGCCCTTGGCCCCGGCCCAGCGGCCGTTGCCGTCCATCACGATGGCCACGTGATCGGGCACGCCCTTGGGGTCCAGGTCGGGCGGCAGCGCCCGGGGATTGCGGCTCGGCATCAGCGGGCCACCAGGGGGTAGGCACGGAGGCGGCGGTCCAGGTGGTACTCGACGTAGCCCTTGACCAGGGCGCCGGCCTCGCGCCGGGAGGCCGGGGCGGGCTCGGCGCCGGCCGTGGTGTCCAGGTCGTCGCCGAGCAGGGCGGTCAGCAGGGGCATGGTGTCGGCGTCAAGGGTCGACTCCTCCCCGGTGCGGCAGCGCTCGCACAGCCCGCCGCCGCGGGCGATCGAGAAGCAGCGCGGCTGCCCCTTGGCCCCGCAGCCGGCGCACTCGGCCAGCGCCGGCCGGTACCCCTCCAGCGCCATCAGCTTGAGCAGGAAGGCGTCGAGCACCACCGACGGGTCGCGGGGGGCGCTGTCCAGGGCCCGCAGGGCCCGGACCAGCAGGAGGTACAGCCGGATGGCGGCCTCGCGCTCCTGGGCGACCTGGTCGACCGCCTCGAGCATGGCCGCGCCCGCCACCACCCGGTCGTAGTCCTCGCGCAGGGCCCGGAACGGGGTGATGACCTCGGCCTGGGTGACGATGTCGAGCTCGCGCCCCCGGTACAGCGACAGGTCGACATGGCTGAACGGCTCCAGGCGGCCGCCGAAGCGCGACTTGGTCTTGCGGACCCCCTTGGCGACCGCCCTGACCTTGCCCTCGCCCTGGGTGAGCAGCACGACGATGCGGTCGGCCTCGCCGAGCTTCCAGGTCCGCAGCACGACGCCCTGCTCGCGGTAGAGGTTCATTCCCCTCAGTCTATCCGGGAGCGGCGACCGGCAGGGGTGCCTCGGCCACCTGGCCGGCGACCACCTCAAGGCGCCGGTCCAGGCGCAGGCCGGCCAGCAGGCGCCGGTCGTGGCTGACCACGACCAGGGTGCCGTCGTAGCCCTGCAGGGCCTGTTCCAGCTCCTCGATGGCGTCCAGGTCCAGGTGGTTGGTCGGCTCGTCCAGCAGTAGGAGGTTGGTGCCCCGGGCGACCAGCATGGCCAGGCCGGCCCGGGAGCGCTCGCCCGGCGACAGCGCCGCCTCGGGCCTGCGCAGGTGCTCGGCCCCCAGGTCGAACTTGGCCAGCAGGGACCGCGCCTGCTCGACCGACAGCTCGGTCCGCTCCCGTACCGCGTCCAGCAGGGTCCCCGGGCCAGGGGTGCGGTCCTGGCCGAGGTGGCCGACGACCACCCCCGACCCGAGCCGGACGGTGCCCTCCTCCGGGCGCAGCTCGCCGGTCAGCAGCCCAAGCAGGGTCGACTTGCCGGCGCCGTTCGGCCCGGTCAGGGCCAGTCGGTCGCGCCAGTGCAGCTCCAGGTCGACCGGGCCGAGCCGGAAGCCGCCCCGCCGCACGGTCGCCCCGGCCAGGCTGGCCACGACCTCGCCGCTGCGCCGGCCGGCCTGGAGCGACAGACGCAGGTCCCAGCCCTCCCAGGGCTTCCCGGGGTCGCCGAGGCGCTCCAGGCGCCGCTCGATCGCCTTGGCCCTGGTGGCGCCGGCGGTGGCCCGCTCCTTGCGCCGCCCGGCCAGGGCCTTGTCGTTGTCGGTGCGCCGCTCACCCCGGCGGCTGGCCGCCCACTCGCGCTTCTGGCGGGCCGCCTCCTCCAGCCGCGACCGCTCGGCCCTGGCCTCGTCGTAGTCGGCGTAGGCCTGCTCCCGCCGGCGGCGGCGCTCCTCGACATAGGCGTCGTAGCCGCCGCCGTACTCGGCCAGGCGGCGGGTGTGCAGGTCGAGCTCGGCGATGCGGGTGGTGGCGGCGGACAGGAAGGCCCGGTCGTGGCTGACCAGCACCACTGGCCGCTCCTCGGTGGCCAGGAACCGCTCCAGGCGGGCCAGTCCGTCAAAGTCGAGGTTGTTGGTCGGCTCGTCCAGCAGCAGCACGTCGAAGCGGGCGAGCAGGATGGCGGCCAGGCCGGCCTTGACCCGCTGGCCGCCGGACAGCCGGGTCAGGGGGGCCTCGAGCACACCCGGGTCGAGGCCGACGTCGGCGAGCACGCGGGGGGCGCGGGTGTCGTGGTCGTCGCCGCCGAGACCCAGGAACCGGGCCAGGGCGTCGTCGTAGGCCTCCAGCTCCGCTTGGCCCGGGTGGTCGCCGACGGCCCGCAGGGCGGCCCCCATGGCCACCTCGGCCGTGGCCAGGCCGGTGCGGCGGCGCAGGTAGGCGGCAGTGGTCTCCTCGCCAAGCGGGTCGGGCTCCTGGGCCAGGTAGCCGACGTTCAGCCCGGGCGGCGAACGCTCGACCGTCCCGGCCGTCGGGACCTCCAGCCCGGCCAGGCAGCGCAGCAGGGTCGACTTGCCGGCGCCGTTGCGGCCCAGCACGCCGATGCGGCTGGTCCCATCGACGACCAGGTCGACCGAGTCGAGCACGACCTGGGCACCACGGACCACGGTGAGGCGACGAGCGGCGAGCATGCCCCCAGCCTGGCACGGGTCGGGGGCAGCCCGCAGCAGCAATACCGCCCCGGGCCGGGTTCGGGATCAGGTGGGGCGGGCGGCAAGGGCCTTCGCCCGGCGGAACAGCATGGCGAACCGGCGGGGTGTGGGCGCCGAGGACGGCTGGGGGTCGGGCGGGGCGTCGGCCACCTGGCGCTCGACCCGGGGGCCGGAGGCGGCGCGGGCGTCCTGGAGCAGGCTGAGGGGGATGAGGGCGTGGCGCATGGCGGGCTCCTCGCTGGCGTGACCTCGTTGGTTGCCTGCTCAGCATGACCGGCGGGGTCGTTGCTGACGGTGCCGCCGGTCACCGGCCGGGTGTGACGTCCGGCACTCCTTGCCCCGGCGGGCGGCGGGGGCCAAGCTCAACCTGTCCCGCCAGAAGGAGGCGACCCGATGCAGGTCCAGCCAGAGCTCGCCGTCCTCGGTGTGACCGACCCGGCCCGGCTGGGCCCGTACCTGGAGCGCCGGCGCTACGCCAGGGGCGAACCCATCCTGGCCCAGGGGACCAGCGGCACCGAGTGCTACCTGATCGCCGAGGGTGAGGTCCGGCTGGAGGTCGAGCGGCCCGACTTCGACTCCGACGGGGTCATCGCCTACCTGGGGCCGGGCATGCTCTGCGGCGAGTTCAGCCTGCTCGACGGCCGGCCCCGCTCGGCCAGCGCCTACGCCAACACCGAGGTGACCGCCCTGGCCCTCTCCGAGGCCAGCCTCGGCCGGCTGTGCCGCGACGACCCGCCGACCGGGCTGGCCGTGCTGCGAGCGCTGGGCCGCGACGCCGCCGCCAAGGCCAGGGAGACCCGTCGCCACCTGGAGGAGTACGTCTTCGCGGCCGACATCGACCCGGCCGTCGACGCGGCCGTGGCCCGGGCCGTGGCCGCCCAGGTGGTGCTCGCCGGCTGGCCCGAGGCGCGGGTCGAGGCGCTGCTGGACGCCATCGCCGGGGCCGTGGCCGGCCAGGCCGAGGAGCTGGCCGCGGCCACCGTTGCCGAGACCGGGATCGGCAACGTCGCCGACAAGACCTTCAAGAACCGCTTCGCCAGCCTCGAGGTGAACCGGGCCATGCAGGGCCGGCCGGGGATCGGCCCGCGGCCACCTGATGACCGCGGGGTGACCGAGATCGCCAGCCCGATGGGGGTGGTGCTCGGGCTCATCCCGATGACCAACCCGGTGGCCACCCTGGTGTTCAAGACCCTGATCTGCCTCAAGGCCCGCAACGCCCTGATCGTCAGCCACCATCCGGCCGCCGCCGGCGTCGGGGCCCGCACGGTGGCGCTGGTGGCGGGCGTCCTGGCCGAGCACCAGGCGCCGGTGGACCTGCTCCAGTCGGTCGAGCGGGCCAGCCGCACCAGGACCGCCATGTTCATGCGCCACCCGCAGGTGTCGCTGATCCTGGCCACCGGGGGCACGGCCATGGTCCGGGCCGCCTACAGCTCGGGCACCCCCGCCATCGGCGTCGGCTCGGGCAACGTGCCCGCCCTGGTCTGCGCCGACGCCGACCCGGTGGCGGCGGCCGCCGCGGTGGTCGAGAGCAAGGCCTTCGACCACGGCATCATCTGCGGCTCCGAGGACAACCTGGTCGTCGAGGCGAACGTCGCCGGGCCGTTCCAGGCCGCGCTGGAGCGGGCCGGGGCGGCCGTGTGCACGCCGGAGGAGACGGCCAGGGTGGCCGCCGCCGCGTTCGACCCCGACGGGCACCTGCGCCGCGAGGTCCTCGGCCAGCCGGCGTCGGCGATCGCCGACGCGGCCGGGGTCCGGCGTGACGGGCCGGTCCGGGTGCTGGTCCTGCCCCTGAGCATGGACCAGCTCGACGGCCCCCTGGGCCGGGAGAAGCTGGCCCCGCTGCTGTCGCTGTTCACCGTCGACGGGACCGGGCAGGGCGTCGAGGTCTGCAAGCGGCTGCTGGCCAACCAGGGCGCCGGCCACACCGCGGTGATCCACACCGGCGACCAGGCGCTGCAGCAGCGGTTCGCCGAGGAGGTCCCGGCAAGCCGGGTCCTGGTCAACGGCCCGGCCAGCCACGGCTGCATCGGCGTCGGCAACGGCCTGACCCCGTCGCTGACCCTGGGCTGCGGCACCTTCGGCGGCAACTCCACCACCGACAACGTGACCTACACCAACCTGCTGAACGTCAAGCGGCTGGCCCGGCCGGTCTAGCGCCGCCGCCGGGTTCCGCCGGCCCACCGGCTGGCTTCATCCGATCCTTGCCCTGGTGTAACCGGATCGCAACCGCCGTCGGGCAGTCTTTGTGAACGTACGCACATGCTTTGACCCAACATTGGAGCGAGATCACCTGATGACCACCAGCCGACCCGCGATCAAGAACTACCTGATGGACATGGACGGGGTGCTGGTCCACGAGGAGCGGCTGATCCCCGGGGCCGACCTGTTCGTCAAGCGCCTGCAGCAGACCGGGCACCGGTTCCTGCTGCTGACCAACAACAGCATCTACACCCCGCGCGACCTGGCCGCGCGCCTGGCCCTGACCGGCCTGGAGGTGCCGGAGACGGCCATCTGGACCTCGGCCCTGGCCACGGCCAGGTTCCTCGACACCCAGCGGCCCCAGGGGACCGCCTATGTGCTCGGCGAGGCCGGGCTGACCACCGCCCTGCACCAGGTCGGCTACGTGCTCACCGAGCGCGAGCCCGACTACGTGGTCGTCGGGGAGACCCGGGCCTACAGCCAGCAGGCGATCACCAGGGCGATCCGGCTGATCGCCTCCGGGGCCCGCTTCATCGCCACCAACCCCGACCCGACCGGCCCGTCCCCCGCCGGCCCCCAGCCGGCCACCGGGGCCGTGGCCGCCCTCATCTCCAAGGCCACCGGGGTCCGCCCCTACTTCGTGGGCAAGCCCAACCCACTGATGATGCGCGAGGCCCTGCGGGCCATCGACGCCCACACCGACTCGACGGTGATGATCGGCGACCGGATGGACACCGACATCGTCGCCGGGATCGAGGCCGGCCTCCAGACCATCCTGGTCCTGTCCGGCATCACCGGCCGCGAGGAGGCCCAGCGGTTCCCGTTCCTGCCCACGCGGATCGTGGACTCGGTGGCCGACCTGGTCGACGGCGTGCCCGACCCGGAGGGTCAGCTGGGACGGTCGAGCCAGAACGGGCTGGCGTAGGCGATGGCCCGGCCCTGGCGGGCCCACTCGCCGGTGGCCCGCGGGTCGGCCGGCTCGGCGGGGTCGGTGACCCGCAGCACCACCCAGTCGCCGTCGGCCGGGTCGAGCTCGAGGTCCAGGGACACCACCGGCTCCCGCGGGCCGGGCACGGCGACCTCCACGGCCGCGGCCTGGGCCGGCAGCCGCTCGGAGGGCCGCAGCACCTGGAGGCCGAGCCGCCGGCCCTCCCAGGCCTCGCCCCGAGCCAGGTCGACCTCGATCCGCACCGGGCCGCCGGGGTGGGCCACGGCGGTGCCCATGCGGGCCCGCTCTCCCGGCCCCCCGGCCGGCCCGGCCAGCGAGGTCAGGGCGGCGTCCAGGCGCAGGCCCTTGACCCGGCTGGCGAAGAACCGCCTGGCGGCCAGCGCCTCCAGCACCCCGTCCCTGGTCAGCTCGCGCAGCCAGAGCCCGGCCCGGCCCTTGCCCTCGGGGTTGCCCCAGTCGGGGCCGTGCTCGTCGGTCACCCCCAGCAGCCCGACCCGCCAGCCGGCGTTGAGGCACTGGTTGAGCGGCGACTGGAGGCCACGGTCGTTGTCTTTGAGCAGGTAGTCCTCGAGCTTGTTGAACATCTCCAGGCTGACCAGGCGATGGGCCATGGCCGGCCGGTAGCCGAAGCCGCCGAAGCGCAGCCGGCCGGTGCCAGGATGGTTGAACCCGGCCAGGCCGTCGTCGCCGCGGGTCTCCAGCCAGCGCCAGAACCGGCCCATGGTGGGGGCGGTGCGCAGCGGGTCGGTGAAGCGCTGGCTGTTCCAGACGTTCATGTGGCCGTAGGCGGCGTGCGACCACTCGAACCCGTGCAGGGCCACGAACGCCCCGTCGTCGTTGGCCGCCTCGGCCAGGGCGTTGGTCTCCCGCCAGGCCCGCTGGTCGATCCCGGTCCAGCCGGGCGCCTTGGTCAGGTCGAGGAACAGCGACGCCCAGCGGCTGTGGTCGGTGAGGGCGGCCACGTCGAGCCCGGCCGCCCGCATGGACCCGAAGGCCAGCCGCGGGTCGCCGGCCCCGTCCGACAGCCAGGTGTGGTTGTGGAGGTCGGCGTGGGCCAGCCACGAACCCGGGAACAGCCGCGACGCCCGGCTCGTCCCCCAGGCGTCGGGCAGCTCCAGGCGTTCGGACGGCGGCCGCATGCCTGAACGATATCGCGACCCGGCGGTTGATCCGCACGCACTGTCTGCCAGTCGGGACAGAGTTGCCGCCGCCACCACCGCGGTGATCCGGTTCCGGTAGCCTCCCCGGGTGCGTTCCTATGTGGTGACCGGCGGCGGCCGGGGGGTCGGCCGGGCGCTGGCCGAGCGGCTCCTCGCCGACGGCGGGGCGGTGGTCGCGATCGAGCTCGACCCGGCCGCCCTGGCCTGGACCGAGGGCCACCCGGCGGGCGACCGGGTCGCCGGGGTGGCCGGCGACGCCGCCGACGAGGCCGTCACCGGGCGGGCCGCCGACCTGGCCGAGGCGGCGGCGCCGCTGGCCGGCTGGGTCAACAACGCGGCCCTGTTCCGGGACGCCTCGCTGCATGACGACCCGGCCGCGGTGCTGCGGTCGATCGAGCTGAACCTGGCCCCGGCGGTGGTCGGCAGCGCCACCGCCGTGCGCCGGTTCCTGGCCGCCGGCACCGGCGGGGCGATCGTCAACGTCTCGTCCCACCAGGCCCGCCGGGCCGTCCCCGGCGCCCTCGCCTACGCCACCGCCAAGGCGGCCGTCGAGGGCCTCACCCGGGCCCTGGCCGTCGACTACGGCCCCCGGGGCATCCGCGTCAACGCCGTCGCCCTTGGCTCGATCGACACCGAGCGCTACCAGGCCCTGCTGGCCGCCCAGGACCCGGCCGGGGCCGACCGCATCCAGGACGAGATGCGCCAGCTCCACCCCGTCGGTCGGGTCGGCCGGCCCGACGAGGTGGCGGCCGTGGTCGCCCACCTCCTGTCCGAGGAGGCCAGCTTCGTCAACGGCGCCACCATCCCGGTCGACGGCGGCCGCTCGGTCCTTGGCGGTGACCCCGAGTCCGCCCCACCACCGAGCGGCCGCTAGCCGCCGGTCGCGGAAAAGTGCATCAGGTCCTTGGGTGTGCGCCAGGTGCCGCCCCAGGTCCAGCCGATGGCGGCGAAGGCGGTGGTGACGACGTCGCCAGGGTGGATCATCCCCGGACGGCGGTCGCCACGGTCCAGGTAGGCGCTGGCCAGCTCGGGCAGGACCAGGTCGCCGCGCCGGTAGGGGTTCTGGAACGGGTCGACGTCGATGGCCAGGCCGTAGGCATGGGCCGACCAGCGGGTCTGCTTGCGGGCGGCGCGGCAGACGAAGGCGGCGGTGTTGTTGCCGTCGCCGGTGGGCCGGGCCGTCAGGTCGGCCCCGGTGACCAGCCGCATCTCCTCGATCGGGAACCGGGCTCGGTAGAGGCGGGCGAACACCGAGACGACCCCGGCCGCGACCCGCCGGTGGACGACCAGCTCGCCGGTGTGGGCCCGGTCGTCGAACCCGCGGAAGCTGACGGTCACATAGCGCAGGTCGGCCAGGCCGACCGGGCAGCCGGGCTTCCAGGTCGTCCCCATCCGGGCCCGGACGGCCGGGCTGACCGGCCGGATCGAGGACCGGAACCGGCCCCCGGGCGGCGGTGGCAGCCGGTCCAGGGTCGGGAGCCGGCGGTCCCGGAGCGCCGCCGGGGTCGGCAGGACCTTGCCGAACCCGTCGGGTCGCAACGGCAGCGGCCGCGCCCCGACCCGCCACCCGCCCGCCGGGCCCGTGGTCGCCGGCCCCCCGTCCGGCGGCGTGGCCGTGCCCCCGGGAGGCTCAGTGCCCCCGGGGGGCTCCGAGCCGGGGGGCTGTGGATTCCCGCGAGCACCCGTTCCGCTGCTGGAGGTAGCCTCCCCCACCGGGGGACCCGAGCCCGGCGGGCCGGGTTGCGGGCTGCCGGCGCAGGCGGCGAGCACCGCGGAGATCAGCAGCACCACCGTGCAGAACCGCACCACCCTCGTCAGGTGGTTGGCGCGCACTGGCGCCTCCACGGGGTCACAGCAGGGAGACGCCCCTGGGGCGGAAGCGGGTGGCGTCGCCGCCGGACTCGGCCCGGATCACGTGCATGACCGCGTTGACGAGGGCCAGGTGGGTGAACGCCTGCGGGAAGTTGCCGAGGTGGCGACCGGAGCGCGGGTCGATCTCCTCGGCGTAGAGCTGGAGCGGGCTGGCGTACGACAGCAGCTTCTCGCACAGCTGCCTGGCCCGGGCCACCTCGCCGATCTCGACCAGGGCCGACACCAGCCAGAACGAGCAGATGGTGAAGGTCCCCTCCTCGCCCGAGAAGCCGTCGTCGGTCTCCTCGACCCGGTAGCGCAGCACCAGCTCGTCGACGGTCAGCTCGTCGGCGATGGCCAGGACGGTGTCGCGGATCCGGGGGTCCTCGGGGTGCAGGAACCGCAGCAGCGGCATGAGCAGGACCGAGGCGTCCAGGGCGGTGGTCTCGTAGTGCTGGACGAACACGCCCCGCTCGTCGAGCCCGTGCTCGCAGATGTCGGCGTGGATCTCCTCGGCCGCCTTGCGCCAGGTGGTGGCCAGGTCGCGGTCGCCGTGCAGCTTGGCCAGCCGCGCCCCCCGGTCGCAGGCCACCCAGCACATCAGCTTGGAGGAGGTGAAGTGCCGGGGCGGGCCCCTGACCTCCCAGATCCCCTGGTCGGGCTTGCTCCAGTTGGCGATCGCGCACTCGACGGCCCGCTTGAGCATCGGCCAGACCCGCTCGGGCAGGTAGTCGCGGGACTTGGTGTGCAGGTAGACCGAGTCGAGCACCGCCCCCCAGACGTCGTGCTGGCGCTGGGTGGCGGCGGCGTTGCCGATCCGGACCGGCCGGGCGTCCTCGTAGCCGCTCAGGTGCTCGAGCTCCTCCTCGGGCAGCTCCTCCTCGCCCCCGACCCCGTACATGATCTGGAGCTCGTCCTCCTCGCCGTCGCAGACGTCGGCCACGAAGTAGAAGAAGTCGTTCGCCTCGCGCTCGAACCCGAGGGTGTACAGGCCCCAGAGCATGAAGGTGGCGTCGCGGATCCAGGTGTAGCGGTAGTCGTAGTTGCGCGAGCCGCCGGGGGTCTCGGGCAGCGAGGTGGCCGCCGCCGCCAGCAGCGCCCCGGTGGGTGCATAGGTCAGACCCTTGAGGGTCAGGGCGCTGCGCTGGAGGTGGCTCTGCCAGCGGTGCTCGGGGAAGACGCCCTGGTTGATCCAGCCCCGCCAGAACTCCGACGTCCGCTCCATCCGCTCGAACGCCTCGTCGGCGTTGGCCGGCGGGGCCCGCTCGGCCCAGTACTCCTCGGAGGCCGACCACTGCGAGCGTGGCCAGCACAGGGCGGCGAAGGCCCGGTCGCCCTCCCGCAGGGTGGTCCGGGCGTGGGCGCCGCGGCCCTCGAAGCCGACTCTGAGGTCGGTGACCAGCCGCAGCTGGACGTCGCCCTCGCCGCCGTGGGCGATGGCCTCCCCGTAGCCCTGGCCGGAGTACTCCCAGCGGGCCTCGGTGCGGCCGTAGTTGAACACCGGCTCGCAGTCCAGGCTCAGCTCGACCTTGCCGATGATGCACTTCACCGTGCGGAGCAGGATGTGCTCGGCCTCGAAGTCGGTCGGGGGCCGCCGGTGGGTCCCGGACCGGCGCTGCTGGTGGTACCAGGGGCCGACGCACATGGCGTCCCGGACCACGATCCAGCCGCCCCGGGCCCGCCAGGTCGTCTCCAGGACCAGCGTCCCCGGCAGGTAGCGCCGCCCGGCCGGCACCGCGACCCCGGTCGGGCCGAGCCGGAAGCCGCCGGCGGCCCGGTCCAGCATGGCGGCGAACACGCTGCGCCCGTCGGGCCGGGGTGAGCACAGCCACTCGACGTTGCCGCTGGGCGCGATCAGCGCGTTGGTCTCGCAGTCGGACAGGAACGCGTACTCGGCGATGGGCGGGAACGGGCTCGGCCCATCGAGGCCGTCGGGTTCCAACGGCGTCTGCCGCCCCACGGTCAGGCCGTCGCCGGCGGCCGCGGTGGGGTCTTCGGGTTTGTCCATCCCGTCTATGGTCTCCCCCGGCTCACGCGCTGGCAATCACTTCCCGCAGGGCGTCGTCGGTGGCCAGGGCGCGCCCGGCGGCCTGGGCGGCGGCCAGGGCGTCCGGGTCGAGCGCGGCCCTGACGGCGTCGGCGGCCAGGCCGGCCTCGTGCTGTTCGGCGCCGATCGCGGCAATGCCGGTGCGTTCGCGGATCGCCTCGCCGGTGGCCAGCAGCCGC
>Ga0207706_10006000_pt1 | contig 11296 bp, 8 predicted proteins | sample KBSC53metaG_FD_184318 | JGI IMG/M metagenome (GOLD analysis project Ga0207706, IMG submission 184318) | Corn rhizosphere microbial communities from Kellogg Biological Station, Michigan, USA - KBS C5-3 metaG (SPAdes) (version 2) | ecosystem: Host-associated > Plants > Roots > Rhizosphere > Soil ... | reverse complement strand
TCTGGGTTGGGGCTACGGCGTTCACGCGTGCGTGGGCCGGTCGCTTGCACTGCTCGAGGCCGAGGCGCTGCTCAAGGCGCTGATCAGGCACATCGAGCGCTTCGAGCCTGCCGGCGAGCCTGAGCCCTGGATGACGACAATCGGTCATGGTCCGGCAGGACTCCCCGTCCGCATCCATGCGGCCTGACAGTAGCGATTCTTCCCGCCCAGGTCGCCCTCTCTGCATGCACAGATCCGTCAGAGTCCAGCTGAGCGTGATGATGTTCCTGGAATTCTTTATCTGGGGCGGCTGGTTCGTCACGATGGGCAGCTACCTGGCACTGAGCCTCGGCGCCACGGGCGCACAGAGCGCGAGCGCCTACTCCACGCAATCGTGGGGGGCGATTGTTGCTCCCTTCTTCGTCGGCCTGATCGCCGACAGGTACGTCAACGCCGAGCGACTGCTGGGCGCCATTCACCTGGTCGGAGCCGTACTCATGTACGTGCTGTATCGAGCGCAGCAATTCGACGATTTCTATCCCTACCTGCTCGCCTACATGATCCTGTACATGCCGACGCTGGCTCTCGTGAATTCGATCGCGTTCCGCAGTCTCGAAGACCCGAGCAGGTATTTCTCGAGGATCCGCCTCTGGGGCACGATCGGATGGATCGCCGCGGGCCTGATCATCAGCTACGCGTTCGCCTGGGATTCGCGGGCTGCCCTTGCTGATGGAATGCTGAGGAATACCTTCCTGATGTGTTCCGTGGCGTCCGTGCTGCTCGGCCTGTTCAGTTTTTCGCTTCCGCGGACGCCCCCCATCGGGGCCGCGGATGGTCGAGCCACTCTTGCGCAGACAGTCGGATCGGAGGCGCTCACTCTGCTGCGCGACAGAAACTTCCTGGTGTTTTTTGTTGCGTCGATCCTGATCTGCATTCCGCTTGCGTTCTACTACCAGCACGCGAACCAGTTTCTCACTGAGATCGGTGTCGCCAACGCAACGGGCAAGCAGACCCTCGGGCAGGCTTCCGAGGTGCTCTTCATGCTTGCGTTGCCGTTCTTTCTCAACCGGCTGGGCATGAAGGTAACCTTGCTGCTGGGCATGCTGGCCTGGGCCGTCCGCTACGTCCTGTTTGCATTCGGCGATGCAGGCGACCTCGCGCTATTTCTGCTTGCCGGCATCGCCCTGCACGGTGCCTGCTACGATTTCTTCTTCGTCGCCGGGCAGATCTACACCGATTCGCGGGCAGGCGAACGGTACCGCAGCTCCGCACAGGGGCTGATAACACTGGCGACCTACGGAGTTGGGATGTTGATTGGTTTTCAGATCGCCGGCGCCGTCACGGACATGCACGCTGGCCCCGGGCCGCATGACTGGCCGAGGATCTGGCTGTTCCCGGCAGGAATCGCCGCACTGATTTCCGTGCTGTTTCTATTCTCGTTCCGCAATGTCGTTATCACGTACGAGCGGCCCGGCGTCTGACGCCACCTTGATCGCGCATTTAGACCCGCTGCTGATCCGAACGTAGTATTGTCGAATCAAGCGGTCATGCCGGACTGCCGTGAGCCAGCGCAGTGCCATTCGTCACCCCCGCAACACTCAGGGACTATGACGTCATCGTCGTGGGCTCCGGCGCCGCCGGCGGGCAGAGCGCCTATACGCTCAGCATGTCCGGCGCCAGGGTCCTGATGCTCGAGGCCGGGCGCAACTACGTGCCCGAGCACGAGACCCCGATGTTCCAGACGCGAGGCGAGGCGCCGTTGCGTGGCGCATCTACGCCCGACAAGCCATTCGGGTTTCACGATGCCACCGTCGACGGGGGCTGGCAGGTGCCGGGCGAACCTTACGTGAACACCACGCAGGAGGACTCGGGGCGATTCGACTGGTGGCGCGCTCGAATGCTCGGCGGACGCACCAACCACTGGGGGCGCTATTCCTTCCGCAACGGTCCCTACGACTTCAAGCCACGCAGCCGCGACGGGCTGGGATTCGACTGGCCGCTGACCTACGAGGAGCTCGCGCCCTACTACGACAAGGTCGAGATGCTCATCGGCGTGTACGGGGCCAACGATGGACTCGAGAACACGCCTAACTCCTCGCCGGGCTGCCTGCTGCCGCCGCCCAGGCCGCGTGTCAGCGATCTGCTGATCGCACAGCGGGCGAAGAAGGTCGGCATCCCGGTGGTCGCAGGGCACCGCGCGGTGCTCACGCAGCCGCTGGACCACACGAATCTCCCCGCCAGGCTTCATCCCGGGAATCACGACGCACAGCGGATCATTGCCGAGCACATGCGCACCCGCGCCGCGTGTTTCTGGGCGACGCCCTGCGGCCGGGGCTGCTCGATCCGCGCCACCTATCAGTCAACCACGGTGCACCTGCCGCCCGCCCTGGCCACGGGCAGGCTCGATATCCTGGTCAACGCCATGGTGCGCGAGGTCACGCTCGACAAAAGAGGCCTCGCGAGCGGTGTCAGCTATGTCGACAAGCTCACTGGCCGGCCCGGCCACGCTCCCGCTCGTACGGTCGTCCTCGCCGCCAGTGCGTGCGAAACGGTGCGCATTCTTCTCAACTCGAAGAGCTCAGGGTTCGAGGACGGATTGGCCAATTCCAGCGGCAAGGTGGGCCGATACCTCATGGACACGGTGGGCAGCAGCGTCGACGGACAGATCCCGCTGCTCGAAAGCCTGCCGCCCCATAACGAGGATGGCGCGAGCGGTGGACACATGTACGCGCCGTGGTGGCTGTACGGGGAGCAGCTCGCCGGCAAGCTCGGGTTTCCCCGCGGCTACCACATCGAGTTCGGCGGCGGCCGAAACATGCCCAGTCTCTCCACGGGCGCCGGCATCGAGTGGCTCACCGGTGGCAGCTACGGCCGCAGGTTCAAGGAAGACGTGCGGCGCTACTACGGCTCGTTCGTCTACTTCGACGGTCGCGGCGAGATGATCCCCAATGAGCATTCCTATTGCGAGATCGATCCCGACGTCAAGGACCGATGGGGTATTCCCGTCCTGCGTTTCCACTGGAATTGGTCCGAGCACGAAACGCGGCAGGCCGCGCACATGCAGAGCACGTTCGCGCAGATCATCGAGGCGATGGGCGGTCGCGTGAAGGGCCCCGTCCTGACCGACGGTGCGCAGGCCATTGCGCCGGGCGGCTCGATCATTCACGAGGTCGGTGGCGCCATCATGGGCGCCGATCCCGGGCAATCGGTCACGAACCAGTGGGGGCAGACCTGGGACGTACGCAACCTGTTCATCACCGACGGCGCCGTGTTCGCCTCGAACGCGGACAAGAATCCCACGCTGACGATCATGGCGCTGGCGTGGCGCACTGCCGACCATATCGTCGATCGGATGAAACGCAGGGAGCTCTAGATGGACGAGCCACTACGCGTCGATCGTCGCACCGCCATCCAATGGGTCCTGGCGGCCGCGTCCGCCGTGCCATTCTTGCAGCGACGGGCGTCCGGCGCAGCCGCCACACCGGGCACCAGGGGTTACGGCACCGATCCCGACCTCAACAGGACCTACCTGCCCGGCGAGCTGTGGCCATTGACCCTGACGCCGGCGCTGCGGAGCGCTGCCGCGGCGCTGTGCGACGTCGTGATTCCGGCGGACAGCGAATCACCAAGTGCCTCCGCAGTCGGCGTAGTCGATTTCATCGACGAGTGGATCAGCGCGCCCTACGACACCCAGCAAGCCGACCGAAAGACGATCCTGTGGGGCCTCGCCTGGCTCGATGCGGAATCGCAGCGTCGCTATCAAAGCTCCTTCGCCGGCCTGACGCAGGCGCAGAAGGCGGCGATCTGCGATGACATCTGCTACCTGCCGAAGGCGAAACCGCAGTTCGCCGACGCCGCGAAATTCTTCGCAATCTATCGCGACCTGACCGCGGGCGGCTTCTACACCACGCCCGCGGGCACCAGGGATCTCAAGTACGTGGGCAACGTGCCGCTGACGAGCTTTGACGGGCCACCGCCCGAAGTGCTCCGCAAGGCAGGCCTCGGCGAGGCGCCGCGGACGTGAGTACGAACCACGGGACTGCTCCGCCGCGTCTCGGTGTCGGCTTCGTCGGCAGCGGCTTCAATGCGGGATTTCACATGCAGGCATTCCGCGCGGTGCGCGATGGCGACGTGCGCGGCGTGTGGAGCCCGGACCCGGCCAGGGCGGCGGCCGCCGCCTCGCGGGCGCGCAGTCTCGATATTGGTGAAGCGAAACCCTATGCGTCGATCGGCGACCTGGTCGCCGACCCCGGCATCGACGCCCTCTGGATCACGGGACCCAATCACCGGCGTGTAGAGAACATCGAGGATATCGTCGATGCCCTTGAACGCGGTCGCGGCAAGCTGCGCGGTATCGCCTGCGAAAAACCCCTGGCGCGCACCGTCGCCGAAGCGAAACGGATTGTCGAGCTGGTCCGGCGCGCCGGACTCTCCCACGGTTACCTCGAGAATCAACTGTTCGCGCCGCAGGTCCAGGCAGGGCACGCGCTGACCTGGTCGCGCGGAGCCTCGAAGACCGGCCGGCCGTATCTCGCCCGTGCCGCCGAGGAACACAGCGGCCCGCACGCGCCGTGGTTCTGGCGCGGCGAGCTGCAGGGCGGCGGTGTGCTCAACGACATGATGTGCCATTCCGCCCTGCTCGTGCGGCACCTGCTCACACAGCCCGGCGCCCCGCGCTCATCCGTGCGGCCGGTGCGTGTCACCGCGCATATCGCGAGCCTCAAGTGGACGCGTCCGCATTACGCGAGCCTGCTCGCCGCGACCTACGGTCAGGACGTCGATTACACGCGGCGACCCGCGGAGGACTTCGCGAGTCTGACGATCGAATTCGAGACGGACGACGGACACAGGGTGATCGGCGAAGCGACGACGTCGTGGAACTTCGTGGGCGCGGGGCTGCGTCTTTCGGCCGAGTTGCTGGGGCCCGAGTACTCGATGTCCTGGAACACCCTTGACAGCGGGCTCAAGGTCTTCTTTTCACGCGCGGTGCGCGCGGACGCGGGCGAGGACCTGGTCGAGAAGCAGAACGCCGAGGTGGGCCTCATGCCCGTGGTCGCGGACGAAGCGGCGGTGTACGGTTACGAGAACGAGGACCGGCACTTCGTGCGCGCGTTCCTCGGCAAGGAGGCGCCTCGATTGACCTTCGATGACGGACTGGAAGTCGTGCAGCTCCTGATGGCGGCCTACCAGAGCGCCGAGGAGGGCCGGACCCTCGCGTTCCCACCGCCTGGCCTCGACCAATTCGTCCCCGGAGTCGCACGCGGGACGTGGCGGGGTGCGGCGCAGTGAAGAAGTTACTCGTGCTGGCGGCCGTGTTGCTGGTCACGGGCGCATCGGCGCAGGATTCCGCAACGATGCATTCCTGGCGTCCGCTGCTCGACGACAAGGGTTCCGCCTGGCGCGGCTGGAAGTCGGCTGACTTTCCCAGCGGCTGGCATATCAACGGGGATACGATCTCCAAGGACGGAGAGGTCGACGACCTCGTCACGCGCGAAACCTTTGGCGATTTCGAGCTCGAGCTGGAATGGAAGATCGGCAAGGGTGGTAACAGCGGCATCTTCTATCGCGGCACGCGCGAATACGACTACATCTTCTGGAGCGCACCAGAGTTTCAGCTCCTCGACGACGCCAACGCGCCCGATGGCCGCGCTCGGCTCAGCTCCACGGCCGCGGCGTTCGCCCTCTACGCTCCACCCGCCGGTATCGTCCGGCCATTCGATCAGTGGAACACGGCGCGCATCGTCGTCGATGGTGCGCACGTCGGGCACTGGCTGAACGGCAAGAAAGTCGTGACCTACGAGCTGTGGAGCCCGGACTGGAAAGCGAAAGTAGCGGCGAGCAAGTTCGGGGCATACCCGAACTACGGGCTCGCCAGGCGAGGCCACATCGGTATCCAGGGCGATCATCCTGGCACGCTCGTCCTGCGCCGCATGCGCATCCGTGAGCTCAAGTAAGACCCGGATGGACCGGCCTTGACTCCCGCCGGGGCCGCCCTCGCTGCTCGACCACAGTCGACGGTGCGGACCGCGATGGCCGGCTTGATCGGCAACCTGCTCGAGTGGTTCGACTTCGCCGTCTACGGGTACTTCGCCAGCGACATCGGCCGCCATTTCTTTCCGCAATCAAGCCCGGTGGCCGAGCAACTGCTTGCCTTTGCGGTGTTCGCGCTGGGCTTCGGCGCCCGGCCCGTCGGCAGCCTCGTGCTCGGTGCTGTAGGTGACCGCATCGGGCGCCGTGCGCTGCTGACCCTGTCGATCGCGCTCATGGGCGGGGCGACACTGCTCATCGGTTTGCTGCCGACCTACGCGCAGATCGGCGTCGCGGCGCCGATCCTGCTGGTGATACTGCGGATCGTGCAGGGCTTCTCGCTCGGCGGAGAATTTACTGGCTCGATGGTCTATACGACGGAGCAGGCCTCGCCTAAGTGGCGCGGCCTCATAAGCAGTTCCACCGCAGCAGGCACGACGCTGGGGTTCATCCTCGGATCGGCGTCAGCCTGGCTCGTGAGCGTCTTCCTCGGCGCCGAGCAGGCGTCGGCGTGGGGATGGCGCATCCCGTTCATCGCCAGCGTCAGCCTGTGCGTGGTCGGATGGTTGCTGCGCCGCGGCATTCACGAGTCGAACGAGGGCCTGAAGGCCGCCGCGATCCGGCCGCCGCTGCTGCCATCGCTGATCGCGGACTGGCGGCCCATGGTGCAGACGTTCGGCATCGTCGCCATGACGAACGCGGCGTACTACCTGACGTTCACCTACGCCGTCGAGCGGCGAAAGCACATGACCGGCGAGGGCGGGGAAGTATTCCTCCTCGCCAACACAGCCAGCCTCTTCGTAGTGCTCTTCGCAAAGCCGCTGGGCGGCTGGTTGTCGGACATCGTCGGCCGGCGCCGGCTCATGATGGCGCTCACAGTGGTCACCATGTCTCTTATTTACGTGGCCCTGCGCGCGATGCTGTATGGCTCACCCGTTACGTTCATCGGCGGTCAGCTCTTGATGGCGGTGCCCTTAGGGATGGCGCTCGGCCTGCAGGGCGCAATGCTGGTGGAGATCTTCCCGCTGCGCACGCGCGTCACGTCGATGAGTCTGGCCTACAGCATCACGCTCGCGCTGGCCGGCGGCACCGCGCCGCTGGTGGCCGCCTGGCTCGTCGACGCTCTCGGCAAGCCGCTGGCGCCGGCCTACTACATCATGCTGTACGGCGCGATCGGGCTGGCACTGATGTGGCCAATGTCGGAAACCAACGCGCGCCACCTGGACGAGTAGTTGGGAGATCTGCAATGACCACGACCCTCACCGAACCGGCCGCCGCCCGCAGCGCGCTCGAGGGCCTGCTGCAGAACTATTCGTTCGAGATGACGGCCAAGGATGTCCCGCAGCTCGAAGAGGCAGCGGATCTCATCCCGCGGGACACGAAGATCGCGATCACGTTCCTGCCCAACGAGGCCTTCCCCGCCCGCGTGGCGGCGGCGGCCCGCGTTCGCCAGCTCGGCTTCGTGCCGGTGCCGCACATCTCGGCCCGCCGCCTGAAGTCGCAGGATGAGCTCGAGGGATTCCTCGCGGCGCTCCAGCGCGAGGCGGCGATCGACCGCGCTTTCGTCGTGGCCGGCGACCCGCCGCAGCCGGAGGGCCCCTATAGTGACGCACTGGCGGTCATCCGCACCGGGCTTCTGGGCAAATACGGCGTCAGCAGGGTGGGTATCTCGGGCTATCCAGAAGGGCATCCCGAAATCGGCAGCGAGAAGCTGTGGCAGGCGAAGCGCGAAAAGCAGGCCGCGATCGCGGACATGGGCCATGACTTCGCGGTGGTGACGCAGTTCGGCTTTGATGCGGAGCCGATCCTGAGCTGGCTCGAGCAGCTGCGAGCTGCGAACGTGCACGGGCTGGTGCGCGTCGGTGTGCCTGGCCCCGCCAGCGTCAAGACCTTGTTGCGCTTCGCCGCGCGCTGCGGCGTTGGCGCGTCCACCAAGGTGATGAGCAAATATGGCGTCTCGATCACGCGCCTGCTGACGACGGCGGGACCGGACGCACTCATCATCGACCTGGCCCGAGGTCTCGACCCGGCCAGGCACGGTGAAGTGCTGCTGCATTTCTACCCGTTTGGCGGCCTCAAGACGACCGCGCAGTGGGTACGCGACTTCCGCCGTGCGCAGGGCTTCTGATGCCGGGAACGCAGACAAATTGAACTGATCCCACCCCATCTGCCCGTTTCTCGACCCGGTTCACGGTTATCGGGCGGCCGGCTAATGCTACATATGTATAACGAATGACCTGCCTCTGCGGCAGGCTGCGCGGGAGCTTGCGCTAGAGCATATGGGCCCACGCCCGGACACCAGCGATGGGGTTTCGCGACGGGAGCCGTTCGGGGCCGGATGGACGGGTGCCCTCACGGTCGGGCTTCTCGTCTACATCCTGTTTGCGATCGTCATGATCTTCGTGGGCCGCACGGACGGACCGGTCTTCGAGGTCTTCAGTCTGTACTGCGATGCGCCTGCGTGCATCGCCGCGGTGATACTGGCCGCAGTGGCCGCACGCCATGCGACGTCGCCGGCCGTCCGGCGCGCCTGGTGGTACCTCACGGCAGCGATGGGCGTCTACACCCTCGGCAACCTGCAGAACTCGACTTACTGGCTCTTCGGCCTCGACCCCTTCCCCTCGTTCGGCGACATATTCTTTGTCGGGTTCTACCCGCTGCTGTTCGCGGCAATCCTGAACGTACTTCGCGCCGCGGACGTCCGCGTGCAATGGGGACGCCTGGCGCTCGACGCCACGATCCTGATGCTGGGCTTCGGCGCGTTCTTCTGGTTCTTCGTGATCGCACCGACTTCAGCCGCCGAACGCGATCCCGATGTCGTCAAGTACGTCCTGACGCAAGGCTATATCGCCCTGAACTGCATCATGCTGCTGGCATTCGGGGTCCTGCTGATGCACGCCGGCGGCGGCCCGATCCACCGTCGCACACTGGTGCTCCTGACCATTGGCTTTTCGGCCATGTTTCTCGCCGATATCGTCTGGGCGTTGTCCAAGGTCACCGGGACCTATTTCCCCGGCGGCCTGTCCGACGCCATCTACCTGACGTGCTACGGCTGGCTCATCGCTGCGGCTCGCCAACAACTTCGAAGCGCTCCTGCATTGCGGGGCTCGCCAAGCGCTTTGGGTAGCGTGTTGATTCAGGGCATGCCCTATGTCGCCATGCTGGCGTCGTTTCTGGTGCTGGTGTACCTCGAAACGAATGCACCGGCGAACCCGGCCAATTCGATGACGATCGTCATCTTCGTGCTGACGCTTCTCGTCATGCTTCGCCAGGGCGTCCTTTCGAGGGACGACGCGCTGCTGCGGGAGCGCCGGGCGGTCGGGCTCGTCGAGGCCCGCTACGCGTCGCTGATCAAGAACGCCTCCGACGTGATCATGATCGTCGACGTCGACGGACGACTGCGCTTCGGGTCGCCGGCGGCCGAGCGCACCTTTGGGATCCCGCCCGACGATCTCGTTGGCCGCAACCTTCTCGATCTCTGGAGCGAATCCAACCGCGAACGGCTGACCGCGTTTCTCGCCGAGCTAGACGCGACCCGCGGCCGCACGGTAGGTCCGTTCGAGGTCGTGGTCGATACGGAGCAGAGACGCAGCACGCTCGAGTGCGTGGGCAGCAATCTGCTCGATGACCCGGCCATTGCGGGGCTCGCGCTCAATTTCCGCGATGTCAGCGAACGCAAGGCCCTCGAGGAACAGTTGCGCCAGCTCGCGTTCCACGATCCGCTGACGCTGCTCGCCAACCGCAGCCTGTTCCGCAACCGCGTCGAGCACGCGCTGACGCTGGCACATCGCTCGCGACAACTCGTCGCCGTGATGTTCCTCGACCTCGACAACTTCAAGAACGTCAACGACTCGATGGGTCATGCCGCCGGCGACCGCCTGCTGCAGGCGGCGGCGCAGCGCCTGGTCAAGTCCACGCGACCGTCCGATACCGTGGCGCGGCTCGGCGGCGACGAGTTTGCGATCTTGCTGGAAGGCATCACCACGGTTGACGACGTCGAGCGCATCGCCGCGGCGATCACCCAGTCCTTCAACTCGCCGCTGTTGCTCGATGGCGGCGAAACCCCGATGTCCGCGAGCGTTGGTGTCGCATTCTCACAGCCCGACAACGACACCGACCAGCTGCTGCGCAACGCAGATATCGCGATGTACAAGGCAAAGGCAGCTGGCAAGGGGCGGTTCGTCGTTTTTCACCCGCGCATGCAGGAGCAGCTGCGGCATCGGCTGCGGCTCGAAGAGGACATGCAGCGCGCCTTGGAGCGCAACGAGTTCTTCCTCGAGTACCAGCCGGTCATCGATCTCACCCACCGCGAGCTGCTGGGTGTCGAAGCTCTTGTGCGCTGGAATCACCCGGAGCACGGCCGCGTGATGCCGGGTGTCTTCATCCCGATTGCCGAAGAATCGGGTCAGATCGTCGAGCTCGGCCGCCTGGTGCTGGTCGCAGCCTGCCGCCAGGTCCGCGCATGGAGCAGGTCCATCGCCGCAGGTGACGGCTTACGGGTTGCGGTCAACATCTCCGGACGCCATCTCCAGCACGCGGATCTGGTCGCTGACGTGGGCCACGCCCTCCGCCTCTCCGGCCTCGACCCGGGCAACCTGGTGATCGAGCTTACCGAGAGCACGATCATGCACAACACGGAAGTGAACCTGGAGCGGTTTCGGGCACTCAAGGCACTGGGCGTGCGGCTCGCCATCGACGATTTCGGCATGGGATATTCGTCGCTTTCCTATCTTCATCGCTTCCCGATCGACATCCTGAAGATCGATCGCGCTTTCGTGAGCCGGCTGACCGCGCGGGGCGAGGGCCCTGAGCTAGCGCGAGCCGTGGTGATGCTCGGTGAAACGCTCGGACTCGAAACGGTCGCTGAAGGTATCGAGCACGAAGAGCAGGCATCAAAGCTGTTGGAGCTCGGCTGCGTCGCCGGGCAGGGATTCCTGTTCGCCGGCGCGACTTCGCTCGAGACAGTGACCGCGTCGTTGTTTGCAGCGCGCCGCAACGAACTACGGCGACAGCAAGCGACCGTCGGCAGCCTGACGGCAACCGGGCGATTCCGCATTGGACGGGTGCCAGAGCGGCCGCGCCTGGACGACAGCGGACGCTATTCTGCGGCGAGGTAGCCCAAATTCAGAACTGCCAGGCCACAGAAAGCGCGATGTTCTGGTCGACGCCTTCGTGCCACACGGGTTCGAGTAATGCCTCGGTCAACGCGGCACCGACGTCGACTTCCAGTCCCCATGGTTCATACCGGACGACGATGCCGATGACGGGCGATGGATTGCCGTAGTTCTTG
>Ga0207706_10005998_pt1 | contig 11298 bp, 7 predicted proteins | sample KBSC53metaG_FD_184318 | JGI IMG/M metagenome (GOLD analysis project Ga0207706, IMG submission 184318) | Corn rhizosphere microbial communities from Kellogg Biological Station, Michigan, USA - KBS C5-3 metaG (SPAdes) (version 2) | ecosystem: Host-associated > Plants > Roots > Rhizosphere > Soil ... | reverse complement strand
CGGCCCGCCGACGGACTTCGGCTCGGGCAACGTCATCCAGCAAGACGATCCCGCGACGGAACAGAAAGAACTGGCGGACCTGAAGGATGCCCGCGCTTCGATGAGCAGCGCCAATCCGGCCGCGCCGATCCTCGACGCGCAGATCGCCGGGCTTGAGAAGCGGCTTCGCGGCGAGAGCCCCGCCAAGCCGGGCGATACCGTGGTGCTGGCGCAGAACAAGAGCGGCAAGAGCCGGCTGACTTCACGTTACACCGGCTATGCATTCTTCGATCACGCGATCGAGAAGTGGAAAGCAAACCCCAGCCTGATGGCCTACAAGCTGCAGTCGAACAGCTACAAGTTCTCGTGGCTGCTGATACCGCTGTCGGTGCCGTTCGTGTGGCTGCTGTTCCTCTGGCGGCGCAAGTTCGGGGCCTATGACCACGCGGTGTTCGTGACCTACTCGCTCGGCTTCATGACGCTGTTCTACGTCGTGCTGGTGCTGCTCGGCGGGATCGGCATGGGCAGCGGTGCGCTTCTCGCGGCGGGCACGTTCGTGCCGCTGATCCATATCTACAAGCAGATCAAGGGCGCCTACGGCCTGTCGCGCTTCTCCGCGCTGTGGCGCACGGCGGCGCTGAGCTTCTTCATCTTCTGGATCCTGTTCCTCTACATCGACCTGCTGCTGGTGCTCGGCGCGGTCGACTAAGCGGAAATCAGGCGCCTTGCGGTGCCGTCCCACCGGAGAAGCGCTTGCCGGCCTTCGGGATCGCCGAACCTTGCGCCGGGCGAGCGATGGTTGGCCCGCTCGGCTGGTCGGGCCGGTCGATCTTGCCAGTGTCGAGCAGCTGGTGAATCTCCTCGCCGGTCAGCGTCTCGTATTCGAGCAGCGCCTGCGCGAGCAGGTGGAGCTTGTCCTCCTGCGTCTTGAGGATCTCGGTCGCGCGCTTGTGCCCACCCTCGACCAGCGCCTTTATCTCGGCGTCGATCATCGTGTTGGTCTCGTCGGCCATGAAGGTCCGCTGACTGCCGCCCATGCCGAGGTAGCCTTCGTGCTGCTCCTCGTACTGCAGCGGCCCGAGCTTGTCCGACATGCCCCACTTGGTGACCATGTTGCGGGCGAGATCGGTCGCGTAATGGATGTCGGACGAGGCGCCCGAACTGACCTTGTCGTAGCCGAAGATGATCTCCTCGGCGACGCGGCCGCCCATGCTCACCGCCAGGTTGGCATGCATCTTGTCGCGGTGGTACGAATAGTTGTCGCGTTCCGGCAAGCGCATAACCATGCCCAGCGCGCGGCCGCGCGGGATGATCGTGGCCTTGTGAATAGGGTCGGACGCAGACTCGTTGACCGAGACAAGCGCATGGCCGGCCTCGTGATAGGCGGTCATCTTCTTCTCGTCGTCGGTCATGACCATGCTCCGACGCTCGGAACCCATCATCACCTTGTCCTTGGCGTCCTCGAACTCCTGCATCGCCACCAGGCGTTTATTCCGGCGCGCGGCCAGCAGGGCGGCCTCGTTGACGAGGTTGGCGAGGTCGGCGCCCGAGAAGCCGGGCGTGCCGCGGGCGATCGTGCGGGCGTTGACGTCGGGCGCCAGTGGCACCTTCTTCATGTGCACGGCGAGGATTTTCTCACGTCCGTCGATGTCCGGGATCGGCACCACGACCTGGCGGTCAAAGCGGCCCGGACGAAGCAGCGCCGGGTCGAGCACGTCGGGCCGGTTGGTCGCGGCGATGATGATGATGCCTTCGTTCGCCTCGAAGCCGTCCATCTCGACGAGGAGCTGGTTCAAGGTCTGCTCGCGCTCGTCGTTCGAATTGCCGAGGCCGTGACCGCGGTGGCGGCCGACCGCGTCGATCTCGTCGATGAAGACGATGCACGGGGCGTTCTTCTTGGCCTGCTCGAACATGTCACGCACGCGGCTGGCGCCGACGCCGACGAACATCTCGACGAAGTCGGAGCCCGAGATGGTGAAGAACGGCACGTTCGCCTCGCCGGCGATCGCGCGGGCGAGCAGCGTCTTGCCGGTGCCGGGCGAGCCGACCAGCAGCGCGCCCTTGGGAATCTGCCCGCCGAGCTTGGAGAAGCGCTGCGGGTCCTTGAGGAACTCGACGATCTCCTCGAGTTCTTCTCGCGCTTCATCGATGCCGGCAACGTCGTCGAAAGTCACCCGGCCCTGTTTCTCCGTCAGCAGCTTGGCCTTCGACTTGCCGAAGCCCATCGCGCCCGACCCCCCGCCCTTCTGCACCTGACGCAGGGCAAAGAACGCGACGCCGAGGATCAGCAGGAACGGCAGCGACTGGATGAGGATGTAGGCCAGGACGCTCATTTCCTGCTTCTCGGCACCCGAATAGCGCACGCCGTTATCATCGAGCAGCTTGGTCAGGGTGGTGTCATTGGCCACTGGGACGGTGGAGAAAGCCTGACCGTTCTTGAGTTTGCCGCTGATCCGCTCGGGCGAAATCTGCACTTCGTCAACGGTGCCTTCGGCCACCTTGGCGCGGAAGTCCGAATATCCGAGCTGCGAACCGACGGCGTCGCGGGTGCCGCTGAACATCGACACGACCAGCAGCAGAGCGAGGAAGATCCCGCCCCACACCAGCAGGCTCTTGACCCACGGGTTGCCGTTGTTTTCAGGCTCGCGATTGTCGCTCATGAACGAATTCCACCTTTCATCCGCCAATGTAGGCGCGGGCGGGTGAATGGCAAGTTGACGACCGCGCGAAAGCGGCGGTCAGGGCTGCCCGAAGGTCCGCTCCCCGCGCCGGGTGACTTCGATGTCGCAAATCAGGCCGTCGCGCAGCGTGTAGACCACCCGCACCGGCACGTCGTACCACTCGCCCTGCTTGAGCGGTCCGACGACGAAATCGGGCGCATCCCGAACCGCGGTGAAGCGGCTGGTCGCGTCGTAGACGATCCGCTCGTTGCTCACTTCCAGGTGCTCGGGCATCACAGTTTCGCGCACGCGCTCGAACATCGGGCCATAGAAGTCGACGATGCCCTGCTTGCCGCGGATCTCGCCGACCGAGCTGAGGTGCAGCACCACGTCGTCGGTGTAGAACTTCGGGAAGCGCTCAAAATCGCCGGCCGAGAAGGCTGCCGAATAGGCCTCGAACGCCGCCACCTGGCTCGGGTGCGATCCGAGCCGCGGGAGCTTGCTAACGCCCTGTTCGGGCGGCCAGATCATCGACTTGAGCTCGGCGATCTTCCCGTCTCCATCCAGCGTGTAGGTGACGAAAAACTTTACCGTGATCAGGTCGCCGGGGTGCATCTCGCCGAACGGAAAGTCGGGCCGGTGCTGGGTTGCGTGAAAATCCATGTCGACTTCGGCGAACAGCAGCCCGTCGCGGCTCAGCACGTTCTGCGGGCGCATCACTTCCCGCACCCCCTCGTGTGCCCACCTGAGGAAGTCCAGCAGCGCCTCGGCGCCCTCGCGCGTACCGTTGGCGCTGACCATGCGGGTTTCGGCTGCGAAGAAACGCGCCACAAGGGCGGCGTCGTCGCCGGTGTTGAACAAGGCCTCGTAAGCCTGATAGTCGAGTTCCATCGCCCCAGCGTTATCGCGCGCGACCGCACGAAGGAAGTGTTGTTGAGAGATCAATCGCCGTTCCAGGCGCTTTATTCGCCTCGGCTCGCTCGAATGGACACCTCGACCGGTTAGCATTATTGACGGCTCCGTCGCACGCGGCGGCCGTTCCGGCGAACACATTGAATTTCACCGGAAACCAAAGCCCTAATCGGTGATTTACCCAGTGCGACCTCGTGGACGGGGCGCGTCGGCGCTTCCCTGCGTGGAACAAACTTGGCCACTGGTCGATTGTGCGATGCAACATAGGGTATGTTGCGATGCACAAGAATGGTGTAGGCCCGGAGTCGCCGAAAGCGCCGTCCTCGCAAGATTCTTTGGGAATGACGATGATATTGGACACCCATTCGACCGAAAGACCCACTCCGCCGGGCCGAGAGCCGCCGGCCGTGCGCTCGATCTTCACCTTGCCGAACGCGCGGGTCCCCGCGCTGCGGCGCATCGCGCTGATCGGCAACTACACCCCGCGCAAGTGCGGTATCGCCACTTTCACCGCGGACATCTTCGACAAGCTCGGCGAATTCCACTCGGAGATCGCAGTTGAGGTCTATGCGCTCGACGATCCGCAGGAACCGATGGCCTACGGCGGCATCGCCGGTACGATCGTGCGCGACGACCCGGAATCCTACGCCGACGCCGCCCGCCGCATCAACGATAGCGGCGTCGACGCGGTGTGGCTGCAGCACGAATACGGCATCTTCGGTGGACCCGACGGCGAGATGGTGCTCGATTTCATCGATCGTCTCGCCGCGCCGTTGATTCTGACCCCGCACACGGTGCTGGGCGAGCCATCGGTGCGCCAGCGCGACATCCTCGAGCGGCTCGTAGCCCGCGCCAGCCGCATCCTTGTGATGACGCGGCACGCGCGCGACCTGCTGGTCGAACGCTACCGCGCGCCGGCCGAAATCCTTCAGGTCGTGCCGCACGGCGCGCCCGACCGACCGTTCGGCCGGCAGGAGCCGTTCAAGGCCAAGCTCGGCCTGGCGGGCCGCACCGTGCTGATGACCTTCGGGCTGATCGGCCCCGGCAAAGGCCTCGAATGCGTGATCGAGGCACTCCCGGCGGTCGTCGCCAGCCATCCCGAGGTCGTTTACCGCATCGTCGGCGCGACCCACCCGAATCTCCTGGCGGCCGAGGGCGAAGCCTATCGCGAGCGGCTGGTGGCGTTGGCCGACGAACTCGGCATGGCCGACCACGTGTTGTGGGAGAACCGCTTCCTCGCGACCGACGAGCTGCTCGACCAGCTCGAGGCATGCGATATCTACGTGACCCCCTATCCCAACATGCAGCAGTCGACCTCCGGCACGCTCAGCTACGCGGTGGCCCTCGGCAAGGCGGTCGTCTCGACGCCGTACCTCCACGCCCGCGAACTGCTGGCGGACGGCGCCGGCGAGTTGGTCGAGCCGCGCTCGGCCGAGGCGATCGCCACTGCGATCAACCGCTTGCTCGACGACCCGCAGCGCCTTCAGTCGCTGCAGCGCCGTGCGTATGCCCGCGGGCGTGAGACCATCTGGCCGCGCTTTGCGGACGGCGCCGCCGCGCTGGTCGAGGAAGCCATCGTCCGTGCCGCACCGCCCGCGCCGATCACGCGCGCTCCCAGCCTCGACGCGGTCCTGGCGATGAGCGACGCGACCGGCATGCTGCAGCATTCGATCGGCATCGTGCCCGACCGGCTGCACGGCTACTGCCTCGACGATAACGCCCGCGCGCTGATGTTGATGAACGTTGCCGACGGGATCGCGCCGAAGGAGCGCCAACGTTGGTGGCAGATTTACGCTTCATTCGTGCAGCACGCGTGGAACCCCGAGGCGGGGGGCTTCCGCAATTTCATGCGCTTCGATCGCAGCTGGTGCGAAGACATCGGATCGGAGGATTCCAACGGCCGCACGCTGTGGGCGCTGGGGCACACGGTCGAGCTGTCGGACGACCCTTCGCAGGCCGACTGGGCCAGCCGGTGGTACGGCACGGCGCTGCCGCACTGTACCGAGTTCGGCTCGCCGCGGGCGATCGCCTTCGCCATGCTCGGGGCCGCAGCGATGCTGCGCGCAGCGCCGAGGCACGCGCCCTCGCGCGCGTTCCTCGCGCAAGGCGCCGATTTTCTACACCGCCTGCTCGACGCGTCGCGCCGGCCCGACTGGGCGTGGTTCGAGACCGTGCTCGGCTATGACAACCCGCGCATGTCACAGGCGCTGATCGAGGCGGGGCTGACCCTGGGCGAAGCGCGCTACACCGAAGCCGGGCTCGACAGCCTCACCTGGATCGCCGGCCAGCAGGTTGCCGCCGACGGTCACTTCCGCCCGGTCGGTTCGGAGACCTTCGGCCGCGATCACGCGAGCCTGCCGTTCGACCAGCAGCCACTCGAGGCGCAGGCGGCGATCGAGGCCGCGGCCACCGCCTGGCGCGCTGAGCGCGATCCCAAATGGCAGGAGCACGCGCTCGCCGCATGGCGCTGGTTCTTCGGCGCCAACGACCGTGGGGTGATCCTGGCCGACCTTGCGACCGGCCGCTGCCGCGACGGCATCAATCCGCGCGGGGCCAATGAAAATTGTGGGGCGGAATCGATCCTGGCCTTCCAACTCTCGCACTATTCCCTGATAGGCCTGCTGCGTGGCCAGCAAGACGATTCGAGCGGAGAAAGATTTGCCGGAGAACCGCAACGGATCGCCGAGCCCGCTGCGCATACTTGACACCCGTCTCCACGCGGATCCATCGCGCGTCGTCCTGAGGCCATTCCACCTCGGCTGGCAGGGCGAGGCTTCGCTGGGCGGGCGGGCGCAGCGGCTGGTGGCCGATATCTCGGCACTGAGCGATCGCGAAGTGACCAAGGCTTATGCCATGGTGCGCACGGACTTCGCCGCACGGCACTGGCAGACCGAGCAGATGTTCGATGATCGCTTCGCCGAGGTCGCGGCCCAGCTCAAACTCGATCCGCAAGCCTATTCCACGGTGCGCAGGCGGCTGATCGGGGCGTACTTCTGCCACGAGTACACTTACGCCGCGGCGGCTTTGATGAACCCGTCGATCGTCCCCCACCGCGACCAGAGCGGCCTCGACGACAAATCGTGCCGCTTCGTGATGAGCCTGCGCGCAGTCGGCGAAGGGCACATCAGCTCGGTCGCCTTCCGCGAAGGGATCGCCAAGACCGACGGCAGCTTCAGCCTATGGCCCCAGGCGGACTTTGCCACCTCGGTCGAACTCGACGACGCCAGCCTGACCGACAGCGAGCGCGGGGTGATCGTCCATCGCCAAGCCGAATCGAATCTGTCGAACACGGTCATCTTCCCGATCACCGAGCAGCAGCGCGGCGGCCTCGAGGACTTGCGCCTGGTGCGCTTCGACCACGGTGACGGCGATTACGAATGGATCGGCACCTACACCGCCTATTCGGGCCGCTCGATCCGCTCGGAGCTGCTCCGCACGGTCGATTTCAAGCGCTTCCTGCTGGAGCCGATCGTCGGCCGCGCCGGGCGCAACAAAGGCATGGCGCTGTTTCCGCGAAAGGTTGGCGGCAAATACGCGATGATCGGGCGGCAGGACGGCAAGAACCTGTTCCTGCTCAAGTCCGACCGGATCGACCGGTGGAATTCCGAAGGCGTCCTGCTGATGGAGCCCAAGTATCCGTGGGAGTTCATCCAGATCGGCAACTGCGGCAGCCCGGTGCTGACCGACGCGGGCTGGCTGGTGGTGACCCACGGCGTGGGCGCGATGCGCAAGTACGCGCTCGGCTGCGCGCTGCTCGACCGCGACGACCCCTCGAAGGTGATCGGCCGAACCAAGGAGCCGATCCTGACCGCGATCGACGCCGACCGCTCGGGTTACGTTCCCAACGTGGTCTATACCTGCGGCGTGATGAAGGTCGGCGAGCGGCTGCTGGTGCCCTACGGCATCTCCGACAGCGCGGTCGGCTTTGCCACCGTAAAGATTGCCGACTTGCTGGACCTGATGCGCTGAGGCATCGTTGAGCGGTCATGCTGCTCGAAACCAAGACCGTCGAAAAGCCCTGGGGCCGCGACATCCTGCCGCCACCTTTCGCCACGGCTGCGGGCAAGCGCATCGGCGAAATCTGGTTCGAGCCGCCACAGGACCTGCCCCAGCTGCTGGTAAAGTACATTTTCACTAGCGAGAAGCTGTCGGTCCAGGTCCACCCGACCGACGCGCAGACCGAAGCCAAGGGCCTCGGCCGCCAGGGCAAGTCCGAATGCTGGCTGGTGATCGATGCCGAGCCCGGTGCCACGCTGGGTGTCGGTTTCGACGAAGCAGTAGATGCCGAAACGATGCGCGCAGCGGCGATCGACGGCAGCATCGAGCACATGCTCACATGGCACTCGGTCAAGGCGGGCGACTTCTTCTACATCCCGGCGAACACCGTTCACGCCATCGGCGGCGGCTGCTCGATCATCGAGGTGCAGCAGAACTCCGACATCACCTACCGCCTCTACGACTACGGCCGCCCGCGGGAGCTGCATCTGGACGAGGGCATGGCGGTGGCGAAGGGTGAGCCTTACGACATGGCGCAACACCAGGTCGTGCCCGCATGCGGCGACGTGTCCCTGGTTGACGGCCCGTTCTTCCGCCTCGACCGGCTCGACGGCATCCCCGACGAAGCAACCGCCCGGTGCTACCACGGCTGCCTGCTGGTGATCCCGCGCGAAGGGACCGCCTGCGTCGGGGACGAGCCGGTGGCGCCGGGGCAATGCGCCCTCGCCCATTCGCTCGACGATGTGGTTTTTGATCCGAAAGGCAGCTGTCTGATCGCGCAGCCGATGCCGCCAGCCTGAACGAGGGGCCCCGATTCGCGGGCCAAGTTGACAGAGTTGACAGGGTTCAGTGCAAAGACGCCCGATTCCGTCATCTTTCTCGCCGGAACTGTCACTTTCACGGCAAAACCGTCACCTTGCGGCCAAAAATGTCATCTTGCGCATGCGATTTCGTCACTTTGCGATAGCCCGGACCACGGCGTGAGGGGAGTGCTGTCGGTTGGGTCACCGGAGCACTTATGCACACTCATACCTTTGTAGGAAAACGTTTTTTCGGCCGCCTCGAGCTTGCCCTGGGGAGAATCTAGACCGTCTTGATGATTGCCGAGAAGTCGAGCGCGCCGTTGCCGGCGGCGTCGAAGGCTTCGTAGATGTCCTTGGCGTGGCGGCCGAGGAGCGGGTCCATGTTCGCCGTCGCCGCCGCCTCCATCGCCAACTTGAGGTCCTTGAGCATCAGCGCGGTGGCGAAGCCGCCCTGGTAGCCGTTGTCGGCAGGCGTCTTCGGCCCCACGCCCGGCACCGGGCAGTAGCTCGTCACCGACCAGCTTTGCCCCGAGCTGACCGAGGCGATGTCGTAGAACACCTGCGGGTCGAGGCCGAGGCGCTGCGCCATCGCGAAGCCTTCGCAGGTGCCGATCATGTGGATGCCGAGCATCATGTTGTTGCAGATCTTCGCCGCCTGCCCCGCGCCGGCCTCACCCGCGTGGATGACCGCCTTTCCCATGCTTTTGAGCACGGTTTCCGCGCGAATAAAGGCAAGTTCGGAACCGCCGACCATGAAGGTCAGCGACCCCGCCGCCGCTGCCGCGATACCGCCCGAAACCGGCGCATCGACCATTTCGTAACCGGCATCGGCGGCGAGCCTTTCGACCTCGCGAGCCGTGGCGACGTCGATCGTCGAGCAGTCGATCAGGATCGCCTCCTCGGGCGCGCGGCCGATCACGTGGTTGGCGTAAACGTCCTTCACGATCGCCCCGTTGGGCAGCATCGAGACCACCGCCTCGGCGCCCTCGACCGCTTCGCCGATCGAACCAACAGTGGAGCAGCCGCCTTCGCGGGCATGCGCCAAAGCCGCTTCGCTCAGGTCAAACGCTCGCACCTCGTGCCCCGCCTTGACCAGGTTCGGCGCCATCCCGCCGCCCATGTTGCCGAGACCGATGAAGGCGATTTTCATTTAACTCCCCTCCCGCTTGCGGGAGGGGCCGGGGGTGGGCCTGTCTCCCGTGAGGTTGCCGGTGGTCGTTCCCACCCCTAACCCTCCCGCAAGCGGGAGGGGAACTGGGCTACCGCCCCTTCCACTTGCCCTCGCGCTTCTCGATGAACGCGCGCATCCCTTCGGCCTTGTCCTCTGTCGCGGCGAGGACCTGGAACAGGCGCCGTTCGTGGAGGATGCCCTGCTCGAGCCCGAGCTCGAACGCGGCGTTGACCAGCTCCTTGTTCACCATCGCCGCGAGCGGCGGCATGGCGGCAATCGTCGCAGCGGTCTTGAGCGCTTCGTCCAGCAGCTCGGCGGCGGGCACCACACGCGCCACCAGGCCCGAACGCTCGGCTTCAGCCGCGTCCATCATCCGCCCGGTGAGGACCATCTCCATCGCCTTGGCCTTGCCGATCGCGCGGGTCAGCCGCTGGCTGCCGCCCATGCCCGGGGCGACGCCGAGTTTGATCTCCGGCTGGCCGAACTTGGCGTTGTCAGCCGCGATGATGAAATCGGCCATCATCGCCAGCTCGCATCCGCCGCCGAGCGCGAAACCGTTCACGGCGGCGATCCACGGCTTGCGGATTTTGTTGGTGAAGTCGCTCGTCCAGCGGGCGAAGAAATCCTCGCGGTAGAAATCGGCCGCCGGCTTGTCGGCCATCTCCTTGATGTCCGCCCCCGCGGCAAAGGCCTTCTCGCCGCTGCCGGTGACCACCGCGCAGCGCTGGCCATCGTCCGCCTCGAACTCGGCGAACGCGGCGATCAAATCGCTCAGAACCGCCGTATTGAGCGCGTTCAGCGCCGGCGGGCGATTGAGCGTGACCAGCGTCACCGCTTCGCGGCGTTCGACCAGCAGGTTTTCGTAAGTGGCCAAGTCCGCCTCCGTCAGCCCATCGTGGGGATCACGAAGGCATTGCTACCGTCCCCGCCGCCATCCGGCCAGCGCTGCGTGACGGTCTTGGTCTTGGTCCAGAAGCGCACGCCTTCCATGCCGTGCTGGTTGGTGTCGCCGAACGCGCTGCGCTTCCAGCCGCCGAAGGTGTGGTAGGCGACCGGCACCGGGATCGGCACGTTGACGCCGACCATCCCGACCTCGACCCGTGCGGCGAACTCGCGCGCGGCGTGGCCGTTGCGGGTGAAGATGGCGACGCCGTTGCCGTACTGGTGCTTGCTCGGAAGCATCACGGCTTCCTCGAAATCCTTCGCCCGGACGATCTGCAGCACCGGGCCGAAGATTTCGTTGTGGTAGCTTTCCATTTCGGGCGTGACGTGGTCGATCAGCGTCGGGCCGACGAAGAAGCCGTTCTCGTGCCCTTGCAGGCTGAAGCCGCGTCCGTCGACGACGATCTCGCCGCCTTCGGCCTCGGCCTTGCCGATCCATTCCTCGATTTTCGCCTTGTGCGCGGCGGTGACGACCGGGCCGTAATGCGCCTCGTTGTCGGTCGAGACGCCGACACGCAGCGCGGCGATCGCCGGGATCAGCTTGGCGCGCAGCCGCTCGGCCGTGTCCTCGCCGACCGGCACCACGACGGGCAGCGCCATGCAGCGCTCGCCCGCGCTGCCGAACGCCGCGCCGGAGAGGTCGTTGACGACCATGTCCATGTCGGCGTCGGGCATCACGATGCCGTGGTTCTTGGCCCCGCCCATCGCCTGCACGCGCTTGCCGGCGGCGACGCCGCGCTTGTAGACGTAGTGGGCGATGTCGGACGAGCCGACGAAGCTGACTGCGGCGATGTCCGGGTGGTCGAGGATCGCGTCGACCATTTCCTTGTCGCCG
>Ga0207706_10005997_pt1 | contig 11298 bp, 8 predicted proteins | sample KBSC53metaG_FD_184318 | JGI IMG/M metagenome (GOLD analysis project Ga0207706, IMG submission 184318) | Corn rhizosphere microbial communities from Kellogg Biological Station, Michigan, USA - KBS C5-3 metaG (SPAdes) (version 2) | ecosystem: Host-associated > Plants > Roots > Rhizosphere > Soil ... | reverse complement strand
CGGATCGAAGCGCAGCTTCACGTTGTTCGGATTGCCGAGCGTCTTTCCGCCCGGCAGGCTGATGCCGACAGCGTCGGCCGATTTGGCGCCGGTGCCGAACAGGCCCTTGGCAAAGCTGAAGTCGCGCACCTTGATCATCGTGCTGGCGAGCGCAGGCGATTTGAGGGCGGCCACGGCATTTTGCGGCGTATTGTAGAGATGAGTGGTGACGAGCTGGGCATCGAACGCCTGCGGGGTCGATCCGGCCATCTTTGCCATCTCGGCGCGGGCGGCGGCGCCCGTGGCATCCTTGCGCTGCATTAGGGTGATCGTCTCGTACCAGATGCCGGCCAGTGCCTTGCCGAGATTGGGATTGGCCTTGAGCGTGGCGGTGTCGACCGCCAGCAGGTCGAGGATCTCGGCCGGCACCTGATGCGAATCGAACACCAGTTTCGCGTTCGGGACCTTGGTCAGCTCGGTGAGCTGCGGGTTCCAGGTGACTGCGGCGGTGGCGTTGGGATTGGCGAAGGCGCCGACAATGTCCGCGTCGGACGTGTTCACGGTCTTCACGTCGGAAAGCTGAAGCCCGGCCGTCGAGAGCGCGCGGGCCAGCAGATAATGCGAAACCGACAGTTCGACGAGATAGACGGTGCGGCCCTTGATGTCGGCAATGCTCGATGCATTCTTCAGAACGATTCCGTCATTACCGTCCGAATAATCGCCCAGGATGATCGCACTCGTATCCTTGCCGCCGGCGGCGGGAATGGTGAGCGCGTCCATATTGGTGACGGTGACGCCGTCGAGCTTGCCGGCGTTGAACTGGTTGACCGACTCGACATAGTCGTTGACCTGCACGAAGTCGATTTTGACGCCGTATTTGTCGGCCCACTTCTTCACGATGCCGGCTTTCTGGGCATAGGGCCACGGCATCCAGCCGGCATAGATCGACCAGCCGATCGAAAAGTCATGCCGCGGCGCAGCATCTTTTTGTGCACCGCCACTGCAAGAGGTGGTCAGAAGCATGGCTGCGGTCGCCATCGTCAAAAGCGTTTTTGACATCCAGTTCGCCATGTTCTTCCCCTTGTTTCGCGCCCTGCGCTCGGAAACCGGTGAGCGCATTCTGCAACCGATATTACGTTTGCGCAATCCGGTAATAAAATATATATCGAGTCCATGGGACGTGTCACCTCATTTTGCTATGCTGCAATGCGTCATTTATCCACTATCCCAGAGGGCCTTGCGGGCCGGCCGGCTCTCGATATCCAGTCGAGAGCCCAACGGCGACGGCGCTGGGTATAGGCGGCACGATGACGAACGCGTTCCGAGGGATGATATTGAGTGCGGCGGTGGTCGTCGCCGGTCTGATCGGGACAGTGTTCATCCTGGCGCGCAAGGCGCGCAGCAACGCGCGGCAGGAGCGTCTGCGGCAGACGCAGATTCTGCAGGACGAGATCGCCGCCCATCGGCTGACGCATGACGAACTCGCGCGCGCGAAGGAGGCCGCGGAGGCCGCCAATGCCGCCAAGACCCGCTACCTCGTCGCGGTAAGTCACGAAATCCGTTCGCCGCTCAATGCCATCTATGGCTATGCCCAGTTGCTCGAGCGCGAAGACGGCATCCCGCCAGTTGAAGCAGGCAGCGTAATCCGACGCTCCGCGGAGCATCTCACCAACCTCGTCGAAGGTCTGCTGGACATTTCGCGGATCGAGAGCGGTCTGCTCAAGCTGCGGCAGGATGTCGTCCGCCTGCCCGCGCTGCTCGATCATGTCGTCGACATGTTCCGGATGCAGGCGGCGGCCAAGGGACTTACGCTCGACTATGAAGTCGAAGGCCGGTTGCCGCCGTTCGTCCGCACCGACGAGAAACGGCTGCGGCAGATCCTCATCAACCTGCTGTCCAACGCCATCAAATATACCGACAAGGGCGGCGCGACGCTGACGATTCGGTATCGCAGTCAAATGGCGCAGGTCGATGTCACCGACACCGGCATCGGAATCGCGCCCGAGGATCTCGACAGGATTTTCGAGCCGTTCGAGCGCGGCGGGTCGCTCGACGCGGCGATGCAGCCGGGGATCGGCCTCGGCCTCGCCATTACCCGTGTGCTCGCGAGGATCCTCGGCGGGGAAGTGACGGTGACGAGCGAAGTCGGCCGCGGCAGCAGCTTTCGACTCCAATTATTATTGCCCGAACCGATGGTCGCGCCGACGGGCGCGCCGGCGTATGATCGCGTGACCGGCTATAATGGAGATCGCAAGACGATCCTGGTCATTGACGATAATCCCTCCCAACTCACCGTCGTGCAGCATTTGCTGCGCCCGCTGGACTTCGTCGTCTTCGCGGCGACCGGAGGGGCCGAGGGACTGGCTCTGGCCGAGCGTTGCACGCCGGATCTGGTGTTGCTCGACATCCAGATGCCGGGCTGCAGCGGATGGGACATCGCGGCGCAGTTGCGCGCGACTTTTGGCGAGGCGCTGCGGATCGTCATGGTTTCGGCCAACGCCCATGAATATCGTGCTGGCGGCGATGGCCAGAGCCATCACGACGCCTTCCTGTCCAAACCGGTCGCTCTCGATGCGCTGCTGGATATGATCGGTCGGCAGCTCGGGATCGATTGGATCGCTGCCGGCGACGGCCAGGCCGGGCGCGAGGCGAGTCGATCGATCGGCTCGCTTCCCCCGGCGGCGGAGCCCTATCTCGTGACCCTGCGGCGCCACGTCAAAACTGGCCATGTTCGCGCGATCGAAACGCTCCTGACCGACCTGGAAGCCGAGGTGCCGGACAGCGCCGGGGCGGTTGCCGAGATGCGACGACATCTGGACGATTTCGATCTGCGCGGGCTTGCCCGGAGGCTCGGCAATGGCGACTAGTCCGGGAAGCGGAACGCGCGCGACCATCCTTGTCGTCGACGACACGCCCGAATCGCTGCGCTTTCTGACCGCGACGCTCGAACAGGCCGGCATGACCGTATTGATTGCGGTCGACGGGCTCGCCGCGCTTGAGCTGCTCGAACATGTCACGCCCGATCTGGTGCTGATGGATGCCGTAATGCCCGGTCTGGATGGCTTCAAGACCACGCGCCGGATCAAGGCGGACAGCCGTTTCCATCATTTGCCGGTGATCTTCATGACCGGGCTGACCGAGACCGAGCATGTCGTGCACGGGCTGGAGGCGGGCGGGGTCGACTATGTCCACAAGCCGATCGTGGTCGACGAATTGCTGGCGCGCGTATCGGTGCACCTGGCCAATGCCCGCGTCGCACAGGGCAGCCAGCTCGCGCTCGACACCGCCGGGCGACCGTCCTTCGCGATCGACGATGCCGGCGCGATCATCTGGCTGACGCCATTGGCCACCGCCATGATCGAACGGTTGTTCGCCGGCTGGGCGCCGCGCGACGGCCGGTTGCCGGAACAGCTTGCCGCGACGGTCAGGCATCTCCAGCAAGCCGACGTGCCGCCCGGGGCCCAGGCATCGTTCAAGATCGATGAGACGACGGTGGAATGCACGTTCCTGCGCCAGAGCAGCGCCGACCAATGGCTGTTCCGGCTGACCGAGCGGCGCGAAGGGGACGCCGAGCGCCTGCTTGCCGAGCGTCATGGCCTGACGTCGCGCGAGGCAGAGGTTCTGGTCTGGATCAGCCGCGGCAAGCAGAATCGCGAGATCAGCGAAATCCTGCACATCAGCCCGCGTACCGTGAACAAGCATCTGGAGCAGGTCTTCGAGAAAATGGGTGTCGAGAATCGTGCTTCCGCCACCGCGATCGCGGTCAGCACGCTGTCGCAATAGGTCATGACCGGAGCGCCGCAGAGGATGGGAGAACCCCTGAGCGCTGCGGGGCGTGCCATGCTCGAGCGTGGTGATTTCGCCGGCGCGCGCCGCCTGGCGGCGGTCCGCCTGGCCGATCCATCCGGTCAGGCGGAAGCCTATTTCCTGCTCGGCATCGCCGATGCCGAGACCGGTCGGGTGCAGGATGGCATTCGGCAGATCGAACAGGCGGTCGCGATCGCGCCGCACGGTGAATATCGCGCCCAGCTCGCGCGTCTCTATGCGCTGGTCCGCCGTGATGGCGATGCCGCGGCCACGCTTCGCGCGGCCGAGGCGGCGCCTCCCGCGGATGCCCTCGGGCGCGACACAATGGCGTGCGTCTACGCGCGCCTGGGCGATCACCATGCGGCGCTTCCGCATTTCGTCGCCGCGGTCGATCTCGCGCCGGAAAACGACCAGTTCCGGTACAATCACGCGGCCACGCTAAGCTTCCTCGGCCGGACCGACGAAGCCGAAGCGGTGCTCGAACTGATCCTCGGCCGCGCGCCGCACGACGCGAGGGCCCATCATCTGTTGGCCGGGCTGCGGAAACAGACTCCCGCCCGCAACCATGTCGAGCGGCTTCGCACCGCGCATGGTCGCTCCCCGCCGGGACGCGATCGTCTGCTGACGGGCTATGCGCTGGTCAAGGAGCTCGAGGATATCGGTCGCGCGGAAGAAGCGCTCGAACACCTTGTGGCGATCAACACCGCGCATCGCGCCGCGCTCGCTTATGATTTCGCGAGCGACGCCGCGATCTTCGATGCGGTCGAAACGGCGTGGCCGCGTGTCATGCGGGCGCCGGCCGGGGAGGGCGCTACCGACGCGCCGATCCTCGTGATCGGCATGCCTCGCACCGGCACGACGCTGGTCGATCGCATCCTTGCATCGCATCCCGGGGTCGAGAGCGTCGGCGAACTTCAGGCCATGCCGCTCGCCGTCAAGGCGGCGTCGCGAACGCGCAGCCGCATCGTTCTCGACCCCGAGACGATCCTGGCGGCGGCGGTAGGGGACACGGGCGCGATCGGCCGCGACTATCTGGCCCGCGCGGCCCATCATCGGCGGATGCCGGCGCGGCGCTTCGTCGACAAATTCCCGGGCAATTTCTTCTATGCGGGGATTGCCGCCCGCGCGTTGCCGAACGCGGCGATCGTCTGCCTGCGGCGGAACCCGATGGACACCGTGCTGGCCAACTTCCGAAATTTGTTCGCGATCGGATCGCGTTACTATGACTATAGTTACGATCTTCTCGACATCGCCGCTTATTATGCGCGGTTCGATCGACTGATGGCGTTCTGGCGCGAGGTTTTGCCAGGCCGCATCCTCGAGCTCAGCTACGAAGCGCTGGTCGAGGATCAGGAAGGCGAGACTCGCCGGCTATTGGCCCATTGCGGGCTGGACTGGTCCGACGATTGCCTGAATTTTCACGCCCATTCCGGCGCGGTATCGACGCCGAGCGCGGCGCAGGTCCGTCGTCCGATCTATCGGGATTCGGTGGCGCGGTGGCGGCAACATGCTGCCGCGCTGGCGCCCGCGCGCGCCTGGCTGGAGGCGCAAGGTATCGCGATCGACTGATCCGTTCGCCGGCGATCGGGCCGGCGCCTGCCACCAGGCGCCGCACCCGATTTGGCCGGGATTGCCTCAGCGCATCGCCAGCTGATCTGCCTTGGCGTTGCCGGCGACCGCCGTCGCGGTGGTGATGCGCGAGCGCATGTCGGCGATCACGTCGGCATGGCAGGCACGCGCCTGGGCGCCGAGGGCGAGATGGATCGAGCTCATCCCCTCGCCGCAAACGGTGTTTGCCACCTTATCCATCCGGATCGCGAGACGCTGCTGGCCTTCGACGCTGGTGAGATCGAGCCCACGCAAGTCGAGCACTGCGCTATCCGCCGAAAAGGGATTGTCACGGGGGGCGGCGAACGCTGGTGCGGCCACCATGAGCGCGGCGAGCGCCGCTATGCCGATCTTCATCATCATCTCCTGCGTCTGTTCTGCCCGGCGCTCTTCGGCGATCAGGTGTCGGTCAATTAGTGTTGGCCGACAGTTATTGCAAGTATAATGACGAGTATTACTGAATAGAAGATCAGTATGCGCTCACGATCAACGTGGCGAGTTCGATCCGCTTGCCGAGCGCACCCGGTGGCGGCGTGACGACTTCGGTGCTTTCGTCGCCGGTCCGTGCGTCGGCCAAGGTCACCATCAGCGTGCCGTCATGGGCGCTTGCCCAGTCGCGCGCCGTCGCCAGCGGCATTGTCGCGCGCCAGGAGCGGTTGCCCTCGACCACCAGGGGATGGCCTGAGACCCGGATCGCCACCGCCGTATGGGGGCGACGGCCAGAGATGCGAAGGCAGGTCGCATCGCCGCAATGGACCAGGCGAGCCTTTGGTGCGGCGATTGCGGTCCCCGGAGTCGCACTCATGGCGAGGCCCAGAATGAAGCAGAGGGGCCTCGATACGGGCCTTGATGCGGGCCGAGCCCGAGCGGGAGCAACCATCACGCCCGGATACGGTCTCTTGCTGCGCCGCAACATGGGCAGTTTGACGTAGGGCGTACACCTTGCGGATTGGCTTACGTCAAACACCCCATGTCACAGGACTGTTATTATCGTTTAGCTGATTCGTAATACGCGAAGACTCGGAGAAGTCGACGCACAGAGAGGGTGTGAGAGGAGGCGCTCGGGATCACATAAAACCCAAAGGGGGGTAGAAGATGGGACGACTTTCTCGCACGGGTTTGCTTTGCGCAACCGCGCTCGTGAGCGTTGCGGGCACGCCTGCGCTGGCGCAGGAAGCGCCCGCATCGGGGCAGGATGCTTCCTCCGATTCCGCTACTACCACTCCGAACGAGATCGTGGTGACGGGCAGCCGCCGGCGGACCACACTCCAGGATGCCCCGATCAACATCAGCGCGGTATCCGGCGCGACAATCGAGAACCAACGGCTCGACGACATCCGCGCGCTCGGCAACTTCACGCCTGGCGTCACGATAGCGGATACCGGTCCGGCCTCGACGGGCCAGATCATCCTGCGCGGCATTGCCTCCGGCGACACCAGCGTCGATGGCGCCAATTCCAACAATGCGGTCGGCGTCTATCTCGGCGAGGTTCCGCTCTATCTGGACTTCAAGCTGATCGACATCAGCCGGGTGGAAGTCCTGCAAGGGCCGCAAGGCACGCTCTATGGCCTCGGCACGCTCGCGGGCGCGGTGCGCTACATCCCCAATCGTCCCGATACGGATCGCTTCTCGGTCGACCTGCATGGCCGCGGCTATGCCGAATCGCATTCGGATGATTTCGGCGGCAGCGGCGATATCGCCGTCAACGTCCCGATCCTGAAGGACCATGTCGCGTTCCGGACCTCGACCGGTTATTACAGCAATGCCGGCTTTATCGATTACAATTATCTGCTGCAGCAACCGGGCGTCTCCGATCCCCAGCCGGTCCGTGCGTCGGGCGGATCGACCGGTTCCCTTGGTGGCACGGCGGACTATGCGGCCAATTTCAAGCGCGCCGAAGACGTGAACTATGAGCGCACGTTCACCACGCGCAACCAACTGCTGCTCGAATATAATCCCAACATCAGGGCCTATTTCACCTATGCCCATCAGAGCACCAAGACCGGCGGGCGCCAGGCCAATGGCGCCGGTGTGCTCGGAACGGGGAAATATGAGGGCCCCTGGCGCTATCTCGAGCCGTTCGTGCGCAAGTCGGACCTCTTCTCGGCCGAGGTCTACATCAATCTCTTCAATGTCGCGCAGCTTGTCAGCACGACAGCCTATACGAAGCAGCACATCCGCAACACGGACGACAATACCGACCTCCTGCTCGATCTGAACTACGGTTACGAAGCATTCCCGCAGTTTTCCTCCTACGCGAACAACGAACGGGAATATAAGCAGTTCGATCAGGAAGTGCGGCTCGTCTCGACCCATGGCGGCCCGATAAACTGGGTCATCGGTGGGTTCTACAACCGCCTGGAATTTGAGTCCCACCGGCACGAATACACGCCCGGTTTCGCGCAATGGTCCGGATATTGGGGCGTCAATCGTCCAGACAATCTTGAGTATATCTCGCAGGTGAACAGCAAGGACATCGAGAAGGCGGTTTATGGCGAGCTCACGCTGCACGTGACCAAGAAGTGGCAAGTGACAGGCGGGATTCGCTACTTCAAATATGATTCGGATGTCGCCGGCGGGTCGGCCTTGCCGCTTCTCGGCAGCGGCGTTGATCCTTATCCTTCGACGACGATCCTCCCGAAGCGGATCCGAACCGGATCGACTGGCAAGGACGGCATCGTCTGGAAGGCGAACACCTCGTACAAGTTCAGCGACGATCTGCTGGCCTATTTCACTTATTCGACCGGCTATCGCATCGGCGGCGTCAACCGGGTGGTGCCCTGCATCCTGCCGCTGCCGCCAGGCCAGAATCTATGCGCTTTGCCCAATGAGCTGGTCTATGGGCCGGACAAGACGCGCAACATCGAGCTCGGCGTGCGCGCCAGCCTGTTCGACAAGCGGCTCCAGCTGACGCTCGATGGCTATCGTATCGACTGGAAAGGTGTGCAGGTGCCGAGCCAGACGGTGAACGGCGCGATCGGGATCACGGTGAATGGCGCCAACGCCATCTCCCAGGGCTTCGATGTCCAGGGCGCGCTCAAGATCACCCCGAACCTCAACCTGATCGCCACTTATTCCTATGTCGATGCGCACCTGACCGAAGACGTCTCTGGGCTCGTGGTCAGCCAAGGCGTCCGCTACGACGCCTTCTCGGGAGACAGGCTGCCCGGATCGGCCAAGAATTCGGGCAGCGCCCAGCTTACCTACACCTATCCGCTCGGCGACGGGCGCAAGGTCGAGGCGACCTGGGCCACCATCTATCGCGGCGATATCTATTCGCGCGTCGGGCTTCGCGGCAACGGCGAGAAAATCCCGAGCTACGTCACTCATAGCCTGACGGTGAATTACATCAGCAAGCGCTTCGAGGTGGGTCTGTTCGCGGACAATATCTTCGACAAATATGCGGTGACCGCGATCAGCAATGACGTCTCGTCCTACAATCAGGTCCGCACCGATGTGGTCGAGCGCTATTACGCCCTCGGCGTGCTGACGCCCCGTCGCGTCGGCGTCGATTTGCGTATTCATTATTGAGCGAGAGGGGCCAGACTGTGCCTCTCCACAGCAAGCCGACGGCGCCGGTAAGGACCAGGCTGGCGCCGTCGCCGCAGGCGCGAGCCTACGTCATTCGGCCACCTGCGGCGTCGAGGCCATCATCTTACCGTGCGGGCATGCAGGGCAGGCATGGCTGATCGTGAACACTTGCGGGCCATCGGACCGGATGCCCGCGAGACCCGAAGACCTCCTTTCGCCGACCTACCGGAGCGAAGAGCTATGAAGAAGATCCTGTTCAGCTACGTGCAACCAGCGATGGTCGTGGCGATCGTGCTTTTCTGGATGCTCGGACCTAAAGCCTGGATCGCAAACGCCTGGGCGCTCACCATCGCCACGTCCCTCACAACATTGCTGGTGCTGGGGCTCGAGTGGATCAATGAACGGCATGCCAGCTGGCGGTTGACGAAGAAGGAGTTCTTCACCGACCTTTTCTACATGGTCCTGGGCGCGACCGCGATATCCTGGGCTACCACCAAGCTGGCCGAGGAGCCGCTGAAGGCCGCCAAGCATTCACTGGGCATCACGACGCAATGGGCCATGCATCTGCCCTTTGTCGTCCAGGTCGCGCTGGTCATCTTCCTGATCGAGTTCGGCCAATATTGGATGCATCGGCTGATGCACAATTACGGGCCCTTCTGGCTGACGCATGCGCCGCACCATCACATCACCCAGTTGAATGCCATGAAGGGCGCGGTCGGCAATCCCATCGAGCTCTTCCTGATCAGCCTCAGCGTGGTGGCGCTGTTCGACCTGCCATTGGCTGCCGAACTCTGCGCCTTCAACGTCCTCTCCGTGGTGTCGACGTTTGCGCATGCCAATACGCGCTGTGATCCGCCGCGCTGGTATGGGTTCTTCTTCACGACCATCCAGAACCACAGCCTGCACCATTCGGTGGCCTATGAGGATACGCGCTGCAATTATGCGAACTCGCTGATCCTGATCGATCGCGTGTTCCGCACCTATCGCCACGGCGAATCCGAACTGGTCGGCCAGGACGACCGTCGGCGCCTGTCGATCGTGGAGCAGATGATCTTCCCGTTCCGGCCGCTGATCGACAAGATCAAGGCGAAACGGAATTACGCTTAGGCTGCCGTCCGTTCCTGTTTGATATCGATCGAGAGGCGTTTCTTCGTGATCCTGCATGCATGTTTGAACAGGGGCCGAATGGTCATGGCGATCGCGGGAGGTCTTGCGCTGGCGTCCGCCTCCGCCGCTTTCGCCCAGGAAGAGCGGGTGCTCACCGTGCCCGGGTTCGCCGATTTCCTGGCGGTCGACGGCTCGTCGGTCTGGGCTACCAACAAGGGCCGGGTCGAGCGTTGGTCGAAGAAGCGCAAGCTCGCGGAAGTCACCATGCCGCACCCCTGCGGCGCGATGGCGGTCGCGTTCGGCTCCTTGTGGGTCGCCGACTGTCAGGACCGCACTCTCAACCGGATCGACCTCAAGACGGCCGAGAAATCAGCCGTGATCGCGACGGGTATCGCCAATCCCAAGGGCGAACTGAACGTCGTGGCCGGAGCGGGATCGATCTGGGTAGCGAGCGACGACAAGGGCGTTATCGTCCGCGTCGACCCGGCCAGCAACAAGGTGACGGCCTCGATCCCGGTCGATCCCAGCACCTATTATCTGGCATTCGGTCTCGGATCTTTATGGGCCGTGAGCGCCGACCAGCAGAGCCTCCAGAAGATCGACCCGCAGACCAATGCTGTCGTCCACCGAACCGTGCTGGGCCGGGAGCCCGGCTTCCTCGTCGCGGGCGAGGGCGCGGTCTGGGTTCAGGAACAGGGGGACGGGACATTGGCCCGGATCGACCCCGAAACCGGCGATGTCTCCGGTCGCGTCAAGGTCGACGAGACCCTGAAATATGGAGATATCGACGCGGGTGGCGGCAAGATCTGGCTGCGCACGACCGCCAGCCAGACGTTCGTGGTGATCGATCCCGTAACGCTGACCATTCGCGCGCGGGTCGGAAAGGAAACCGGCAGCGGCGCCCTGCGATATACGCGGAAGGGCGTGTGGACGACGTCGCATGATGTTCACACGCTGTCCTGGTGGAAGAAGCCTGACCGTATCGGGAACTGACGCTCGAGCGATTACCCTGCAAATGATAGAATCTCAAAAAATGCAGGGCATCTTGAAAGGTGCCGTGGTCGCGTTTTCACGGCGGTGCGTCCCTCTCCCTCGCTGACAGATTGGATCGGGATAAGGAAAAGGTGTTGGCCGCGAACCCGCAGGTCGACTGCGATCGGCTGTCGCGAGAGTGGCGCGGAAGGCTGACGAAAGATGTCGCGCGCCAGGGCGCGATATTGAGAGCGAGCGGCATCGATACGGGATTCTATCGCTGGTTTGACGAAA
>Ga0207706_10005994_pt1 | contig 11302 bp, 13 predicted proteins | sample KBSC53metaG_FD_184318 | JGI IMG/M metagenome (GOLD analysis project Ga0207706, IMG submission 184318) | Corn rhizosphere microbial communities from Kellogg Biological Station, Michigan, USA - KBS C5-3 metaG (SPAdes) (version 2) | ecosystem: Host-associated > Plants > Roots > Rhizosphere > Soil ... | reverse complement strand
ATGGCATCACATTTTTTTTTCTCCAGAAGTTTTGGATAGCTATATAACAGCCCATTTTTTATAAGCCAAAAAGGATAACCTGCCACTAATTCCATACTGGCCTTTAATATAAGATTATGCCAGTCATCGATTTTTTTGTAAATAATCAATGCAATACTTAAGTTTATAACAGCGATGGTACAGTTAACAACTATGATGAAAAGATTTGAGAGCCAGGGTGAAAAAACCGGGTGGACCTATATTGAAATACCTGCAGATCTCGTCCAAAAATTAAAGCCAGGCAACCGAAAAGAATTTAAGGTAAAAGGAAAAATAGACAAGCTCGCCATTAGCCGTGTCTCGCTACTGCCCATGGGAGGTGGGCTATTCATCATGCCGGTCAATGCCGCAATGAGAAAGGCAATGGGAAAAAGACATGGTGCAATGGTAAAGGTTCAATTGACCGAGGATAGATCCGAATTTGTTTTCAACAGTGATCTTATGGAATGTCTTAACGATGAACCAGGAGCTTTCGATTTTTTTAAAACATTGCCGGGATCACACCAGCGTTACTTCAGCAAATGGATAGATTCGGCAAAAACAGAACAAACAAAAGCAAAGCGTATTGCACAGGCGGTAAATGCTTTAGCCAAAAAACGAGGTTACCCCGAAATGCTTCGCGCATTAAAAAAAGATGCAGAGAATTAGACAAAGAATTTGACAAATGCCAAATTCTTTGTCTAATTGGCGTCAATACCTTCTTACGATGTAATTTGGCCATAGATTTTTAAGCCCACTCCTGACCAGGTGGTTGTCAGCCCTCCACATACGGTGCCTCATTAAACGATCATAATATGCATCTCGTTTTAAACGATGCTGATCAAAATGCTCAGCAGGTTGAATGTCATCATTGTCATTGGCAGGGATCTTCCAGTGAATTAGAAAGAGGTGATTATTTCCCGCTTGGTGATTTCACGGAGGTGTTTTGTCCGGGATGCAATAAATATCTTGGATTTATTCAGCATACCTCCGGTTCGGGTGAAGCTCAATAAGCGTTAAGCGTATTCTTCCATTTGTTTTTTAACGGTCGTGGAAATATACCAGCAAAGCATAAGCATCAGCAGATCGTAATTATCGCTGTTGATATCTTCGGAAACAGCTGGTAATTCAGTTACCGCGAGTATCTCCGAATTCCTGTAAATAGAAGCTTTCGGGTTGGGATCACCTTGAAGTATATAGGTGAAATCTTCTTCGTAAACATCGATCAATCCCTGGTTATTCTGGTTGTTATCATAAGTTAATTGGCCTATCCTGACCCCATATTCATTGCGTAATACTGTGCGCCTGCGCAAAAAACCCTCCCTTCCGATCAAAAAAACTCTTTTTTCATTATCCGCTGACATTCTCAGTGTCCCGGAAGCAGGGTGATATGCAAGTGCCAGTAGTTTTTCTTTTGAATTCCAGAGCTCATAGATCTTCTCCTGCACTCGGGTTGTTATTGAAAGCCATTTCATATTTCTTAATATTGGGGTAAACTAAAATTATCTATTGCCACTCAAGAATTACGCTGGTAATTATTACTTAACCTAAAATTAATATTGCATTTTAATTTTGTGGATAACATGTGTCTAATTGAGAAATTTGCAACAAACAATTTAAAATATGCTAAAGCCGAAAGAAAAAAGGTTCCTTGAAAAAGCCATTGAATTGTCGAAACAGGGAATGGCGAATGAACATGGAGGGCCATTCGGTTGTGTGATAGTAAAGGACAATGAGATCATTGGCGGAGGATGTAATATGGTCATTGCAACAAACGATCCCACTGCACATGCAGAAATAGTTGCGATACGTGAAGCCTGTCAAAAACTGAAAACTTTTCAGCTGCACGATTGTGATATCTATACCAGCTGTGAACCGTGTCCCATGTGCCTTGGTGCAATTTACTGGGCTCGCCCCAGAAGAGTTGTTTATGCTAACACCCGCTTTGATGCCGCCGCTATCCAATTCGACGATGAATTTATTTACCGGCAGATCAATACCGATATGTTACAGCGAACTATACCTTTTATTCATGAGCCGCATCCATTAGCCTTGCAAGTTTTTGAAGACTGGAAGAAGATAGGGAACAAAAAATTATATTAAGGTCCGTTTATTATTTCTTGCAAACAGTTTTGAATTATTTAATGATCAGTTTCCTGTTTTCAGTAAAATTCTCTGAAACGACCTTTACGATATACACTCCCGATTCTAAATGATGATCGACAGTTACGCCGTTCGCACTTCCGTATTGTTTTTGCAGATGTAATTTTCCATTCATATCATAAATCGAAACCAGGATCTTTTTTGTATTTAAATCGTTAATGCGAATTTGAAAACTTCTATCAGTGGCAGGGTTTGGATAGATCTGTATCTTGTATTTCGATTGCGCCAAACCCTGATCTGTTTCCTGGAGCGCATTGGACCTGGTTATCGTTTGCGCAGGTGTTGTAAATGTCCAGACGGGTCCGGTAGTTGTGGATTGACCATCACTGACCTCAACATACCATTCATAACCAGAAGACGCCAGGAGGTTTGGCCAGCTGAGACAGGCGTTTGTACCTGATGTTACATTCGTCATTTCGCCAAGCAAAGTGAAACTATTTGCAGCTGTCGTAAGGTTTATATCCAGGTCAAATTGGCTATCAGCATCGGTTTCAAATGCGTTGGTGTAAGGTGAAAATGTTTTTACAGATAATTTATTTGCGAGGGGATCAAATTCATAAATGCGCAAAAGTCCATTTCCTCCTCCTGTTCTGCCCTGGTAGTCGGATAATAATGTATGTACAGTATTTCCGTTATACACATCGGACCGACGAGCTTCACCATCGGTCTGATGGATGTGTCCGCAAACAAACAGTATAAAATTGGGATAAATTTTTAGCTTATTATAAATAGCCAGGCCCTGCGTTCCAAATGCAGTGCTTTCATCAATACCGTAATGGGTCATCACAATTACTTTTCTTGTACTGTTAGTTTGAACAAGGTTTGCTGCCCAACTCAGCACATCATCAGTGGGTGATGTATTATACTCAAGAGATATCACCAGGAAGTCAACACCACTTGCACTAAAAAGATCATAAAAATTATCGTTGTTACTTCCGAAATGGCCACCATAATAACTGCGACCACTAAACCGTGCCTGGCCAAAATACTGGTTAAAATAATTAGTAGTTCCTGATGCAGAACCATTAGGAGATTGATCGTGATTACCTACACTTATTCCATAGGGAATTCCTTCAGGTAAGCCGGTCAATGACGAACTTTCAATTGTTTTGATAGCGGTATCAGCTCTTCTCCATTCAATGGTATTGTCTGATCCTGGCGGATCATCTCCATTGTTTGTACAATCGCCTAGTTGCGCAACATAAACAATATTTCTGGACAGCCTGTTATCAGCTATCCATTTTGTTTGAGCCTTGAACATATTGTTGTTACCACCACTGGTTCCCTGTGGTTCTGCTGTATAGAATTGCGTATCCGGTAGACCAATGATCGTAAACTTCTGACCTGCAGCTGGTTTTTTTCTTCCAAAAAATCTTACTCTGACTGTACCTCCATTCGGGTCGCTGACATTTACACAGAGGTTAGGACTAAGCGAAGAAGTTGAAGTATTATTTGCCGGCGAGGGACTGGCAGGTTGATTGGGAGGTTGGTTGGTGTTATTATTATTGCCAACAAAACCGTCAGTGGACCATGAGGGGCCGCCATTTGTTGGATGCGTTGAAATGTTATTACTTCTTAAAGTCCCATTGACCGATCCGGCAATACTATTAGTCGCTGTTACATTACCATTTTCATTTAAACCGAACCTTCCCAGCAAACCTGTACCACTTGTTAATTGCAAATTCATGTTAGCTGAAATTTCGGAGGGAGAGAGGGGCCTGTTCCAAATCCTCACTTCATCGATCTTTCCATTGAAAAAGCCTGCGGGCACTCCGGTTGAGTTAAGTGCGCTACCTATTGATGCATATTGTTTAGATATGTTTTCGGGAACAATACCATCTGTGATGTCCAGCGTACCTGCACTCACTCCATTTTTATAAAGATTCCATACGCCACTGGAAATGCTATACGTTACTGCAACATGTGTCCATGCATTTCTTGTAATTGTAGCGCCGGCACCACTACCGCTTATTGGATGATTAAGACCTGTATTCGATCCCGATGCTTCTTCAAAATCGGCAACCAGCACATCAGAACTTGTGATCCCAAGAAAGTAATTCATGTTCACGCCGGATGCGTCTGATTCACTTCGTCCTTTTGCTACTATAGGAATAGCCGTCACGCCACCTGTTCCGGTACTTGTTGCTACGCCATTACCTTCAATTTTTATCCAGGCCTCTACTGTAAAGCCTGTCGAAGAAGGTGCTGAAGTATTTAAGGACGGTGCAGCACCAAAACTTATGTAATCGTGCGCTCCATTAAAATCAACTGAAGCATTGGTTGTAGTATCAGCCTGGTTGAATCCCGTGACCCATACAGGCGCAATTGAAGAAAAGGTCCCGACAGCTCCACCTGCAACAGAGTTCGCGATCGAAGTCCCGCTACCTTCATTCATTCCCCATCTTCCCACTAACCCCGTTCCACTGGTGACTTCATTAGCATTAAGTGTTGTTAATGCTGTATTCCATATTCTCACCTCATCGATCCTGCCATTGAAGAAGCCCTGGCGAACCGTTCCGCCGGTATTCAATGAAGAACCAATACAGGCATTGACATTGCTTGCGGATTGAGGCGTAAATGGCCCTCCGCTTAATACAAATGTTTGAACCGTTGTGCCGATAAAGAGTCTCCATGTTTTTGTTGACACGTTAAATGAAGCACCTACCTGGATCCATTGATTCATGGGTAAAGAAGCTGTACTTACCACGGAATGATTCAATGAGGTACTGTTGTCTTCAAAATCCGCCACCAGCTTCATATCAGAAAGGCGATAGCCGAGAAAATAGTTTATATCAACGCTGGCAGATTCGGATTGCGCTCTGCCCTTTGTTACAATAGGGACTACACCGGTTTGGCCGCCACCGCTTCCGGTTGAACCCGTTTCGGTCGTTGATCCATATCCTTCAATTTTGATCCTGGCCTCAATTGTAAAATTTGTAAGATGAAGTGACGAAGCATTCCCCAGGTTTACATAGCTCGTATCCGTGAATCGCAGCGACTGGCCAATGCTATTTACTGCCAGGAAAATGAAAAATGAAAACAATAATTTCTTTAGAGTAAAAAATACTTTCATAGTCAAAACATTTCTTTTTAATAATGCGAGGCAGATCAAGAATGCTCAGATGTTTTGCTGGAAAGATCAATACCGTAAGTCTTAATGGGAACAGAAAGAATGTGTTTAATGCAAAGGGAGCGGGATCAAATGAAGGTAATTCATTTTTTTAAAGATTCCTATCATTGGCCCGATAAAGATTCGCGTATTACAATATAGGCGATTACAATTAAGAGGATAAGGATAATAAGAGAAATGTATAACCAGGACTGATCTTTGATCCGCATCTTCTCCCTGCGCTGCCTTTTCTTTGCCAGCTTCTTTTTCAGATCGCGGTTAAGCATTTCTACCATGTAGTTAATATCTTGCTTGTCCTTTATTGTTTGCAACCCTTCTACTGCGTCTTCGGCAAATTCGTTTTCAAGCAATTTTTTTTCCACCTCATGCTTTTTTTCAGCAGTCAGTTTATTCTGCAGGTAGAGCAATAAAGTTTCCTGGTCAATTTCGGATGAAAGATGAGATAATATGTCTTTTAAATTTTCTGACACGTCTTGTTACTGGTTACTGGTTACCGGGTACTTGTTTCTGATCCTTTGCCTATTGTCTATTGCCAACTGCTCGGTGCCTACTCTCTATTATTATTCTTCAATTTTCTCTCGATCGTCAGCTTCAAATTCCTTTTTCCATTCTGGATATAGCTTTTTACCTGCATCATGGTAAACCTTGTCTCATCGCTGATTTCCTGGTAACTTTTCTTTTGCAGATAAAACAAAGTTACACATTGTCGCTGCTCAGGTGAAAGTTCTTTCAACGCTTCATTCATCAACTCAATAGTTTGATCATTTTGCACCAGGCTTTGCTTATCCGGTTGTTCTTCTGCACCCCGCATGTTTCGCTCCGTTAGCTCCACCGGCATTTTTCCATGCCTGTCTCTTATTTTCATAAGGCAATGATTCTTTGCCACCATGTACAACCATGATTTGAAATATTCAACTTTGTACTTGTTTAACTCGATGATCACTTTTAAAAAGATCTGCTGCACACAGTCCTTTGCTTCTTCTTCATTTTTGAGATATTTCATACAGACACCGAGAAGCAGCAGGGTGTAGCGCGGCAGCAATATTCCCAGCCATTCAACATCCTGGGTTGTGTAAAAATTTTCAAGCAGCTCCTGATCGCTTATATGTTTGTATTTGTCAATGTTCACAACCGGAAATTACCAATTTGTTTTAGTTAGATGCAAGGGAAATAAATTTTCACATTTAACAGGAAACTTACGCCCGCCTGACCGGACGGGCAGGCAGTTGTTTATTCAAAAAGAAGCTTTTTGAAATGATTTATTTTATTTTTAACCGTAAGGTTATAATAAAGGCGTTTTGATATTCGTCCAATTTTATCCAGGCAACTGTAAGGGGAGAAGTGGCCAAACCATAAATAAAATAATCCTCTGTTACACCGACAATTTCTGCTCCCTGCTTTATATCTGAAGATTGCGTAATAAAATGTTTACCGTAATGGCGGTTAAATTTTGAGAATTCATTTTTTACAGACTCCAGGCCGGCTTTGCCATTATAACTAATGCCAAGCAACTGGTAAACCATGATCGTATCTTTTAAAGAGGTGGAATCATCGATAAGCAATTCTTTTTCTGCCAGTCTTACTTCAGTGCGATCAGCAAGAAACCCGTAGGGGCTGTAATTTTTATAAACTCCCTGGAAATAAAAAAGGCTTGTATCTGTTTTGAGTTTAGTTGCCTTGGTGACCAGGATAGGATCGTTCATCAGGTGCTTTAAAAAAAATCCAAACTCATTTTGATAAGGATCAGAACGAAAGTAATTCCTGACAATTTTTAACAGGTAATCACTTCCTGAATAATGAATAGTAACCGGAATTTGCTCATCTTCGGCCTGGCCGATGGAATGAATGGTCATCATGATAAGCAGCGAAAAAAATAGAAGTCTTCTCACGGTCAGAATAATCCTTTGATCCATTTAATAATGACGAGGTCCCAACCCATCATTTTAAAAGCAGTATAAAAAAGAACGACAGCAAAAATTTTTTTTACCAACTCCTGGGAGATCGATAAAGCCAGTTTACTCCCTAACCAGCCACCGAATACGAAAGCGGCGCACATTATCCCGACGACCTTCAGATCTATAAAGCCCTTGTTGTAATAATTGATAACAGCCAAAATACCTGCGGGGAGTAAAAGCAATCCAAGCGAAGTTCCCTGCGCCGCTTGCTGTGAGAATCCGAGAAAAAAAACCAGTGCAGGTACGATGATAATGCCTCCGCCTACGCCAACCAAACCGCTCAGTGTCCCTGCCGCCAATCCTATAAGGATCAATAAAAAAATAGTTTCCGAATTCATATTTGCCAGCTTGTTATGTTTCACAAAAATTATTTTTCGAAAGTTTCTTTATAATAGTCAATGGAATCCTTTATGATCTTCAGGGCTGCTTCCTTATCCTGGAAATTATCGATTTCGACTTTTTTATTTTCCAGCACCTTGTATTGCTCAAAATAGTTCTTTAACTCGAGCAAAAAATGCTGGGGAAGCTCTTTTATATTTTTATAATGATTGACTGAAGGATCCTTTGATGCCACAGCAATGATCTTATCATCCTGTTTACCCTGGTCGATCATTTGCATATTGCCTATAACGTCTGCTTCAACAAGACATAAAGGTTGAATGGATTGCGAACAAAGAACAAGAATATCCAGGGGATCATTATCCTGTCCCAATGTTTGTGGAATAAAACCATAATTGATCGGGTAATGAAAAGAAGAATAGATCACACGGTCCAATTTTAATAAGCCGGTTTCTTTGTCCACTTCATATTTCGATCGCGAACCCTGGGGGATCTCGATCAATGCATTTACTTTTCCAGGCGCAAATTCGCCCGGTGAAACGCCATGCCAGGGATGATGAATGGTTAGCATAGTTAATGGTTTAATTGCTGAATAGTTTAACGGTTTAATTGTTTATCGATACAAGGTTTTGTATTCTGCAGTCCAACAGTGCATCAATTCAACAATTTATGCCCCCGTTATTTTTTGGGTTTATAGTACAACACATCCACTGTCTCTACCGTGATCAATCCACCACGACCGCATTTTTCAAAAAGATCATTTGCGACAGGAAGAAAAGACCTGATCTTCTCATCACTGTCAACGATCTCGATGACTATCGGCAGATCTTCCGATAATTCGATCAGTCTTGCTACATGGATATGACTGCTGGCCCCAAATGACATGATCCCTTTTAATACCGTGGCACCGGCCAATCCCTTCTCCTTTGCTGCAAGTAAAATAGCTTCATACAAAAGTTGATGGCCCACTTTATCGATCTCACCGACAAAAATGCGCAGCAATTTAGATTGTCCCTGGAGTTCCATTTATAAAAGTTTCATGATTACAATACCCGCGAAAACGCCGGCTATGCCTAAAGCAACGCTGGCAATGATATATATTGAAAAATATAAAAAATCCCCGCTACGAAGCAGGCTCATATTTTCAAATGCAAAAGTGGAAAAGGTAGTAAAGCCACCGCAAAAACCTGTGATCAGCAATAATCTTGTTTGAGGGCTGATCGCAGTAGATTTTTCAGAGGCCGCGTAAATAACACCGATCAAAAAACATCCAAAAAGATTGACAAGGAATGTACCCCATGGAAATGGGTGAGGATAATTTTCACTGAACCATTTTTGACAAAGATAGCGTGCTATACTTCCGATGCCGCCACCCAATGCCACCAATAAAAGGTTTTTGATCATTTCTGAATAGTATCGATCTTATTTCTCTGGTTGTATTTGGAAGTATCCATGTCGTGTTCAAAAAGATACTTTAGATCCACCAGCCATTGACCATTTGTTTTTACAATTCGTAAAGTGTCTTTATCATTTTTATAGGAGTTGGCAAAAATTGTGACGGTGGTAGAATCATTGACCTGTTGTGTATCAAAAAAACGAAGAGAAGCTGCTTTTAATTTTGCCTTTTCATCGGGGCTTAAATTCTTGTAGCCTCTTTGTGTTACGTTCAGGTATTCCAGGTTGGCCGAATCTTTTAGCATATATACAGAAGCATCTTTGTAGTCGCCCTTCAACGCTGCATCCAAAAAATTCCTGGCAGCATCCATATCGTTATCTGATTTCGTTTCCTGTTTATCGGAGTTACAAGCCATCAACAGGAAAAGAAAGAAAAAAATCGCAATTGACTTCATGGTTGCAAAGTAATGGAATTTTTACCACGGAGGCACAGAGAACACAAAGAATCACAGAGTGTATCTCCGTGTAACTCCATGCACTCCGTATCTCCGTGGTTTAATGCGAATTCAGAAATTTTCCTTCAGCATAATTTTTCAGGTAGCTAAAATAGTCAGTCAGCTTTCCATTTTTTACGATAGTAGCCTTATCAAGAATAGGAGAGCCACCTGATAAAAGATCAGGCAATACATATTTGATGAGCTGTTCGCCGAAATATCTTGAAGCGTCACGCGGCAATTCATTGGGCAAATTTCCGACCGCCATGATATCAATGGAGCCCGCTAAATAAGGAGCCGTTTTTTGCAAGGTTTTCATGTCAACACCGTACACATCATTGTCCATAGATTGATCTCCGAGGTTGATCGGTACCGATCCGTCTGCATCATCAGAGATGTCTGCAATGGTCTGTATCCTGAAATTTTCCTTTTGTACATCTGTCTTCTCAAATAGTCTCGGGATATTTTTTTCCCAATAAACGCCATTCATTAAAATATCAGCAACAGCAGCATAAGGCAAAAATTTACACTGGTAATTTTCCGGGTGAAGATGAAAATCTTCTCTTGAATATCCCTTATCTCTCATTCGTTCATACAGGTCAGCTCCTTTTATCTGGGTATAGACTGGATAGGAGAATTTCTTTTCTAAAAATTCATCGGGCTCTACTTCCACCACACCCATCAGGTTCATGATCTCTATTACCCCGTGAGCCACACGCCCTGAACCAGTCACAATTATTTTTATGTTGGGTAACCTTAAGCCGAAATAAGTATGGATCAGTTCACGAAAACTCCGTTGCTTATAAACCCTTTCCAGTTGAAAACTTTGTGTGCGGTTACCATATTCCATCATTCCATTGTGTGCACCCACAACACCTGCAAAAAAACCAAAGCCAATGATACGTTGGCCATCTTCGTGTTCCAGGCATTCGTAATCAACCAGGGTAATTTGCTTGTCAAGTATGGCCCGCAATAGCTTTTGATTCCTTGGCTGCGCTTTTTTTGTGTGAGAAAAGAACAGGTAAGTTTTTTTCGAAACCAGGTGCTCAACAGGAACTTCTTTGATACCAAGAAGAATATCACAATCACTCACGTCATCCTTTACTTCTGCGCCTGCCATTGAAAATTCCCTGTCGCTGAAACAACGTGTTGATGAACTCTGTACAATTATTTGAACAGAGTCAAGGTTCTTATGGATCCATTTGCATTGAGCCGGGGTAAGAGCCACGCGATTATCTGCCGGTATTTTTCCTTCTTTAATAAGCCCGATCTTTATCATAAGTGTATCTTTGCAAATAGAACAAATGTAATTTGATAAGTCTGAATTATGAATTGGCTCAATAAATTGTTAAGCGTTCTAAGAAATGTGTTCTTTCCAAAGAAGGATTGTTGCAAGTAGTGTCCATTTATCTACTAGAAATTGCTGGTAAAGTCTTAATATTGCAGCCCATTTTGCCCGGGTGGCGAAATTGGTAGACGCAGCAGACTCAAAATCTGCCGCCCGCAAGGGTGTGCTGGTTCGATTCCGGTCCCGGGCACATTTAAACCTCCTTTTGGAGGTTTTTTTCTTTCGTTATCCATGCTATATACCCATTAGCTTATACAGGTGAAAATCGATTTTTGCACATTAATTTCTATGTTTTACGTCTATGTCATTCACAATTGCCTCAGAAATTATATCTATGTAGGATTAACGGACAATGTTAACCGAAGATTTTTCCAACAAAGGCATTTTAATTTTCGGTTGTTGGTCTTCAACCTAAAATCCTTATCTGTTATCAGACTTCAGACCAACAACTGAACTAAAA
>Ga0207706_10005993_pt1 | contig 11303 bp, 11 predicted proteins | sample KBSC53metaG_FD_184318 | JGI IMG/M metagenome (GOLD analysis project Ga0207706, IMG submission 184318) | Corn rhizosphere microbial communities from Kellogg Biological Station, Michigan, USA - KBS C5-3 metaG (SPAdes) (version 2) | ecosystem: Host-associated > Plants > Roots > Rhizosphere > Soil ... | reverse complement strand
GCGAGGCTCCGCACTCGACGAAGCGCGAGGTGGCGAGCCGCTCTTCGATCGCGGCAATCGACTCGGGGTCCCATTGGGTGATGCGGTAGACGAGGGCGTTCTTGAACATGACGGCAGCGGGAGTAGGGCGCGGATTGTAGGCGGCGCACCTTGCGCGCCTCCGCGGCCTTTCTCACGGCGTCAGCCCATTCAGCGCGACGGCTTGGTCGCGATCATCAGCATCGAGATGCGGTTGAAGAACCACATGCCGTCGACGCGCCAGTCGGTGTACTTGCGCACGACGTTCGAGAAGGTGTAGGGCGTGTACCAGCAGTTGTGGTCCGGGTGCACCACCTCGACGAAGGTCTCGGCCTGCGCCGCGTAGTCGAAGTGGCGCTGCATGCACGAGTAGGCGTCGGGCACCGTGATCACGAAGTGCGGCGCGTTCACCTGGTTCAGCTGCTGCAGGAAGCCCTGCACGTCGGGCACATGCTCCATCACCTCGGGCACGAGCACGATGTCGTATTCGCCGGTCACGTCGGCCCAGTTGGAGAACAACTGGCCGGTAACGTGCGGGCGCAGGTGCTCGAAGGCCTCTTCGTGGATGTCGAAGCCATCCAGCTTGGCGCAGTGCGCTTGCAGCTGCAGGTGCAGCGAGCTGCGCACATCGGTGATCGGCCAGTCGACGCAGCCCACGTGCAGCACGCGGCGGCCGGCGCACATCTGCGCGAACACGTCGACGCGGTTGCGGCCTTGCAGCTCGTTGCTGATGACCGTCTTCTGCACGAAGTACGGCGCATGCTGGCGCTCCAGCGGCGAGACGATGCCGGGGGAGTGCTGTTGTTCGGTGGTACTCATCCCACGTCCTTGAGGTGAAGCTGGTCGTACGAGCGGCGGGTGCTCGCCCATTCCTGGCGTGCGAACACCGGGCCGCTGCCCTCGTAGCGCAGGCCGGTGAAATGCTCGGGAATGAAGAAGTGGCTCGGCAGGATCGTGAGGCCGGTGTACTTGTACTTGAAGTACGCCTCGGTCAGCGCCAGCGGGCCCACGCTCTCCCAGGCCATCCTGTCCACGACCGTGGCCTTGGCCTGCAGGTCGAGGATCATCTGGCCGAAGAAGGGGTTCTCGGGGATCGTGCCCACGTAGCCGGCGGCGATGAGGCGCGGCCTCGCGATCTCGTTCTCCCAACAGGCGAAAGCCTCGCTCTCGAGGATCCAGTCCTCCAGCGGGCGCATGCAGATGCTGTCGGCGTCCAGCAGGATGCCGCCCTCGTTGTAGAGGATCTCCCAGCGCATCAGGTCGGCCACGCCGTTGAGCTCGCGCTTGGACATCTCGCGCATGTGCTTGGCGTTGATCCAGCCGGTGCTCGCGAGGTCTTCGTTGCCCCAGACCTTGATCGTCCAGTCGGGATGGTGGCGCACCCAGGTGTTGATGCAGTTGTCGGGACGCTTGCTCTCGTCGCCGACCCAGATGAAGTGCAGGGTCTTGGGGATCATGTGAGGGGCCCTTCCAGGCGGATTGCCGAGGCCACTGTAGGAGGGCCGGTGTGGCGTGGGTCGGTGGAAAAGGGCGGGAAAACTCCGCTTGTTGGAGCTCGTCGGCGGGGGGGCGGGATCGGGCCGGCGGGGTGCCCTGCTCCGCTCATGTCCCCCGGGCCGGGCTGCGCCCGGCCCTCCTCCTTTACTTCGCTGCGCAGGGCACCCCACCGCCCCGATCTGCACCATGGCGGCATTGGCGCTCGGAACCACGCGCACAAGGGTTTGTCCTAGGAGCCCGACAACCCGGCGTCAGCCCCGGACAAACGTCACAAAACTTCACAAGTACGGACGTTCCGACACGTCGCCACCCGTGAAGCACGTCACGGACGACCACTTCTGGGAGGCAAGCTTGTAGGAATTTGCCTGACAGGGGGTACGGAAGAACCGGGACTCAAGCGACGGAAATGGCCTGATGTTTCTGGTTTGTTGCGGTCTTCAGAATTCATCCCACGCTGAACCGCAACGCAACCCTGCAGTCGAAACCCTAGGAGCACAGAGCATGAACACCGAACAGATCCTTGCCGAGATCCGCGAAGCCAACCTGTCGTACCTGATGCTGGCCCAGAGCCTGATCCGCGCTGACCGCGACCAGGCCCTGTACCGCCTCGGCATCTCGGAAGACACCGCCAACATGATCGGCATGCTGACCCCGGCCCAGATGATGAAGATCGCTTCGGGCAACACGCTGCTGTGCCGCTTCCGGATGGACGACGACATCGTCTGGAGCCTGCTGACCAGCCACGGCAAGAGCGCCGCCAACGAGAGCGTCAGCCGCCTGCATGCGTCGATCCTGATGGCCGGTCGCCATCAAGAAGCCGCCTGACAGCGAATCGCCCCGACGTTCAAGCACCCGTAGTACCCAGGACCAGGAGAGACCAACATGCGCCAGAAGAGCATCCTTACCGAAGCCAAGCAGATCGAACGCGCCGTCACGCTGATCAAGCTCGGTGCCCGCCTGCAGGTCCTGGAATCGGAAACGGATCTCTCCTACGAGCGCCTGCTGCGTCTCTACAAGGAAGTCTCGGGCAAGTCGCCGTCGAAAGGCCAGCTCCCCTTCTCGACCGACTGGTTCATGACCTGGCAGCCGAACATCCATGCCAGCCTGTTCCTGAACATCCACGAATACCTGAACAAGAGCGCCGAGATCGACGAGATCGACACCGTCATCAAGGCCTACCAGCTCTACATGGAGCAGACCCAGGCGCAGGGCCTGGAGCCGCTGCTCTCCGTTACCCGCGCCTGGCGCCTGGTCAAGTTCATCGACAACGGCATGCTGACGATGACCAAGTGCTCCAAGTGCGGCGGCCATTTCGTGACGCATCCGCACGAGATCGCCAAGCACTTCGTGTGCGGCCTGTGCAACCCCCCGGCGCGTGCCGGCAAGGGCAAGGCGGCCGGCTCGCTGTGCCTGCATTGATGACCTGATTTCTTGCTTGCTTGTCTCCTCCTGGCACATCCCCTGTGCATTCCAACGGGCCCCTCGGGGCCCGTTTTTTTTGTTTGAACCGGCCAGAGCGCCTGGCGAACTGCGGGATCTGCAAGGCCGAACCGCAATCCGTCGACTTGAACGGCGCTCGGCTGCATTGCCGGCTGCCGGCCCTCCTGACCAGAATCGGCGCCACTACGCCAACCCCAGGAGGACCTTTCGATGCATTCCCCCCGAAAAGTGTGGGCCGTTCTGCTCGTCGCCGCGCTGCAGGCGTGCGGCGGCGGCGATGGCCAGGGCACCGCAGTCACGGCTGAGGCAGACCGCGGCGACGACGTGCGGCATGCGCTGGCCGGAACCGACGGCGCCAGCGTCGCGACCACCCAGGCCACAGCGGTTCAAGGCCGCCATTTCAGCGGCATGGGCATGAACCTGGCCTCTTTCGACTACTGGTCGACCGATTTCCCGACCATCGACCAGTTCAAGCGGGGGCAGACATGGCTGACCTCGTGCACCGACAGCGCCGACGGCTGCAAGGACTTCGGCGAGGGCCGCAGCGCCTGGGACACCGGCGAGGAGGACAAGCTCGACCTCGACGAGAACGGCTGGGTCAAGAGCCTGCCCGCCAAGGGCAACACCGAGGTCAAATTCCGCTATGCCACGACCATCCTGTTCAATGGCGACCGCGGCGCCCATCCCGCCGGCACCTACACAGTGCTCTACGACGGCGTGGGCACGCTGGATTTCAGCGGCAGCATCATCGACAGGGATGTAGAGATCCCGATCAGGTGGGTGAAGGACGGCCGCTACGAGGTGAAGCTCACGAACCCGGGCGCCCCGAACGACGGCGGCTTCATCATCCGCCTCATGTCCACCAGCCCCATTCCGGGCAACCACCTGCGCAACATCCGCGTGATCCCGCCGGGCGGCGTGTGCAGCCAGGCGAAGAAGGTCTACGTGCAGTCCGCAGATGAATGCGTGACCAACGGCACCGGCGACTACATCACGCTGGAAACGCTGTCGGCCACGCAGGTCTGGCATCCATCGATGCTGCACGACCTGAGCGGCATGCGCACGCTGCGCTTCATGGACTGGGGCCGCACCAACAGCTCCGAGCTCGTGTCGTGGGCCGACCGGCCGATGAAGACCGACGCCTTCTGGACGGGGCCTTACGGCGTGCCGGTGTCGATGATGCTCAACCTCGCCAACACGCTGCAGGCCGATGCCTGGATCAACCTGCCGCCGCACGTCGACGACGATTACGCCAGGCAGATGGCCAGGCTCGCGAAGAGTTCGCTCAATGCCCAGGCGAAGTTGATCATCGAGTACGGCAACGAACCCTGGAACTGGCAGTTCCCGGCCACCGAGTGGATCCGCCAGCAATCCGCCGACCATTGGCATCTCACCAAGGACCAGAGCTACACCGCCATGCACAGCTGGTACGGCCTGCGTGCAGTGCAGCTGTGCCAGATCGTCAAGGCGGAGTTCGGTGCCGAGTCGGGCCGCGTGCAGTGCGTGAGCAACGGGCAGGCCGCGAACGTCTGGGTCGCGCAGCAGCAGGTCGAGTGCCCGTATGCCAAGGACGAGCTCGGCGGGCAGGCCTGCGGGAAGTACTTCGACGCGGTGAGCCTCGCGCCGTACTTCGGCGGCTACATCTCCTCGCATCGCTACCGTGAAGAGATCATGTCCCACTGGCTGGGCCTGCCGATGGACCAGCAACTGGACAAGCTGTTCGCCGAGCTGTACGCACCCGACGCGAACCATCCGCCGCCGCTGGCCAGCCTCACGGCCACCAGCCCTGACGACAAGGACGCCGCCGTCCGGGGCGCGCTCGGCCAATCCCGGCAATGGATGCGCAACTACAAGACCCAGGTGGCCGCCAAGTACAACCTGCCCCTCTACACGTACGAGGGCGGACAGCACCTGATCTGGGGCGCCGACGAGTCGGGCGACACGACCAAGTCGGATGCCTACCGCGACATCGATCGCCGCTGGTTCGAGAACAAGCGCTGGGAAAACCTCTACATCGCCGCCAACCGGGACAAGCGGATGAAGGCGGTCTACGCCCAGATGATGAAGGACTGGACGGAGAGCATCGAAGACAACCGGAACCAGCTCTTCATGCCCTTCAATTACGCCTACGCGGCCGGCGGCAGCGGTGCCTGGGGTGTGAAGGAGAGCGTGTTCAAGACGCGGGCGGAGAGCCCGAAGTGGGACGCGCTGGTGCCCTACCGCGACACCGTGGCCTGCTGGTGGAGCAACTGCCAGTCGAACTGATCTCCCTGCCGATGGCAGTTTTCAGCGGGCTCCTCGGAGCTCGCTTTTTTTGGCCGCGCGCTGGACGCCGATAGTTGCAACAAAACGTGAACAATGCTCAAGACAGGCCCGCACCCGCCGATAAGCCTGAGGTAGACCTTGTTCTTGCTTGTCTCCTCCTGGCACACACCCCTGTGCTACTTCAGCGGACCCTTCGTGGGTCCGCTTTTCTTTGTCCCCTGCGCAGCGGCACATGGCCGCGACGGGAACAGCGGCGACAAAACCGGCTTGATGCGGCGACCGCACAACGGTGGCGGCCGCCACACTCAAGTGACTTCTCAGAGGGCCGATAAGAGGCCCAGGCAGGCGGCCGAATCGGAATTGGGCCGCCCACTATCGGATCACATCCCTCATGTTCGTCATCATCGGTTGGGTCGTCGCTCTCGGTTGCGTCTTCGGCGTGTTCATCGCGCACGGCGGCAACATCGGTGTCGTGCTGCATGCACTGCCGTTCGAGATGATCACCATCATGGGCGCGGCCATCGGCGCGTTCGTGGCCAACAACCAGCCCAAGGTGCTCAAGGCCTCGCTGAGCGGCCTGGCCTCGTGCTTCAAGGGCAGCAAGTACACCAAGGCGCGCTACATGGAGCTGATGGCGCTGCTCTACGACATCCTGCAGAAGGCCCGCAAGGAAGGCCTGATGTCGATCGAAAAGGATGTCGAGGAGCCGCACAGCTCGCCGCTGTTCCAGAAGTACAGCACCGTCGGCAGCGACCACCACGTGGTGGAGTTCACGACCGACTACCTGCGGATGATGGTCTCGGGCAACCTCAATGCGCACGAGATCGAGTCGCTGATGGACAGCGAGATCGAGACCCACCACCACGAGGCCCATGCGCCGGCCGCCGCGCTGCAGCGCCTGGCCGGCGGCCTGCCGGCCTTCGGCATCGTGGCCGCGGTGCTGGGCGTGGTCAACACCATGGGCTCGGTCGGCCAGCCGCCGCAGGTGTTGGGCCAGATGATCGGTTCGGCGCTGGTCGGCACCTTCCTCGGCATCCTGCTGAGCTACGGCTTCTTCGAGCCGCTGGCCGGCCTGCTGGAGCAGAAGATCGACGAGAGCTCCAAGGAGCTGCAGTGCATCAAGACCACGCTGCTGGCCAGCATGCAGGGCTATGCGCCGCAGGTCGCCGTGGAATTCGGCCGCAAGGTGCTGTATTCCACCGAACGCCCGACCTTCAGCGAGCTTGAAAAGCACGTGAAGGGCAAGAAGTGATCATGGCCCACCCCCGAAGCGCCTTCGGCGCCTCCCCCTCAAGGGGGCGACACCAGCAGCCCGGCAAAGCCGGCTCTGCGGTGTCCGCTTGGTTGCGGTGGTGGTTCGCGATCAATGGCAGGAGACTGAACGATGGCCGGCGATAGCAAGAAACTCCAGCCGATCATCGTCAAGAAGATCAAGAAGGGCGGCCATGGCCATCATGGCGGCGCCTGGAAGATCGCCTATGCCGACTTCGTGACCGCGATGATGGCGTTCTTCCTGCTGATGTGGCTGCTCGGCTCCACGACCGAGGGCGACAAGAAGGGCATCGCGGACTATTTCTCGTCGCCGCTGAAGATCGCGCTGCTGTCCAGCGGCTCGGGCGCCGGCGATGCATCGCACGTCGTCAAGGGCGGCGGCCAGGACCTTACCCGCACCACCGGCCAGGTCAAGCGCGGCGAGGTGGCGGCCGACCGCGCGCACGTGAACCTCAAGGCCCTGAAGGCCGAGCAGGTCCGCGCCGAGATCGCGCGCCTGAAGGACCTGCAGGCCAAGGTCGAGCAGAAGATCAAGGCCAACTCCAAGCTGGCCGCGATGAGCTCGCAGATCCGCCTCGACATGACGGCCGATGGCCTGCGCATCCAGATCGTCGACGAGCAGCAGCGCCCGATGTTCGACAGCGGCAGCGCGATCGTCAAACCCTACATGCGTGAACTGCTGCGCGAAATCGGCGCGGTGCTCGGCGAGGTGCCGAACCGGCTCACGCTCGAAGGCCATACCGATGCCCAACCCTTCCAGGGCGGCGAGCGCGGCTACAGCAACTGGGAGCTCTCGGCCGACCGGGCCAACGCCTCGCGCCGCGAGCTGGTGGCCGGCGGCCTGCCCGACGACCGCGTGCTGCGCGTGCAGGGCCTGGCTTCGAGCAACCTGTTCGACAGGAACGACCCGGCCAGCCCCGCCAACCGGCGCATCAGCATCATCGTGATGAACCGCGAGGCGGAAGACCGCTTCTTCAACAAGATCCCCGACGCGGAGGCGGCTGCGGCCGAATCCGCCGCCTCGGCCATCGAGCTGCCGCCGCTGCCTTTGCTGCAGACGCCCTCAAGTTCGACCACCGCCAACCGATAACCAGCGCAAGCCTAAGCCCCGAAGGACGCTTCGCCATGAGCAACCCCACCGACCTGAAGTTTTTGATCGTCGACGACTTTTCGACCATGCGCCGGATCGTGCGCGGCCTGCTCAAGGAGATGGGCTGCAACAACGCCGACGAGGCCGAGGACGGCGCCATCGCGCTGAACATGCTGAAAGCGCAGAAGTTCGACTTCGTGGTCAGCGACATCAACATGCCCAACATGAACGGCTTCGAGCTGCTGAAGGCCATCAAGGCCGACGACAGCCTGAAGCACCTGCCGGTGCTGATGGTGACCGCCGAAGCCCGCAAGGAAGACATCGTGCTCGCCGCGCAGAGCGGTGCCGCCGGCTACATCGTCAAGCCCTTCACCAAGGCCACCTTGGAAGAGAAGGTGCAGAAGATCATGCAGAAACTGGCGGCCACCGCCTGACCGGAAGGAACAACAACATGAAGATGGACGACCTTTCCGCCCTGACGCCTCAGATGGCGGCGCAGGCTTCACCCGAGATCTTCCAGCAGCTCGGCCACATCACCCGCCAGCTGCACGACACCCTGCAGCAACTGGGCGTGATGCCCAAGCTGCAGCAGGCCGCCGACGGCCTGCCCGATGCGCGCAGCCGGCTGAGCTACATCGCCAAGAAGACCGGCGAAGCGGCCGACAAGGTGCTGAACTCGGTGGACAAGGCCAAGGTCGACCATGGGCACATCTCGTCCGAGACGCGCCGCATCGCCGAGGCGATCGTGGCAGACCCGGTCAAGGCCGTGGCCTCCGGCGCGGTGATGAACTTCGTCAGCGATGTCGAGGCTTCCACGGCCCGCATCGACCAGCACCTGACCGACATCATGATGGCGCAGGACTTCCACGACCTGACCGGCCAGGTGGTCGCCAAGGTCGTGTCGCTGGCCACCGACCTCGAAGACAGCCTCGTCAAGCTGCTGGTGCAGGCCGCCCCGCCCGAGCAGGCCAAGAAGGTCGAGGAAGCGCTGGTGCTCAACGGCCCGGTGGTCAACCCCGAAGGCCGCACCGACGTCGTGCAGAACCAGGGCGAGGTCGACGACCTGCTCGCCAGCCTGGGCTTCTAAGCCCGGCTTTTCGGGTTCTTATCCGGCCGCTGCGCGCGGCCGCCGCGCTGAAGAATCGGCTCTATGGCCGATTCGGATCGCAACTTACCCGCCTCAGAGAAAAAGCTGCGCAAGGCGCGCAGCGAAGGACAGGTCGCGCGTTCGCGCGACCTGTCGCATTTTGCGGCCATCGCGGCCTGCGGCGGCTTCCTGGTGGTGATGGCGCCCACGCTGGCCGGCTGGCTGCGCGAGCTGGTCACCGACGGGCTGCGCTTCGATGTGCGCGCGCTGCAGAACCCCGGCATGATGACCGAGCGGCTGGGGCCCTTGGTCACCAAGATGCTGATGGTGGTGCTGCCGCTGGGCGGGCTGATGATGGCGGTGGCCGTCGTCGCGAGCATCGTCACCGGCGGCTGGAACTGGACGATGAAGCCGCTCGCGCCCAAGTTCAGCAAGTTCAATCCGCTCGAGGGCATCAAGCGCATGGTGTCCAAGCAGCATCTGCTCGACACGCTGAAGGCGGTGGTGCTGGCGACCGTGCTCTTCATCATCGGCGCGATGTACCTGAAGTCGCGCCTGCCGTCTTTCACCGAAGCGCTGGCGCTGCCGCTGCCGGCGGCCTTTGCGCATGCGCTGCAGTCGCTGCAGGGGGGGCTGGCGCTGCTGGTGCTGGCGCTCGCGCTGTTCGCGCTGATCGACGTGCCGCTGCAGCGCCACCTGCACAAGAGCCGGCTCAAGATGAGCCACCAGGAAGTCAAGCAGGAGCACAAGGACGCCGAGGGCAACGTCGAGGTCAAGGCCAAGGTGAAGGCGCGTATGCGCGAGCTGGTCAAGCGCCGCATGCTGGCCGCGGTGCCGAAGGCCGACCTCGTGGTGATGAACCCGACCCACTATGCGGTCGCGCTCAAGTACGACGACAGGAGCATGGCCGCGCCGCGCGTGGTGGCCAAGGGCGCCGACCTGCTGGCGATGAAGATCCGCGATGTCGCGCGCGAGGCCAAGGTGCCGGTGCTGCAGGCGGCGCCGCTGGCGCGGGCGCTGTATGCGCATGCCGAGATCGACCGCGAGATCCCGGCGGCGCTGTTCTCGGCGGTGGCGCAGGTGCTGGCCTATGTGTACCAACTGCGCGCCGCGATGAGCGGGCAGGGCCGCATGCCGGGTGACCTGCCTTCGCTCCACGTGCCCGATGAGCTCGACCCTCATCATCCCAAGGGCCGCCGGGGCGCAGCCGCCGACGCCGAGGACTCAGGGCTTGAGTGACGCCGTCTGCTCGGGCCGGTTGTCCGCGTAGCGCATGCGCACCAGCGCGGCTTCGAGCTGTCGCAGCGATTCGTCGGCCTTGATCTTGCCCGCGAGCACGTCGTTGATCGCGATGCTGAAGGCATTGCTCAGGCGCTCGTAGGAGGCGCCGGCGGGCGTCGACGGGCGGGCCACCGCGTCGGCCAGCGCGGCCGAGAGCTGCGCGGCCCAGGGCAGCGCGCGGCGCACGTCCGGATCCTGGTAGAGGGCGGTCAGCGTCGGGTTGAACGAGCCCTGCAGCGCGCGCTGCTTCTGCACCTCGGGCCCCGTCATGTAGAGCACCAGCTCGGCCGCTTCCTTCGGGTGCTGGGTGTAGGCCGGGATCGCGAGCTGCTGGCCGCCCAGTGTCGATGCGCCGCGGGCGCCGGCGCCGCTGCCGTGCGGCAACGCGGCCACGCCGACGCGGCCCTTCACCGGGCTGGCGTCCGACTGCATCAGCGACCATGCATACGGCCAATTGCGCATGAACACCGCATTGCCTTCCTGGAAGGCGGTGCGCGCGTCTTCTTCCATCGAGCGCAGCGTGGTGTTGGGGCTGATGCTGCCGATCCAGCCGGCCGCCGTCTGCACCGCCTTCACGGCCTGCGGGTTGTTGACAGTGATGCTGCCGCTGCTGTCCATCACCGTGCCGCCGCCGGCGGCGGTGATCCACTCGAGCGCATTGCAGGTCAGGCCTTCATACGCGCGGCCCTGCCACACATAGCCCCACATCTTGGGCCGGCCCGCCAGGCGCTCGGCATCCTGGATCTTCTTGGCGGTGGCGGTGAGATCGTCCCAGGTGGCGGGGATGGGCAGCTTGTATTTCTCGAGCAGGTCGCGCCGGTAGTACAGCAGGCCCGCATCGGTGAACCACGGCATCGCGACCAGCCGGCCGCCCACCATGTTGTTGTTCAGCACGCCGGCGAAGTGCGCCTTCTCCGCGCCGTTGGTGTAGGGCTTCAGGTCGAGCAGGTGCGGCGCCAGCATGCCGGACCACACGATGTCGATCTGGATCACGTCGAGGAAGGTCGACTTGGAGTCGAGCAGGAAACGGTAGGAGCTGAGCCGGTTGCTCGCGTTGGGCGGCGTCTCGTAGACGCGCACTACGTTGCCCGTCTTGCGCGCCCATTGCTCGGCCGCCGATTTGCACAGGGCCATCTCCTGGCCGATGCCGCTGCAGCCGACGTTGAGTTCGACGGCAACCGACGAGGTGGTGGTGCCGAGGGATGCAGCGGCCAGCGCCGCGCCGTAAAGCCAGTGCTTCATGCTTGTCTCCGGTTAGTCTTCTCGTCAGACCGTTGATGAACATCCGCAGCCTGTGGAGCGAAGTGTGAGCAGTCGTATCGCGTTGGCTATTTCATTTGTGTCATCGCTGTT
>Ga0207706_10005992_pt1 | contig 11304 bp, 9 predicted proteins | sample KBSC53metaG_FD_184318 | JGI IMG/M metagenome (GOLD analysis project Ga0207706, IMG submission 184318) | Corn rhizosphere microbial communities from Kellogg Biological Station, Michigan, USA - KBS C5-3 metaG (SPAdes) (version 2) | ecosystem: Host-associated > Plants > Roots > Rhizosphere > Soil ... | reverse complement strand
TACCTATTATGAGGCAACTCAAAATCGCTACTCAGATCACCAATCGTGATTCGCAGGCAGTTGAAAAATATCTCCAGGAAATTTCCAAAATTCCTATGATCACTCCCGAAGAGGAAACTACACTGGCTCAGCGGATCAAGATGTACAATCAAAATCCACGTGATTCTCAGAGAGCGCTTGACAAATTGGTGCAAGCCAACTTACGTTTCGTGGTATCTGTTGCTAAGCAGTACCAGCACCAGGGGCTTTCTCTTAGCGACCTCATCAACGAGGGCAACCTCGGTTTGATTAAAGCAGCCCAGCGTTTCGATGAAACCAAGGGTTTTAAATTCATTTCATACGCTGTATGGTGGATTCGCCAGTCCATTTTACAGGCGTTGGCAGAGCAGGGCAGATTAGTCCGCCTGCCTCAAAACAAAATTGGCACCTACAACAAAGCCAACAAGGCTTACATGGCTTTTGAACAAGAGCATGAACGCGAACCTTCTACAGAAGAATTAGCTGACATCCTGGAAATGAGTGAAACAGAGATCAACAACATTTTCCAGAGTAATACGCGGCACACTTCTCTTGATGCACCTGTGCATGAGGCAGAAGATGTGGCAATGGGCGATCTTCTTGAAGGCAGCGACGATACTGATGATGATGTGATGAAAGATTCTTTACGTGAAGAAATTCGTCGTGTGTTGAAATCTCTTAGTCCTCGTGAGGCGGAGATCGTAAATGCTTACTTTGGTTTGGACGGTGAAAATGGTGTAACCATTGAGCAGATTGGAATGAAATACGATCTTACCAAAGAACGTATTCGCCAGATCAAGGAAAGAGCGATCAAACGCTTACAAAAAGCTCGTTATAGCAATGCTTTGAAAGCTTATCTTGGCTAAAATGTAAAGAATTTTTACACGAAGAGGAACCCCGATTTATTCGGGGTTTTTTATTATGATTTGAATGATTGAAATAATTATAATGATTCTGAAGATTCTTTTGGGAAAGTTTTCGTTTATTAATTATCCTTCGATTCACTCAGGAAATATGTAAAAATTTCAGCACTCATTGCCTATTCACCATTGCCCATTCACCACTTTCGTAGCGAATATTTTTCCCTTCGTCGCATTGTTTTTCGCTGCTGTTTATTTCTATAACTTTAATTGGTATTTTGCTTCGTATAAAACGATTGCTGGTCAATTTTTTAAAAATATTTTTAGATGGCTGAATTAAGTGTGACGGGTTTTGAAAATAATTTTTTAATACCTTCTTCCGGGAAAGTAAACACCTCACAAACTAAAGTTGCCTGGTATAACAAAAAATATGTGGTTGTGCTATGGCATACACTTGCATGGACTACAATTTTCGCTTTACCATTTCTTATCCGTACTTCTAATAATGATTCGCACAGACCCGGTCCCGAAGCCGGCTTTTTGTATTTCTATATCGTAACGCGATTTTTTTGGATAGGATTTTTTTACTTAAACGCATTTAAACTATTCCCCAAATTAATTTCAGTAAAAAGATATTGGTATTATATACTTTCTCAGTTAATAATATTATTTCTTATTTCGCTAATGCAATGGCAGGTCTTTAATCTTTTTGTAAAACACACTCCTTTTGATCTGGGTAATTTTTTTGTATTCAATACATTTACTTATCTCTTTATACTGGCTGCCAGCATAGCATATAAAATGATCGTTGATAAAATTGCAACTGATAAACTTTTGCAGGAAAAAGAGAATGAAAATTTAAAAACAGAACTTTCATTTTTGCGCTCGCAGGTGAGCCCACATTTTATGTTCAATGTGCTGAACAATATGGTGGCGCTTGCAAGAAAAAAATCCGAACAGCTTGAACCTTCGCTCATCAAGTTGTCATCACTTATGCGTTACATGTTGTATGAAACTGATGAACAAAAAGTACTGCTCGAAAAAGAAGTAGAATACCTCCAAAGTTATATCGACTTGCAGCAACAACGCTTTGGAAAGAATGTGGCAGTTCATGTGTGCTTTAAAGAAATAAACGGTAATCATAGCATCGAACCGATGTTATTGATTCCTTTTGTTGAAAACGCTTTTAAACATGGAACCGGACTTATTGAAAACGCTGTAATAGATATAGAACTAAAAGCCAAAAACAATATTTTGCATTTTACCGTTCGCAATAAATACAACGAGAAAACGGACGAAGTGAAAGATAAAACTTCCGGTATCGGATTAACAAATGTGGAAAGACGTTTAAATTTACTCTATGCAAAAAATCATACATTGCTGATCACAAAAAAAGACGACTGGTTTACCGTATCATTGCAACTAAACTTACACTGATGCTTACGTGCATTGCCATAGATGATGAGCCGCTTGCGCTTGAGTTGCTTGAAGACAACATAAGCAAAGTGCCTTACCTGCAATTACAAGGCGCATTCAGCAATCCTCTTGAAGCAATGAAATATTTGCAGCAACAAAAAGTTGATCTTGTTTTTCTTGATATACAAATGCCAGGCATTACCGGTTTGCAATTCATTCAAAGCATTCCTCAAAAGCCGATGTTCATTTTGATCACGGCCTATGAGAAATATGCATTGGATGGATTTAATCTTGATGTAATAGATTATCTCGTAAAGCCTGTATCTATTGAGAGATTTATGAAAGCATGCAACAAAGCTTTGGAGTTACACGAACTGAAAACAAAACAAAAAGAATCACCTGCAGAAACACAAGCCGAATATTTTTTTATAAATGTTGATTATAGTTTGTTGAAGGTTGTTTACAAAGACATAAAGTATATTGAGGGCTTAAAAGATTATATCAAGATACATTTGAACAGCACTTCAAAACCTATAGTTGCAAGAATGAGCATGAAATCGATAGAAGAACAGTTACCGGCTTCAATGTTTGTCAGGGTACAAAAATCTTACATCATTTCAAAAGAATATATTACTGCTATCAGAAAGAACAGTATTTTTATCGGCAACATTGAAATTCCCGTTGGTGATAATTACCGTGATGCGCTTGCTTCTTTAACAGGAAGAACATTGGGATGAGTTTAGAGCCGAATAAAAAACAGAACGCACAAGTGAGTGACACAACCAAAGTTTAATAGAAATACTGCAGCCCGTACCATAAAAATCAAAATCAAAAATTTCATTTAATACAAAAAACACACAATGAAAAAATTAAAAACTTCTTTGCTTTCAATTTTTATTTTAATAGGCATAAATTCTTTGCACGCTCAAACAGTTGATGAGATAATAGATAAATATGTTGAAGCCGCCGGTGGAAAGGATGTGATTGGTAAGATCAACACCATTTACATGGAAAGCAACGTCCAAATGATGGGCAACGAAACGCCTGCCACTACCACTATCTTAAACGGTAAAGGTTATAAAACGGAAATGGAAATTAATGGCTCAAAATTCGTGTCTTGTTTTACAGATAAAGGCGGCTGGATGATAAACCCGATGATGGGCGGCACTACTCCACAACCAATGCCTGATGAACAATATAAGATGGGAAAATTGCAACTTGATATTGGCGGCCCTTTATACAACTATAAAGAAAAGGGAGTTAAAGTTGAATTACAAGGACAAGAAAAAGTGGGCGATGTAAACGCATACAAATTGAAAGTATCGACACAAGACAGCAATGAAGTAACTTACTATATTGATCCTAATACTTATCACATAATTCAAGCAAGCATTAGCACGGTCTTTCAAGGGCAACCTGTAGATGTAACAACAACTTTTTCTAATTTTCAAAAAACAGACATTGGTTATATATTACCTTACTCAATTGATACCAATTACGGCGGGCAAATGGATGTGCCAATAACCATTACAAAAGTTGAAGTGAATAAAGAAATTGATCCCTCTGCATTTGATATGCCGAAGCAGTAAAAATTTTTTTGAATAATATACTTAAGACCGGCGATGAGCCGGTTTTTTATTTTTATAAAAAGTATTGTTGCGAGTTCAAAAAGTTCTCTTTCAATGATATTACTATAACTTTCAAAATTATTTTTTCATTTTATTACAATGAGTCAACTGTGGCTGGTTATTATTTTTATTTCATCATTGGTTTTTGCGTCATTCCTCGCTTCAAGAGAAAAAAAGAAAAAAATAATTTTTTTCGGCGATTCATTAACGCAAGCGGGTACTGAACCGAATGGATATATAACATTGCTGAATAAAATGTTTCATCAGCACGGCATTCATGGTTATCAATTAATAAGTGCGGGTATGGGCGGCAATAAAGTGAATGATCTTTTATTAAGAATGGATGATGATGTATTGAGAAAATTTCCTTACATGGTAGTGATCTTTATTGGAATAAATGATGTGTGGCAGAAAAAAACAAAAGGAGCAGCTACTGAGGAAGATAAATTTGAAGAAGTGTACAATATAATTATTTCGAAAATGATTCAAACAGGAACAAAAGTTATTTTGTGTACTCCTGCTGTAATTGGTGAACGATATGATGGCGCCAATGAACTTGATGATGATTTAAACAGGTATTGCAATCTTATTCGCAACATAGCGGCTTACCTGCATTTGCCATTGGTTGATATTCGCAAAACTTTTGTTGATTATGAAATAAAGAACAATACAGCAAACTCCGAGAACGGAATTCTCACAACCGATGGAGTGCATTTGAATGATAAAGGAAATGAACTTGTTGCAGAAGTAATGTGGAAGGTGATTAAGAATGTTAAATGATATTAAGCCACAAAGGCGCGAAGACTTAAAGTTTAATAAAGCTTTTTTACGCCTTCATGCCTTGGTGGCAAAAAATTTACTGCTTATTTCCTCCACTCAAAAGTATTGATAAGATGTCTCAGATCCTGCACAAGAAAATCATTTACCGGCTTTAAAGAATCCTGGTTAGGCGAAGTATCAAAATACAAAGCTCCACGTAAAAAATTCTTTGTTGAGTCAGTTAAAAAAAATTGATTAGCAGTTGCTACATTTCCGGAAACCTTGAAAAACATTCCATGAACACCGTTGGGTGTGTTGATGAGAGAATCATTGATATAACTTGCTTTTACAGATTGTTTGTTTGTTAGATTAAATGCATCGTTCAGCAATTTTTCAAGTTTATATTGGCCAATAATTTTATAACTCACATATACATTTGCATTGAATTGCGGGAACTCAATGTTGATCCACCAGGGGTTTTCGGGAGCATCGCCAAAAAAGCTTGTGTCTCTTGCAACCTTTGCATAAACCGGGTATTCAAAAGTGTAAGGATAACCGGGCTCATTAAAAAGCTGGTATTCTTTTGAAGGAAAATCTATTCTAAAATATCCTGTTGGTTTGGGGATGTAAGGACTATTGCAGGAAGACGAAATGAAAAAACAAAGAAGGAAAAGAGAAAAAACAAAATGAGTTTTGCGCACGTTCAATAATTAATATTCAATAATAATTTTATTCCACCGGCTGCGGCCTTATCGTAATTTTTATTTTTTGCAAACGATTCTTCATGATTTCAAGAATCGTAAAATCAAAATCACCGGAGTTTATCACTTCATTCGCTTTCGGAATTTCACCTGCAATTTCAAGCACAAGACCGGCAAGCGATTCGCTTTCACCTCTTATTGCGTCGAATGTATCAATAGGTAATTCCATCAGTTTGCATACATCAGAAAGACTTGTCAGTCCATCAAAAATATAATTGTTATCATCTAATTTTTTAAAGCCGCTCTCCTCTTCGTCAAATTCATCTTTTATATCGCCGATAACTTCTTCAAGAATATCTTCGAGTGTAACGATACCGCTTGTTCCGCCAAATTCATCCACTACGACTGCAAAGTGAATTCTTTTTGATTGAAATTCTTCGAGCAAATCTTCGATCAATTTATTTTCATGCACAAAATATGGTTGGCGCATTAACTTGTGCCAGTCAAAATCATCATCGCTATCGAGAAAAGGCAAAACATCTTTTGTGTGAATAATACCAACAACCTCATCAAGATCTTCTTTATAAACAGGTAACCTGCTGTAATGCAATTCCTCAATTTTTCTTACAAGATCTTTAAAATTTGTTTTATCCTCAATGCCACTTACATCCAATCTTGTTTTCATTATCTGCTTTACCGGTATGTTGCTGAATTTTACAATGCCTTTTAAAATATCTTTTTCTTTTGCAGAGTTTTCATCAGTTCCCGGAGCTGTAATGTCTATTGCATCATATATCTCTTCTCTTCTGTACGAAGCTGCAGAACTTACAGATAATTTTCTTTCAACCACATCCGAATATTTTACCAACCAACGTCCCGGTCTGCTGCATAAATAAAATATACCTTCAATAAATGGTCCTACTTCTTTTGAAAAACGAATATTGTTATGTCTTGCCAAAATTTTCGGCATCACTTCACAAAACAAAACAAGTATAATGGCAACTGAAACTATTTTAATTACAAAATCAAGCCACACTGCAAAATTGGACTGACTTAGAATTCCATCAAGCAAAATATTTGAAATAATAATGATCGCTATGTTAAAAAAGCTATTTGCAATGAGCAGTGATGCCAGTAAAGTTTTTGGTTCTTCCAAAAGATCAACCACTCTTTTATAAGATGATTGTTGTTTCGTTTTAAGAATGTTGATGTCTTTGTTTGATAAAGAAAAATAGGCAACTTCCGCGCCTGACACTATAAATGAAAAAAGCAATAACGCAATCAATAATATAATAAGCACAGTGCTCGCCTGAGGATCAATAAAAGCAATGTTGATTAATTTGATATTTAAAATGGAGGTTACCGAAACAGTTTCCAAAATGAATTTGTTTTGGTTAGAAAGCTATTAATTATAATGGCACGCATGAAGCGTGCCGGTGAAAAAAATATTTATTCAAAATTAAAAGGGCAGCCCTTCAGCTGGTTCTTCTCCCAAATGCGGTGTATCAGGTGCCTGATAAGGTTCATGACTCTCAGAACCTGTTGAAGCAGGTGGATGATAAGCACCGCTATCTGTTCTTTTATCAAGCATGATAAGATTATCCCCAACTATTTCTGTTGCAAATTTTTTATTGCCTTCCCTGTCATCCCAACTACGCGTACGCAATCTTCCTTCAACATAAATCAAACTTCCTTTATGAAGGTATTTTTGTGCCAACTCAGCCAATCCACGCCATAAAACAACGGTGTGCCACTCTGTTTGCGAAATCAGTTTCCCGGCTCTGTCTTTGTAAGTTTCCGTGGTAGCCAGCGGAAACTTGGCAACTGCTATATTCCCTTCAAGATACTGTACATCGGGTTCTTTACCAAGATTGCCAATTAACATTACTCTGTTTACACCTCTCATAAAACTTTATTTTATTCGCCTGTGAATTTAGTTCATCAAATACCAGTTTCTAAAATTATAAAAAAACCTGCTAACCAACGCATTTTAACTGCTAAAAAAGAGCTGGCCTCATTTTTTGATGGCGAATATTTTTATTGATGAATGCAGGAAAAGGTAGTTTATTCATCTGTTTCGCCTCTATCCAAGTGTTACTTTCCGATTCCAGCATTTCCGGTATTTTGTTAAAATATACATCTATAAAATAACCTTTGATATGCTGATGCGTTAATTGCTGCGATTCAGCTGAATAGATTCTTGTAACTTCAAAATCACCAGCACCAAACTGGTTCTCAAAAAAAAGTTTCACTGATTTTTTTGTCCAGGCAGGATTGCTGTCAGTTTCCACCAAATAAAACTCAAACAAATTTTGCCAGATATCTTTTCCTGTTCTTTTGCGCACTAATGTTTTTCCGTTTGCGTTAAAAACAAAATAACTGAACCATCTTGTTTTTTTCCTGATGCTTTTTTCTTTAACAGGCAATGTATTTACAATTCCTTTTTTATAAGCAACACAAATTGAATTTAACGGGCAATAAGAACAAAGTGGCATTGCAGGCTTGCAAACCGTTGCGCCAAAATCCATTATTGCCTGGTTAAATAAACCGGGGTGAGATTTATCAAGAACTTTATTGGCAAGTGTTGTAAAAATTTTTTTTCCTTCGTTGCTGTCAACCGGTGTGTTGTTTCCAAAAACCCTTGACAAAACTCTCAATACATTTCCATCAACCACTGCATAAGGAAGATCAAAACAAAAAGATGCAATTGCGGATGCCGTATAATCTCCGATGCCCTTCAGTGCAATAATTTCTTCGTAGCGTTCGGGAAATTTTCCCTCATATTTTGTTGAAATCAATCTTGCTGTATGCAATAAATTTTTGCAACGAGTGTAGTACCCAAGCCCTTCCCACAATTTAAAAACCTCTTCATCTTTTGCCTTCGCCAATAATTTTATTGCCGGATATTTTTTTATAAATCTTTCATAATAAGTCCATCCTTGTTCAACACGTGTTTGCTGCAAAATAATTTCGCTCAGCCAAACTTTGTAAGCGTCCTTCTCTCCCTTCCATGGCATTTCGCGTTTGTTTTCGTTCAAATGCCATTGCAATAAAAGTTTTGTAAATTTTTTGTGCATCAAAGCAAAATTGCGCACTTGCTTCGTTTTACCAAATTTTGTTTTGTTACAAGCATTTTGATATTTTTTTTTGAAGTCAGCTTTAGTTTTTCATGGCATCGTTCCTTGCGTCGCACACTTCAACAGTTGTATTTCTGTCAAGCAATTCAGTGCGCCTCGCTCTGCGAAGTCACCGCACTTCGCAGTTGCTAAGCCTCAAGTCTCTCTGACTTGAAAATCATTTACCCAATTAAATCATTTTTAAAATCCTTTCTAAAAATCTTCAACCATAAATTTGAAGTACAACAAATTCGTAGCTTAGTGCCGTATGAAAAAATATTTGTTGCTGCTCAGTTCATTTTATTTCTCTTTACAATTATTCGCCCAAAGCGCAAAAATCGATGCCATTTATTTTCTACCCACAACACAACAAAATCGTGCAAAGCTTTACAAACAAATGGTTGATACAACAATTCGTTTAAATTTAAACGATCCTCTTGCAGACAGCACAGAAGGCGAATGGAATGAAGCATTCTGGTCGATTGAATTGCTCGTTTACAAAAATGATTTTGTAACAAAGAAGTTGATGCATGCATGGAAACTCGCAGATAGTTTATCAGAAGATTTTCAAAAGAATTTAATTGAGGTTTGTTATGCGGTGTATCCAACCGAATTTAAATTACAGGCAACAAAACTTTTGAATACAACCACTTCATTTGCTGTTCTTATCCGCTGCGCAGAATATTTATTGCAAGCTGATCCGTCTTTAGCAACAAGAAATTTTATTCAGGCTTCTATCAATACAAAATTTCCTGAAAGCAACGATCCCGGATTAATCATCCTGCAAAACCGGCTTACTTCATGGAATAAAACACAACCGTTACCGCCGCTGAAAGATATTCTCAATAAAAATTTTCTTGCAGACCAAACTGTCGTTTATAGCTTCCAAAGAAAAAACAGGAATTATCCGGGCATTGTTGTTGTTCGCAGACCGGATGGAAGTTTTGCAAAGAACAACGACAGCAGTTATTTTCATACATCACAACTTGCAAGAGCAACAACAAACTATCCTTTTTACATCACCAATGGAAATACACCGCAGGGAATTTTTCGATGGACCGGTTTTGCAATTTCTAAATTGGCTTTTATCGGTCCTACACCGAATCTTCAAATGACAATGCCTTTTGAAGTAAATCCTTCCATATTTTTCAATGACACAACTTTGATAAACACAACCTGGGACAAAGAAATGTATGCATCATTATTACCGGCATCATGGAAAAATTATGAAGACGCGTATGAAAGTTTTTATGCGGGCGCAAATGGAAGAAGCGCAATCATTATGCACGGCACTACAGTTGATCCTGTTTATTATAAAGGAAAATCTTATTATCCTCAAACACCTTCGCTTGGATGCTTGTGCAGTTATGAAGAATGGAATGCAAAAGGATTACGCGTAAAAAGTAACCAGCAGGAAATTGATGATGCACTCGATTCTTTTGATGCAAGCAATGGTTATGTTGTGGTGATAGAATTAAATAATGTGAAAAAGCCCGTAACAATTGATGAGATAAAACCATTTATGTTGCAGGCAGAAAAAAATAAATAGCAAATATGGCAAGTGCTCCTTTGGCAGAACGTATGCGTCCAAACACTTTGGATGAATTGGTGGGACAAGAACATCTCACCGGCAAAGGAAGTATTTTGCGCACCTCAATAGAAAATGACAATGTTCCCTCAATGATCTTTTGGGGACCGCCGGGCGTAGGAAAAACAACCATTGCGAACATCATCGCTCACACATTGAATGTTTCTTTTTATCAACTCAGTGCAATAAGCAGCGGTGTGAAAGATGTGCGTGAAGTAATTGATGCAGCAAAGGAACAATCGCGTGTAATATTGTTCATCGATGAAATACATCGCTTCAACAAAGCGCAACAAGATGCTTTACTCGGTGCAGTTGAAAAAGGAATTATAACATTGATCGGTGCTACAACAGAAAATCCTTCATTCGAAGTTATTTCAGCTTTACTTAGCCGTTGCCAGGTGTATGTTCTGAAACCTTTGCAGGAAAAGGATTTGATAAAATTACTGCACACCTCCATAACAAAAGATGAAGTGATGCAGCAATACAAGATTGAGTTAAAAGAAACTACGGCGCTCATCAATATTTCAGGAGGTGATGCAAGAAAATTATTGAACCTGCTCGAACTGGTTGTCACTTCATTTCAAAAGAAAAAAGAAATTGTTATCACTGATGATCTTGTTATGGAAGTGGCACAAAAACGTATTGCCATTTATGATAAACAAGGTGAACAGCATTATGATATCATTTCTGCTTTCATCAAAAGTATGCGTGGAAGCGATCCGAATGCTGCGGTGTATTGGCTTGCACGAATGATCGAAGGCGGAGAAGATGTAAAATTTATTGCACGCAGAATGGTGATACTTGCAAGCGAAGATATTGGAAACGCAAATCCAAATGCTTTGCTTCTTGCCAATGCAACCTTTGATGCAGTAAATAAAATCGGACATCCTGAAGCCATGATTATTTTATCCCAGTGCGCAACTTATCTTGCCTCCTCTCCAAAAAGCAACAGTGCTGTTGAAGCCATTGGAAATGCAATGTCAGCAGTAAGCCAATACGGGGATCTTCCTGTGCCATTACATATTCGCAATGCACCGACGCGTTTAATGAAAGATCTCGATTACGGGAAAGGTTATAAATATTCTCATGCCTATGAAGGAAATTTTTCTGACCAGGAATATTTGCCTGAAAAGCTTTCCGGTACCAAATTGTACGATCCGGGCAATAACGCAAGGGAAGAAGAACTGAGAAAATTTCTACGCTCATTGTGGAAAGATA
>Ga0207706_10005991_pt1 | contig 11306 bp, 11 predicted proteins | sample KBSC53metaG_FD_184318 | JGI IMG/M metagenome (GOLD analysis project Ga0207706, IMG submission 184318) | Corn rhizosphere microbial communities from Kellogg Biological Station, Michigan, USA - KBS C5-3 metaG (SPAdes) (version 2) | ecosystem: Host-associated > Plants > Roots > Rhizosphere > Soil ... | reverse complement strand
AGTTAACGCGTTTGCCATTAGACTCGGACTGGAGGTAGAGCGCGACTTAATCTAAGTTAAGATACTGTTTTTGCTGGATAAAGGCGGAGTGAGGGGAACGTGCTCTCCCGCCCGGCGTTGGCTCGCCACCCAGCAATAGGACGAGATGATGAGCAGGAGTAATGTCGCGCTCGCGGGCAAACGGACGCTGGTGACGGGCGGCACGACGGGGATCGGGCGCGCGATCGTCGGATTGCTGGCGGAGGAAGGCGCGCGGATCCTTACCTTTGGCCGGCATGAGGAAGAGCTGCGGGATTCGCTGGAGAATGCAGGCCTCGGTGCGGAATGCGGGCTGATCGCAGATTCGGCGACGCGCGAGGGCGTGGAGACGGTGTTCGAGGCGGTCGACGAGCGGCTGGGCGGGATCGACATACTCATCGCCTGCGCCGCGCTGGGCGCAGAGCCACTGCACGAGATGGAGGAGGAGGATTGGCGTTACGTCGTTGAGACCAACCTGGTCGGCTATCTCGCCTGCGGACGGCGCGCCATCAAACGTATGGAGCAATCCGGTGGCGGGCAGCTGCTGTTCGTCGGATCGATCAGCCCGCGGATCATGGCGCCGGGAGAAAGCGTCTATGCCGCGACCAAGGGCGGCATCCAGTCCTTCGCCGAGACTCTACGGAAGGAAGTGGCGGAGAAGAATATCCGCGTGACGCTGATCGAACCGGGATCCGTCGGCACCGACATGCAGGAATGCAGCCTGGAGGAGCAGCGCGCGGCGATTGCGCGGCACGAGATGCTGTATGCCGAGGATGTAGCGGAGGCGATCCACTTCGCGCTGACGCGGCCCGAGCATTGCGACGTGCTCGACCTGCGGATCGAACCCCGGCTGCAGAAGACGGCATGAAACCGACAGGGAGACTCATGAAAGCTGCGTTGAAGACCGAGGACGGCACGTTCACGCTGGACGATGTCGATACCCCCGTCTTGCCCGGCGACGACTGGGTGCGCGCGCGGGTGCGCGTGGCGGGAATTTGCGGCACCGACCTGCGCCACTGGAAGAAGCACGAGCCCAAAAATGTGCGCCACATCATGGGCCACGAACTTTCGGGCGAGGTGGTGGAGGTCGGACGCGCTGTCCGCCATGTGAAGCCGGGCGACCGGGTGGTGATCGAAACCGTGCTGGGCGACGGGACATGCGAATATTGCCGCGTGCAGCGCCACAACATCTGCCCGCACCTGTACGAGGTGCGGGCCAAGAGCGTGTCGAAGGCCTATGCCGAATATGTCATTGGGCCAGCGCATAAATTTTATCTGCTGCCCGACAATGTGAGCTTCGAAGAGGCAGCGCTGGTCGACACCTTTTCGGTCTGCCTGCACGCGCATCATCTGAGCGGGATCGGCATCAACGACAAGGTCGCGGTGATCGGCGGCGGCCCGATCGGCATGGGACAGCTGATGCTGGCTAAATCGAGCGGCGCGGACGTCATCCTGGTCGACGTGGTCGAAAGCGCGCTTGATATGGCGCGGGAGCTGGGCGCCGATGCGGTGGTCAACAGCAAGGAAATGGACGCGGCCGAGGCGATCAAGGCATTCAGCGGCGGGCGCGGCGTCGACATCGCGTTCGAATGCGCCGGCGGGCCGACGATGGCGGAGACGCTGGCTTTGGCGACCAAAGCGGCGCGGCGCGGCGGCAAGGTAGTGATCGTCGGCGGGTTCGATGCGGGGGAGGTATCCATCCCGCTCGAATGGCAACGGATTCAGATGTCCGAGATCCAACTGATCCCGAGCGCCAGCTTCGCCTTTCACGACATCTACCCCGAACAGGGCATGGCGGTGGAGCTGATCGCCAAAGGCAAGCTGAACGCGGAGAAGCTGATCACGCACCGCTTCCCGATCGATCGGATCAACGAAGCCTTCGAGGTGGCGGAGAAGAAGGAGGAAACGGGTGCGGTGTTCGTCGCGGTGACGCTGTGACCCAGTAATTGAGGAGCAAGGCGGGACGATGACACGGTTGCACGTCGGCACCTATGCCCGGCTGCATGGGCGCGGTCTCTATCCATTGGAGGAGCAGGCAGGCGGCTGGGCGGTGGGTGAGCCCTATGCGGAGGCGGCCAACGCCTCATTCGGGCTGTTTTCGGCGCGGTACGGGCTGCATTATCTGGTCGACGAAGCGGATCATCATATCGGCATCCTCCGCTGCCGCGAGGGCGAGTGGGAGATGGTCGCACGGATCGAGACCAATGGCGCGGAGCCTTGCCATCTGGCGCTCGACGGCGAGGAAAGCCGGCTCGCGATCGCGCATTATGGCAGCGGAAGCGTGACGTTGCTCCAGCTCGATCCGACCAACGGATTGCCAGTGGCGCCCGAGCGCGTGCATCGCAACGGCGGGCGTGGACCCGATGCGGAGCGGCAGGAAGGGCCGCATGCGCACTGGGTCGGGTTTCGCGACGGGTGGCTTTATCAGACCGATCTCGGCACGGATCAGGTGCTGGCCTTTCACGTAGATGGCGAGCGTGCGCTTGCAGAGCCGGAGATAGCCTATGCGGCACCGGCAGGTTCGGCGCCCCGCTTCATCGCTTTTCATCCGGCGCGGCCGATCGCCTATTTGGTGAGTGAGCTCGCGAGTACGCTCACCATGTTGGATATAGGCCACCCTCAGCTTCGTGAGCGTGGCAGCCTTTCCACGCTGCCGCCGGGCTTTTCGGGCCGGAGCCTGGGCGGGCATGTCGCGATCAACGCAACGTGCAACCGACTATATGTGACCAATCGTGGGCATGACAGTGTCGCGGTGTTCGCGCTGGCCGAGGACGGCTCCCCTTCCCTGCTGCAGCATGTGTCGAGCGAGGGCGCGTCGCCGCGCTTCATGCTGCTCGCGGAAGAAGAACGACGATTGTTCGTAGCCAATGAGGAAGGGGGATCGGTGGCCGTGTTCGACATCGGTGACGATGGCCGGCTGACGGCGAGCGCGCTGCCGATAGCGATACCAGGCGCGGTCTTCCTTTTCCGGGACTAATACTCCGACAATATTGTGCAGCCCGGAAACGACTGATATCCGCTGCCGAAACGGATTCGGAGAGGTAAGCGGATGGTTACGGCAATGCGGCGGCGAATGACGACGTTGTTCGCGGGAGCGGCGATCGCGCTGTTAGCGCAACCGGCGGCCACCAAGGATGCTGCGGGCGTGACGACGCTGCGAATCGATACATCCGCAACGGGCGCACGTATTCAGCGCGACATTTTTGGCCAGTTTGCCGAGCATCTCGGCACCGGCATCTACGGCGGCGTTTGGGTGGGCAAGGATTCGCCCATTCCCAACGTGCGCGGCATCCGCAAGGACGTGGTCGCGGCGCTGCGCGCGATCCGCGTGCCCAATGTGCGCTGGCCGGGCGGCTGCTTCGCCGACGAATATCATTGGCGCTGGGGCATCGGACCGCAGGAGAAGCGCCGCCAGACGCTGAACGCGAGCTGGGGCGGCGTAATCGAACCGAACAGCTTCGGCACCGAAGAATATTTCGACTTCCTCGAACAGATCGGCGCCGAGGCCTATGTCTCGGTCAATATCGGATCGGGATCGGCGGAAGAAGCAGCCGACTGGCTGGAATATATGACAGCCGATAAGCCGACGACGCTCGCTAAGGAGCGCGCGGCGAATGGGCATCCAGCGCCCTACAAGGTCAAATATCTGGGCCTCGGCAACGAGAATTGGGGCTGCGGCGGCGCGATGTCGGCCGACCATTATGTCGAGGAGATGAAGCGCTTCGCCCATTATACGCGCAACCTCAACTCGGCCCAGGAGAACGGGCCCGACAAGATGAAGCGGTTCGCGGTCGGCTGGGACAGCGGCAAGAGCGACTACACCGAAGAGGTGATGAAGGCCTGGAAGGATAAGGTGTGGAGCTGGGACATCGATGGCGTGTCGCTCCACAATTATGTCGTCGGCGGCTGGCCGCCGCACCTGAAAAGCGTGGGCTTCGGCGAGGACGAGTATGCGATCGCGCTGGAAGAAGCGTTTCGCATGGACGGCATGATCGTCAAGCAGACCGGGATCATGGACAAATATGATCCGGCCAAGAAGGTCGCGCTGGCGGTGGACGAATGGGGCGCGTGGCTGGCAATCAATCCGGGAACCAACCCGGGCTTCCTTCAGCAGCAGAACTCGTTGCGCGACGCGATCCTGGCGGCGGTCAACCTCAACATCTTCATGCGCCATGCCGATCGCGTGCGGATGGCTAACATCGCGCAGATGATCAACGTGCTGCAGTCGATGATCCTGACCGACGGCCCGAAGATGGTGCTGACGCCGACCTACCACGTCTATCGCATGTATGTGCCGTTCCAGGACGCTACCCTGGTGCCGGTGAAGTTCGACGCGGGCAGCTACAGCTTCGCAGGCAAGACAATGCCGCGCGTGGACGCGGTCGCCGCGCGCGACACGGCGGGCAAATTGTGGGTGGCGGTGACCAATATCGACCCCAACCACCCGGCGGAGATCGCCATTACGCTGCCGGGCTCAAGCGCGCGACGCGCAACGGGGCAGGTGCTGACCGCCGGCGCGATCAATGCGGTCAACAGCTTCGACGCGCCCGAAACGGTGACGCCGAAGCCGATCGTCGCGACGCGGCGTGGTGACGCACTGACGGTCACGCTGCCCGCCAAGGCGGTGGCGGTGCTGGCGGTCGAGGGCTGAGCGCGTCGGGTCTGGCGAGAGAGGCGCGAGCCTTCCATAAGACGGATCGGCATTCGGGAGGTCCTCCCTGGAAGGGGAGGTGGCATGCCGAAGGCATGACGGAGGGGACGTGGCGGCGGTCAGCGACATGCCGGGGGCATGTCGCAGCTGCGAAGTCGGCTCGCTGAAGCGAGCCGCGGGCGCTCCCGGGGTTCGTTCGATTGAGAGCGGGAAGTACCCCTCCACCGCGCTACGCGCGGGTTCCATTCCCTTTTTGGGGAGGAGCCGATCGTCAGCTGAATTTCAACCCGGCCCCGGCGCGCGTGATTAGACTGATTTTCATTGAGGCGGGATCGGCCGAAAAGCCCTCTCCCTCGAGGGAGAGGGTGGGGGGTGATGGTGATCCAACCTGCGAGCTCAAGCGCTCGCCTGCGGCTCGCTCCCCCTCACCCCAGCCCTCTCCCCGATGGGGAGAGCGCACCCGCTCCAACCCAGCTGGAATCTAATCCAGGCTGACGTGAGCGAGCGCTAATTCAGGCTGAGCTCTTTCACGCCGAGCTCTTGCTGCGCGTCCTGCCCGCGCCCTGCCCTTTCGCCGCTTTGCCGCCATCGAAGTCGAAAGCGCTGCGTTCGCTCTCGCCCACTTCCTCACCACGGCCGCCTTGGCTGCCTTGAGCGGAGGAGATGGGCTGGCCTGACGTGCGGCTCGCGGTTCCGCCGATCTCGATCCGGCGGCTGCGATCCTGCTGTTCCTGGCGCGGCACGGCGATGGTGAGCACCCCATCGCGGAACTCGGCGCGGACCTGGTTGGGATCGGGGCTGAAGGGGAGCTGGATCGAACGCTGAAATGCGCCGTAGCTGCGCTCCGTGATATGTGCCTGCTTGTCCTTGCGTTCGTTGCGTTTTTCGCCGCGGATAGTGAGGATATCGTCGTCCAGCCGGAGTTCGACATCCTTCTGGTTGACGCCGGGCAGCTCGGCTGTGACCTCCAGCCGATTATCCTGCTCATGCACGTCGATCCGCGGCATCATGGCGGAAATCCCTCCACCAGCCTGGCTCTGGCTGCCGCCCCAATCGCGCAACGTATCATCGAACAGCCGATTCATATCGCGATGGAGCTGGAGGAAAGGGTCGCGACCCCACAGGCCGCGGCTCGACGAAAAGGGAGCGAGAAAGCGCGATGCCATGGCAAACCTCCTGAATATCGATTTCGGGCGGGTGCCGGGCTTAAGGGCGGGCGGCCTTACGGTCCGGCAGCGCCATGCAGAAAAACTAGCAAGCCGGGGGTGCCGTTCCCTCCGTGGCCGCTGATCGTCGCATCATGATGAAGTCCGACCGGTGTGCGCGGCGGCGCGGGCAAAGCATACCAAAGAAAACGCCGCCGGTCTTTCGACCGACGGCGCAATCTTTTCCGAACTGATCGGATTTAGGCGAAGGTGACGTTGGCGCGCTGACGGCGACGCATCGCCGCACCCATCGCACCGAAGCCGACCACAATCATGCCCCAGGTGGCCGGTTCCGGAACCGCACCGGCGGTGAAGGTCGCGGTGCCGCTGTAGCCGTTGGCGCCGGTGGTGTGACCCTGCACCTCAATAACGTTCTGAACGTTCTTCAGAATGTTGATGCCGCCGACGGTGGTCGACTGGCCGCTGCCCGAAGAGGGAACAGCATATTCAACGCCGTTGATGAACAGCTTGTCGATCACCAGCGAGTTGTTCAGGCTGGAGAAGCTGGTCGAGATCGAACCGCTGGCGCTGCCATTCTGAGGAATGGTGAACAGGAAGCGATCGGTGAACGACGCCGTCGTGGAGTTGAAGGAATTGTAGAACTGCGCCGTGATCGACGGCGTGAACGGCGTTCCGTTCGAAATCCAGAAATTGCTGCCGGGAGCCCCGATAAAGAAATCGGTGGCGTTGGCCGCAGATGCGCATGCGATGGCGAGCGCGGCGCCCGCCGCGAGATAACGCGTGATGCTCATAATGTTAGTCCCCAAGGTGTTTGCCCGATGCTGCATAGCAACGAAACGAAATTCTTGGAACCCTAAAAAAGCGTTAACGCGACGAATTTGCCGATCGTTTACCCAAAGAGGCCTGGATCGCCAAAAAAGAACATTTCCTTCAGATAAGACAATTCGCAGCAAGGCACGCCGATTTCCGACCAATATCCTGTGTCATATTTTCGTAATTTCCGCTGTCTTTCAGCAGAATTGCAGCAATGCAGTTTGGTTAACGGCCTTCACCCCCCGTCGACCATTGCGCGACCGCTTAGGGGTTATAACAGGCTTGATGATAGTTTGATCTTACTCTTGTGGCGGGGCCGGTCGTGTTGCCTTCGCGTTATCATGTTAAATAGATTAGGATCGTTTCGCAGGCGTAGCAGTCTATGCTGCAAGGCAATATGGATCGTGTGGCTGATCTGGCAGCGCCCCTCAGCGGATTCGCGGACCGGCGCCCGCGTCTGGCCTCCCGGCGAATCACACTTGCCCGCTGAATCGGCCAAGCTGGCTGCCTGAGCCGAGGCCGCGTAAAGAAGCGCAACCATGCGCGCGATGCAGCTCATCCGACCCGGCGAGCCCCTGATGCCGGTGGAGCTAAATATGCCGCTGCCCCGGCAAGGCGAACTGCTGCTTGAGGTGCTGGCCTGCGGTGTGTGCCGAACCGATCTGCATATCGTCGACGGCGATATTCACGGGCCGCTGCCGATCGTACCGGGGCATGAGATTGTGGGCCGCGTGGTGCGTCTGGGCACAGGCGTGGATCGGTTCGCGATCGGGGATCGGGTCGGCGTGCCGTGGCTCGGCCATGCCTGCGGCCATTGTCGATTCTGCGGAATCCAAGCCGAGAATCTGTGCGACTTCCCCGAATTACCGGGTTCACGCGCAATGGAGGCTATGCCAGCCACGTCATCGCCTCGGCCGATTTCTGCTTTCCCATTCCCGACCTGTTCGACGACGCGCATGCCGCGCCGCTGCTGTGTGCGGGGCTGATCGGATATCGGTCGCTGCGGCTTGGGGGGAATGCGCAACGGCTGGGGCTCTACGGATTCGGCGCGGCCGCACGCATTCTGACACAGGTGGCGGTATGGCAGGGGCGCGAGGTCTATGCCTTCACACGTCCCGGCGACGAACGGGGGCAGGATTTCGCGCGTTCGCTCGGCTGCGTCTGGGCGGGCAGCCCGGAGGAAAAGCCGCCGGAAGAGCTGGACGCAGCGATCCTCTTCGCCGCGGTCGGCGCGCTCGTGCCGCTCGCATTGCGGGCGGTACGCAAAGGCGGCCGCGTGGTGTGCGGCGGCATCCACATGAGCGACATACCGGCCTTTCGCTATGAAGACCTGTGGGGCGAGCGATCTATCCGCTCGGTCGCCAATCTGACTCGCGAAGACGGGCGCGAATTCCTTGAAGTCGCCGCGCAGGTGCCGGTGCGGACCAGCGTATCGCTGTACCCGCTGGAGCGAGCCAATGAAGCACTCGCGGATCTGCGCGCCGGTGCAATCGAGGGTGCGGCGGTGCTGATGCCGAGCGGCGACTTTATGCCGTCGTCCGCCTGATTAGGTTGGCTCATCTAACCTTCGGTGGGAAGGCCGGATCTTCTGCTTGCGCGCCGCTTTAGCTTCTGCCGGCGGCTGTCAATTCACGGCTCCTCCAACCTGTCTGGTCGATTTCAGCCGGGGTCTGCCCATCCCGATCTCCGGATTCTGCCAGATCGGCAAATGTTAGCCTTGACTGTCATTCTCCCGAAAATAGTTTCGCATCCGAGTGCGGCGGGGGCCGCACCGGGGGAGGGAAAAGTGCGATCTTCAGGATTCCTTGCGGGGATCTGTGCCGCGCTGCTGGCGTTTGCGTGCGTTTTGCCGGCCGCGCCGGCGAGCGCTCAGGAAAGGTCCGCCGTCAAAGAAGGCTTCACGCTCCCTCAAACTGGCAATGTTCGGATCCTGCTTCTCAGACCCCGGGTAAAGGTCGGAGCACAATCCATGGCCGGCATGTTCGAACCCAACGCCGATTGGACCGAACAGGCCAAGGGCAACATCGCGGTTGCCCTGAATGCGGCCCAAGGCCGGCTGGGAAACAGGATCATGGCAGCAGAAGAACCGGTCGGACCGGCTGCCGAGCACCTGGCCGAATATCGGTCCCTGTTCTCCACTGTCGCCGAGGCTGTGATCGAATATCAGTTCTTCGTGGGCAACCGCCTGCCGACCAAGAAGCGCAAGGGCGTATTCGACTATACTCTGGGGCAAGGCGTGAAGGACGTGCCGGGCGCCGCAGACGCCGACTATATTCTCTTCATCAACACCGAGGACCATTATGGGTCGACGGGGCGAAAAATCTTTCAGCTGATGGCTGCGATGGGCGGCGTCGGTATCACCTCGGGTGTGCACAAGGGCTATGCCGGCCTGGTCGACGCAAAGACTGGCGCACTCGTCTGGCTTAACGCCGATTATCAGATGGGCGGCGATGTCCGGACGTCGGACGGCGCAGAAAAACGCGTGCGGGAGCTGCTGAACGGCTTTCCCGGAGCACCGGCCGGCGCGGTTGCGGCCCCATGATGCGCGCGTCATGGCCGCGGGGTGTGGCTCTGCTGGCCGTTGCGCTCGCCTCGGCAGTGGCAGCGAACGCGCCAAAGTCCAAACTGACCGCCCTCCCACCTTATGCTGGCGCATATGAGCCGAAGACCGTTGATGAGCGGGGCGTGTGGATGGAAGCCGACGAGGATGAGCGCAAGCTGCGCGATTCCAAGTTCGTGGTGAAGGACGCCGCGCTGAATGCCTATGTGCGTCAGGTCCTGTGCGATACGGTCGGCGCGGACCGGTGCCGCGGTGTGCGCCTCTACATCATGCGCGTTCCGGCGTTCAATGCGTCGATGGCGCCCAACGGTACGTTGATCGTGTGGACCGGCCTTTTGCTGCGGATACGCAGTGAAGCCGAGTTGGCGGGCGTCCTGGGCCATGAATTCGCTCATTTCGAAGAACGCCACACGTTGGCGCAGTTTCGCCAGCAGCGCTTCGCCACCGACGTCGCGGCATGGGCGAGCTTTTTCGGCGCCTATGGCGCCGTAGTTCAACAGGCGGCAATCGGCTCCATCTATTCATTCAGCCGCGACCAGGAGAAGCAGGCCGACCTGCGAGCGTTCGGCTATCTTGCGGCTTCGAAATATCGTGCTGAGGCCGAAGCAGATATCTGGGACCGCTTGATGGATGAGGCCGACGCAAGCGCCGCCGGCCGGAAACAGCGCAGCCAGCGTTATGACGGGGTCGCTTTCTTCGCGAGCCACCCCACGTCGCTGGAACGATCGCAATATCTTCACAAGTTGGCCACCACCAACGGAAATGACGGAGAAGATGGTGCCGCCACCTACGGCAAGGCGATGGCCGACTGGCGTGGCGAGTTCCTTGGTGACCAGCTCAAGCTCAACGATTTTGCCGGTACGGAATATCTGCTGGGGCAGCTTGCCCGAGAGGGATGGACGTCCGAACTGCTATTCGCACGCGGGGAATTATACCGGATGCGGGGCAATCCCCGCGACCTCCTTTCCGCCGCACAATTCTATCGCGATGCGCTGACGAAGGGCTCGACCGATCCTCTGCTCCACCGGAACCTCGGGATGGTACTGCTTCGCAGTGCCGCCATCGGTGAAGGGCGGCAGGAATTGGAACAGTATCTGACGCTTCGTCCGGACGCGAGCGACGCCTCCATGATTTCGGCCCTGATCGAGCAGTCACGCACCAATTAGGATTATAGCAGATGAAGCGCCTCACCCTCGTTCTTGCGCTGTGCTTGACCGCCACGATGGCGCAGGCGGGTAACAGCCTGATCGTACCGAACCAGAGCGTCGCCGTAGCAAAGTCCCCGCTGACCGTGCGACCGAGCGGCGAATGGAACAAGCTTGCAGCCCGCCCAGGCCGCAGTTCCGAAACCTGGACGATCGACGGGGACACGCTGAACTGCCTGACCTTTTACGGGGGTATCGAAGACGGCAGAACGCTGTTCCGTGAGGTGGATAAGCGCGGCAAGCCGCTGCCTCATTTCTCATCGACGATGCTGCTGACCGACGTCCCGGGACTGGTGGAGAACAGTTACCGAATTGCACTTGGAACCTCACTCTTCCAAGTTGGCAAAATCGAACCCGTCACGCTTGCGGGACAGCGCGCCGTCCATTTCGCCTATGATTTCGTTTCGCAGGGCGATGATCTGCACCGCAAAGGCGAGGGCTATGCCGCCATTGCGCATGGCAAGCTGTTCATGATCACGTTCGAAGCACCGGCACTCTATTATTTCGATGCGGGCATCGAGACTGCACGGCAGGTAGTGAGCAGCGCCCTACTGGATTCGAAATAGGAGATACCGGCACGTAGCGCATGTAGCTGCCTGGACGGTCGTGAGCGGGATTCGCCCCCCGGCCCAATGATGCGGCGGAGGCCGGTGCTGGAGCCACGTCCGCGTGCAGAGCGGCGCCGGGGAACAGATCATGGCTGGTGAGCAGCCACATTATCTTCCCAGGGCCGAGTCGCCGACCTGAGCAGCGTAGCCTGCTCCGCATCCAACTGGACGTTCTCCCGCGCCTCTATTCCGCGTCCGGCAACGAGTGAGGACGGAACGGGTTTTACGGCGATCTTCTCTCTGCATGAGGAAAGCCGATGGAGTTCGGAACCCGCCTTAAGGGCA
>Ga0207706_10005984_pt1 | contig 11310 bp, 9 predicted proteins | sample KBSC53metaG_FD_184318 | JGI IMG/M metagenome (GOLD analysis project Ga0207706, IMG submission 184318) | Corn rhizosphere microbial communities from Kellogg Biological Station, Michigan, USA - KBS C5-3 metaG (SPAdes) (version 2) | ecosystem: Host-associated > Plants > Roots > Rhizosphere > Soil ... | reverse complement strand
GTATTATGTAAAAAAAACTGTGGTTTGGATCAAAAGAAATTTTAAAAAAGGAAAATAACATGAAACTGGTTGAAATGAGACCTATGATGTGCTTCGATGATGTGGAGGATACTGTCACGTCCTGAAAAAAGTTGACAATTTTACCACGCAGGCATCGAGATAACGCAGAGGATCACGGAGGGCTCTGTGTAACTCCATGTTCTCCGTGACTCTGTGGTTTTTATTTTTTCCAATGACAAGACAGTCTATCCAATATCCAAATATTACCTCACCACTCACCAACAGGAAATTAATTTGAACAGGTGATAATACAAAAAGAAGTCCCGTCCAAAGATAAACGGAACTTCCAGCGCTAACAAAAACTCTTCTAACCTTAGGGTAACCAGATCACACGCTGACTATTTCCATCATGCCAGGTCAGCAGGGCTTTGTTGTCGCAGTCACCATTATGAGGAAAGCCGTAGTCGATCTTCAATACACGATCATTGATCGAAATTTTTAGTGTGCCATCTTTCAACCAGGGGCAGGCTACTTTTTTGATCAACGGATCAACAATTTCAAATTTCACTACTGTTCCATTGTTAAATGTGATGGTTGCCGAACCGGTAATTTCGAATACATCGTCACGGCAAATCTTTGTGTCCATTCCTTCCACCTGTACTTTGGTTTTTGAACTTTCATAACTGTATCCCCTGCCACTTGGAAATGTAACTTTACCGCCTGTCACCTGTACTGAAAATTTAATGGCACCATTTTCACTCAGGTTGCTGATGGTTTTTGTTCCTTCAATGTGGATATGATTGATGTAAAAATTTTCGAGTGAAACAGTCAGCACTGAGCCGGGCTTGCGAAGTGGATCGGTAAGATTTATGATGATCTTTCCGCTGCGAAGTTTTCCATCAAGACCAACGCAACTGTCACCAAAATCTATGGTGATCGTTTTTGGATACGTGGTATCATCGGGAGTAACAGTAATGGTAGCGCAAAGCCCAATTGCTTCACGTAGCTCTGCAAAATCAGGATGATAATCACGGTTCAGGCGACCAGTGCTTGCTGTGTTGTCAGCATCCGCGGCTGTCATACTTACATCGGCAATGTCGTCAAAACTTTCGTCAGCCTGTGCACTTTCATCAGAATAAGTTGCAGCGTCTTGTTCTGTTACTCCATTGTTTGAAGTATTTGAGCTGGTTTCTTTTTTACAGGAAAATAAAAATGCAACAAATAAAAATATGAAAGCAGTGATAAGTACCCGGTTAATAGAAAGAGTTTTCATGACTATACTTTTTTTGGTTTTTGTGAATTTTGATCACGCATTTTAAGAACGGGTTGCATGAAAAAAGTTTAAATAAGAATTAAAAAAATTATTTTCCCGTTTAAATGAAAGAAGTATTCGGATATATACGTGATTACTTTCGGTACGTAAGCAAAAAATTACTGATCGTTTGCACTTTACAATCTGCCATCCTTATTTATCTTAACTATCATTATAAACTTGAATGGAGGCTTACCACTGGCCAAATCCTTGCCTGCCCCGCATTTGCAGGGCACTATATTATTTTCATAACTGCATTCGCGCTGCCCTATTTTTTTTGCAGCCTGGGTGGAAAAAAATATTTTTTTCGCAATAAACCTTTCATCATTTTATTGGTCGTTGCGCCGGCCATTTTTTCATTAAAAATGGCATTGCAAACAGAACTTCCTTTTTCAAACGATGTAAACTGGAATGAATACTGGAACCGCGTTTATTATTGGCCATTAAGATTAGTGATTGTAGCAGCTCTCTTGATTTTGTTATGGAAGAAATTCGATAGTGATCAACCCTTTTACGGGCTCACCATCAAAAATCCTGCCTGCCGGCAGGCAAGGTTTAAATGGAAGCCTTATGGCTTAATGCTGCTGTGCATGGTACCATTAATTGCAGCCGCGTCTACCCAACCGGATTTTCTTGCCATGTATCCGAAAATAAGATCAGTATTGCATATCGGTAACAGCATTCATCTGTCATGGTTTCATAAACTATTGTTTGAACTTTCCTATGGCAGCGATTTTTTGGGTATTGAAATTTTCTTTCGTGGGTTTTTGATCCTGGCATTTGTTAAATGGGTGGGCAGGGATGCTATATTGCCTATGGCTTGTTTTTATTGCACTATTCATTTTGGAAAACCTCTCGGCGAATGCATTAGTTCATATTTTGGCGGAATGCTATTGGGAATAGTTGTTTATAATACAAGATCGATCTACGGAGGATTGATCGTACATCTTGGCATTGCCTGGATGATGGAGATTGGAGGGTATATTGGATCTGCCTGGTGAGAAATATCAACAATCAATGCTCAACATTCAATGAACAAAGTATGGATCATTGTTATTTGAATATTGAATATTGAGTATTGAGAGTTATTTCTAAAAAAGCTACAAGCCTGTAAGCCGGATTCTGTGTCATCCGCCACAGCTTACGCGCAGGAGGATCAGGCCATCATTTATCTGCCCCGGTAATTACTTACCGGGATCGAGCTGCCTACCCAGTCCCGCTCCCGTAAAACGAGATCGAACGAGCCGCTCTTCAGCGGGACTATACGTGGCATTTCAGCATGCAAGGTTTACCCGCCAATGATGTCACCATCAAAAGCCGTGAGCTCTTACCTCACGTTTTCATCTTTTCCCCATTACTGGGGTAGTTATTTTCTGTGGCACTGTCTGTTCCCGACAAGTCGGGACCCGGCTATTCACCGGTGCATTGCTCTGTGCTGTCCGGACTTTCCTTCCTCTCGCCTAAGGCAAGAGAACGATAGCCTGGCTTGTAGCAAAAATTTAAAAGAGCGAATCACAAAAATAATCACGGATTGTCGGATTAAAATGGATTGAAATAGTTTTTTTATGATGCCAGCTTTATCGCTTCGATTGAACTTTCGTTGCGCTGCGCCTTCGCGTAGCTTCAGCGGAGCAAGGTCGCACTCTTGTACTGCAACAATTCTATTCAGCAAAATTGTTGCAGTAGCCTGGCCTGAGCAAGGCGAAGGGTTCGGTAATCTCATTGAACAGTTACAAATAATCCGCCGAACCTCGCAGAGCCTTGTGCTTGGCGGACCCGGTGATCAGTTATTTGTATTTTTAATCAATACTTGTCCATAGCGAATGAGACTCATCCGTGAAATCCGTGCGTTAAGATAATCCCTTTTAAATTTTACTTATATTCACAATCAATTCTTGCCGTTATGGATCGACGCAAAGTTTTGAAGCAGATTGCTATTGCTACTACCGGCCTGGTCACACTTCCGCAATGGATGATAAGTTGCGGTATAAGCGATTCAAATGTTCATACAACTTCATTTTCATCGACCGAACAACAATTATTAGCGAGCGTTTCAGATACGATCATACCTGCGGGAAACCCGGCAGCAACTGGGTCAATTGGCGCTTTATCTGTTGGCGTAGATAAATATCTTCAAAAGCTTATTGATGATTGTTACGAGAAGGATGTGCAGGATAATGTAAAACTTCAATTAAATGGTTTGGAAAAATCAGCGAAAACTAAATTCAAAAGATCATTTGCTGATTGTTCCCAATCGCAGCGTCAGGAATTATTGTTAGCACTTTCTTCTTCTAATGTCAGGGCAGAAATGGATTTCTTTGCTTTTATAAAATCGGAAACGATAAAAGGATTCAATACTTCGCAAAAAGTAATGCAGGAATATCTTAATTACAAAGTAGCACCCGGTCATTATTACGGTTGCGTAGATGTAAAAGCTTAACCATGCCAGGTGATTCCGTAAAAAACAGGACATATGATGCCATCGTGATCGGCTCAGGAGCCAGTGGGGGATGGGCCGCCAAAGAACTTTGTGATAAAGGAATAAAAACATTGATACTTGAACGCGGCCGGAATGTTGAGCACATAAAAGATTATCCAACGGCTTCGAAGGCACCCTGGCAATTTGAGCACAGGGGAACAGTATCCATTGAGCAACGGAAAAATTATCAGGGCGCCAGGTTTCTTCGTGAAGAAACTTTGCATTGGGCTTTGCGTGATGATGAACAACCTTTCGTACAGGAGAAACCATTTCGCTGGGTTCGTGGTTATCACGTGGGTGGTAAATCATTGCTCTGGGCAAGACAAACACAGCGCTGGAGCGATTATGATTTCGAAGGACCGGTAAGGGATGGTTTTGCCGTTGATTGGCCCATCAGGTATAAGGATATTGAGTCGTGGTACAGCTATGTTGAAAAATTTGCCGGCATTGCCGGTAACAAAGACGGTTTACCTGAATTACCCGATAGTGAAGTAATGCCGGGTTTTGAGATGAGTTGTATTGAGCGGTATTTCAAAGAGAGCCTGGAAAAAAATTTCCCGGGTCGTCATTTGATACAAGCCCGTTGTGCGCATATTACCGATCCTCAGCCAATACATACACGACAAGGGAGAAATAAATGCCAGAATCAAAATATGTGCAACAGGGGCTGCGTGTATGGTGGCTATTTCAGCAGCAATGCATCAACCATTCCATGGGCATTAAAGACGGGAAAGCTTACCATTCGTCCCCATGCGGTTGTTCATTCCATCATCTATGATGAGAAAAAGAATAAAGCAACAGGGGTAAGGATCATTGACAGCGAGACAAAAGACACGATCGAATTTTATGCAACCATCATTTTTGTAAATGCGTCTGCATTGAACAGTAATGCGATCCTTTTGAATTCAACATCGGGCAGGTTCCCGAATGGTTTGGGAAATGATAGTGGCCTGTTGGGAAAATATGTGGCCTGGCATAATTACCGTGGAAAAGGAAATGCACAGTATGAAGGCTTCAAAGACAAAAAAACGGATGGCCGCAATCCCAGCAACGCCTATATACCGAGATTCAGAAATGTATTTAAACAGGAAATGGATTTTCTCAGGGGCTATGCGATTGGTATCGGGGGAGGAAGAGGAACATTTGTTAATGAAGACCTGGTAGGGGATGGGTTAAGAGAAAATTTATTACATCCGCAATTGGGCAACTGGAATGTCAGTAGCTGGATGATGGGAGAAACAGTACCAATTGAAAAGAATCATGTTCGTTTACATAAAGAGCTGAAAGATAAATATGGAATTCCTCAGTTGATCGTCTCCTGTGAGTGGAGTGAAAACGATGATAAGATGGTTGCCGATTATATCGGGCAATCAAAACTGATGTTTGAGAAGGCAGGCTTTATTAATATAAAAGTAGAAGATACCAAGTCCCCACCGGGATCTGATATTCATGAAATGGGTGGAGTGAGAATGGGCAATGATCCAAAGACTTCATTGCTGAACAAATGGAACCAGCTTCATGAATGTAAAAATGTATTTGTAACCGATGGAGCATGCATGACATCAACCGGTACACAGAATCCGACATTGACCTTCATGGCTATTACGGCAAGAGCGGCTAACTATGCAGTTGACGAATTAAAGAAAGGAGATATCTGAGTTCTTCGCAGGATAAGTTAAAAGAGATGAACTCTGTATTGTCTCCATGATTTCTGTGTCTCCGTGGTCAAAAATTTTACCACAGAGGCTCGGAGAACACGAAGGACCACGAAGTTCTTTTACGATTAATCATCTAATGAATAATGAATAATTAATAACTAATAATTAAAATGAAAAAAGAACTCTTCATCCTATTCGTAACTGCAATTTTATTTTTTGGTGAAATCGGTTTAGCGCAGAAGCCGTTGTATACTGCACCATTTGGAGTGCAAACCTACACGTTCCGGAGAAGCATCGGTAATGATCCGGCTAAGACACTCGATACAATAAAGGCTATGGGCTTTACTGAAATAGAAGGCGGAGGCGGTCGTATCGCTCTTGAAGATTTTAAAAAACTATGTGATGAAAGAGGGATAAGTATCCCATCTACCGGGGCAGATTACGGGCAATTGGTGAGAGCACCTGATTCAATAGTTATGAGAGCAAAGGCGCTGGGTTCAAAATATGTGATGTGTGCGTGGATACCTCATGAAAATGGGGTGCTGACACTTGAAAATGCAAAGAGGGCTGTCGAAGATTTTAATAAAGCGGGAAAGTATTTAAAAGAAAATGGTCTCATCTTTTGTTATCATGCACATGGGTACGAGTTTCAGCCATATGAAGATGGAACCCTGCTCGATTACATTTTTAAAAATACCAACCCTGAGTATGTTTCTTTTGAAATGGATATTTTCTGGATACAGTTTGGTGGTGGTGATCCCGTGGCCTTATTAAAAAAATATGGTGATCGGTGGAAACTGATGCATTTAAAAGATATGCGAAAAGGGATAAAGAAAGATCTTACCGGTGGTACTTCTCAGGAAAATGATGTGGCATTTGGAACCGGGCAGATGGATATTCCTGCCATATTGAAGGAGGCAAAAAATATAGGCATCAAACATTACTTCATTGAAGATGAAAGCAGTAATATTATTGAACAGTTGCCGATAAGTATTGCCTATTTAAAAAGCCTGAAGGAATAAGAGGTAATCATTGTTCACTTACCAATGGCAATGTAAAGGAAAAAACAGATCCCTTATTGAGCTTACTCTTTACTCTTATCTCGCCTTGATGCTCCTTAATGATCTCAGAGGCTATATACAAACCCATACCAAGCCCGGGTGTTAAAAAATTACTTCCGTTTACCCGGTAAAAACGTTCGAATACAAATTTTTGTTCGGGCTCCGACATACCTACTCCAAAATCAGTCACCGATACAATAGCTGAAAGGTCATCCTTTTCTGTACGAACAAAAATATCTCTGTTTTCCGGTGAATATTTTACAGCATTATTGATAAGATTCATAAATACCTGTTCAATGCGTTCTTCATTTCCCATGACCATGATGTCTTCCCCAAATTCTTTTTTTATTGTGTATAGAGGATACATGATGCTGCTATTTTCAACACATTGATTCACTAATTCGGTAAGGTTGAAAATATGTTTGGAGAACTCCAGTTTGCCTGCTTTTATCCTGCTGACATCAAGAAGTTCATCCACCAGGCGCTGCAGCTTTGTAAGTGAGATATTGGCTTTCGAAATATATGATTTTACCGAGGCAGGCAAGTTTTCCTGGATTCCCATTAGCTGCAGATAACCTTTCAAACTGGTTAGAGGTGTTTTTAATTCGTGACTGGCCACTCCAATAAATTCATCTTTTCTTTCCAGCTGCTTCTTCTGATCATCAATATCAATACATGTTCCGATCCATGCAGTAATATTGCCTTGTTCATCTTTAAAAGGTATCGCTTGTGAGTAATGCCACCTGTATGCTCCGTCAGAGTTTCTTTTAAACCGAAACTCCTGTTCATATTTCTGCTTGTTTTCCAGAGCCTGTCTCCAGGCCATTGAACTGATTTCAAGATCATCGGGGTGTACTAATTCTGTTTGTTTTGTTTTTGAATCTTCAAGATCAAAACCTGTGTATTCATACCATCGGCGATTAACATAATCAAGTTTTCCATTCATATCTGCGGTCCAAATAAGAACCGGGATATTGTTAGCCAAATATTTAAAGTACTCCCTGCTTAGTAAAAGATCTTTTGTTCTTTCCTTAACCATATCCTCCAGCTCTTCATTCATTTTTGCCACACTTCCCCGGGCTTCCTCTAACTGCTCGTTTTTTGTTTTTAGCTGGTTTTGGGTTTCTTTTTGAGCAGAAAGATCAGTAAGTATTATACTCAGTGATGTTCCTTCATCAAGCTCCAGTGAGGTAAAGGATAAAAGGACAGGAATGATCCTGTCTTTGTTATTCTTTAAAAGTATCTCTCCCTTGCGGTCAGAGTTCCAGGCGCTGTTCATTAATTTCTTAAAAGCAGCTTTGCATCCTTCCGGTATAAACTTACCAAACGGGATCCCGATAACTTCAGATAATGGCAGGTCAACCATTGATGCGAACTGTGAATTACTGTATAAGATGATCTCATCCTGGTTCAGTGTGACTGCACCCTCCTTCATTTTCTCGATGAATATCCGGTAAGTATGGTCCGCGCTTTTTAAAGTATATAGCTGCGGTCCTGTCTCAGTGGTTACCATAAGGGCATCGATCTGCCCCGTTCTGATAGCATGAATAGTTTCATTCGCTTCCTGCAATTGCAAGCGTAACTCTTCGAGTTCTTTTATAAGTTGCGTTTGGTTTGCGGTCAATGGTTTCATTGTGCCTGGTTAAGAATACCCAAATTTTTTATCACTTTTTCCCGATCTGATAAATCACCGATCAATCTTCTTTCAGGCAAAGGCAATTTTCTTACCAATAATGGCAAGGCAATTATATCTACACCCTTTGCAATATGAGGCTGTTGGTATACGTCAATAATGTTTAATTCGTAGTTGTCCTTCAGACAACTTTCGCATAAGGTTTTAAAATTAGTAATGGCTCTTGCAGAATTTGGAGAGGCGCCGGTAATATAAAGATGAAATATATAAGGGAAGTTTTGACCTTTCTTTTTACCAGCACCCACTTTTTTTTCCATGGTCATTTTTGTTTTACAGGCCGGATGTCTAATCCTACTAATACCTTTTCCTCATTTGAAAGGTCACCAATGATCTTACGTATAGGTTCAGGCACTTTTCGTACCAAAGTAGGGATGGCAAATATCTGGTCCCCTTCGGCCAGTTGTGGCTGGATCAAAAGATCAATTACTTCGATCCTGTACTGGCCCTTTAAATGAGTTTCGCAATATTTTTTCAGGTTCGTTAATGCCGTGACTGATTTAGGCGTTTTGCCTGCTACATATAGTCGTAATTCCCATTTTTTTTCCCCGGGCATATATTTATCTCGGAATCTTTTTTGCAGGTTTATTAAAATGTTTGCGTTGATTCTTTTTTGCAAAGGCCATCCCTTCTCTCATTTTCGCCTTGCGCGCAGAACCTACCAGCACGCCATTCGGCCCTCTATAAACTTCAACAAGGTCAAGCCCCTTTGAAGTAATAAGAAATTCCCGCACCTCGTTGCTATGCTGCATGCCCCTTGATTTCATGATGTAAATAGCACGGTTACGTTCGCCATCTGACTCAAGATCCCTGACCAATATCCAGGCATCTACCAGTGATGAAACATTTTCATCAATGTGCTCCGATGAACCGCTGTTTAACGCTGTCAGCATAAGAGTAATTCCTTCCGATTGCATAAAATCAATCAGACGCAAAAGCATAGCATTCACCTCTGTAATCAAGCCCACGGTCACCAGGTTAGTGATAGGATCCACCACCACACTTTGTGGCTTAAATTTCCTAACCATTTTATACAGGCTGGCCAAATGCATCTCAAGTCCGTGCAAGCCTGGACGAAATGACTGAAACTCCAACAACCCGCTTTTTACGTGGCGGTCAAGATCAAGACCAATGGATCTCATATTCCGGATGATCTGTTTCGGAGATTCTTCGAGAGCGACGAAAAGACATTTTTCTTTTCTTCTGCACGTTGCATCAGCAAAATGAGCAGCGATACTGGTTTTGCCTGTGCCCGATGTACCGGATACTAAAATACTACTCGACTTGTAAAATCCTTTACCATTAAACATTTTGTCGAGAGCAGAAATACCGGTAGAAATTCTTTTGGTGGAAACGTCTTTATCCAGCTTTAGCGATGTAACGGGAAAAACGGTGATGCCCTCTTCATCGATCAAAAATGGATATTCATTCGTTCCATGAATGGAACCACGGTATTTGACGATCCTTATTCTTCTTGTTGACACCTGGTTGATGATACGATGATCTAGTAGTATCACACAATCAGAAACATATTCTTCAAGACCGTGCCTTGTAAGTGTACCGTCGCCTTTCTCGCCTGTTACGATCGCGGTTACTCCCTTGCTCTTTAACCATTGGAAAAGCCGGCGTAATTCCGCTCTGAGTATACCCTCGTTGGTTAGACCCGCAAAAAGATTTTCAATGGTATCCAGCACTACTCTTTTTGCGCCTATGCTGTCGATAGCATGTTCAAGCCGGATAAATAAACCATCAAGGTCATATTCACCGGTTTCCTCAATTTCAGTACGGTCAATATGAACATAATCAAGCCTGAGCTTTTTATTTTTTATTAATTTGTCAAGATCAAATCCAAGTGAGGCGACATTATAAGTTAGCTCTTCGACCTTTTCTTCGAAAGCAATAAATACGCCTGGCTCATTATATAATGTAGCGCCTTTAACAATGAATTGCATGGCCAGTAAGGTTTTCCCGCAACCAGGCCCTCCACAAACTAATGTGGGTCTTCCGGAGGGCAGGCCACCCTCGGTGATGTCATCCAGGCCACTAATTCCTGTTTTAGTTTTAGCTATCGATTTCATTTGTTCCTTTGAAGCAGGATTATATTAAGGGGATTTAAAAATAATCTTTATGGAGTTCCGAAAAAAATTAATACTCAAAAAAAATCTCTGTCGCGCCATAACCAAATGCAGGATGATACTGGTTGACAAAGGTTTTTACCTCTTTCCGGTGTTTTAATTGTTCGTGAATTTCTTCCCGTAACCTTCCTGTGCCCACACCGTGGATAACGATGAGTGATGGCTGCATGTGGGCTACAGCCAGATCATAGTATTTTTCAAATGTTTTTAATTGCAGAGAAACAATCTCATGATTACTTAAACCATTCCAGTCGTTTGTAATTTTTTCAATATGAAGATCAACCACAGAACGTGGTGGCTCTAAATGCTGCTTTGCCCTTGCGGCATCATACACTTTGAAACCTTTCGCCGCGAGACTTCCTAATTCAACCTTGTCCTCGATCAATTTATCGGGATAGGTTTCAAATAAGCGATGAGAGAAAGTAGCTTCACCCTTCAGTCGTATCTCTTCAATTTTTGCAAAAAGTTGTTTGGGCTTTAATCGGAGGGACGCTTCGTAGTGATCAACTTTAGTTTTCTGGGCCGCGGTAGCTATCACAGGTAGTAAAGAGAATTCAAATTCAAACGTAGGGCTGTCATTCAGATCTTCAAAAGGTATATCATGAAGATAAAAATCCTGGAATGCAATGATCTCATTCTTTAGCTCAAAACCAGTTTTTCCGAAATAGTTAAGTTTGTAAATAAATTTGTAGGCCGTATCGGTTCTGTTGATCAAATGGATCTTTAATTCTTCTACCACTTCATCACCAAATTCGTCGGTTTCTATTACCGGCAGGAACGTGATCCATACTCCATCAGAAACTTTCGGAACAGCCTTCTCTTTTTTTACATCATCAATATATTTTTTGCTTTTCTTGTTTGAAAATAACTTGTTTGCCGAGAATTTTTTGAAATAAGGAAAATCAAGCTGGTCAATGTATGCCGGGAATTTCACACCTCTTACATCCACCATCACCATCTTGTTATTGATGATAT
>Ga0207706_10005983_pt1 | contig 11312 bp, 9 predicted proteins | sample KBSC53metaG_FD_184318 | JGI IMG/M metagenome (GOLD analysis project Ga0207706, IMG submission 184318) | Corn rhizosphere microbial communities from Kellogg Biological Station, Michigan, USA - KBS C5-3 metaG (SPAdes) (version 2) | ecosystem: Host-associated > Plants > Roots > Rhizosphere > Soil ... | reverse complement strand
CGCAATCCGCATGCGCTCGAGGTGTTGCGCTCGATGGCGCTGCGCTGCGACGTGGTGGTCGAGAACTTCAGGCCTGGCGCCGCCGAGGCGATGGGCCTGGACCACGATACGCTTGCTGCCCGGAACGAGCGGCTGATCCATGCGAGCGTCACCGGCTTCGGCCGCACCGGCCCGGCGGGCGATCGCCCGGGATTCGACCAGATCGCGCAGGGCTACTCCGGGCTGATGAGCGTGACCGGCTCCGAGGCATCGGGGCCGGTTCGCGTCGGCGTCGCGATCGGGGATCAGGCAGCGGGCATGTGGTGCGCGATCGGCATCCTGGCTGCGCTCGCGCAGCGCAGCGCGACGGGCAAGGGACAGCGCGTCGAGACCTCGCTGCTGGCCGGCCTGGTCGGATTGATGAGCGTGCAGGCGCAGCGCTATCTGAGCCTGGGCGAGATTCCAGGCCTCGCAGGCAACACGCATCCGGTGATCGCACCCTACGGCGTCTTCGAGACCGCGGATGGACCGTTGAACATCGCACCGGCCACCGACGACATGTGGAAGCGCCTGTGCGCAATCCTCGGCCTGCAGCAGCTTGTCGACGATCCACGCTATGCGACGAACGCCGCACGCATCGAACACAGGCAGGAACTGAAGGATGTCATCGAGGCGAAGCTCCGCGAAGGATCGCGCAAAGAGTGGTCGGACAAGCTGCTCGCTGCCGACATTCCGGCCGGGCCGATCAACACGCTGGCCGACGTGTTCGCCGACGAGCAGGTCAAGCACCTCGGGCTGGTCGAGGACGTGGAGCATGCCGAACTCGGCCGCATCCGGCAGGTCGGCAGCCCGATCGTCCTCGACGGCCGGCACGGACAGAGCATCCGTCGCGCGCCCCCGGTCCTGGGCGAGCACACGTTCGAGATCCTCGGGGAATTCGGCTACTCGCGCAGTGACCTCGACGCGCTCGCCAGCGCCGGCGTGATCCGGCAGCATGGGCGGGCGACATGAGCTCGGGCGTGGCTCCGACGCTCGACATCGAGGGCGACACCGCGACGATCACGCTGCGCAGGCCGTCGCAGCACAACCGGATCGATCCCGACGATCCGCCGCTCGTGCGCCGATACCTCGAAGAGATTGGCGCTCGAACATCGCTGCGGCTCCTGGTGCTGACCGGCGAGGGCGACAAGACCTTCTGCTCCGGCTACACGCTGGCGCGCATCGGCACGCACCTGGACCGCTCGTTCGAAGACATGCTGGACGCGCTCGAAGCGGTCGAGCTGCCGACGCTGTGCCTGATGAACGGCAGTGCCTATGGCGGTGGCACGGACCTGGCGATGGCGTGCGACTTTCGCGTCGGCGTGCGGGGTTGCCGGCTGTTCATGCCGGCCGCGCGGTTCGGTCTGCACTACTACCCTGGCGGCTTGCGCCGGTTCGTCACCCGCCTGGGTCCCACGGCGACGAAGAAGATCTTCCTCACCGCGGCAACGCTGCGCGATGAAGAGCTTCTGCGCCTGGGCTTTCTCACGGAACTCGTGGACCGCCCCGATCTCCCCGCAACGATGGCCAGGTACCGAGACGACATTCGAAGCTGCGAGCCCGACGCGATCCGGTCGATGAAGCATCACATCGACTGCATCGCGGGCGGGACATGGAACGAAGACCTCGGACGTGCCGCCTACCAGGCTTCCCTGCGATCTCCCGAAACCGTGCGACGGCTGGCGATTCTCGATCCGGGCTGAGTTGATCGGGCGAGTTCGCGATGCGATGCCGCGACCGGATGGTCGGCATCGGCTCAGCGCGTCAGCGCTCGCTCGAGCTCCGCCTTGCTCATGTCGGAGCGGCCCTTGATGCCACGCGACTTCGCCTCGTTGTACAGCTGCGCGTAGGTTCGGCCGCCCGGCCCTTCGTGCGAACGCAGGCCGCCGCGGCGGCCGGACGAGATGTCCTCGATCGAGCTCGCGCTGGCCTCCTTCGCCTCGCCGTGGCGGGCCCGCTCCTTGTTGACGGTGCGCGCGGCGATCTCCTCGGCAAGGTCTTCGCTCTTGCCGTGGGCACGCAGCCCTTCCTTGATGTGCTCGTACTGACGTTCGCGCTTGGCGCTCCAGGCTTTCTCGGGTGTGTCATCAGGCATGACGGCTCCTTCCATTGCGGCGGCGCGAGAAAACCGGCGGCCGATCGCCCGGCGGCTCGCGCACCGGATCCGGGTGTTCGGGACGAGCCGGATCGCGCACTGGCGGCGGCACGAGATCCGGCGCAGGCGACGGGATCGGCGGCTTCGAAGGCGGCGGCTTGTTGGGCGCCGGATCGTGCAGTCGCAGCGACATCGCTTCGTCCTCGTGATGGTGCTCGCGATGCGTGTCGCGTGCGCGCTTCAACCGAGCCGGAAGCAGCGCGCCCGGGCGGTATCGGCCTCGCGGTCCAGGGCCTCGATCGCATCGAGCATCGCCGGGCACGGCGGCGCGCAGGCGCTGCTCGCGCGAACCAGGTTGTCGACGTTGTAGCCGTCGTCGCCGATCATCTCGGCGAGCAGGCGTTCATGGGTATCGAAGAGGGCCGCACGCGGCGCTTCCTCATCGCCGAAGAGAACGAGATAGCGGGCCCGGTGTTGATGCGTGTCTTGTGCGTTGTGCGCGCCGGCGGCACGCTCGGGAAGATACTTGATTTCCATGCCCGGAATGCTACGAACGCGGCCCTGTGCGGCGCAGTCGTCGAGCACCCGATTTCGCTGTCGGAGAGCACCTACGCGGGTTTCTGCACGTTCCGTTTCAGGCGTGTGGCGCGTCGCGCAGCCGAAAGCGCTGCAGCTTGCCGGTTTCGGTGCGCGGCAGCGCATCGCGGAACTCGATCGCGCGCGGGTACTTGTACGGCGCAATCGTGGCCTTCACGAACTCTTGCAGCTCGCGCGCGAGTGCGTCGCCGGCCTGCGCCGGTTCGCGCACGACGACGAACGCCTTGACGATCTGGCCGCGCTGCGGATCGGCCTCGCCGATCACCGCGCATTCGGCGACCGCCGCGTGCTGCAGCAGCGCCTGCTCGACCTCGGGTGCAGCAATGTTGTAGCCGGCCGAAACGATCATGTCGTCGGTGCGCGACTGGTAGATGAAGTAGCCGTCGGCATCGACGAGGTACGCGTCGCCGGTGTAGTTCCAGCCGTCCTGCACGTACTGCGTCTGGCGCGGGTCGTCGAGATAGCGGCAACCGGTCGGCCCCTTCACGGCAAGCCGGCCGACCTGGCCGGCCGGTACCGGCTGGCCGTGCTCGTCCATCACGCAGGCGCGATAGCCGGGCACGACCAGCCCGGTCGCACCGCCGCGCGCGTGCGCCTCGTCGGCCGCGATGAAGATGTGCATCAGCTCGGTCGCGCCGATGCCGTCGATCAGCTCGATGCCGGTCGCGTCGCGCCACAACGCGCGGGTCGCGGCCGGCAGCGCTTCGCCGGCCGACACGCACTTGCGCAGGCTGCCGCCGAGCGCCACCGAGATGCGCTCGGCGCGCGCCGCGTCGGCCATCGCGCGGTACGAGGTCGGTGCCGTGAACATCACGGTCGCGCCGAACGCCTTCGTCGCCGCCACCAGATCGGCCGGCGCCACCTTCTCGAGCAGCACGGTCGACGCCCCGACGCTCATCGGGAACAGGGTCAGCCCGCCGAGCCCGAACGTGAACGCGAGCGGCGGACTGCCGATGAACACGTCGTCGGCCGTCGCGTGCAGCACGTGCGGGGGGAAGCAAGCACACGCGGCCATCACGTCGCGGTGGAAATGCATGGTCGCCTTCGGCTGGCCGGTGGTTCCGGACGTGAACGCGAGGATGCAGACATCGTCGGCAGCGGTGTCGACGTTGACGAAGCGCTCGGGCTGGCGCGCCATGCGGGCTTCGAGCGAATCGGCTTCGCCCGGGTTGCCGAACAGGGCGATGCGCCGCAGGGTCGGCGTCTGCGCAGCGGCCGTCTCGAGCTCGGCGCGCAGCGTCCGGTCGCACAGCGCGTGGCTGGTCTGCGCCTTCGTGATGATCTGGCCCAGTTCCTTCGCGCGCAGCAAAGGCATCGTGGCGACCGCGATCGCACCCGCCTTCATCACCGCGAACCAGCAGGCCACGAGCATCGGCTTGTTCGCGCTGCGCAGCAGCACGCGGTTGCCCGGAACGACGCCGAGCTCGTCGACGAGCACGTTCGCGATCCGGTTCGCGTGACGCTGCAGGTCGGCATAGGTCCAGCGCAACCCGTCCGGCGAACGCAGGCAGACGCGCTCGCCGCGGCCGGCCTCGACATACGCGTCGAGCAGGTCGTGGGCGCAGTTCAGGCGCTCGGCAAACTGCAGCTCGGGCAGCTCGAACAGCAGCTCCGGCCACTGCTCGCGCGGCGGCAGGCGCTCGGCGGCAAAACGATCGACATGGCTCGTCATCGCTCGTTCCTTCTGCGATCAGTCGGGAATGACGGCGGTCGCCTCGATCTCGACCTTCGCGCGGTCTTCGATCAGCGCGCTGACCTGCACCGCCGTCATCGCCGCGTTGTACACACCGATCAGTTCGCGGTAGGCACGGCCGACCTCGCGCCCGGCGGCGAGGTACTCGCGCTTGTCGGTCACGTACCAGGTCATGCGCACGATGTGCTCGGGCTTGCCCCCGGCCTCGCGCAGCACGTCGACGATGTTGGCCAGCGCCTGGCGCGCCTGCGCCGCGAAGTCGTCGCTGTGAAAGACGCCCTGCCCGTCCCAGCCGATCATGCCGGCGATGAACACCTGGCGGCCGCGCACCGCGACGCCGTTGGCGTATCCGCGCGGGCGTGCCCACTCGGCCGGCTGCAGCACCTGAACTTGCGAATCGGTCATTGCGACATTCCCTTGACGAGCTCGCGGGCGATGATCAGCTGCTGCACCTCGCTCGCGCCCTCATAGATGCGCAGCGCGCGGATTTCGCGATACAGCCGCTCGACCGGCTGCTCGCTGACGACACCGAGCCCGCCCCAGATCTGCAGCGCCGAATCGATGACCTGCTGCGCCCCTTCGGTGGCGACGAGCTTGGCCATCGCCGCTTCCATCGTCGTGCCGACGCCCTGATCGCGTTGCCACGCGGCCCGGTACGTCAGCAGCGCCGAGCTGTCGATCGTGGTCGCCATCTGCGCGAGCTTGGCCTGGGTCAGCTGGAAGTCGCCGAGCGTCTTGCCGAACATCTTGCGGGTGGCCGCACGGTTCAGCGCTTCTTCGAGCGCGCGCCGGGCCATGCCGAGCGCGGCCGCGGCCACCGAGGTGCGGAACACGTCGAGGGTTCGCATCGCGAGCTTGAACCCCTCGCCGCCTGCGCCGATGCGCTGGCTCAGCGGAATGCGGCAGTCGACCATGCGCAGCCGCGCCAGCGGGTGCGGCGCGATCACGTCGATGCGCTCGGCGATCTCGAAGCCGGGCGTCCCGGCTTCGACGATGAACGCCGAGATGCCGCGCGCACCGGCGGCCTCCCCGCTGCGCGCGAACACGACGTAGAAGTCGGCGATGCCGCCGTTCGAGATCCAGGTTTTCGTGCCGTTGAGGATCACCTCGTCGCCGTCGACATCTGCGCTGCAGGCCAGCGCTGCGACATCGGAGCCGGCGTCGGGCTCGGACAGTGCGAACGCCGCGATCGATTCGCCGCGCGCCACCGACGGCAGGTAGCGCGACTTCTGCGCCGGCGTGCCGGCCAGGCTGATCGCGCCCGAGCCCAGCCCCTGCATCGCGAACGCGAAATCGGCCAGGCCCGAGTGGCGCGACAGCGTCTCGCGAAGGATGCAGATCGAGCGGCTGTCGATGGCTTCGCCGGTGCCGCCGTATTCGGCGCCGGCGACCGCGTGCCGCAGCCAGCCGGCGGCGCCGAGCGAACGCACCAGCAGCCGGCACTGGCCGTCGACGTCGCGCGGGCCTGGCTCCGGCACGTGCTTGGCGGCCCACATCTCGAGCTGCGCGCCGAGCACGCGATGCTTCTCTTCGAAGAATGGCCAGTCCAGGTGCGCTGGGTGTTCCATGGTGTCGTCGCCTCGTCGGTTGTCGGTCTGCTTCAGTTGCCCTGGAACTGCGGCTTCTGCTTGGCGACGAATGCGCGATAGGCGCGTTCGAAGTCCTCGGTCAGCATGCACAACGCCTGCGCCTGCGCTTCGGCCTCGATCGCCTGCTCGATCGTCATCGCCCATTCCTGATGCAGCATCGTCTTCGTGATGCCGTTGGCGAAGGTCGGGCCCGCCGCCAGCTCGCGCGCGAGCGCCTGCGCGTCGCCGAGCAGCGCGTCCGGCGCGCACAGCCGGTTGTAGAAGCCCCAGCGTTCGGCCTCCTCGCCGCCGAGCGAGCGCCCCGTATAGAGCAGCTCGCTCGCCCGCCCCTGGCCGACGATTCGCGGCAGCATCGCGCAAGCGCCCATGTCGCAGCCGGCAAGGCCGACGCGATTGAACAGGAACGCGCACTTGCTGCGCGCGGTGCCGAAGCGCAGGTCGGACGCCATCGCGAGGATCGCGCCGGCGCCGGCACACACGCCGTCGATCGCCGCGACGATCGGCTGCGGGCAGCCGCGCATCGTCTTCACGAGCTCGCCGGTCATGCGCGTGAACATCAGCAGCTCGGGCGCCTCCAGGCGCACCAGCGGGCCGATGATCTCGTGCACATCGCCGCCCGAGCAGAAGTTGCCGCCGGCGCCGGTCAGCACGACCGCATGCACGTCGACCGCGAACTTCAGCGCGCCGAACAGGTCGCGCAGTTCGGCGTACGACTCGAAGGTCAGCGGGTTCTTGCGCTCGGGGCGCGCGAGCGTGATGGTCGCGACGCCGTCGGCGCAGCGCCATTCGAAGTGGCGCGCCGCGTAGTCGGCCAGCTCGCGCCGGTTGCCGGCGGCGAGCGCGGGGTCGACGCGTGCTGCCGTGTCGACGTCTGTCTCGGTGGTCATGCGGAAGTCTCCGAAGCGGCATCGTTGCGCATCAGGTGCACACGCAAGGTGCCGAGGTGGTCATGCAGCTGCTGCACGGCGCGGGCGTCGAGCCCGGCGAACAGTTCGTGGATCCAGGCTTCGTGCTCGCGTGCCATCGTCTCGAAGCCGCGCCGGCCCTTGGGCGTGAGCTTGACGATGCACGCGCGCCGGTCGGCGGCGTCGGTCTCGCGCGCGACCAGCCCGTCGCGCTCGAGCTCGTCGGTCAGGCCGGTCACGTTGCCGCCGGTGACCATCAGGTAGCGCGACAGCGCGCGCATCTTCAGCCCCTCGCGGTAGCGGTAGAGCTGCGCCATGTAGTCGAAGCGGGCGAGCGAGATGTCGAAGCGCTCGCGCAGCCGCTTGCGGATCTCGGCCTCGACCTGGTTCGTGCTCGCGAGCAGGCGCAGCCACAGCCGCAGCACCGCGTGGTCGCTGCGGTCGGCGCGTGCCTCGACGCCGAGCTCTTCGGCCTCGCTGAGCAGCGTGTGGGAAAGGTCGTCGTGTTTCATGCGTTCGAGTCCGGTCTTCAGACGCCGAGCGCCCGGTTTGCCTGTTCGAGCGCAGAGGCACCGGCGCCTTGCGCGGCCAGCGCGCGCTCGCGTTCGAGGTTGCGCTCGAGCTGCGCCTTGCCGGCGCGGTACTGGCGCGGCCATTCGATCGCGGCATAGCCGATCTTGGCCGATTCGAGCAAGGTCCACGCCGGGTTCGCAAGGTGCGGCCGCGCGATCGCGCACAAGTCGGCGCGGCCGGCCGCGATGATGCTGTTCACGTGGTCGGCTTCCGAGATCGCGCCGACCGCGATCGTCGCGATGCCGGCTTCGTTGCGGATGCGGTCCGAGAACGGCGTCTGGAACATCCGCCCGAACACCGGTTGTTCGAGCTTGCTGACCTGGCCGGACGAGCAGTCGATCAGGTCGGCGCCTGCCGCCTTGAAGGCACGCGCGATCGCAATCGCGTCGTCGGGCGTGATGCCGCCGTCGACCCAGTCGTGCGCCGAGATGCGCACCGAGATCGGCAGCTGCTGCGGCCATGCTTCGCGCACCGCTTCGAACACTTCGAGCGGATAGCGCAGGCGGTTCGCGAGCGAGCCGCCGTAGTCGTCGGTGCGCTGGTTGGTCAGCGGCGAGATGAACGACGACAACAGGTAGCCGTGCGCGCAGTGCAGCTCGAGCCAGTCGAAGCCGGCTTGCGCGGCGCGCCGGGTCGCGGCGACGAAATCGTCGCGCACGCGGTCCATGTCGGCGCGCGTCATCGCGCGCGACCAGTCGCTGACGCCGTCCAGGTACTGCTGCGGCGAGGCCGAGATCAGCGGCCAGTTCAGCTCGCCCGTTTCGGCTTCGTCGAGCGGCTGGTCGATGCCGTCCCAGGCGCGCCGGGTCGAGCCCTTCGCGCCGGCATGGCCCAGCTGGATCGCGATCTTCGCGTCGCTGTTCGCATGCACGAACTCGACGATGCGATGCCAGCCGTCGCGCTGCGCGTCGTTCCACAGACCCGGGCAGCCGGGCGTGATGCGCGCGTCGGGCGAGACGCAGGTCATCTCGGCGACCACCATCGCGGCGCCGCCCATCGCCCGCGCGCCCAGGTGCACGAGGTGGTAGTCGGCAGGCAGGCCATCGATGCACGAGTACTGGGCCATCGGCGAAACGACGACGCGGTTCTTCAGCGTGACGCCGCGCACCGTGAACGGCGTGAACATCGGCGGGATCGCGCCGGCGCGGCGCGCGGCGCCAGCTCGGTCGGCGATCCAGCCCTCGTAGTCTTCGACGTAGTTGCGGTCGCGCAGCCGCAGGTTCTCGTGGCTGATGCGCTGGCTGCGCGTCAGGAGCGAATAGGCGAACTGCTCGGGCGGAAGATTGACGTAGCGCGAGACGTTCTCGAACCACTCGGTCGAGTTGCGGGCCGCGTTCTGGATGCGCAGCACCTCGATGCTGCGCACGGCTTCATAGTCCGTCAACGCGGCACGCAACCCCTCTCGCTCGCCCCGAGCCTGGCCAAGGGTTTTGGCAATGCAGCGCGACAGCTCGATCGCGTCTTCGAGCGCGAGCTTGGTTCCCGAGCCGATCGAGAAGTGCGCGGTGTGCGCCGCATCGCCCATCAGCACGACCGGCGTCGCCTGGTCTGCCCCTGCGTAGTGCACCCAGCGCTCGCAGACGACGCGCGGAAAGCGGATCCACTGCGACGATCCGCGCAGGTGCGCCGAGTTCGAGATCAGCGCGTGCCCGTCGAGGTGTTTCGCGAACAGCTTCTCGCAGAACGCGATCGCCTCTTCCTTCTCCATCTGCTCGAGGCCGGCGGCGCGCCAGACCTCTTCGGGCGCTTCGACGATGAAGGTCGAGGTGTCGGCATCGAAACGATAGGCGTGGGCCTGGAACCAGCCCCACTCGGTTTCTTCGAACGCGAACGTGAACGCCTCGAACAGCTTGCGGGTGCCCAGCCAGACGAAGCGGCAGCGGCGGGTGTCGATATCGGGCCGATAGGTCGCGGCGTACTTGGCGCGGATCCGGCTGTTCAGCCCGTCGCTCGCGATGACCAGGTCGGCGCCGTCCAGATAGGCGGCATCGTCCTGCACGTCGGTCTCGAACACGAGCTTCACGCCGAGCTCCTCGCAGCGCCGCTGCAGGATGTTCAGGAGCCGCTTGCGGCCGATGCCGCAGAACCCGTGCCCGCCCGAGCGGATCTTGCGGCCGCGGATGTTGACCTCGATGTCGTCCCAGTGGTTGAACGCGCCCAGGATCTCGGTGGCACTCACCGGGTCGGCGGCCTGGAGGTTGCCGAGCGTCTGGTCGGAGAACACGACGCCCCAGCCATAGGTGTCGTACGGCCGGTTGCGCTCGACGACGGTGATGTCGTGCCCCGGATCCTGCCGTTTCATCAACAGCGCGAAGTAAAGGCCGGACGGGCCGCCACCGATGCAGACGATCTTCATGGGTCCGGACATTAGCGCCAATTGGTTTAGTTGTAAAGCATTTCTTGAGATGCCCCAAATTGCAGACCGAGCGGATCAGGACGGCGGGGCATTCCGCTGCGCTCATGTCCCCCGGCATCGGCCTGCCGGCCGCTGCCTCCTCCTTTACTTCGCTCCGCGGAACGCCCCACCGTCCTGATCTACCACCACCAAAAAAAAGCGCGCGGCGACGCGAATCTCGATGGTGCTGCCGAGGGGATCGGGTGGCCGGCGCAGCGAAGTAAAGGAGGAGGGGTGGCGAAGCCACCCCGGGGGACATGAGCGGAGCCGGCCACCCGATCCCCTCGGCTCGCTCGGACCCGACGCACGCGACCGACCCGCCGCAAGTCACAATCCCGCCCCATGAACTTCCTGCGCCTCCCCAACCTGCTGGCCACCAAGTACGGGCGCCTGACGGCGTTTTTCTTGCTGTACGTGACCGAAGGCATCCCGCTCGGCTTTGCGGCAACCGCAGTCGCCACCCAGCTGCGGCGCCAGAACGTCGGCCCGGCCGAGATCGGCGCGTTCGTCGGCTCGTTCTACCTGCCGTGGGCGTTCAAGTGGGCGTTCGGCCCGGTGATCGACGTGTTCGCGTCCGACCGGCTCGGCCGGCGCCGCGGCTGGATCATCGGCACGCAGATCATGATGGCGGCGACCCTGCTCTCGACCATGCTGCTGACGCTGCCGCAGCAGCTCGGCCTGTTCACGATCGTCCTGCTGGTGCACAACACTTTCGGTGCGATGCAGGACGTGGCGATCGACGCGCTCGCCGTCAACACGCTGCAGGAGCAGGAACGCGGCCTCGCGAACGGCCTGATGTTCGGCGGGGCGTCGATCGGCCAGCTGGTCGGCGGCAGTGGCGTGCTGTTCCTGACCAGCGTCACCGGCTTCCAGTCGACCTTCTTCTTCGTCGCCGGCGCGATCCTGCTCGTCACGGTGTTCGTCGTGCTGCCGATGAAGGAAGCGGCCGGCCCGGCGCGCCCGCGTGTGATCGGCTCGCGCTGGCGCTCGGCGAGCCGCGAGATGCGCGACTTCGCGGTCAATTCGTTCCGCTCGTTCGTCGGTTCGCGCGGCGCGTTCGTCGGCCTTCTCGTCGCGCTGCTGCCGGCCGGTGCGATGGGCCTCGGGCTCGCGCTGCAGTCGAACCTCGCGGTCGAGCTCGGCATGAACGACGACGAGGTGGCATGGCTGAACGTCTGGTCGACCGTGATCAACGGCGGCTTCTGCGTGCTCGGCGGTTATCTCTCCGACCATCTCGGGCGGCGCCGCACGCTGTTCCTCTACATCGCGGGGATGAGCCTGCCGGTGCTGTACCTGATGAACGAGCTGAGCCGCTATGGCTGGGTCATGCCGGTCGACGTGACGGCAGCGAACCGTCCGGTCGTTGCGCCGGCGCTGCTGATGGCGTTCTGGATCGCGACCCTGGTCTACAACGCGTTCAACGGCATGATGTACGGCACGCGGGCGG
>Ga0207706_10005981_pt1 | contig 11314 bp, 6 predicted proteins | sample KBSC53metaG_FD_184318 | JGI IMG/M metagenome (GOLD analysis project Ga0207706, IMG submission 184318) | Corn rhizosphere microbial communities from Kellogg Biological Station, Michigan, USA - KBS C5-3 metaG (SPAdes) (version 2) | ecosystem: Host-associated > Plants > Roots > Rhizosphere > Soil ... | reverse complement strand
CCTGTCGAAGAAGATCACGGTCGACGTCAAGGGCGAGATCTCGGAGCTCAAGAACACGATCAACACGATGGTGGATCAGCTGTCGTCGTTCGCGTCCGAGGTGACGCGGGTTGCGCGCGAGGTGGGCACCGAAGGCATCCTCGGCGGCCAGGCGAACGTGAAGGGCGTCGCCGGTACGTGGAAGGACCTGACCGACAGCGTGAATTTCATGGCGGGCAACCTGACGAGCCAGGTGCGCGGCTTCGCCAAGGTAATGACCGCGGTCGCGAACGGCGACCTGCAGCAGAAGCTCACGCTCGAGGCGAAGGGCGAGATCGCGACGATGACCGAGACGATCAACTCGATGATCGACACGCTCGCCACGTTCGCCGACCAGGTCACCACGGTGGCGCGCGAAGTGGGCGTCGAAGGCAAGCTCGGCGGCCAGGCAAAAGTGCCGGGTGCATCCGGTACGTGGAAGGACTTGACCGAGAACGTCAATCAGCTCGCGGCCAATCTCACCACGCAGGTGCGCGCGATCGCCGAGGTGGCAACCGCCGTGACGCAGGGCGACCTGACGCGCTCGATCGCCGTGGAAGCGCGCGGCGAAGTGGCGGCGCTGAAGGACACGGCGAACGAGATGATCCGCAACCTGCGCGACACGACGCGCAAGAACACCGAACAGGACTGGCTGAAGACGAACCTCGCCAAGTTCAGCCGGATGCTGCAGGGCCAGAAGGACCTGACGACGGTCGCGCGACTGATTCTCTCCGAGCTCGCGCCGGTGGTTTCGGCGCAGCACGCGCTCTTCTACATGCTCAATACGGCCGCGCCGCCGCGCCTCACGCTCGTCGCGAGCTACGGCTCGAAGGGACAGAGCGCGCTCGGCAGCCAGCTCGACCTCGGCGAGGGGCTGGTCGGCCAGTGCGCGATCGAGAAATCGAAGATCCTGCTCGCCAACGTGCCGCAGAACTACGTGACGATCTTCTCCGGCCTGGGTTCGTCGCCGCCGCAGAATATCTTCGTGCTGCCAATCATTTTCGAGGGCCAGGTGAAAGGCGTGCTGGAGCTCGCGTCGTTCGAGCGCTTCAGCCCGACGCACGAGCAGTTCCTCGACCAGCTGACCGAATCGATCGGCATCGTGATCAACACGATCGAGGCGAACATGCGCACGGAGGACCTGCTCGCGCAATCGCAGTCACTCGCGCACGAGCTGCAGAGCCGGCAGCAGGAGCTGCAGCAGACGAACCAGGAGCTCGAGGAAAAGGCCGGGCTGCTCGCGCACCAGAACCAGGAGGTCGAGCGCAAGAACGAGGAGGTCGAGCAGGCGCGCCAGGCGCTGGAGGAGAAGGCCGAGCAGCTCGCGCTCACGTCGAAGTACAAGTCCGAGTTTCTGGCGAACATGTCGCACGAGCTGCGCACGCCGCTCAACTCGCTTTTGATCCTGTCCGATCAGCTCTGCAAGAATCCGGGCGGCAACCTGATGCCCAAGCAGGTCGAATTCGCGAAAACGATTCACGCGTCGGGCAACGACCTGCTCACGCTGATCAACGACATCCTCGACCTGTCGAAGATCGAATCCGGCACCGTGGTCATGGATCCGTCCGACGTGCGTTTCGACGAGCTGCAGCGCTACGTCGAGCGGACGTTCCGCCACGTCGCGGAGGCGAAGGGCGTCGATTTCTTCATGCGGCTCGACCCGCGCCTGCCGCCCACTATGTTCGCCGACCTGAAGCGGCTGCAGCAGGTGTTGAAGAACCTGCTGTCGAACGCGTTCAAGTTCACGCACCAGGGCGGCGTGACGCTGACGATCGATCCGGTCACGAGCGGCTGGAGCCCGCAGAACGAGTCGCTGAACCGCGCAAACGACGTGATCGCGATCTCGGTGCGCGACACCGGCATCGGCATCTCGGCGGAGAAGCAGCAGATCGTCTTCGAGGCGTTCCAACAGGCCGACGGCAGCACCAGCCGCAAGTACGGCGGCACCGGCCTCGGCCTCGCGATCAGCCGCGAGCTGTCGCGACTGCTCGGCGGCGAGATCCGGCTGGTGAGCGCGCCGCAGAGGGGCAGCACGTTCACGCTGTTCCTGCCGACGACGTACGCTCCCTCGCGCGCGATCCGCAAGCCGGTAACGGATCGCGCGCACAGCGCGGCATTGCCGCGGGTGATGTCCAACACCGCGCCGATCGCGCGGATCGTCGAAGTGCCGCCGATGCCGATCACCGATGGCGGCATGCGCGCACCCGGCGAGGCCGCCCAGCCCGCACCGGCGGAGGCCGATGGCGAGGCGGCCGACGACCGTCTCTCGGTGACGTCGAGCGACCAGGTGGTGCTGATCGTCGAGAACGACCCGGCCTTCGCGCAATTCCTGCTCGAGGCCGCGCGCGAGCGGGGGCTCAAGGGAATCGTCACGTCGTCCGGCGTCTCTGCGCTCACGCTGGCCGCCGAGTTCCAGCCGGCTGCCGTAACGCTCGACATCTTTCTCCCGGACATCGATGGCTGGCGCGTGCTCGATCGGCTGAAGCACGACGATCTGACACGCCACATCCCGGTGTCGGTGATCTCCACCGACGAGTCGCGCGAGCGCGCACTCAAATCGGGCGCGTTCCAGTTCACCGCGAAGCCGATGCAGAGCAAGGAGGAGATCGATGCGCTGCTCGACCGCGTCGTTGCGTACGTGGGACGCAGGTGCCGGCACCTGCTGGCGGTATCGCCGGACGGCCGCAAGCGGGCGTGGTTCGCGGAGGCGCTCGCTGCGGACGACGTGCAGGTAACGGCGGCCGCCGATTACGGTGAAGCGGCGAGCGTGCTCGCGCGCGGGCCCGTCGATTGCCTTGTGCTCGACGCGGCGCTCGATCCGCCTGCTGACGGCGTGCTCCTCGTGGACGGCGATGGCGGGAGCGCGGATGGCCCGCCGATCGTCCTGTATGGCGGGGGCAGGGACGTGGGGGAATTCGATCACTGGGGCGCTTTCGCCAAGCGCCCCGGCGTGCGCGAAGTGCGATCGGGTGAACGGCTGCTGGAGGCCACGAGCGATTGCATGCACCGCGCGGTGGCCGCGATGCCGGAGGCGCATCGCACGACGCTGCGGGAACTGCAGGCGCGCAGCAACGTGCTGCAGGGTCGCAAGGTGATGATCGTCGACGACGACATGCGCAACATCTTCGCGCTGACGTCGCTGCTCGAGGACCGCGGCATGATCATCGTGTCGCACGACAACGGCCGCGATGCGGTCAGCGCGCTCACTGCGCAGCCGAACGTCGAGGCGATCCTGATGGACATCATGATGCCGGAGATGGACGGAATCGACACGATCCGGGAAATTCGCCAGATTCCCGCGTGCCGTGACACGCCGATCATCGCCGTCACCGCCAAGGCGATGAAGGGCGACCGGGAGAAGTGCATGGAGGCTGGAGCTTGGGATTACCTGTCGAAGCCGGTCGACACCGAGTTGATGCTCGGGTGCCTGCGCGGCTGGCTGTCGCGCCCGTGTTGACGAAGCGAGCGGTGGAATATCCCGGCGAGACGAGCGGCGCGCTGGACGACCGCGCGGATGAGCACGTCGCGGCGGTGCCCGATCGGGCCAGCATCCTGATCGTCGACGACCGGCCGGACAAGCTGCTCGTCTACCGCACGATGCTCGAGGAGCTGGGCCAGAACCTGCATACGGCGTCGTCCGGCGACGAAGCGCTGCGCCAGGTGCTCGAGCGGGAGTTCGCGCTCATCCTGCTCGACGTCAACATGCCGGGGATGGACGGGCTCGAGACTGCGTCGCTGATCCGCGGGCGCAGGAAGTCCGCTCACACGCCGATCATTCTCGTGACCGCCGACTATGGCGACGAGCTGCGGATGGTGCGCGCCTATTCGCTCGGCGCAGTCGACTACATCGCATCGCCGGTGGTGCCGGAAATCCTGCGCGCCAAGGTGCGCGTGTTCGTCGATTTGTATCTGCTCGCCGAGCAGGCGAAGCGGCAGGTGCAGGAACGCATCGCGCTCGCCGAGGAGAAGGCGGCGCGCGCGGCGGCCGAGCGCGCGTCACAGCGGCTCGCGTTCCTCGCCGAGGCGAGCGGAACGCTCGCGAGCTCGCTCGACCTCGAGGCCACGCTCCGCGAAATCTCGCGGCTCGTCGTTCCGCGTCTGGCCGACGTGTGCATCGTGTCTCTGGCTACGACCGAGGGGCAATGCGAGCGCCACGAGATGGCATGGGCCGCGAGCGATGCCGAGCACCCGCTGCTGACCGCGTCGATGGCGGACACCGGCGCCGTCGGGCTCGACGAGGCGATCGCCCGCGTGCGCGAGACCGGCAAACCCGAAACGCTTGGATCCGCGGCGAGTGCGCGCATCGCGCTGCCCCGCGGGGTGACGGTGCACACGCTGATGCTGGTGCCGCTCGTCGTCCGCGGGCGCGGCCTCGGCGTGCTGTCGCTCGGGCTCGAAGCGTCCGAGCGGCGGTTCGCGGCCGATGCGCTCGCCATGGTGGGCGACCTTTCGACCCGGGCGGCTACCGCGATCGACAATGCATTGCTGCTGCGCAAGATCCAGGAAGAGGACCAGCGCAAGAACGAGTTCCTGGCGATGCTCGCGCACGAGCTGCGCAATCCGCTCGCACCGATCAGCAATGCCGTGCACATTCTCCGCGTCAGCGACGGCGACAAGGCGAAGCTCGAGTGGGCGCGCGAGCTGATCGCGCGGCAGCTCCAGCAGCTCGTCCGGCTGGTCGACGATCTGCTCGACGTGTCGCGCATCACGCGCGGCAAGATCGAGCTCAACATCGAGCCGGTCGACGTCGCGCAGGTGGTTGCGGCGGCGATCGAGACCAGCCGGCCGAACATCGACGGCTCGCGCCATACGCTGTCGCTGCACCTTCCGTCCGAGCCGCTGCACGTCAGCGGGGATTTCGCGCGCGTTTCGCAAATCCTGGCGAACGTCGTCAACAACGCGGCGAAGTACACGCCGAAGGGCGGCCTGATCTCGCTTTCGGTTGCGCGCGAGGGCAGCGTGGTGACGTTTCGCGTCCGCGATTCCGGCGTCGGCATCCCTGCCGAATTCATCGCCAGCATCTTCGACCCGTTCACGCAGGTCGATCGTACGCTCGCGCGCTCGCACGGAGGACTCGGCATCGGCCTGACGCTCGTGCGCAAGCTGGTCGAGATGCAGAACGGCACGGTCTCTGCGCGGAGCGAAGGGCGCAACCGGGGGAGCGAATTCACGGTGCAGCTCCCGGTGGCGGAGGCGGGCGCAGTGCCCGTTGGCAAGCCGCCGGCGGACGCGCCGTCGCCTGCGGGGCTGCGCGTGCTGGTGGTCGACGACAACCGCGACGTCGCCGACAGCACGGCGAGCGTCATGCGGATGAACGGTTGCGACGTGCACGTCGCGTACGACGGCAAGGCGGCGCTGGAATCGGTACAGCGCCTGCGGCCCGACGCCGTGCTGCTCGACATCGGGCTGCCCGCGCTCGACGGGTACCTGGTCGCCGAGCACATCCGCGCGTTACCCGAGAACGGGCGAACGATGATCGTGGCGGTTTCCGGGTACGGCCAGGAGCAGGATCGGCTGCGCTCGAAGAGCGTAGGCTTCGACTACCACGTCGTGAAGCCGATCGATCCGGCGGTGCTCGCGGGCCTCGTCGGCTCGCTGCGTCTTTCGCGCGATGGCGCGCACGCCGGTCCGGCACCTGCTGCTCCGGATCCGGCCACCTGACGATCGCCGGCGCGCCGCGTGCCATTGCGTCCCGTCCGCTATTCCGCGTTTGGCCAGGCGACGCTCGGCGACATCGCCGAGCGCGCGTTCGCGCGCGCGGCGGGCGGGGCGGCGATCGCAGGCAACGCCGTGCGGCTGTTGTGCGATGCGCGCGAGAACTTTCCCGCGTGGCGCGAAGCGCTCGCCAACGCGCAGAAATACATTCTGTTCGAGCAGTACATCGTCGAGAACGACGACATCGGGCGGGAGTTCACGCAACTGCTCGCCGACCGCGCTCGCGCCGGCGTCAAGGTTTACGCGATCGTCGACTGGCTGGGGAGCTGGCGCGGCTTGTCGCTGTGGCGAAGCGTCCGCGAAGCAGGCGCCGACGTACGCGTCTTCAATCCGCCCCGGCTCTCGAGTCCGCTCGGATGGCTGTCGCGCGACCATCGGAAGACGATCGTCGTCGACGGTGAGGTGGGCTTCGTGAGCGGCCTGTGCCTGAGCGAACGCTGGCTCGGCAATCCGAAGCGGCGCCTCGAGCCGTGGCGCGACACCGGCATCGAGATCCGCGGCCCGGCGGTGGCCGCGCTCGAGCAGGCATTCACAGCCGTGTTCGCGGCTTCGGGCAATCCGCTCGACACATCGATCCTCACACCGGAAGATCGGATTGCGCCGGCCGGCACGATGCGCCTGCAGGTGATCGCGAACGAGCCGACGCTCGCCGGAACGTTCCGGATGGACCTGATCATCGCGTCGATCGCGCGCAAACAATTGTGGCTGACCGATGCGTACTTCGTCGCGACGTCGCCGTACGTGCAGGCGCTGCGTGCAGCGGCGCGTGACGACGTCGACGTGCGCCTGCTCGTGCCCGGCGCGAGCGACATACCGGCGCTGTCGCCGCTGTCGCGCGCGCAATATCGTCCGCTGCTCGAAGCGGGCGTGCGCGTGTTCGAGTGGAACGGCACGATGCTGCACGCGAAAACCGCCGTGGCCGACCGACGCTGGTCGCGCGTCGGATCGACGAACCTCAATCTCGCGAGCTGGATGTCGAATTACGAGCTCGACGTCGCTATCGAGGACGCCACGTTCGCCGAGCAGATGGCGTGGCAGTACGAGGCCGACCTCGCCCGGTCGACGGAGATCGTCCTGACGAGGCGCAACCGCGTGCGGCGGGTGCCGGAAGCGGAAGCCGCCGAGCGCGAGGCTCGGCACGCCTCGCGGCGGGCGCCATCGGGCAGCGCGGGCCGCGCGGCCGCCGGCGCGTTCAGCGTGGGCAGCGCGCTCGGCGCCGCGCTGACGGATCGGCGCATTCTCGGACCCGCCGAGGCGGGGCTGCTGTTCCTGATGGCCGGCGTCGCGATCGGCATCGGTGTATTGGCCGCGCTGTGGCCGCGCGCGCTCGCGTGGCCGGTGGCGTTCATCGCGATGTGGTCGGGCATCGCATGGGTGGCAAAGGGCATTTCGCTCCGCCGGCGCAAGCCGAGCGGTCCGCGCGTCGAGCAGCTCGAGGACTCGCTGCCCGGGAAGGTTCCACCGCCCGTGGCGGAGCCGTCACGCGAAGGTGAAACCGCAGCCGACGACGCGAGCGCGCCGCGCGATCGCGTGGCCTGAAAGACGCCGACACCGGCTGCGCGCCGGCGATGCTACGCTTGGCATCACGCCATCCCGATCGACCGGAGGTACCCATGAGCACCGTCATCGCAACGCCGCAGGCGGGCGTGCGCAATACCCCGCCGTTTCGCGCCGATCACGTCGGCAGTTTCCTGCGGCCGAGATTCCTGCTCGACGCGCGCGAGCAGTTTCGCACGGGCGAAATCGACGCCGTGAAGCTTCGTGCCGTCGAGGACGAGGCGATACGCGGCGTCGTCAAGTTCCAGGAGGACCTCGGGCTTCGTGGCATCACCGACGGCGAATATCGCCGCACCTACTTCCACATCGACTTCCTGACGCAGCTCCAGGGCGTGCAGACGAAGGGCGGGATCCACGTCAAATTCCACAGCGCGAAGGGCGACGTCGATTTCGAGCCGCCGGTGATGCAGGTGACCGGCAAGGTCGGGCACGCGCGACCGATCCAGCGCGCCGATTTCGAATTCCTGCGCTCGGTGACGTCGCGCACGCCGAAGGTGACGATCCCGTCGCCAACGATGCTGCATTTCCGTGGCGGGCGTGACGCGATCAGCCGGGAAGCGTATCCGGATCTCGAGGCGTTCTACGCCGACGTTGCCGCCGGGTATGCGGACGAGCTCGCGAGCCTCGGCGCGGCCGGATGCACGTACGTGCAGTTCGACGACACGAATCTCGCGTACCTGTGCGACGAGCGCATGCGCGAAGGCGCACGGCAGCGCGGCGACGATCCGAACGACTTGCCGCGACGGTACGCACATCTCATCAACGCCGCGATCGCCAGGCGGCCGAGAGGCATGACGGTGTGCGTGCACCTCTGCCGCGGCAACTTCAAGAGCGCGTGGGCGGCGGAAGGCGGCTACGAGCCGGTCGCCGAAGTGCTTTTCAACGAGCTGGCCGTCGACGGCTACTTCCTCGAATACGACGATCCGCGTTCCGGCGATTTCGCGCCGCTGCGGCACGTTCCGAAGGGCAAGACGGTCGTGCTCGGCCTCGTCAGCACGAAGATCGGGCAGCTCGAATCGAAGGACGAGCTCAAGCGGCGCATCGACGCCGCCGCGAAGCTCGTTCCGCTCGAGCAGCTGTGCCTGTCGCCGCAATGCGGCTTCTCGAGCACCGTGCACGGCAACGACATCGCGGTCGAGTCGCAGGCGGCGAAGTTGCGGTTGGTGATCGAGACGGCGCGCGAGGTGTGGGGCGGCGTGTAGCGGTTGCGCAATCGGGCGGGAACGAAAGCGCCGTCAATCGTCCTGCACCGCGGGAATCGCGCGCACCGACAACACGCCGTCGATCCGAGACAGCGCCTCGACCAGCGCGTCGTCGACCGGCGTGTCGACGTCGACGAGCGTATACGCGGTCTCGCCGCGTGACTTGTTCACCATATTGTGGATGTTGAGCCCCGCGTGCGCCATGGCGGTCGAGATCTGGCCGAGCATGTTCGGCACGTTTGCGTTGGCGATCGCCACGCGCCACGGCGACTCGCGCGGCATCTCGACGCTCGGGAAGTTGACCGCGTTGGCGATCGTACCGTGCTCGAGGAATTCGCGGAGCTGATCGACGGCCATGATCGCGCAGTTCTGCTCCGCTTCCTCGGTGGACGCGCCGAGGTGGGGAAGGGCGACGACTCCCGGCGCGCCGGCGAAGCGGGCGCTCGGGAAATCGCACAGGTAGTACTTCAACCGGCGGGCGCGCAGCGCCGCAACGACGGCTTCTTCGTCAACGATGGCCGCACGCGCGAAGTTGAGCAGCGATGCATCCGGACGCATGAGCGACAGGCGCCGCGCGTCGATCAGATTCCGCGTGACATCGAGCAGCGGCACGTGCAGCGTCACGAACTCCGCCTGCCGCAAAAGCTCCTCGATACTGTGCGCCTTGCGCACCGTCGACGGCAGCCGCCATGCGGCATCGACGGTGATCTCCGGATCGAAGCCGATCACCTTCATGCCGAGCCGGATCGCGGTGTCCGCCACCAGGCTGCCAATGGCGCCGAGCCCGACGATGCCGAGCGTGCGGCCGGGCAGCTCGACGCCGGCGAAGGATTTCTTGCCGTCCTCGACCCGCTCGTCGAGATCGGGCGCGCTCGTGTCGAGCTTGGCGACGAAACGCAACGCGGGGACGATGTTGCGCGCGGCAAGCAGGAGCGCCGTCAGGACCAGTTCCTTCACCGCATGAGCGTTGGCACCGGGCGCGTTGAAGACCGGGACCCCGCGGCGCGACATCTCGGCGACGGGGATGTTGTTGGTGCCGGCGCCCGCGCGTGCGATCGCGCGAACGCTCTGCGGGATCGTCATCTCGTGCAGGTCGCGCGAGCGCACGAGGATCCCTTCCGGATGCTCGACGGCGTTGCCTATGGTGTAGCGCGCCGGCGGAAAGCGTTGCAGGCCGGCGGCCGCGATCGGGCTCAAGGTGAGGATGCGATAAGTCGTCATGCTCTCTGGCATTCGGGTGCCCGGCGCGCCGCGACGGCGAGGGTCATCATGATAGAATCGCGCGCTCAGCGCCCGTAGCTCAGTTGGATAGAGTACCTGGCTACGAACCAGGGGGTCGTGGGTTCGAATCCTGCCGGGCGCGCCAAATTTCAGCAGCCAATCAAGCGCTTGCCGCGACCGCGGCGGGCGCTTGTTTTTTCAAGATCACGAGTGTGGGCATTTTGCGGACACCCGCCTCGCACACCTTGTTCGCTGCTTCGATCAGGTTCGCCAACTCCGCGGCCGAGTAGTGCGTGGTAATGCGGCCGGAGCGGTGCCCGAGGAGATCCTGCCGATCCTCGAACGACACACCCACTGCACGCAGTCGCCGCCCGAAAGTGTGCTTGAGATCATGCACACGCACGTGAGGCAAGCCCGCACGCTTTCGCGCCTCCTGCCAGCCGGTGTTGTGGATGGTGTCGATCGGTCGACCGCGGTAGACGAACACATATTCGTCGTGTTCGCCGCGCACGCCGTCGATGACCGACTTCGCCACCCGGTTCAGCACCACCAGCCGCTCGTCCCCGTTCTTGACCTTTGAACCGGGGATCAGGAACACGCTGGTGTTGAGCTCCGGCACCGACACTTCCCACTCCCACTTCAGACCGCACACTTCTGCATCGCGACAACCGGTGTTGACCTTGAACAACGCCATCCGCGCCAGATGCTTCGGCAACTGCTGAAACAACCGCGCCTGCTCGTCCCACGATAGCGGGTAGGGCTCTGCGGCGTCCGTCACCTTCATCAGCTTGATCTTGGGCGGCGCGGCGAGCCAAGTCAGGTTGTTCTCATCCAGCCACTCGGAGGCCGCCGTGTTGAGGATGTGGCGGACCAGGCCGAGTGCAAGATTTATTGACTTGGTCTTGCGACCTTGCTTCTGCCGCGCCTCGATGAACGGCCGCAGCGTGCCCATGTGCACGGACGCGAGCGGCAGATCGCCGAGATACGGATCGAGCTGTTTCAGGTGCAGCGCGTAGTCGCCGATCGAGCGCAGGTGCTGGTTCTCTTGCAGGAACTTCATTGCGGCCTGCCGAAACGTGCGGCTGGGTCGAACACCGAACACCGAGGCTTGCCGGGCCTCTTCGAGCCTCCTCGTTAAGTATTCCTCCGCTTTCGCGAGGTCGCGTTCGCCAGTGCTTTCTCGAATGCGGCGACCTCGGAGGCGTTTGTCGATGTGCCAGATCCCATCACGGTCGATGAGCCCGGGCGTTCTCTTACGTCCCATGTCAACACTCCCTTACGTTGAGCGGGACGCCCGTTGCGCTGCTTATATTGCTCGACCCAGGCGTCCAGTTCAAGGCGATCAAAGGCGATGCCCTGGGTACCGATCGGGATTTCCGTGAGTTCCGGTCGTACCTCGGCGTTGAAGCGGTTGCGGTCCATGCCGAGATAGAACGGCGCGTCGCGAAAGCGGACGAGGCGCGGGAGCAGGGGCGCGTCGTTCTTCACGCGACCACTGCCACGGCGATCGGAGTCGCCGTTATCCGAGTATCACGTAGCGACGATGCTGGCGCAGAGGCAAGTTCTCTCGCCCGACGTCCTCGCCGTTGTGCCCGTCCGGT
>Ga0207706_10005980_pt1 | contig 11315 bp, 10 predicted proteins | sample KBSC53metaG_FD_184318 | JGI IMG/M metagenome (GOLD analysis project Ga0207706, IMG submission 184318) | Corn rhizosphere microbial communities from Kellogg Biological Station, Michigan, USA - KBS C5-3 metaG (SPAdes) (version 2) | ecosystem: Host-associated > Plants > Roots > Rhizosphere > Soil ... | reverse complement strand
ACTCGCGGGCGCGAGTCCACGGTGATCGGCGCGATCGGCGAGCGCGGGCTGCTGGCGACGCTGCCCCTCGAGGGCTACCCCGGAGTCGAGCAGGTGCTGCCGATCCTGAAGCCGTACAAGCTCGTCTCGCGCGAGGTCTCGCCGGACCCGACGGTGATCGACGTCGACGGCCGCAAGGTCGGAGACGAGTTCTTCGGCCTGATCGCCGGCCCGTGCACCGTCGAGTACCGCGAGCAGACGCTGGAGACCGCGCGGGCGGTCAACGAGGCCGGCGCGACCTGGTTGCGGGGCGGCGCCTTCAAGCCGCGGACGTCGCCGTACACGTTCCAGGGGCTCGGCGAGGACGCGCTCGTGATCCTGCGCGAGGCGCGGGAGGAGACCGGGCTGCCGGTCGTGACCGAGCTGATGGACCCCCGCCACGTGGAGGCGGTGCTGGCGGTGGCCGACGTGATCCAGATCGGCGCGCGCAACATGCAGAACTTCATGCTCCTCGCCGAGGTCGGTCGGGCGGACAAGCCGGTGCTGCTCAAGCGCGGGCCGTCGGCGTCGGTCGAGGAGCTGCTGATGGCGGCCGAGTACGTCGCGCGCGAGGGGAACGAGCGGATCGTCCTCTGCGAGCGCGGGATCAAGACCTTCGAGCGGACGACGCGGTACACCTTGGACCTGGGGTCCGTGGCGGTGCTGAAGCACGAGACGCACCTGCCGGTGATCGTCGATCCGTCGCATGCAGCCGGGCGGCGCGACCTGGTGCTGCCGCTCGCCCGGGCGGCGGCGGCCGTCGGGGCGGACGGGATCATCGTCGAGTCGCATCCGGCGCCCGAAGAGGCGCTCTGCGACGGGCCGCAGCAGATTCCGACGAGCGAGTTCGGCGAGTTCGCCCGCGAGGTGCGGGCCGTGGTCGAGCTGCTCGGCAAGCGGATCGGCTGAGCGCCGAGCCGTGCTTGTGGACGAACCGCGACACCGTTGGCGCGTTCTCGTCACAGACACGTCACACCTTCGCGGCTAGCGTGACCAGCCCCGGGTGGGTGGGGGTTAGGGATGGGACCCGCCGGTTGCGCCTGCCCGCGCGCGGTTAGCCTGGGCCGGTGGAGGTCAAGCGGCTCGGGATCATCGGTACCGGACTGATCGGTGCCTCCGTCGGCCTGGCCGCGAAGCGGGGAGGTGTCGAGGTCGTCGAGGGCTACGACTTCTACGAGAACGTCCGGGAAGCGGCGCTCGAGCGGGGAGCCGTGGACCGGACGGTGATCACGGCCGAGGAGGTGCTCGACGCCGATCTCGTGGTCGTGGCGGTCCCGGTCACCGCTCTGCGGTCCGTGTTGAGCGACGCGCTCGGCTCGAGCGACGCGACGATCACCGACGTCGGCTCGACCAAGTCGAATCTCGGCGACACGCTCACCAGCCCCAACTTCGTCGGCGGACACCCGGTGACCGGCTCCGAGGCGCACGGGCCCGAGCACGCCACCGCCGACCTGTTCGACGGCGCGACCTGGTTCCTGACGCCGACTGCGCAGACCGATCCGGAGCGCTACCGGCTCGTCCACGGCTTCGTCTCGGCCCTCGGCGCCACGCCCGTCGCGATCGACCCGCAGGCACACGACCAGCTGGTGGCCGTGACGAGCCACCTGCCGCACGCGCTCGCGAACCTGCTCGTCAACCAGGCGGGCGCAGCACGCGTGGAGGGGCACGAGCCGCTTGCGGCAGCCGGCGGTTCCTTGCGCGACATGACGCGCGTGGCCGGCGCGAACCCGCGCATCTGGGTCGACATCTTCCTCGAGAACACCGAGGCCGTCCGTGGCGCACTCGGCGAGCACCGGCGCCGGCTCGAGCAGCTCGAGGCCGCGCTCGCCGCTCGCGACGCCGGCTTCGTCGCACGGTGGATCGGCGAGGCGTCGGAGAACCGGCGCCGGATGCTCGAGCAGGCGTTCCCCGACCCCGGCGAGCTGCAGCAGCTTCGCGTGCACGTGACCGACCGGCCCGGCGTGCTCGCGGGGATCACGCAGGCGCTCGGCGCGCAGCGGATCAACATCGAGGACTTCGAGCTCCACCACGTCTCGCCTGAACGCGGCGGCACGCTCACTCTGCTCGTCACCGGCGAGGGCGAGGCCGAGCGGGCGGCGGCCGTGCTCGAGTCGCAGGGCTACGGCGTCGTCGTCTCGCCGGTGCTGGCGGAATGAAGATCGAGCCGGCCGGCTCGCTGCGCGGCCACATCGCGGTCCCGGGCGACAAGTCGATCTCGCACCGGGCCGTGCTGCTGGGTGCGATCGGCGATGGCGAGACGTCGGTGCGCGGCTTCGGCCGCTCGGGCGACACCGAGGCGACGATCGCCGCGGTGCGAGCGCTCGGCGTGACCGTGGACGAGGACGACGTCGACTCGCTGCGCATCCAGGGCGCCGGCCTGCGCGGCCTGCGCGAGCCGGGCGCGCCGATCGACTGCGGCAACTCGGGAACCACACTGCGACTGCTGGCGGGGATCCTCGCGGGCCAGCAGGGCCGCTTCGAGCTGACGGGAGACGAGTCGCTTCGCCGGCGCCCGGTCGACCGGATCGCCGAGCCGCTGGCGGAGATGGGCGCGATCGTGGAGAGCGAAGACGGCACGCCGCCGCTCGTCGTCGCGGGCGGCGAGCTCCGCGGCATCCGCTACGAGCTGCCGGTGGCGAGCGCCCAGGTCAAGTCGTGCGTGCTGCTCGCGGGGCTCTACGCAGCGGGTCAGACGACGGTCGTCGAGCCGCTTCCGACGCGCGATCACACCGAGCTGATGCTCCAGGCGGGCGGCGTGCGGGTGAGCCGCAAGCAGCGCCGGGTGTCCATCGGCCCGGCCGAGCACCTGCGGCTCGGCGAGGTCGACGTGCCCGGCGACTTCTCGGCTGCCGCGCCATTCGTCGTCGCCGCAACGCTGTTGCCCGGCTCCGAGCTGACGATCCACGACGTCGGGCTCAACCCTCGTCGCATCGGCCTGCTTGACGTCCTCGCCCGCATGGGCGCGCGCATCACGATCTTCCACCGGCACCGCAACGGCGGCGAGCCGGTCGGAGACCTCGAGGTCCATTCGGCCGAGCTGACGGCGACGGCGGTCACCGCGTCGGAAGTGCCGCTGCTGGTGGACGAGCTGCCGCTGTTCGCGCTCGCGGCCGCCTGCGCCCGGGGCGAGAGCACCGTCTGGGGCGCAGAAGAGCTGCGCGTAAAGGAGACGGACCGCATCGAGACCGTGACGAATTCGCTACGCGCCATCGGTGTGCGTGTCACCCCCCGGGACGACGGCTTTTGGGTCAGAGGCGTGCCCACGCGACCCAGGGGCGGCCGGATGGCCTCGCACGGGGACCATCGAGTCGCGATGCTCGGAGCCGTGGCCGGGCTTGTCTCACGCAACGGAGTCGAGGTCGAGGACGCGGAGGCGGTCGCTGTAAGCTTCCCCGGGTTTTTCGAGCTGCTGGACTCGGTTACACAACGATGATCGTCGCCATCGACGGCCCGGCGGGAGCCGGCAAGAGCACGGTCGCCCGGCGCCTGGCCGAGCGGCTGGGCTTTCGCTACCTCGACACCGGCGCGATGTACCGGGCGCTGACGTGGCTCGCGCGCCAGCGCGGGGTGCCGCTCGGCAACGGCGACCAGCTCGGCGAGCTCGCGGCCGAGTCTCCGGTCAGCTTCGACGAGCAGGGGCGCGTCTGGATCGCCGACACCGACGTCACCTCCTCGATTCGCAAGGCCGACATCGACAGCCTCGTCCCGGTCGTCGCGCGCCACCAGAACGTGCGCAAGGTGATGCGCGCGCGCCAGCAGGAGCTCGCCGACAATGGCGACGTCGTGATCGAGGGCCGCGACATCGGCACCGTCGTCGCCCCGCAGGCGGCGGTGAAGGTCTACTTGAACGCCGATCGTTCCGTGCGCGCGAATCGCCGCCTGGCCGAGCGGCCCGAGATCGGCGCCGACGCGCTCGCGACCGACCTCCGCCTGCGCGACGAGAGCGACGCAGCGCGGATGCGGCCAGCCGAGGACGCGCACCAGATCGACACCACCGACCTCGACGTCGAGGACGTGGTCGCGCAGATCGAAGAGCTGGTGAAGGCTCGCCAGCCGGCCTAGGGATCCTTCGGACCCCTGGGCGACGTGCCGGTCGTCGCGCGCCCGTGGACGAGCTCATTCGCGGCCTTCTCTCGCGTGTACTCGCCATCCGGGAGCGCGAACCCTTCACCGTCTGACACGCCGCGCTCGTCGTCGTACTCTCCTGGCGCCCACCAGCGCTTCAGCCGTTCAAGCAGATTCATACAACGCATGATTGCATCCACCAGGCCATAGGCTCCACTCGAGCGTCGTGGCCCCCGGCCGCCGCCTAACATCGCCGGGTGACCTCGCCCGCGCCGCCACCACCATGAACCGCTCCGAGAACGACGAGCCTCAGGACGCCGCCGGCGAAGCTGCTGCACCGCTCGCAGGCACGGTCGCCGTCGTCGGCTTTCCGAACGTCGGCAAGTCGACGCTCGTCAACCGGCTGAGCGAGTCACGAGCGGCCGTCGTGCACGAGACGCCCGGCGTCACGCGAGACCGCAAGGAAGTCATCGCCGACTGGAACGGGCAGCGCTTCCGGCTGATCGACACGGGCGGCGTGGACATCGCCGACCAGACGCCGATCACCCGCTCGATCGTCGAACAGTCGCGCGCCGCGATCGCCGAAGCCGACCTGGTCCTGTTCGTCGTCGACGCCCGCGCCGGGATCACGCCGGGCGACGAGGAGCTGGCGGCGATCCTGCGGCGCGCCCACAAGCCGGTCCTGTTGCTGGCGAACAAGATCGACGACCCCGACCAGGACGCGCTCGCGTTCGAGTTCCATCGGCTTGGCCTCGGCGACCCGGTGCCACTCTCGGCGCAGCACGGCCACGGCACCGGCGACCTGCTCGATGCGGTCGTGACGATGCTGCCGGGCTCGGGGCCGCAGGAGATCGGCGAGGAGGCGATTCGCGTGGCGATCCTCGGCCGGCCGAACGTCGGCAAGTCGAGCCTTCTGAACGCCCTGCTCGGCGAGGACCGCGTGATCGTCTCCGAGGTGCCCGGCACCACGCGCGACGCGATCGACACCGTGCTCGAGCGCGGCGACCGCACCTTCGTGCTCGTCGACACGGCCGGAATCCGGCGCAAGCGCAAGCAGCGCCAGGGGATCGAGTACTACTCGGAGCTGCGGGCCCTCGCAGCTGCGGAGCGAGCCGACGTTGCGCTCGTGCTCGTCGACTCGAGCGAAGGGTTGGTCGACCAGGATCTGACGGTGGCCGACATCGCGCGCAAGGCTCAGGATTCGACGATCGTCGTGCTCTCGAAGTGGGACCTCACCGAGACCGAGCTCGAGGACATCCGCCCGCGCCTCGAGTCGCGGCTGCGGCAGCGGCCCCCCGTGGTCACGATCAGCGCGAAGACCGGGCGCGGTATCTCGCGCCTGCTCGACCGAATCGAGCAGCTCTACGAGAAGCACGCCGCCCGCGTCGGCACCGGCGAGCTGAACCGCTTCCTCGCCGAGCTGCGCGAGGCCCGCGAGCCGCCGTCGCGGAACGGCAGGCGGCTGAACCTGCTCTACGGCACGCAGGTGCAGGCGCGCCCGCCTCGTTTCCGCTTCTTCGTCAACGATCCCGGCCTGATCACGCGCGACTACGGCTACTGGGTGGAGAACCAGCTGCGCGACCGGTTCGAGCTCCAGGGTGTGCCCGTGTCCATCGATTTTGTGCGGCGATCATGAGAGCCGTGGTGGTCGGTGCCGGGGCGTGGGGGACGGCGTTCGCGCGCCTGCTGGCCTCGCGTGGGCACGACGTCACGCTCGCGGCGCGCGACCCGGAGCAGGCGCGGGCGATCGAAGAGACCGGCCGCAACCCGCGCTACCTGCCGGACATCGACCTCGACGGAATCGCAGCGACGACGGTCGACGACCCCTCGCTCGCGGGCGCCGACCTGCACGTGGTCGCCGTGCCGAGCAACTCGTTTGCCGAGGTGGTGCGCGCGCTGCCGGGCGCGGCGCCCGTGCTCAGCCTGACCAAGGGCCTCGACCCCGAGAGCGGCGGCCGGCTCTCCGAGCTGGTCGAGCGCCGGGCGGTCGCGGTGCTCTCGGGCCCGAACTTCGCGGAGGAGATCGCCGAGGGCCTGCCCGCGGCCGCGGTGATCGCGAGCAAGGACGCGAAGCTCGCCGAGGAGCTGCAGGAGGCCGTCAACTCGATGGCCTTCCGCGTCTACGTCAACGACGACCTGGTCGGCGTCGAGCTCTGCGCGGCGGCCAAGAACGTGATCGCGCTCGCGGCCGGCGGGGTCGACGGTCTCAGCCTCGGCGACAACGCGAAGGCGGCGCTGATCACGCGTGGCCTGGCCGAGATGGCCCGCCTCGGCGAGGCCTGCGGCGGCCGCACCGAGACGTTCTCGGGGCTCGCCGGGATGGGCGACCTGATGGTCACCTGCTGGAGCCGCCAGGGCCGCAACCGCCGTGCCGGCGAGCTGATCGCCCAGGGCGCCTCGCCCGAGGAGGCAGCGGCGCAGATCGGCACCGTCGAAGGGCTGACGACCGCGCCGGTGCTGCGCGCGCTCTCGCATCGCGTAGGTATCGAGCTGCCCATCACCGAGGGCGTTTGTCACGTTCTTGACGGGCAGGATTTGAACGACTTAGCTGCAAGATTGATGGGCCGCCAGCCAACCCGGGAGTGACCATGCGCCGCCTTCTGCCGTTCCTCGTACTCGCCGCGCTCCTCGCGGGCTGCGGGAGTGCGTCGAAGACCAGCAGCACGGGCGGCTCCATTCCCGCGGGCGCGAGCGTCGTCCGGGCCGGGGTGGTCGCCTTCGTTGCGGTCGACAGCGACACGGGCTCGAACCAGTGGAAGCAGCTCGACGAGCTGGCGCAGAAGTTCCCGGGTCGTGACCAGGCCATCTCGAAGCTGAAGCAGCAGTTCACCGACCAGGGCGTCGACTACGACACGGACGTGAAGCCGGCGCTCGGCCCCGAGCTCGACGTCGCGGTTGTGCGCGCCGGTAACGAGTCGTCGACGAAGGCCGTCGCGCTGACGAAGCCGGACGACCCTGCCAAGTTCAAGGCGCTCGTAGCGAAGCTGAACGCGAAGGATTCGTCCGGAGACAGAGCGGTCTACCGCGAGGTCGACGGCTGGTACGCGGTGTCCGACAGCCAGGCCTCGATCAGCCGGGCGCTCGAGGGCAACGCGCCGCTCGCAGAGGATTCCGACTTCAAGGAAGCGATGGACAAGCTTCCGGGCGACGCACTCGCGAAGGTCTACCTCGACGGACAGCAGCTGAACGCGATCGTGCCGCAGTCGTCGGCGACGGGCACCGCTGCGCTCGGGCTCGACAAGCTGAAGTACATCGCCGCCTCGGCGAGCGCGGAGGACGACGGCGTGCGCGTCCACGGCGTCACGAGCGGCGGCCCCGGTGGCGGTGACTTCGCCTCGGCGCTGATCGGTGGTGTCCCCGGCGATGCCTTCGCCTTGCTCGACTTCGACGGGCAGAGCACGACCGATCAACTCGAGAAGCTGAAGGCGAATCCGCAGGCAGCCGCGACAATTGCCAAGTTCGAGAAGGAGTACGGCGTGACGCTCGAGCAGGTGCTGGCGCTGCTGAGCGGCGAGGTCGCGTTCTACGCGCGGCCCGGCGCCGTGATTCCGGAGCTGACACTCGCGCTCGACCCGAAGAACCAGAGTGCGGCGCTTGCCACGCTCGACAAGCTCGCCGCCAAACTCGCCGAGGAATCCGGCAGCCAGGTCCAGCCCGGCACCCAGGGCGGTCACGCGGTCAAGACGGTCAACCTCGGCCAGCTCACGATTCACTACGGCACAGTCGACGGCAAAGTGCTGATCACGAGCGGTGTCAGCGGGATCGCCGACTACGGCGAGGGCGACCACCTCCCCGACAGCGACGACTTCAAGCAGGCGCAGGACGCGGCCGGGATGCCCGACTCGACCGGCGGTGTCGTCTACATCGACCTGAAGGACGCCCTGCCGTTGCTCGAGGGCTTCGCCGGCCTCGCCGGCCAGAGCCTGCCGAGCTCGACGACCGAGAACCTCAGGCCGTTGCGCTCGTTCCTCGCGTGGACGAACGCGTCGGGGGAGACGCGAACCTTCGACGCCTTCCTCGAGATCAAGTAGCCTGATTTGCCGCTATGGCGGCACGCGAATTCCTCTTCACCTCGGAATCGGTCACCGAGGGCCACCCGGACAAGGTCGCAGACCAGGTCTCGGACACGGTGCTCGACGCCGTGCTCGCCGACGACCCGAGCGGCCGCGTCGCCTGCGAGACGCTGATCACCACCGGCCTCGTCGTCGTGGCGGGCGAGATCACGACCGAAACGTACGTCGACATCCCGGCGCTCGTCCGCAAGAAGATCGCCGAGATCGGCTACACGCACTCGGAGTGGGGCTTCGACGCGCACACCTGCGGCGTGGTGGTCGCGCTCGACGAGCAGTCGCCCGACATCGCGCAGGGCGTGGACTCCTCGTACGAGTCCCAGCACGACCCCGCCGACGACGATGCGCTCGACAAGGTCGGCGCAGGCGACCAGGGGATGATGTTCGGCTACGCCTCGAACGAGACGCCGGAGCTGATGCCGCTGCCGATCATGCTCGCGCACAAGATCGCGAAGCGGCTGGCCGAGGTGCGCAAGGTCGGCGAGCTGCCCTACCTGCGGCCAGACGGCAAGGCGCAGGTGACGGTGCGCTACGAGACCGACGAGGCCGGCCGCCAGACGCCGGTCGAGATCGAGCGGATCCTGGTCTCGACGCAGCACGCCGAAGGCTGCGACGCGCAGACGCTGATCAAGCCCGATCTGATCGAGCGCGTCCTGCACCCCATTCTGCCGCGTGAGCTGTACGACGAGCAGCGCCTCGGCGACCGTGACTTCGTCTACGTCAACCCGACCGGCAAGTTCGTGATCGGCGGGCCGATGGGCGACACCGGCCTGACCGGGCGCAAGATCATCGTCGACACGTACGGCGGAGCTGCCCGCCACGGCGGCGGCGCGTTCTCGGGCAAGGACCCGACGAAGGTCGACCGCTCGGCGGCTTACGCGGCGCGCTACGTCGCGAAGAACATCGTCGCGGCCGGGCTCGCGGAGCGCTGCGAGATCAACGTCGCCTACGCGATCGGCGTCGCCCATCCGGTCTCGATCGCGGTGCGGACGTTCGGCACCGAGTCGATTCCCGTGGCGCGCATCCAGGAGCTCGTGAACGACCGCGAGATCTTCGACCTCCGCCCGGCGGCGATCCTGCGCGACCTCGACCTGCTGCGCCCGGTCTACGCCAAGACCGCCGCCTATGGCCACTTCGGCCGCGACGACCACGACTTCACGTGGGAGCGCACCGACAAGGCCGACGCTCTCCGCGAAGCCGCCGGCGCGGCCGCGACTACCGCGTAGCCGACAGCTCGCCGAGCGTCACGAGCTCGTAGCCCTGCGCTCGTAGGCAGGGGAGCAGGTGCTCGAGCGCCTCGACCGTCGCGGTGCAGTCGTCGCGCGCGCTCGTCGGTGGTGGCGGATAGCCGTCGTGCAGGTCGACGATCGCGCCGTCGCGGGCTCCCTCGAGCACGCGGCGGAAGATCGTGTGCGAGTCGACCTCCGGCCGCCAGTCCTCGGGGTCGACGTCCGCGAAGAACGCCTCGAGGCCGAGATCCGACACGATCGTGAGCACGCGCTCGTCGGCGTGGAAGCCGGGCGCGCGGAAGAGCGGAGACCGCTCGCCGAGCACTTCCTCGAACGCCTCGACGCCGCCCATGATCTCGGCGCGCACCTCGTCGTCGGGGATGTCGGTCAGGCGCGGGTGCGTGAGCGTGTGGCTGCCGAGCTCGTGCCCGCCTCGCGCGATCTCCCGCGCACCCTCCGGCCGCTCGCGCACTCGCTCGCCGATCAGGAAGAACGTCGCGCGCGCCTCGTACTCGCGCAGCAGGTCGAGGATCGGCGGCGTCCAGGCCGAGGGGCCGTCGTCGAAGGTGAGCGCGAGCTTCAAGCGGGCCGCACGAAAAGGCCGGCCGCGGCCTTCTGGGCGATCGTGCGCTCGCCGCCGTTCAGCCGAACTGTCAGCTGCTCCGCGGCGGGCTGGGCCTCGCGCACCTCGACCTCGGTTCCCGGGACGAACCCCTGGTCGTAGAACCAGTGCAGCAGTTCGCCGTCGTGCTCGGCCAGCCGGACGATCTCTGCGCGGGTCCCGGGCTCGAGGTCGGCGAGTGGAGCGAGCTCGCGGTTCTCGGCCTGCTCGAAGTCCGTGTCGACCGGCCAGCCGTGCGGACAGCGGTCCGGGTGGCCGAGCCGCTCGCTGATCCGGTCGATCATGTCGTCGCTGAAGCTCTCGCCGATCTCGTCGGCGTAGACGTGCGCCTCGGCGGGGGTGTAGCCCATGAAGTCGGTCAGCAGGCGCTCGACGAGCCGGTGCTTTCGGACTACCTGCTCTGCGCGCTCGCGGCCGGCCGGGGTCAGGATCGCCTCCTTGTGCTCGCCGCGCTCGACGAGCCCCTCGGCCTCGAGCCGCTTCAGCATTTCGCCCGCGGACGCGCGCGAGACCCCGAGCATCTCCGCGACCCGCGCGGCCAGCGTCGGCGCCCCGGAAGACTGCGGACGGTACTCGCCGATCGGGAAGGCGAGGAAGTAGATCGTCTCGAGGTATTCGTCGACGGAATGACCCTGGGCCATCGCGACGAGTGTACGGGTCGCGTCTGTAAGGTGAGCCTTACAAACCGTGTCGACCGCCCAGATTCTCGCGCTCGGGGCCATTGCCGGCCTCACGATCTTCATCGGCCTGCCGATGGGGCGGCTGCACGACGTCGGCCAGAGCTTCAAGGCCTTCCTGAGCGCGACCGCGACGGGGATCCTGCTCTTCCTGCTCTGGGACGTGCTCACGGAGGCGGTCGAGCCGGTCGAGGACGCGCTCAACGCGCGCGACTGGGGCACCTTCAGCGGCTATGCCGCGCTCGCCTTCGGCGGCTTCGCGGCTGGGCTTTTGACCCTCGTCTACTACGACTCGTGGATGAAGGCGCGGCGGCGGAAGAGCTTCCTCGGCCCGGGCGCGGCATCGGCCGGCGAGCTCGAGCGCTCGCACTTCGTCGGCCTGACGCCGGCTCGCTGGCTGGCGCTCTTCATCGCGACCGGGATCGGCCTGCACAACTTCTCCGAGGGTCTCGCGATCGGCCAGGCGGCTGCGCTCGACAAGCTCAGCCTCGCGTACGTGCTGGTGATCGGCTTCGGGCTGCACAACGCGACCGAGGGCTTCGGGATCGTCGCCCCGCTGACCGGCGACGCCGAGCCCCCCAGCTGGCGCTTCCTCGGCCTACTCGGCGTGATCGGCGGCTTCCCGACGTTCTTC
>Ga0207706_10005971_pt1 | contig 11327 bp, 9 predicted proteins | sample KBSC53metaG_FD_184318 | JGI IMG/M metagenome (GOLD analysis project Ga0207706, IMG submission 184318) | Corn rhizosphere microbial communities from Kellogg Biological Station, Michigan, USA - KBS C5-3 metaG (SPAdes) (version 2) | ecosystem: Host-associated > Plants > Roots > Rhizosphere > Soil ... | reverse complement strand
AAGCAGAACTTTGAACTGTTCCGAAAGCTTTCGGAAGCAACAGGCGATGCCACATGGTTCGACAAGCTCACCACATAAGCTCGTTCGAAAAATAAAAATTCAAAAATTACTTCTTCATTTCAGCATAATACTTATGAAAATAGGGGATTGTTTCTATGCCTTTATAGAAATTATAGAGTTCATATTTTTCATTAGGGCTATGCAGGTTATCACTGTCCAAACCAAAACCAAGAAACACAACTTTGCAGCCAAGTTCTTTTTCAAAGAGGGCTGTAATAGGAATACTGCCGCCACCGCGCACAGGGATGGGTTCTTTGCCAAAAGTTGTTGCTATTGCTTTTGCCGCGGCTTTATATTCAATGCTGTTTACAGGCGTCATGTAAGGATCGCCGCCATGATGTGGCGTAACTTTTATCTGTACATAAGGTGGCGCTATTTTATACAAATGATCTATTACAAGTTTTTCCATTTTATCGCTCCTTTGGTTAGGCACTAACCTGCAACTGATTTTTGCAAATGCTTTTGAAGGCAACACGGTTTTAGAACCCTCACCTGTATAACCGCCCCAAATACCATTAACTTCGAGTGTTGGACGAATGCCCGTTCTTTCGTTTGTTGTAAAACCTTTTTCGCCCCATAATTCTTTTACGCCAAGTTCGCTTTTGTATTCTTCTTCATCAAACGGTGCTTTTGCAAGTTGTGCCCTTTCATCGGGAGTTGCCTCTGCCACATCATCATAAAAATGCGGAATAGTAATGTGATTATTTTCATCATGCAAACTTGCAATCATATGCGCAAGAGTAGTGATGGGGTTTGCGACCCCGCCGCCATAAGTTCCACTGTGTAAATCTCTGTTTGCACCCGTTACTTCAATTTCAATATAAATTAATCCGCGAACGCCTACATCAATGCTCGGTGCATCCATGCTTATCATCGCAGTGTCACTGATAAGAACTACATCCGCTTTCAGCAATCCTTTATTTTCTTTTACAAATTCAGCAAGATGAGCCGAGCCAATCTCTTCTTCACCTTCAATAATGAATTTAATATTTACCGGAAGCGAATTTGTTTGCACTAAAGTTTCCAAAGCTTTCACATGCATATAAAATTGCCCTTTGTCATCGCAAGCACCGCGGGCAAAAATTTTTCCATCTTTTATAACAGGGTCAAAAGGTCCGCTGCGCCACAACTCCAACGGATCGGCCGGTTGAACATCGTAATGTCCATACACAAGAACTGTTGGTTTTACAGGATCAATGATCTTCTCTCCGTAAATAACAGGATGACCTTTTGTTGCATAAACCTCTGCTTTGTCTGCGCCTGCTTCTAATAATTTTTGTTTCACTGCCTCGGCGCAACGTTGCATATCATTTTTGTGTTCGCTACGGGCACTTACACTTGGAATACGTAATAATTCAAGCAATTCATTTAAAAACCTGTCCTTATTTTTTTGCTGGTAATCTTTCCAAATCTGCATGGCTGAAATATTTTCTTTGGTTTAATCAGGAATAACCTTTCATCAATTGTATAAGAAAGACGAATGTAATATGTTTTATGAAATAATTTATTTCAAGGAGGGAAATTCAGAAAGTGCGGGTGGGACCTAAGGAGGAGTATCCCTAACTTTTTTGATACGCTCTATTGACATTATTGTGAAAAATATTTCACACTTCTTCATCAATACTTCCCCATGTTGAAGAAAAGAAACATGTGAATAAACAAATTCAGGTTAAATAAGAATATTTTTTGCGGGCATGATTACTGCAACTGTATTTTAATGTATCTTTAATGCTCTTCACAACTTTATCCTTTAAGAGCACTATGCTAACCGGTTTCTTTGAACATCAAAGCAGAAATTATATTATTTAAAACACAATAGGCAAATACATGAACACTCCCAAATTTTACTACACGAAAAAGCTTTTGAAGCGTATAAACGTAATGGGCAAAAAATGCAGAACCGTCTCATACGAGGATGTTCAGTTTACAGAAAAACCCGATAGCAACGATGGTGAAAAAAGAATAGATCCACATTCTCTTTTTTCAATGTTCACTGCAAATATGATCAAAGAAAAAGTGAAATGGTATCGCTAAATTTTGAATAATGTTTTGCGGTGGTCTCATTTTAAAGAATGAACCGCTATAAGGAATATGGGAAACAATGAATCTTGTTCATCATTTCCCATATTGCTTTTAATAAAGTGATGCAAATGAATTTGTTTCGCTTACCAATTGTGAAACACAAGTCCGTAACTTTCCTCTTCAATAATACCCCCCCATTGGGCAATAAGATTTTTATAAGCAATTCCAACCGGCATAATTTCCCTGTTCAGATCATAAAGTCCCAATTCGTTCACATTGCCTGCATCATTGCGCAATGCGGAATCCCAGTCAACCTGGTGTAAAAGACTATACCACGTAAAACCAACAATAGGTACACCGTCGTATTTCAGTCTGTGCACATTTGCCCACTGCTTTATCAGCCACTCTTTGCAGGCCGGCATCCTGATATTTGTTTCAGTATGCATGATGGGCAATTTATAACGGCTGTAGTATTGTCTCGTTATAACGTAGTAACCGAATATTTCCCCCGAGGCTTGCGTTGAACCATCCGGATGCACCAGGTGTTCATTTGTTACATAATAATCATTACCCATTACACATCTCGCCTTCACCTGGTTTTCTATGAACCATGAGTAATCTTTTTTTGTAAAACCATGTTGCAATAAATATTCATACATGCTTACATTTAGCGGATAACCGTAAGTAAGATCAAGTGAAAGAAATCTTTTTTGATTTAAAAATCGTGCGAGCGGAACAGCCAAAGGATCTGTTGCATGAAAATATTCCGAAGATTCACTTTGTATAAATGATGCGTTTGGCTGCACTTCCAAAATTGCATGCATCGCAAGCACATTCGCTTTACATAAATGTTTCAAAGCCGTTATAAATGTATAATCCGATTTCAGTCTTTCGTTCCACCAACCATACTGCGCAGAGAACATTGCGGCAATAAATATTTCGTTGATCGGTGTGTATAACTGCAGATAAGGAAAACGTTTTGCAAAAGCGCCTGCATACTCAGCGAAATAAAAAGGGAAATCAGGGTTTTGAAAATTTTCTAACCAATCCGGCACACCGAAGTGACACAGATCAACGATAGGAGTTACGTTCAATTCTTTCAAGGCATTGAACGTTTCATCGCTGAAGCCCCAATCATAACAACCCGGTGAAACATGTGTGCGGTAATATGGAGGACCATATCTTAAAAATTCAATTCCAAGTTCCTGCAATAACGAAAAATCTTTTTTCCATTGCCGGTAATGATCCGTCTTTTCCATTTCATCCACTCTTTTTCTTTCTCCATTCGGCAATTGAATTGTTGGATAACTGTTTTCAATTCCTGTTGTGAACATGAATTTGCTTCCGGACATAATATTAAATAACTATGGTGTGATTTTTTTTCCGGTCTTAATTCTATTAAGCTTCCTGCCTGTAACGCGTTCAGGCAGGGTTGCGTCCCACTCCGTTTATTTTCCTGTTATATATCGGGCTTTCTTCAGAAACATATAAAGGAGCAACGGGAGCAATAGTTGTTTTTTCTCCGGCTTTGATTTTTTTATACAATGTCAAGGCCTGTGCCACAACCTGGTCCATGTTGTAATATTTATAAGTTGCGAGCCTTCCCGCGAAATAAACGTTAGGTAATTCTTCTGTTAAACGTTGATATTTTTTGTAAAGTTCTGCATTTTCAGGTTGAGGAACCGGATAATAAGGATCCCCTTCAGCTTGCGGAAACTCATACACGATGGAAGTTTTATGATGCTTTTGCCCCGTTAAATATTTAAACTCTGTAATTCTTGTATAGGGATGTTCATTAGGATAATTTACCGTTGCAGTCGGCTGGTAATATTCATTATCGATTGTTTCAAATTTAAATTCTAAGGAACGATAAGGAAGTTTACCATAACAATAATTAAAGAAATAATCTACAGGCCCCGTGTAAATCATCTTTTCATGCGGTATAATATTTTCTATCTCCTTATAATCACAATTCAACATCACTTTTATATTAGGATGTGATAACATTTTTTCAAACATTCTTGTATAACCATGCAGAGGCATTGCCTGGTAGGTATCGGTAAAATATCTGTCGTCGCAGTTGCTGCGAACAGGTATGCGTGAAGTAACCGATGCATCCAGTTCGGAGGGATATACGCCCCATTGTTTTTTTGTATAACCTTTAAAGAACTTCTCGTATAATTCTTTCCCCACTTTGCCCAATACAACATCTTCTGAAGTGCGGACAGGATGAATATCTTCTGCTTTACTTTTTAAGAATGCATCTACTTCTGCATTTGAAAGATGAAGACCGTATAATTTATTTATAGTAGTAAGATTAATTGGCATAGGCACTAAAGTTCCATCCACACTTGCAAGAACGCGATGCTCATACGGTCTCCACTGCGTAAACTGTCCTAAATAGTCATACACTTCACGTGAATTGGTATGAAAAATATGTGGTCCATACTTATGCACAAGAATACCTTCTTTATCAAAATGATCATAAGCGTTACCGCCAATATGATTACGTTTCTCTACCACAAGTACTTTTTTACCTGCGTCGCGTGCTAATCTTTCTGCCACTACCGATCCGGCAAAGCCTGCTCCTACAATTAAATAATCAAACATATATTTCAGTTTTATGTAAGTTTTTTACTGTCTTTTTTTGCAAATCATTTTCAATAATGTTCATCATCTCGCGCCATGTCTTATCCCATGACATGTTACGAAGAAGATTATCCACTTTGCCCAGCCATTTTTCATAACAATGATTGCTGGCAAGAATAGTATTTAAAACGGTTTCGCCGGCTTGTATAAATTCATCAGCTGTATCGGCAATAGAAACCAAACCCTTGTTGCCATAGAGGTCCACTACATCTGTTATTGAAGTAGATATTACAGGTTTTCCTGCTGCAAGAAATTCCGGCGTTTTAGTCGGGCTTATAAAGCGTGTTGCTTCATTCAATGCGAAAGGCATTATGGCGACATCCCACTCTGAAAGGTAATCGGGCAAATCTTTATAAGATTTACCTCCCAGGTAATATATATTAGCAAGTAAAGGAATACTGTCTTCACTTATTTTCACAATCGGTCCTATAAGCACAAAACTCCATTCAGGTTTTTTTGTTGCTATTTCAGCAAGCAAATCCAAATTGAAACGTTCATCGATCACACCATAAAATCCAAACCTCGGATGAGGAATATTTTCATGAACTTCCTCTTCCACTGATCTTGCTCTTGCTGTAAAAAAATGTTCTTTATCTATGCTGCTCGGAAAAGCATGCACATTTTCATGCAAATGTTTTTTTGCATTGTATAAACTATGGCCACCTGTAAACATTATATCAGCTTTCTCTATCAGCTTTGCTTCATTTTCTTTTAATGCAGCAGGGGCATTTTTAAAACAGGATAATTCATCCATGCAATCATAGATTATTAGCCCCGGATTTGCATGATCACTGAACGGTAAAGCCATGGGTGAATAATACCAGAAAATGTAATTCGTTATATTCATGTCCTCAAGCAACTTATCTACCATTCTTTTTTGAAAATTCAATACTGCTTTTGGAGTTTTATCAGATGATAAATAAGGAACGACGACATTAATATTTTTATCAACTTCCTCTACAGATACAGTTTCAGTATCTGCATCCCAAACAGGTTCCTCAATAAAAAATACACGATTGTTTTTTGAGAACCTGCTCAGCAAATGCTGAGGACGTTGATAAACGAAATTCCAACGCAGGTGTGAAAAGCATATAATATCAAAATTCATAAGTGTATTGTGTTTCAACTTTATTTATTGAATAATAAAGAATAATGCCACCGTTCAAAACGGTTTATTTGATAGAAACACATTAAAAAAACTCATCTTGTAAAGGAAAGAATGGGGAACAAGTGGCGTTAAATTCCCATGTGATGTACAATTATTTCCACTCTGCGTGCCAAACACAAAATTTTCCTGACGTTTATTTAAGGTATAAGTTTTATAATATATGCGTAAGTATGATTACAAGAAAACATTTTTCATATATCGCCAGTTCCCCGTTAATAACAGTGGTAATGCCGGTGTTTAAACAAGAACAATTTCTGAGACGTGCTCTGAGTTCGTTGCTTGCACAAACTTTTACACAATGGGAACTGATAATTATTGATGACGGTTCTGTCGGTGATGCCGCTGCAATTATTGATTCTTTCCATGATCCCCGCATCCTCTATTTTAAACATCTTACAAATAAAGGTCTTGGCGCTGCACTAAATGCAGGAATTGATAAAGCCCGTTCAGGCTTTATAGCATATCTTCCCTGCGATGATGTTATGTATAAAGATCACCTGGAAACACTGTATAATAATTTACTGAATGAAGAAATAATACTTTCATATACTTCAGTAAAACATCATTATAATAAAATTGCTCATGGGATTATAAATAATGAATGGCTTCAGCTTGTGCAGGTAATGCATAAAAAAACAAAAGAAAGATGGACGGAAAGAAATGAATTGGAGAGTGATGATTTAAACAAACTATTCTGGAATAAATTAAAAGGTGAAAAAAAACATATTCCTGTTGTAACATGTGAATGGGTGGATCATCCTGATCAACGTCATAAAATAATGCAGGAACCGATTGGCGGCATCAATACATTTCGTTCGTGGTATGAGGTGCGGGAACCTTTGATCTATCATACAACGAAAGGCAATTATATTAATGAGGTAGAAAAATATGCACCATTCAGAAAAACAAAAATGAGTCATTCAACCGGGGGAAAAAGTTTAAAAATTTTACTCGTTGGTGAATTGGCTTACAATGCAGAACGTATATTGGCTTTGGCAGAACGTGGTCACAAGTTATATGGGCTATGGATGAAAAAACCTTACTGGTTCAATTATGTTGGTCCGCTACCTTTTGGTCACGTGACAGATATAACCGGTGCAAATTGGAAGGAACAAATTGAAGAGATAAAACCCGATGTCATTTATGCATTGCTCAATTGGCAGGCTGTTCCACTTGCGCACAAAGTTTTAAAGGCAGGCTTTGATGTTCCTTTCGTGTGGCATTTTAAAGAAGGACCTTTTATCTGTTTGGAGAAAGGAAGCTGGAACCAGTTGATCGATTTATATCAATGTGCTGACGCAAATATTTTTATCAGTGAAGAAATGAAAGATTGGGTGCATAGTTTTCTTCCGAAAACAGCGAATGAATTCATACTTGACGGCGATCTTCCTAAAAAAGAATGGTGCACGAATGAAAGAACTTCTTTGCTCTCAGAAAAAGATCATGAATTTCACACTGTAGTTCCGGGAAGACCCATCGGATTGCACCCGCAGGACGTACAACAATTGGCTGAACAAAAAATTCACCTGCATTTTTATGGGGATTTTACACATGGTCAATGGAAAGAATGGATAGAAAAAACACTGAAGCTTGCAAATGGTTACCTGCATATTCATTCTAATGTTGACCAGGATGAATGGGTAAAAGAATTCTCGCAATATGATGCAGGCTGGTTGCATTTTTTTCAAAGCAAAAACAACGGTGAAATAACAAGAGTTGATTGGGATGATCTGAATATTCCGGCACGTATATCAACACTTGCATTGGCGGGACTTCCTATGTTGCAATATGATAATTCGGGTCATATAGTCGCCATGCAATCACTCGTAAAAAAACTTGACATCGGATTATTTTTTACAAACATGCAGCAACTAAAAGAACTGTTGATGAATACGGATCGCATGAAAAAAATAAGAAACAATGTTTGGAGACAAAGAAAACTTTTCACATTCGACTATTATGTGGATACGTTGATTGATTTTTTCAACGCAGTGATACAATCAAAGAAATCGCAGAAACGTGAATGGTTAATGGTGAATGGTCGTGAAACGTGAGACGATAAACGTCAGAAGACATCACACTTCTGATGATAAAAGTTCAGAATGCAGAAGTGAGTGACACAAGCGGCGATGCCATATGCACAAAAGATCGTTTCATAAAAATTCTTCTACTCTAAATCTTCTTTTGTAAAACTTAATGGCAATAACAGGCTTGCTTTTTCGATGACATACACTTCGCCTTCCATGCCGCCAAGAATTAAACGAATGGGCTGTTGTTGGCGCTGCTCATATTCGAAAAGTGTTTGCCTGCACAAACCGCAGGGAGTAATGGGTTTGTTGCTTTCACCATTCCTGTTATCATAACTTACTGCAATCGCTTCAATGATTGTTGAAGTATGTTGCGATGAAACTGATGAAAGCAAGACACGCTCCGCACAAATGCCCACAGGAAAACTTGCATTCTCCTGGTTAGCGCCGGTTACTATAGTTCCATCTTTTAATCTTGCGGCAGCGCCAACAAAAAAATTGGAGTAAGGCGCATAAGCATGGTTGGTTGCTTCTATTGCTTTTTGCAATAATTCGTTATCATCATTATTCAAATCATTGATGGAACTATATACTTCAAATTGAAAATTGTATTGCTGATGCATCATGATTATTTTTTAAGAAAAAGTCCCCGCGTTTTGACGGAGACTTTTAAGATAAATTTTATTCTTCAAATTATCTGCCTGCAATTTATTTTATCGGTTTAAAAAACCTATCCCATCTTGGTCCGTTATTCCAACTGAACCAGATAAGTGAGGCTTTACCTACTATGTGTGTTTCAGGTACAAATCCCCAGAAACGGCTGTCCTGGCTGCGATGGCGGTTATCACCCATCATCCAGTAATAATTTAATTTGATGTTGTAAGTGTTTGTCTCTTTTCCATTGATAAAATATTTTCCATCCTTTTCATCCAGTTTGTTGTGCTCATAAACAGTGATCAGTCTTCTGTACATTTCTATGTTAGAAGGTGAGAGTGTAATAACTTCCCCCTTCTTTGGAATGTGTATTGGTCCATAGTGATCAGGTGACCACGGAAAATCTTTTTTATCATAAGGAAATACATCAGTAGAACTGTCGATCAAATAGGGTGTCATACTTTTAACGTTAGCCTCTTTCTTCACTGTCGCAGCTTCTTCTGCAGTCATGTTAATGACGTATGTGTTATTGTTGGCAACCTGCACAGCATCTCCCGGATTATCGACATCAATGCCCAGTTTGTTTTGAAAAAAATCCGGAGTAAAAGGTGTTGTTGTTTCAACAATATAATCCATTTGCTGACCTAACGCAACAGATCCGATCCGATTATTTACATACAACATCCCATTACGCACTTCTATATTATCACCCGGCACACCAACGCACCGCTTAATATAGTTATCCGTCTTATCCATTGGATGAACGAGAATAGGATAATCAGCTTTTAATGCATCGCGATTGCCATGGTATTGCTCACGCAAAACATCATAGTAAGGTTTTGCAGAGCCGAACGATGGCAAATTAATAATGGTATCGCCGGCAGGAAAATTAAATACCACAACATCAAATCGTTTTACCGTTGTAAAACCCGGAAGCCTTGTGTAAGGGATTTGTATCCACTTCAAATATGAAGGTGTGGTAGGCATTCCCGGCAAAGTATTGTGTACAAAAGGAAAACTTAGAGGCGTTTGCGGAAGCCGCGGTCCGTAACTCAATTTATTTACAAATAAAAAATCGTTGATGAGCAAGGTCTTCTCCATACTTTCCGTTGGTATGGTGTACGCCTCAAAAATAAAAGTGCGGATAAGCGTTGCGGCAACAACAGCAAACACAGCCGCATCGACCCACTCACGTGCCACAGATTTTTTATAATGTTTTACAACTTCTTTTCCGCCCCATCTTACATCTTTAGAAAAACCGAGATAAGGAAAATAAATAAATGGCAAAAACACTACAGCCGCATGGTCCAGCAAATTGAACTTACCAAAATGCATCGAAAAAATAATGGTGATCCATATTGTAATAAACTGACCGGCAATCGGTATAAACTGTAGCCAGAACCAGATTCGTTTTATATCACATTTCTCCACAATGCACCATGTATTATAAAATGGCACAAACGCCTTCCATCCATCAATCCCAGCCTTTTTAAACATACCATACATGCCTACATGCCAGCCAATAGCACCGATAATAAAAATGATCCATCCCATTTATTTCAATTTAGTGGCAGCAAAAATAACATTATATTAAACGATTCAAAATGTATCACTACAAAGTTTTCTTAAATGGTGAACATGGGTTTATACAATGTGTGAGCGAAATATTTTTAAGATGAATAATTTTTATGTTACCGGCTTTTGTATTTCATGGTGTCGTCTGTTGCCTGCCTGGCGGTAGGCAGGTGTCACTCACTTTATCGTTCGGAACTTTTGTAAGCATTAACTGTAGTTTAGGTGTCTAACACTTTAAAAGTATCAATACCTTTTGTGTCAATCAAAGTAAGCTGTAAAATCGGATGATATTACTTTCTTATACGCAAGTTTAATTTGAGATTTAAGTATTCTGTCCTCAGAAAGTTCCGGTAAATTTTCAACATCAAAATATTGTACATCCAGTACATCAAATCCTTTATTGATGTTTGATGGAATTGCTTCACAATAAAAAACCATTTTATAAACATAAAAAGGCTGTGGAGGATGTGGATGCATTCTTTTATCAAATACTGCAAGAAGCGTTTTGGGAACAACATCGAGTCCTGTTTCCTCTTTAAATTCTTTTATAATAACTTCTCTTGGGGTTTCACCTATATCAGCCCATCCACCGGGTAAAGACCATTTGCCATCGGCACTTTCTTTTATAAGCAAAATTTTTTTGTCATCTGAAAGTAACACTCCGCGGATATCTACTTTCGGTGTGGGATAATCTTTCACCAAAGGAAAACTTGTTTTCAAACTTTCAATGCTATGGTCATTAACCATATTCAAAAGTTTAAAACTTATATTCTGTATAGCTGAATAACGCTCTTTATCGTAATCGTTATGGCTGTAAAGTAATCCAACATCTGCAATCGCGTTAAGTCTTTTTATTTCTTCGAGAAATTCAATGTTTATCATCATTCAAAAGTAATATGCAGTTTTTAGAATATAACTAATGTTGTTATCTCAAGCCTGGCGTTCTGGTTTAAAAAAAATTCAACTTTATCATTTTTCAAATTATTCAATACTTGTTTTTCCTTATTTCATTTATTATTTTCACTACCAACCAAATTTTTACTTATGAAATCCTTTCTCCTTGCTGCCACTTTGCTTGTAAGTATTAACCTTTACTCGCAAGCGGATGTTGATTCGCTCAATCGTCGCATTGATACACTTGAGCAGGCATTGAAAGAAAAAAATTATATGCG
>Ga0207706_10005965_pt1 | contig 11334 bp, 11 predicted proteins | sample KBSC53metaG_FD_184318 | JGI IMG/M metagenome (GOLD analysis project Ga0207706, IMG submission 184318) | Corn rhizosphere microbial communities from Kellogg Biological Station, Michigan, USA - KBS C5-3 metaG (SPAdes) (version 2) | ecosystem: Host-associated > Plants > Roots > Rhizosphere > Soil ... | reverse complement strand
CGCTGATGGAAGCGATGCCCGGTCTCAGAGATCACCGCTGCAGCATCGGCGAGCCCGGAGGGTTTCTCATCCGTTTGAAGCGCGGAACCTACTGCGCCCACATCGTGGAGCACGTCGCGCTCGAGCTGCAGGGAATGATCGGACATGACGTCGGCTACGGCCGCACCCGGGGCGGCGACCAGCCGGGAGAATACACTCTTATTTTCGAGCATCTGCACGAATCCGTCGGCCTACGCGCCGCTGCGCTGGCGCTGGAGATCGTGCAGAGCGCGTTCGCCGGAACACTGACTTCCGTCGACTACGCTGTCGCCGAGCTTCGCGCACTGGATGCCACGGCCCAGGTGCCACCGCTCATTCAGAACGTGTTGTGCGGAATCACTGGCGGTGCGTACCGAAGCGAGACCCGTGACGAGATGGCGCGACTTGGCTTCAGCGGTGTGGGCGACCTCATCATCGATGTTTCCCCCGCCTACATCGTGCAAGCCGGCTTGCCTTATTCCCACTCGGATACCGCGATCATCCTCGACTCGGAGCTGTCGGACGTGCCCGACAGGTTCAAGGTCAAGCGACGCTCCGATCGCCTTGTCTCGGTGGTCGCGGACGCCGTACCCGAAGGTGGCATCGTCATCGTCCCGGCGAAAAACTGGGAGATACAGGATCTGGTGCGTGATGCCGGCTGTCGTGTCGCAATCTTTGCCACTGACAGCGACGTTACGAGCAAGGACAAGAAGGTCGCCCGCGCCACAGCCCTGGTCGACAATCGACGCATCATCATCGAGGAGCTGGACAGCTCGTTCGAGGCTGGCTGGATTCACGACAAGGCGCCGCTTCCGGCGCAAGTTGCTGCTGCCCTTGCTGCATTTACACTGAACGAGCTGGGGACGCCGGCAGTCCGGCCGCGCGCAAAGGACCGACCTCACTCTGAAGCGCGCGCGGCAGAGCGCGCGGGAGTTGCTGATTAGCGGGGCGGCTTCTTCCAATGGCCGCGGATCGCGCCGCCGCCTGCGCGATGCAGCGGGCACACTCATCCTGATTGGCGGCGGGACCACTGCCACCGGACCCGCGGTGAGCAGTTTCATCGAGATGACCGGAGCCCGGGACGGCGCGCCAATCGTCGGGCTTACGACGGCATCGAGTCAGGTTGCCGTGGCCAGAGACATGTGGCTCGCAGATCTCGCCGAGGCCGGCGCGACCAACGCCGAGATCCCGATTGTCGAGACACGCGAGCAGGCGTGTGACATTGCGCTGGCCAACAAAGTCGCATCCGCGCGCGGGATTTTTCTCGGCGGCGGAGATCAGGTAAAACTTGTCTCCACGCTCGGTGGCACTCCCGTCGGAGAGGCGATCAGGGATGCGTACCTCGAGGGAGCTATCATCTGCGGCACAAGCGCAGGCGCGGCTGCGTTGACCAAGACGACGCTGGCCGGCAACGAGGTCGATGAGGAAGGCAAGCTCGTCGAACAGTACATTGGTCCGGGCCTGGGTCTCCTAGGCTACCACACTCTGATCGACACCCATTTCACACAGCGTCGCCGGCTATACAGGCTGTTCGTCGCCATTGCCGAATTCCCGGCTTTGATGGGGCTGGGAATCGACGAGGACACGGCTCTCATAGTGAAACGGGAGATCGGAACCGTAGTGGGACGCGGCGGTGTGACGTTCGTGGACGGGAGCAGCGTGCGCTACAACAACTCCAGCGACGTGACAAAGGGCCCCGAGCTGACGATCAGCGCGCTACGTGTCGGAATCGTTGGTACTGGTCAGCAGTTCAACCTGAAGAAGCGCGAGGTCGTCGCGCTCCTCTCGCCTCCCGCCGCGCACGAGTTGGAGTCGCGCGTCAAATCAGGCCAGACTCAGAACCGCGCCTCGACGTAAAGATTCGCGCGCACGTGCTTCTCGGGGTAAATGCCCTTTGAGAGATCTACGCGAATCAGGCCGTCCATGAACGACGCCCCGATTCCCGCACCACTCAATGGCCTTCCCGGGTGCGACACGCTGTCGCGTGACCCCGCCCAACCCATATCGGCGAAGATCGTTTTGCGGAATCCGGTCGATCGCGTGCCGAACTCGAGACTCGACAACCAGAACGAGTCGCCGATTGCCGTTCCCGCTTTCTGCCCACGTACGCTGCCGACTCCGCCCATGAAGAATTGTTTCTGGAGCGGAACAGTCCCGCCGGAAGATCCGGCGCCAAGTGTCAGTGCGCCGTCGAGAGGACCGAGTCCGTGTGACAGCGTAGTCTGCAACAGCCCGCGGGTATAATCGAACGTCCCGGTGGCGCCTTCGAGCTTGAAGTCGGTGAGCGCGCGGAATCCATGCGGATCGACGCCCATCGACGAGTGATGCGCTAACCCAAGTCCCACGATGTTTCCGTTCACGGCATCGATGTTGGTCAGGTCCGGCGTGACTCCACCGGGATGAGCAACCGCAAACTCGGTGTTGACCTTGGCGTCAAAGTGCTGCTCGGCGAAGAGCCGCCAGTTGGTAAGGATCCAGTCGTTGTGGCGACCAGTCAGCTCGACGCCCCAGGTTCGATAGTAGAAACCTTCGTCCCGGCCGAAGAGGAGCGCTGAAAGCGAGCTGGTAAATCCGAACGGGTCACCCCAATCGTTGGATGCGATGAGGCGACGATACACGCCGATTCCGGTCGTGCGCCGGGCATTGGTGCGATCGAGCGAGAGCTCGCCGTTTGGCGACCAGTCGGCGATGCCGAGCCGTAACAGAGCGTGCGTCGCGTATCCCTCACCAAGCACCTTGTCGATCGCGACCGCGCTGGAAAGCCCCTCGATTCTGTTGAAGCGCGTGTACACCAGACCGTATGCGATCGTAGCGCGTTGTGGCGCATAGCCTGATTGTGCCGTCATCGTGAGGGCTTCGGAGATGAGCGCGTCCCGTTCCGAGCTCCCGAACACTTCTTCCCCCTCGTCGTAAATCGATTTCGGCAATTCCGGCGAGCGCGCCAGCGCCGCGGTGTCGCACGGCGTCCGGACGATTACCCTCAGCTCGTCTTCGTCGTCGCGAACGGCCCGCACGCGCTGGGTTCCCGTTTCGCACTCACTGCGCCTGCGCTCACGGCGCGCCGCACGCGAGACCGAGTCCGAAGCGGTGTCTGCGAATGCGACCGCCACGTCCGGCATTGGAATGTCGCCGTTGACGCTGGAGTAGCTGTACTTCTGCTCCAGCTTGAACGGGATGTGCATGAAGCTGACTTGCGCGTTTCCCTCGACGGTCTGCGCGCGCGGCAGCCAGAAGCGTCCTTCGAGCAGGCCGTATTCGACGGTGATCGCGCTCACGTTGGCTTTCATTGGCAGGATCATCGGCTTGACCCAGGCCGGGATCTCGTCTTCGGGATCTTCGTCGTCCTCTTCCTTCGCGACGGCCATGATGTCCATCTCCTGCGCCATCCGATAAACCGCGCGCACCAGCCGCGCGTTCTGCGCGTCGAACCACAGGGATCCGACAGCAACGTTCCACTTTGGCTCGCGCGGACGAATCCGCAGCTCCTTGATCTCGATGCGCTGTCCGCCCGGCAGCTGGAAGCTCACCGAGTCGCCCGACTCGTACGTGTAGTAAGCCTCGGCGCCCGAAGCGAGCGGATGGATGATTTCGTTCTCGCTCACGTCAGCCTTGGCGATACCGGAACCGATCCAGAGCGTTTCGCGCCCGGGCGCGTACGGGATGTCGGTGCCGGTGTCGCCGATGTCGATGTCACCCTTCCCGATTCCATCGAGCATGGGGAATGCGCTGCGCTGGCCCTGGACATCGACGACGGCGCCTTTGCCGCGCTGCCACATCACGTGCGCCGCACGCTCAGTGCGCAGCAGCAGGCGATTGCGACCGATCTTCTTGAATCCCATGCCGACCGAGAGACGCTCATAGGCATTCGCGTCGTACGCGCTGAGCGTCGAGTCCTGAACGAGACGCGCTTCCCGCGCGCGGAGCAGGAGAGTTCGCGCGGCGGCGTCCTTGAACGCTGACGCCATCACTGCCTCGGTGAGCGGCAGCCGTCTGGCGCGCCTTGCTGCCTGTCGTGTCGAATCCCGCCGGTGCATCACTACGCGCATCGAGTCGCGGCGGATCTCCCGACGAATCGCTATCGAGTCTCTTTTCGCCTTGTCGACGCTGTCGCGCTTGTCATTTCCGATCTGAATGGTAGCGGACTGCGCGAACACGACCGCGGCTAAAAGAGACAGCATTGGCTATTGCCCCGTTGATCTGGGAAGAGTGAAGGAGACCCCGATCTGCCAGAGGACAAAATCGGTTTTGCTGTTACGGAGATTGAGAGTGACGGACCCGTCAGGATTGTCGACGATGTCGCCCTTTTTCAAATAGGTAGCGGTGCCACCGTAGTGATAGCGTGCGCCAAGGTTGAGCGCGCCCAGGGACTTGCCAAAAGGGATCAGCAATCCGCCGCCGAACACGCCGGCGCTGGTCCAATCGTCGTGATTCTTCGTGCACTGCTCTTCGATCGAGTCATCCGTGGCTGACAGGCATGAATCCGTGAAAAAGTCCATCACGCCGTAGGACGCGTTTGCGTAGGGTCTCAGCCAACCGTCGGGAAACTGCACCTGCAATCCGATCGTCCCGAAACCCAGGCGGTTGTTGGTGTTGACGTTGTACTCCACCCTGCCGGTGCCGACGAAGCCGAGCCCGATGTGCTCATGTCCGTACTGCACGCCCCCGATATCTCCACGAAGGCTGAACCAGCCCTTCTGATCGAGCCTGAACAAGCCCGTTACGTCGAAGCCGTAGCCGGTCGGCACGTTGGCGGCGAATTCGCTTTTTGGCTGCGAGATGGCGAAGTCGCCACCGATTGAAAACCGGGAGGGAAGAGCGGTGGCGTCGTAGACGATTTGTGCGTTGGCGACGGTCGCTGACGCAAAAAGACAAGCAGTGCTTAGTACAAACACGGCCTTGGACTGCATAGTTTCTTTCCCTCTGGTTTGGATCAGCGTTGGCGGGGATGGCTTCTCACCTTCTCCGGCCAACGCTATATCAGTTTACGAGAAGCGGTTAGGGCGGGTTTCACCGGTTCCACAACCTGCCAGAATCGCCGTCCGGCGTAACCTTCCCCGTGGTTTACTATGGCGACCAGCGTCCAGAGTTCCACACCTGCGCTCAGGGTTCAGAAGCTCCGCAAGGCCTACGACGACGTAGTCGCCGTCGACGGTCTGGATCTGGAGGTCCACGCTGGAGAATGCTTCGGGCTCCTCGGTCCGAACGGGGCCGGCAAGACGACGACGATCGAGATTTGCGAGGGTCTGCTGGCGCCGGACTCCGGATCCGTCGAAGTGCTTGGCAGATCATGGAATAACGACTCAAAGGAGCTGCGCGAGCTCCTCGGAATTCAGCTCCAGGACACTCAGCTGACCGAGAAGCTAACTGTCGACGAGACGCTGACTCTGTTCCAGAGCTTCTATCGCCAGGCGCGCGAAGTGGGCGAGGTAATCGACACGGTGGAGCTGGGCGAGAAGCGATTTTCCCGGGTCGGCACACTCTCAGGCGGACAGAAGCAGCGGCTCGCCGTGGCCTGTGCGCTGGTCGGCAATCCGCAGCTGCTCTTCCTCGACGAGCCTACGACAGGACTCGATCCGCAGTCGCGGCGGCAGCTCTGGGATCTGGTGTCTCGATTCCAGGCGGAAGGCAGGACGATCGTTCTGACCACGCACTACATGGAGGAGGCGGAGCGTCTCTGCGATCGCGTCGCCATCGTCGATCATGGCCGCGTGATAGCGCTTGGCAGTCCACGCGAATTGATGGAATCGATTGACGTCTCGCATCTCCCGCCGCCTGAGCCGCGCAAGACTACGGCGACGCTGGAGGATGTGTTCGTCTCGATGACCGGAAGGCACCTGCGCGATGAGTGAATCGACCTTGTCACACGCGGAACGTGGATTCATGCGCAGCTCGATGGTTCAGCTGACGCTGGTCCGGTTTCGTGAGTTCATTCGCGAGCCGGAGGCAGTGTTCTGGACCTTTATCTTCCCAGTCCTTCTCGCCGCTGGACTTGGCATCGCTTTCCGGCAGCGTGGTCCGGACAAAGTCCCGGTGGGAGTGGTCAGCACCGCACCCGGAAGCAGCGGTGTCGCCGCTGCATTGAAGAAAGATTCGACCCTGGTCGTCGAGACTTACGATGACAGCGCGGGTGCGCGAGCGTTGCGCACCGGCAAAATCGCGCTTCTCGTCGCCCCGACCGCGAGCAGCGATAGTATGCGCTACATCTACGATCAGGGGCGTACCGAGGCCGTGAACGCACGCGTGCTGGTCGATCGCGCCGTACAGACCGGGGCGGGTCGGACGGATCCCGTTCGGGTCACTGATACATACGTCACGGAGGCCGGCTCGCGTTACATCGACTTCCTTGTGCCGGGCCTGCTCGGGATGAACCTCATGGGCTCGAGCATCTGGGGCCTTGGCTTCGCCATAGTCACCGCACGCAGCAAGAAACTGCTGAAACGATTGATGGCGACGCCGATGTCCCGCGTTCAGTACCTGGCTTCGTTTCTTTGCTCGCGGCTCGTTTTCCTGGTGCTCGAGATCTTCACGCTCGTTGGATTCGGTCATTGGGCGTTTGGCGTGCCTTTGCGCGGATCGCTTGTGACGTTGCTGCTTATTTGTCTGTTGGCCGCGGTTTCCTTTGGCGGACTTGGGTTGCTCACTGCTTCGCGCGCCCGCACTACGGAAGCAGTCTCGGGAATCATGAACTTCATCATGCTGCCGATGTGGATCTTCTCCGGAGTTTTCTTTTCATCGGCGAATTTTCCGCAGGTTGTGCAACCGTTCATCAGGCTGCTGCCACTGACGGCGGTCAACGATGCACTGAGGGCGAACATGCTGGAGGGCGCTTCGATCGCCTCGCTTTCGCCAGAGCTGGCTGTCATCGTCATCTGGGGCGTCCTCAGCTTCTTCGCGGCACTCAAGCTGTTCCGCTGGCGCTGATTGCGTGAGCGATCCCACTGCAGGCACGCAACAGAACTCTCTCGTAGTCAACGAATCAGTGTCGATTCCGCGAAGCGAGCTGGAAGTGCGCGTCTCGCGCTCGTCCGGCGCCGGCGGCCAGCATGTCAACAAGACTTCTTCGCGCGTCGAGATCGTGTGGAACGTGCTTGGTTCCCGCGCGCTCTCTGAGGAACAGCGCGCGCGACTCAGCGACAGACTGTCGTCGAGAATCAGCAGCGAGGGCGAGGTTCGCGTCGTTGCCAGCGATACCCGCAGCCAGACTCAGAACCGCGAGCTGGCAGAGGAGCGACTTATCGAGCTGGTGAGGCGTGCGTTGATCGTCCCCAAGAAACGACGCGCGACTAAACCGACACGCGCATCGAAAGAGGCACGCCTCGAGTCAAAGAAACGACACTCGTCTAAAAAGGCGCAGCGGCGCAATCCGTTTGACTGAATCGGTACTCAAGCCAGCTTCACGCGCGCAGATCATCGCCGCGTTTGCTTCGATCTACCTGATCTGGGGCTCCACCTACCTGGCCATCAGATATGCGGTGCAAACGATCCCGCCGTTCCTCATGGGTGGGCTTCGTTTCGTTGTATCGGGGGCGCTGCTCTACATCTGGGCGAGATACCGTGGAGCTCCTCGTCCCTCCCGCATCCACTGGCGCAACGCCATCATCGCCGGCGGTTTCCTTCTACTCGGCGGTAACGGAGCAGTGGTGTGGGCGGAGCAATTCGTTCCTTCCGGACTTACAGCGCTCCTCGTATCGATCCTTCCATTCTGGCTGGTAATCATCGAGTGGGTGAGACCGCCACGGCGGCGTCCACATGGCGCAGTGCTATTCGGTCTGGTGCTTGGATTCATCGGCATCATCGTGCTGGTTGGACCGGCGAATCTCGGCGGCCACGGAGACATTCGGCCCGCCGGCGCCGTCGTCCTCATTTTAGGCTCACTCTCGTGGGCGATTGGATCCTTCTACTCGCGCGACGCGGAGCTGCCTGACTCCGGTCTGATGACTACGGGGATGGAGATGCTCGGCGGGGGAACGTTGTTGCTCATCGTCGGAGCTCTTACGGGCGAGCTGAGTCAGTTCGACATCCATCGCATCTCGACGGCATCCGCGGCTGGCCTTCTCTACCTTGTCACCTTTGGCTCACTGCTCGGGTTTACCTCCTACATCTGGCTGCTCGACAAAGTGTCACCAGCGCGATTGGGTACTTACGCGTATGTGAACCCCGTGGTCGCTGTGATCCTGGGCTGGCTGATCGCTGGTGAGAGATTCTCGGTACGGACAGTCGTGGCCGCAGTCATTGTCATCTGCGCTGTGGCACTGCTAACGACGGCGCGCAGCACCGCCAGCGCGCAGAGCGGATAACTCGTGCCGGCGATCGATATCTGCAACCAGCGGCTGGCGAACCAGCATCTCATCGAGCAGAGCCTCGGGCAGGCGAGCAAAGTGGTGGAGCTGCTCGCTGCTGTACAAGCTCAGGATTACCAGGGCGCCAAATGGGCGCTCGCGCAGCGTTTGAGCGGCGGTGCAAGCGATTCGGAGATCGAAAAGGAGATTGCCGGCGGCGCGATCCTGCGCACCCACATACTCCGGCCAACGTGGCACTTCGTCGCGGCGGCGGACATTCGGTGGATGCTGGACCTGACGGGCCCGCGGGTGAAGGCACAGCTTGGCTATTATGATCGTGAGCTCGGGCTCGACACCGTTGTTCTCAAGCGCAGTCGTGATGTTTTCACGAAAGCACTCAGGGGCGGCAAGCAGTTGACGCGAGCAGAGCTGGCACAAGCGCTGACTAAAGGCGGAGTGCGGTCGGACGGCACGCAACGCCTGGCCCACCTCGTTATGCACGCTGAGCTGGACGGCTTGATCTGCAGCGGTGCGCGGCGTGGAAAGCAATTTACCTATGCCCTGCTCGATGAGCGTGTCCCGCCGGCGAAGAAGCTTGCACGGGATGAATCTCTCTACGCGCTCGGCATGAGATACTTCGCCACCCGTGGTCCGGCCACCGAGGACGATTTCGTGTGGTGGTCGGGGCTGACGAAGGCCGACACGCGGGCGTTCATCCACTCCGCGGGGAATGCGCTGCAGAGCGAGACTATCGGTGGGCGCATGTATTGGTTCCGCCCATCGGGGATGAGCACGAAGTACAAACGTCCACTAATCCATCTCCTGCCCAACTACGACGAGTATTTCATCGGCCTGAAGGATCGTTCCGCGATACATGGCACGATCAAGAAACAGGGAGTCGTGGCTAACCTGACCGCTCTGGCTGGAAACGTTGTGACTATCAATGGCCAAATCGCCGGTGGCTGGACGCGAACATTCCGCGGGAAGGGTGTGAGCGTAGCGACGCGACCGCTTTTCGAGCTGAGCTCCGTTGAGGCACGCGCGGTTAAACGAGAGGTCGAGAGGTTTGCGAACTTTCTCGAAATGCCGTTGCAGGCCAGCTTGTAGTATCATCCAGACTCGACCAGCGTCGGAGGCACGATGGCGATTGTTTCCCGGGGGTTTCGCGGCCGGCGCCCTGACAGTGACGCAGCGAAGCGCCTTCCGCCCGGGCAGTACGAGACCCGGGACTTCCCCGTCCTGTCGGCGGGCCCAACCCCGCACACACCACTCGACAAATGGGATTTCACCCTCCGAAGCGCTTCTGGAAAAACTGCGCGCTGGACGTGGGACGAATTCCTCAAGCTCCCGCGCGAGAAAATCACGACCGACATCCATTGCGTGACCAAGTGGTCGAAGTTTGGAACGAATTGGGAGGGAGTATCGATTGATGCTCTGCTCTCGGCGGCCGCCGCCAGCGGTGTCGAGCCGTCAGCACACGTGGTGGCGAGATGCGACGGTGATTACACGACCAACGTGCCTCTCGCCGATCTCATGGGGGGCAAGGCATGGATCGCTTTCATCTACGACGGCGCTCCCCTCGGCGCAGAGCATGGCGGCCCGGCCAGATTGCTCGTTCCACATCTCTACTTCTGGAAGAGCGCGAAGTGGGTGCGTGAACTTCGCATGATGGAGCAGGACACGCCGGGTTTCTGGGAATCACTCGGGTATCACAATTACGGCGATCCCTGGCGAGAACAGCGGTATGCGGGCGACGAGTGAGCACCGTTTCGTCGCCGCGGATCGCGTGGAGACTCGCCACAGTCGTGAACGTCAAGGATGAAACGGCGAGATCTCGCTCGCTCATTCTGGATGTTCCAGACTGGCCGGGGCATCGAGCCGGACAACATGTCGACATCCGTCTCACCGCCGAAGACGGTTATCAGACCGAGCGCAGCTACTCGATTGCCTCTCCGCCGGAGGATTCACACCTCATGCTCACTGTTGAGCGTTTGGATGAAGGCGAAGTCTCGCCGTATCTCACTGACGAGCTCAAGGCTGGCGACCAGATCGAGCTCCGCGGACCTATCGGCGGTTATTTCGTCTGGGACGTTTCATTGGGAGGACCGCTCCTTCTCGTCGGCGGTGGCTCCGGAATCGTCCCGCTGATGGCAATGCTCAGGCATCGCGATGCGGCACTGTCACGTGAGGACGCGCCAGCGCGCCACAGTGTTCCGGCTCGACTCCTGTATTCATCTCGTCGATGGGATGACGTGATTTATCGAGATGAGTTGGATGAACTGGCGAGGGCCGACGATTCGCTGGAAGTGATTCATACGCTGACCCGCCAGCAACCGGAGAACTGGAGCGGCTTTGCGCGGCGCATCGACAAGATGATGCTTTCGGAGGTGGCCTGGCCCGCTACTGAACGACCACGCGCCTTCATATGCGGTCCCACGCCACTCGTCGAATCTGCCGCGGCTGCGCTCGTCGAGCTTGGCCATCAGCCGAATCTCGTGAAAACGGAGCGTTTCGGTCCGACCGGACCAACGGCCTGACCTCTACCTGATAGAAGGGGGTTCGATGAAATCGAAATCTCTGCAGGACCAGCGAAGCTTCGAGGGCGAAAGTTTGACGGACGTTTTGCGCGTGGACGGCAACGCTGCCGGCGGAATGCTTGGAGAGCTGTTCGCGGTCGACATGACGGCAGCCCGTGCCCGATGCAAAGGCTGCGGCGCCACGGCAATGGTCGGAGCACTACTGGTCTACGCTCATGGAATGGGAATGGTCGCGCGGTGCCCACAGTGCAGTGGTGTGATTATGCGCGTGTCGCGAACTCCGACGCACTTCTGGTTCGAGGCCACCGGCGCGGCGTCCTTCGCAATTTCGACCGGAGGGTCTTAGCACTCCTGTCCGAAAAAAAAGCGCCGCGGTGTTAGCGCGGCGCTTTCAATCCGTAGAGCGATCAGGCGGGGTTTTCCAGACCCTCTGCCACCTTGACCGCGTGGACTTCTCTCGGGATTGGATGTTCAGCCGTCCGACGTTTGTAGACCCCGAA
>Ga0207706_10005961_pt1 | contig 11337 bp, 9 predicted proteins | sample KBSC53metaG_FD_184318 | JGI IMG/M metagenome (GOLD analysis project Ga0207706, IMG submission 184318) | Corn rhizosphere microbial communities from Kellogg Biological Station, Michigan, USA - KBS C5-3 metaG (SPAdes) (version 2) | ecosystem: Host-associated > Plants > Roots > Rhizosphere > Soil ... | reverse complement strand
AGAAAGTTGTTCTGAGGGAACCCCTGACCAGGATTCAATAAGAGGAAGGGCCACTTCCCTGGCAAAAGAAATGCCGTAGCGTCTGCTAAACCATTCTGCTGCTGAACCTGGTGGATGTCCATTACTCAATGATCCGATCTTAGTTTTCACGAAACTAACTGACATTCTCGGAATTCGTATCAGGCCAAATGGGTAACTATAAGTTTTACCTTTTAACCAAACCGTTTCCCCATAATGTTTTACCACGCGACATTCGGAACTTACACCAATTGCATCTGCAAGTCGGTTTGTGATAAAGTGCGCCCCAAAATCATAGGTAAACCCTTCTTTGTCTTTGAAACTTGAGGCCAATCCTGCAATTTTATTTCCCGCCTCAAAAAGTACAAAAGGAACATTCTGTTTTTTTAAAAAATTGGCGGCAGTAAGACCTGCCATACCTGCACCTAAAATTGCAATAGGTCTTTTTGTTTCCATACAAAATTTTTAGTCCTCACAAATTCTTCTCGATTCACAAGCCACATTGCACTTGTGTAAGTCTAAAAAGCAGGGATTAGATCTCAACTATGCAAAGGATCATGGACAATCAAACAAAATAAATAAAGGGAATAAAGCTACTATTAATTTCTCATTTGGGTCGTGTTTTTACCATGCTGTATGAATCTTTTAGTGAAGCGGACAAGATTTTATAAGAGGGTGAAGTAAAATTATAAGTATGTATTGCGATAAACTCAACAACCACTCATGTCAAGTTGCTGAAAGAGATGGCCTAAGAATAATCATTCGCTTATTTAAGTCAGATAATTCTGAATCTTTATATCTGGCATTTCATTTGCTGATCTTTTCTTGTCTTTCGCCTTATTCTTGAAACGCAATAATCCAAAAAAATCAATTCCTGAAAAGCAAACGATCCAAAGATCAAATAGTATATATTTGATAAGATAATCCTTCCCGTATAGGATGGTCAGGTTGCTCCCCGTGTTGCAGATCTGTTATGTTTGGTCGCTGTAACTTCTCCGTCTCGATTTATTCAACACAGTTTTGGTAAGCCTTACTCTTGAAATACGCTGGTAGTTTTTCTGCAAGAATATTTATAACATTCAAAAAGAAACTTTATGAAGAAGATCTTTACTTTTTTATTGGTCTTGTTATTCATTTCATCGGCGAAGATATTTTCCCAGAGTTGTGTTTCGCTAGGATGCGCTTCGAGTCATACTGCTGTCACCACTGACGGGAATTTACCGAGCATCCCCGTCGTTGCTATAGGAGATGTACCGGGAACTTGTTATGTCGGTGCTCCCAGTGGTTATAAACAGATCTTTTGGGAATTTTTCTTTTCCCCCTTGGGCGGAGATTTTGTGCAGGGATTTACTGAATCGGCCGGAGGTACGGCGTTGGATATTGACTATGTCACTTATGATATCGGGCTAACGGCACCGACGACCTCGTGTCCCGTAGATATTACTGGTTGGACAGAACTTGATTGTATCAACGTCGGCAGCACCGGGCAAACAACAGGACCAGGCCAACCGGCGCCGGAAGGAAATACATTGACTACTACAGCGGGACATTATTATGCTATTGCTATTGTCATCTGGCAGGGTGTAAGCAATGGCGGGGCGGCGAGCTATCAATTTGATGCCAGCGCTCCAACCTTGGGTGGCGCTGCTCTGACCGTTGCAAATTGTGTAAACATCGCTTTACCCGTAAAACTATCCTCGTTCACAGCCAGGGCAAATAATTGCGCAGTTAGTTTAAACTGGACATCTGAAATAGAATCAGATTTTAATAATTATGAAGTGCAGTACAGTGCAGACGGAAAAGACTTTGCGACCATTGCAAGTTTGCCGGCTCAAACTACAAGTAGAAATTACTCCTTCCAACAAAACAATCCTCCGCAAGGCAAGGCTTATTATCGTTTAAAAATGGTGGATATGGATGGAAAGTTGGATTATAGCAAGACGATTGCAATGAAGCTCGATTGTGGTAACAGACAGGTGTTTGTTTATCCTAACCCGGTAACTGATGTCCTGAACATTAATATTACCAACTCACAGGACCATAGTACAAGGGCCAAATTATTTGATGCCAATGGAAGGTTGATATATAGTAATAATATGATAAGTGGCACGAATACTGTGAATATGGTAAATTATCCGAAAGGAATATATTTGCTACAGCTAATAAATACTACGGAAGTACAAAACCTCAAGATCATAAAATAGCTACTTAGTTAAGAAGATTTGTAGAGCCTGAATATGTAACGAACATGAATCAAAACTTAGAAGTACAAAATATCGCCTTCGAAGATATCTATGATTTCAAGAATCTAAAGTATTTCGAATTTCATTTTACCAAAGATAAATTGGTAAGATATCTTCGTGACAGAAGATTGAATACAGGGTTGAAATATTTATTTTCTAAATATCAAAAAGAAGACCTGTTAAACTGGAAAGTGCTGATCGTTTGCGGAGGAGTCGGAGGGGAGGGAATTTATTTTCTTAATGCAGGTTTTAAGGATGTGACATCGAGCGATTTTTCGGGTAACTCAATCGCGATAGCCAACAGGCTTTGTGCGCAGCATGACATCCCGCAATTAAAGACGATTCTTTTAAATGCTGAATCTGTATACCTCGACGATGACTCATATGATCTCGTCGTTGTTCAGGATGGATTACATCATCTGCCAAGACCCGCACTGGGATTTACAGAAATGCTGAGAGTCGCAAAAAAGGCGGTGATCGTCATTGAACCTTATGATAGCCTTGTTGGAAATATGATAGGTACAGAGTGGGAAGTTCATGGTGATGCCGTTAACTATGTATATCGATGGAATAGAAAAATGATCCGGCAAACAGTTAAAAGCTATCTTCTCAGGAATTATGATTCAATTAAAGTTGCCCGGGTTTGGGATCACAGTTTAACGGTCAATAAAATAGTACATAAATTTCCAAAAAGGTTCAGGCTGGGGCTAGCTAAAGCAATTTACTCGTTACTTTCAGTCTTCAATTTTTCGGGAAACAATATGGTGAGTGTAATAACGAAAAATTTTTGAAGAGGTTCTGGAAAGTCCGGAGGACGATAAAGATGCTGGTATAAAATTTCGTGCTATTCAGTCATAAATTCTCTCCCTGACCCAATCAACATCGGTCTTTAGTACTTTTGCGGGGATCCCTGCGCAAATAGAGTTCCCGGGAATGTTCCCGGTTACTAATGAATTTGTTCCAATGATGCTGTTATCGCTGACAGTAACTCCTTTTAGAATTATGGAATGTGCACCGATCCAAACGTGGTTACCGATAATGATATCCTGCGCGGGATTAATTCTTTTTTTTGTGTGATTATCAATAATACTGTGTGAATCACCTGTCCTGAGTTCTATTGCGTTTGAAAACATGCAATCATCGCCAATAATAATTTTTCTATCTGGTTCTGTAACCGCTAAATGAGCTGATTCAATTGTGGTTTTTTGCCCTATTTCTATGCGGCAATTTTTATCTTCGAACCATACACTGCCTCCTTTAAAGTGGCAGTCTTCCCCGATCTTTAGCTTGTGATTGTTACCCCTCATGTAGATCATCATATTCGACAGAACAGCCCCCTTCATGATCTCAATCGTGTTACCATCACCCACAATATCATATTTCACGTTGATCAGAACACCTTTATTGATAACAATGTTATTTTTCCCTGAAATGGAGGCCCGGCTTTTGATCCTTAACCTGTCTATCCTCCTGGCCAATTTATTCAGGTAAGTATTGTTCTTTATTATCGTTTTTATCTTTTGATTCACTGCCTGGATATTTTGAACTCCCTAACAGTTCATAAGACTATTCTTTTCGGAATTTTACATGAACAGTAAGCGTCCTTTGGATAATAAATGCAATCCAGATCAGGAAGACAGGAGCAACGATCGTGAACATACGCGTCAACCCGCTTACCAATGTACTTAGGCCCAGATATATAAGGACGAAAAATAAAAGGAACTGAATTGGGAAAAAAACCTTTCTCCAATTTAAAATAGTGGGAACAAGACAAAAAATGGAAAATATCACGATAAGACCGTTCAATGGTAATCTCAATAATGTTTTATTGTTTTGCAGAGTGTATGAATTGGGGAAACTAAAAAGCATTCGTCCAATATTACTAATACAGTTCTTTATAAATTTCACCGGGTGGGTCTTAATGTTTCTGATCGCGATCGATTTAAAAGCATCATCCCGTTTTGCTCCATTAAATTGGTAAACACTGTCGAAATCTTTTTTGTGATTTGCAGCAAGAGAATCTTCACTGCTATGAAGCCTGTAAGTATCCTGGCCCGGAACCCGGGGATAGCTTTGCCAATCGCCATATTCTCCTTTATTCGGGTTACTCATCCAGTACAACGCATCAGCTCCCGGATTACCAACATAATATATTCTTCCTGTTAAATTATAAGTATAAATAAAATACGGTAGCATGGTAGCAAAGGCTACTAATAAAATTGCCAGGTTTCTTTTATGATTGATGGACTTCCTGTTCAACAGCCATGCAAGGCTGCTTCCAATGAATATAAATAGTATAACATAGCAAAAGACGACTTTTGTTAAAGCAAGATAACCCATGGCAATGCCTGCCAGGATCATATACTTTTTTCTTTGGTCTGAATTCTCAAATGCCCTCGTCAAAAAATATAACAACAACGAAACAACAAGACAGGTGAAACTTTCCGTAAATGCAAAAAGCATATCCTGGTAAGAATTATAATAACAGGCCCAAAATAAACTGATAAACAGTGCGACCTTAAAAGATGAGATTCGCAACAAGGTTTGGTATAAGAAGACAACCGATAAATAATAAAATAATGCGTTGGCCAAAACGACCAGCATAACAGGTGCATTTAACGCTACAAAAGGCATTAATATAATTGGGTAACCAGGTCCATTAATAATGACATCGTTAGGGGGAGGTGGTGCATAATAACCGTGGGTAAGATTTTTCGCATATATCTGGTATCTTATTTCATCGTCAGACAATGCACTATCCCGAAAGATTAGAATGATGACTATATAAAGAAGAAGAAAAGGAAAAAATAACAGAAAGGGAGAAACCGTTTTTATTTTCGTAAGAAAGGTCAATTTCATCTTTGGCCGTATTTTGAACTAAAATAACAAAATATCGCTTTTATCTAAGATTTCATTTCAAAAGATTCTCATCTTGCTTTTTTATTGATGTGCCAAGATGAAAAAGTTCTTCAAAATATCTTTTACTTTGAAGAGATAGGAAGCCAAGACTCAAAAACTGGATCGAGGCTATAAATGTGATACCACCAACAATAAAAGACTGGGGATTTTTTCTGAATTGCAGAGAAAGACTGTATGAAAATGCATCATCAACCGGGGGGGTGTGGAGATTAGCAAGCTTCATATCGGATAAGGTGTCACTTAAAAGCCATACTAATTCATAAAGAGACAGGATCATTAATATGGTACCGATACCAAGGAAAAAAACATAAGGACGGAAAATGAATGCAGACATGATCCCCGAAAACAAACCTCTTAATACTCTAATGCTGGATGTTCGCTTCCCGGCAAATTTGTTTTGTTCTGTCCAGTCAAGATGTGCAGGGATCTCCTCGACCCGGGCTCTTAATATCATTGCTTTGTACATGATCTCAGGACTTACTTCATAATCTCTCGTCTTGAGATTCAGGGAACGTATAAAATCTGCCCGGTATGCTCTCACCATCGCGGTGTATGTGTGATATTTGTCCTGTGCTGCCGTCCGCATCATTCTATTTACCCATTTACTCATTACTCTTCTTGAAAATGGCACGCCGGTAACTTTGCCTCCTTTCATATAAGGCGAGGCCAATACTATATCAGCTGAAGTTTCGATCAGTTTATCCACCATCTGTTCTATGTAGTCAACAGCATAACTTAAATCAACGTCCAGTACAACAATTATATCCCCTCTCGAATTACGAAAACCGGTCTGCAGCGCAAGCCCCAGATTAAGATTTACCGGGTGATGAATAACCCGGACCTCGTCTCTCTGGCGTGCCAGTTCATCCGCAATTTTCCCCGTGCTGTCTTTACTGCCATCATTCACCAATACTATTTCCCATGAATATTTTTCACTTTTGCTTTCAAGAAAACTTATCACCTTATTCACATTGCATTGAAGTATTGCTTCTTCATTATAGCAAGGAATAACAACGCTAACGAATTTCTTTTTGGTTGAATCCATAATATCAGGTGGCTTTTAGAGGAATCATAGATCTGTATGACTTAGTCAATGGAGTTAATGATATCGATCATCTTTTCTGTCACATTATTTCCAAAGACCTCATTTTGTTTCACGGGAGGGCTAAAATTATTGATTTTTGAAGCAATTCCATTATCTGTTGGGTTGATCAATAAATTCCATCCCTCTTCTATTGTTTCAACCCATTCCGTCTCGGTCCTCAACGTGATACAGGGCTTTCGAAGAATATATGCTTCTTTCTGAATACCTCCTGAATCTGTAAGAATTCTCTTCGCATAGTTTTCAAGCACTATAAAATCCAAATACCCCTGGGGTTCTACCATTTCAATATTCCCCGGCAGGCGGTAGCTGCCCGGAAGCATCTTCCTTGTCCTGGGATGTACAGGAAAAATAACTTTCTCTTCCAATTCACCCAGCCCATTTAGCAAATGTTCCAAAATAGCTGGATCATCAACATTGTAATTGCGATGCAGTGTAAGCAGATTGTATTCTTTATCCTTTAGCTTCAGATTACAAATGATAGTCGATTTCTTTAATGCAATTTCAAGATTGGTCTTTATTGTATCAACCATAATATCACCCGTTAAGTAGGAGTTTTGTTTCAACCCTTCTGAACTGAGGATATTCATCGCAGTTGGTGTAGGAGCAAAAAGATATTTGGAGATATGATCAGTAGCGATCCTGTTAATTTCTTCGGGCATATTTTTATTGTAGCTCCGCAAGCCAGCCTCAATGTGGACAATAGGTATGTTCAATTTTGCTGCCGCAAGTGCTCCTGCCAGTGTCGAATTTGTATCCCCGAACACAATGATAAGACCTGGTTTTTGCTCAAGCATCGCCTGCTCAAGCGATATCATCATTTTCCCTGTTTGCGAAGCCTGGCTGCCCGAGCCAATTTCAAGATGAATATCTGGCTTACGCATGCCCAGGTCATTAAATATCTGTTCCGACATTGCGTAATCATAATGCTGGCCGGTATGGACGATAAACTCTTTATGTAAATCCCCCAGACGTGCTGATAAGGGAGCCAACTTGATGAACTGGGGTCTTGCTCCTACTATGGAAAAAATTTTCATTCTAAGCCAATTGCGTTTTCTTATTGAGACGGATCACCTTTCGTTCTTCGGTGAATCGTTTTGCAAATTCACCCATGGGGAGTAATTCAAAATTGTTTTTTAGCATCTTCATCGCATCTTCGAAGATTTTAATTTTTTTCGCACTTTGTACATTCATCCCGGGAAAAAATGCAAGTTCGGGTGCATGATCGCTTCCTATTACGTCGAGTGGATGGAGCAAATAACTTGGAGACGTTCTTGTCAATTTGCACATAAAAATAGAAAAACGGAGATACCCTTTCATTAATGCTGTTGAGATATTACCGATATAAATCAGGTAGCTCTGGTGGAAGGGAATTTTAAAAACAGGCATAGTACTCACCGGGATCTCTAATAATTTCCTCTTGCTGTCAAGTTCCCATCTAAATGGTTTCAGAGGGTAAAAACCTTCCTTAAAAGATCCAAACAATTCCTTCCTGCTCTTTTTTTCTTCCTTGGAAAGTTTTGATTTCCAAAAATAGTATTGTCTCATCAGGGGAGAAATATATGTCGGCAGAATTGAAGCATCAAATATATAGTTGCGCTCTTCAAGTACTTCAAGAAGATCATTACTCCAGCTAAATCCCGGCCCGCGAAACATATTGGTGCGTTTTCCCGTTGCCTTTAAAATGGCTTCTTCCGCGATAGCGATTTCATTTGTGATCTTTTCTTTTGAATAAGTCTTTAGCCATGACTCGTGATGAAAGGAATGGTTGGCCACTTCATGGCCTCTCTCCACAATACTCCGGAGTATTTTATGGTTTTTTTCTATAGCAGCATCCTGGCCCACAATAAAAAAAGTGATCTTGATATCCAGTTTATCCAGTATGTCCAGGGTAATTGGCAATACGATATCAAGGTATGATGGGAATTTTTCCCAACCATCATCACCATGTACTTTCATGTATGACCATTTATCATCCAGGTCTAACGAAATGCTCGCAGGTAGCTTCTTTTTCATTGGGTCAAAATTTCTTCAAGTTTGGTTTCGGCAACACGAACGGTTTCATTAACGTTCAAAGTGCCGTCTTTAATATGTGAGGTATTGATTATACTAACTCCCGGCATTGATGTTTTTATTCCCGGGAGAACTTCTGAATAATTCAATTTTGCGACTGTTATAACGTGCTTTGCCTTCGCAACGCCGGCAAATTGAATATTGTCATCGGTAAGCCACGGATACATTTTTTTAAAATTATCCAGAAAATAGCTCTTGATCTCATCATCAGATTGATTGAATAACGGATCGTCCGAGGTCACATATTTTGGAAGATATATCAGGGACTTGCCCCCCAGGTATTTTTTATCAACAAGAGCGGACATCTCAATGACACCGGTAAAAGGAAATCTTGTATCCGTGATATTGGTTATATAAAATGGGCTGATGGGCTTGTCAAGTAATACCGCAAGACAGATAACACCAAGATATTCTACATTATTTAGTTTCTGTACCTCGGTCTCGGAAAGTCCTTTACACAATTTTGCGGCAAGGCCCGACGGCAAGGTCACAATTACTTCGTCGAATTCCTGCGGGGCACCATTACCGAAGTCTATTGATGGTTTTCCGCTTGACGAGTTCCTGATCTCCCTTGCAGCATAATTGGTTCTTACTGTCACCCCTTCTGAAAGGAGCTTTTGTTTGAACATCTCTATTACTTTTTTGTAACCACCCGGAACATACCCGAACATTTCTTTTTTCAGACCGCTTCTTCTCGCACCATATAATCTCTGGATAGTTGCCCAGATGAAAACCGCCGAGGTCCTTTGATAACTTTCGCCCAATTTGGCCCGCAAGAGCGGTAACCAGATCTTATTAAACGTTCTTTTGCCTGACCAGCGTCTTAACCACACTGTGACTGGCGTTTTTTCCAGGCGTTTCCAATCTTTTATTTTAGATGCAACAACTATAGTGAGACCAAGACGAAATTTGTCAATTAAATTTAATGTTGGGAATTTCAAAAACTCAACCGTGTCAGACATCGAGTAGAGTTTCCCGTTCATATAAAACCCTGTTTTGGTTTCTACCCACTCAATTTTATCGTCGAGTCCTATATCTTTTAGAATGTTCCTTGTTCTTGAATCCGACAAAAGAATAACATGATAAAATTTATCCCATTCCACGTCATTCATTTTCCATGGGCTAACTAATCCACCGAGTTCGGAGGCGGCTTCAAATAAGGTCACTTTATGGCCTTGTTGCGATAAGCGGTGTGCAAGCGTCATACCCATCATTCCACCACCCACTATTCCCCAATTTCTTTGTTCCATTGACTTCATCAATTACTTCGGGTTACAAATTGTTTTTGCCACTCGATCGTTGTACGCAATCCCCTTTCCAGGTCCCACTGCGGTTCAAAATTGAGTGTAGTACGTAGTTTTGAAATATCAGGAATTCTTCTCATCACATCCTCATAGTTACCAAATGTTGAGTAGGGAATATAGTTAAGTAGTGGTTCTGAGTTTTCTCCATTCACTAATCTCCAAATAAGGATGGCGAGGTTCCTGATCGAAATTTCGCTGGATTTTCCACCTGTATTAAAGATCTCGTTGTTCGACTTGTCATTTTCGATACATAAAACCAAGGCGCTTACCGTATCATCAACAAATGTAAAGGTCCGGGTTTGCGAGCCATCACCGTGAATATCGATGGTCTCTTTTTTGAAAGCTTTATCAATAAATACTGACTGAGGACCGCCCCACCAGGTAAGATTTTGGTGAGGTCCATACGATCCGAAAAAACGGGTGATCGTAAAATCAATTCCGTATTCGTCATGGTTGGCGATGATAAATTGTTCGCCATACATTTTGGAAAGAGCATAAGCCCAGCGCTTCACGGTAGTTGGTCCCATTACAAGGGCCGAATTCTCATGAAAAGGGACGTCGGGATTCTTGCCATACACATCTGAAGTGGAGGCAAAAATGATCTTTGATTTATCATGAATGCATTTTTGAACAACATTTCTTAACATGAGGTAGTTCTCTTCCAGCGTTCTCAAAGCATTTGTATAGCGGGGTATTTTTTGTGAGGCAAGGTGAACGACAATATCAGCTTTTACACTATTCAGCATAAGGGGATTAGCAATGTCCCCCATTATGAATTCGAAATTTGGGTTTGTTTTCGCAAATTCGATATTTCGCAGAAATCCGTAGTTAAGATTGTCTATCCCGATTACTGAATGCCCTCTCTCTAATAATCTTTTAGCAAGGTTTGATCCGATAAAACCTGCGACCCCCGTGATTAGAATTTTCATGTTAGTAAGTAAAATTTAATGAGATCTTTCGTAAAAGACCGCGGTAAGATAAAATTCTTTTGACAACTTTAAAAAGTAAACTTCCTATTTCAAATCATTAATTCGCAAAATAATATAGCGCCGGTGAACACGGGCTATAGAACCAGTCTAAAACGCCTTTTTATCGCCAACAATCAACCTGTAGAATGTCAGGAACATTATCCGGGTGTCGAGCCACAGATCCCAGTTTTCCATATACCAAATATCATATTCCACGCGTCCTTCCATATCCCAAAGGGTTCTTGTCTCCCCTCTAAAACCATTGACCTGTGCCCATCCTGTAATACCGGGCTTCATAAAATGACGAACCATATATTTATTGATCCTGGCCGAATAATCGCTTGTATGTTTCAACATATGGGGTCTTGGGCCAACAATACTCATGTCCCCCATAAATACGTTCAAAAATTGAGGGAATTCATCAAGACTACTGCGGCGTAAAAAGCTACCCACCTTAGTAATGCGTGGATCATCCTTTGTAGCCTGGAGAGTGTGAGATTCCTTATTCATTTTCATACTTCGAAACTTGATGCACCCAAAGGATTTATTATCCTTTCCGCTTCGCGTTTGAATAAAGAAAATAGGCCCTCGCGAATCTATCCATATCAACAAACCCAGAAGAGGGATCATCCATGAAAGAATAAAAATGATCACAAGACTGCTTACAACTACGTCGAAGAACCTTTTTCTCAGACGGTTGGCCACATCCT
>Ga0207706_10005954_pt1 | contig 11342 bp, 8 predicted proteins | sample KBSC53metaG_FD_184318 | JGI IMG/M metagenome (GOLD analysis project Ga0207706, IMG submission 184318) | Corn rhizosphere microbial communities from Kellogg Biological Station, Michigan, USA - KBS C5-3 metaG (SPAdes) (version 2) | ecosystem: Host-associated > Plants > Roots > Rhizosphere > Soil ... | reverse complement strand
CCGACTGAGCCCGGCTTACGGCTGATCCAGGTTCAGCCGGACCGCCACACTCGCGGCCTCGGTCCGCGTCGCCACGCCGAGCTTGCCCAGGATGTTCGACACGTGGACGCCGGCCGTGCTCTCGCTGATGAACAGCTCGTCGGCGATCTGTCGATTGGTCCGGCCCGTGGAGACGAGCGCGAGCACCTCCCGCTCGCGCGGCGTCAGCCCGAATGGATCGGGGACCGCGGGCTCGGCCGCCGCCGGCACCGCGGCCTCATCCGGGACGAGCGGGATCCGCGCACGAGCGGCCAGCCCCTCGATCGCCGCCTGCATCGGTGCAGCACCGAGCGTCAGGGTCGCCTCGTACGCGGTCCGGAGCTCGTCGGTGGCCGCGGCACGGTCACCTTCGCCGAGCAGCGCTTCGGCGAACCGCCAGCGGGCGTAGGCGAGCGCGTATGGGCGGCCAGTCGCTCTGAGACCTTCGACTGCCACGTGCCACGGGCCTGTCTGCGGAGTGTCGAGCACACGACAGGCTTCGGCCTCGATCGCGGCAAGGCCCGCGTTCACTTGCGTAGCATCCGTGGCATCGGCTCGCGAGAAGGAGCCGGCGGCGTCGGCCGCCGCCAGCGAGGCCGCCAGTACATCCCAGCCCTGGCGAGCGACCGACGACAATGCGGTATCGCGACGAGCACGTGCGAATTCGGCGAGTTCCGCTGACGCTCGTGCCGCGGCCGCCGCGAGCGGCATCGCATACCAGCCCAAGGCAGTCGCGTCGACATCGCCCAGGCCACGTTGGGCGGTCGACAGGGCATCCGCCGGGCGTCCGCTCCAGAGCTCGTGCTCGGTGCGAGCGACGTAGTACGGGATGGAGAATTGCCCCTCCGCTGGCCGGCCATCGAGGAGCCGACCGAGCTGATCGAGCCGTTCCTGGGCGCTGGGAGCTCCCATGGAGACCAGGAGAGGCACGAGCCGCGCCAAGCCGTATCGATCCAGGTGGGGCTCGATGTGCTGCCGCTGGAATGTGTCGGCGGAGAGTTCGAGCGCCTCGTTCCACCGGCCCAGATCATTCAGGGCCTGGACGGCTTCGTGGGCGATGTAGCAGCCATAAGAGCTGCCGGTGCCGAGTCGCTGCGCCTCCGCGATTCCCTCGCGAGCGACGATGAGACCGCGCTCGGCCCGGCCGCTATAGATCAACGTGTTGGTGAGATTGGCGTTCGCCCGGCCGACATCGTCGAAATTCCCGATCTCGACCCCGATGCGGTGGGCCTCTTCGAGCGCGGCGACAGCTTCGTCGAAACGCCCCAGCGCCGCGTGATCGGGACCAAGCGTGCACAGCGCGTGCCCTTCTACCTGACGATCACCGTTAGACCGCGCGAGCTCGAGGGCCTCCTCGCACAGCCGTCGGGATTCATCCCACCGATCGAGCAACATCAGGAGCTGGCCGTACCCCGAAAGGACTCGGGCTCGAGCCGGACTCGGTGGCGCGGCCATCTCCATCGCCTGCTCGTACGCCCGAAGTGCGCCGACCGTATCCGTGGCCAGCCAGCGCTGCCGCCCGAGCCGCTCCTGCCAAAGAGCCACCCGGACAGGGTCGGTGGCCTGATCCAACTCGGCGATCGCGGCTTCCCGGAGCGTGGCCCCACGCCGCGTCTGACCGTCGAGCGATGCGATCTCGGAGGCCCTGTCGAGGACGGACGCGTAGTCCAGCCCTGCGACCGTCTCGGGATCGTCGACGCCGGGCCATAGGTCGAGCACAGTCTCGAACTGGAGCAGTGCGTCAGCGAACGCGTACGCATCCATCGCAGCAAACGCGGCTCGGACCGAGGCGTCGAGTGCGCGGGCGTCGTCTCGGGTCGCCGACCAATGGTAGGCGAGCTCCGCATAGTGTGCGGCCGCATCCGCTGCACCGCCACCGACGGCGCGGTTCGCGACGGCCTCGGCGAATGCCCGGTGCAGGCGGCGCCGCTCGCCGGGCAGGAGATCGTCGTATGCCGCCTCCTGCATCAAGGCGTGGCGGAACGCGTAGCCATCCGCCTCCGCGTCCTCGTCGGCGATCAACACCTGCTGACCGACCGCATCCCGGAGCGCGGCGATCGTCGTCGACTCGTCCTGGCCGGCGACGGTGGCCAGCAGATCGTGGCCGACACGCCGGCCTGCGACGGCCGCCACCCCGACGACGGCCTGCGCGTCCTCGGGTAGCGCGCTGATCCGGGCGAGGAGGATGCCGCGCAACGTCGGCGGCAGGCCACGCTCGGCTGACGTGCGCTCGGCCATCGCCAGCTCCTCGATGAAGAACGGGTTCCCGTCCGAGCGCTCGACGACCCGCCGGACAAGCTCGGGATCCGGCTCCGCCCCGATGATCGACTGCAGGAGCTCGCGGGTGACCGCCGGCGGCAACCGGGCGACGTCGATCCGCCGGACGCGACCTGTCCGCTCCAACTCGGCGAGCCACGGCAGGAGCGGATGGCGGCGATGTAGCTCGTCGGACCGGTACGTGAGCAGGAGGGCCCCCGCGTCGGAACGCAGGTTGCGGACGAGGTAGGTGAGCGTCTCGCGTGTGCCGGGATCCGCCCAATGCAGGTCCTCGATCACGAACAGCACGGGCCGGCGTGCCGCGAGCCGCTGGAGGAACCCCAGGACCGCCTCGAGCAGGCGCGCCTGGAGCCACTGGCTCTGGCCGGTCGGCTCGGCGGCGCCACCCGCGCCGATCGACGGCACCAAACGCGCGAGATCGAGTGCGCCCGCACCCACGAGCTCGGCCATCTCCTCGGGCGGCAGCTCGCGCTGCAGTTCGCGCAGCGCCTCGACGATGGGGCCGTACGGGACACCGGCCGAACCGATATTGACGCAGGCGCCACGCATGACCTGCATCCCCTGTTCGTTGGCGAGCCGCATCGCCTCGGCGACGAGGCGACTCTTGCCGACCCCGGCCTCCCCGGCCAGCAGGATGGTCGTCGCCGTCCCCTCACGCGCCGCGCCGAGCCCATCCGCGATCGTGGCCAGCTCTGCCGCGCGCCCGACGACGATCGGACTGACGAGACGGCCGGACATGGCGTCGATGATAGGGGCGGCCATGGCGTTCACGGGAAGATGGCCATCCACAGGGTCACGGCGAACGAGGCGGCCGCGACGACCTTCGATGCCCGATGGGACCTCGCCGCGGAGCGTGCGCCCGTTCCGCGACGCGCCTCCCGGATCAACCGGGCATGCGCCGCGTCGCGGTGGAACTCGGCCGTCCGCTCGTTGGCGGTGATCTCTGCGAAGTAGGCGTTCATCATCGGGCTCCTATCGGTCCCTACGGCGGGACTGGACCCAGCCTCGCCGACCACATCCCTCCTGCCATCGATCGGACGCGGTACGCGAAGCACCGAACGACGCTGATTTCGGCGGGACTCCGCCTTTAGAGGTAGCCTCCGCAGCGTTTCCGCGCCCGTTGCGGATAACGAGACGGTCTGCGCACCGTCTTGGATGACGAACGTAGGCTCGCCCTTCCGATGACGCTCCCCAGCGACGGCTCGGCCGAGATCAGCCTCATCGACCTCGAGAAGCGGTTCGGTGCGGTCCGGGCGGTCGACGGCGTCTCCCTCGAGATCCGCCCCGGAGAGTTCTTCTCGCTGCTCGGACCATCCGGCTGCGGCAAGACGACCACGCTTCGGATGATCGGTGGCTTCGAGCTGCCGACCGGTGGCCGGATCCTGCTCCGCGGTCGAGACATCACGCATGACCCGCCGGACAAGCGACCGGTCAACATGGTCTTCCAGCAATACGCGCTGTTCCCGCACCTCGATGTCGCCGGCAACATCGGCTTCGGGTTGCGGCGCAAGAAGGTCGACCGCCAGCAGATCGACCTGCGTGTCAGCGAGGCCCTCGACCTCGTGCGTCTGAAGGGCTACGAGAAGCGCAAGCCGTCCGAGCTGTCGGGCGGCCAGCAGCAACGCGTCGCCCTCGCCCGGGCGCTCGTGAATCGACCCAACGTGCTCCTGCTGGACGAGCCGCTCGGCGCGCTCGACCTCAAGCTTCGGCGCCAGCTCCAGATCGAGCTCAAGCGCATCCAGTCCGAGGTCGGCATCACGTTCGTCTACGTGACCCACGACCAGGAAGAGGCGCTGACGATGAGCGATCGGATCGCCGTCATGCACCTGGGTCAGGTCGAGCAGCTCGGGACGCCCGAGGAGCTCTACGAGCGGCCACAGACCCGTTTCGTGGCCGACTTCATCGGCACGACCAATCTGCTGGCAGGCGCGATCGAGTCGATCGACAGCGAAGCGGCCCTCGTCCGACTCGAGGGCGGTGACGTGTGTCGGGTCGTCGGCCGCGATCTCGTGGCCGGCCAAAGCATCGAACTTTCGATCCGGCCCGAATCCATCTTCGTCAAGGCTTCGAATGGGACGTCCCCGGACGGGGTCCCACCGTTGCGCGCCCAGGTCGAACAGGTCGCCTATATGGGTGGCAGCGTCCAATACCAGGTCCGTACGCACGGCGGTCTGTCGATCACCGTGCTCGCTCCGAAGACGGGTGAACGGCACGCCGTCGGAAGCGATGTCGATATCGCATGGCCGCCGAGCGAGGCGCTGGTCCTCGCGCCGACGGCCGGACAAGAGGAGAGCGCGCCATGACCGATCGACACGACGGCTCGAGCATCGACCTCGAGAAGGAACTGGTCCGCTACATGGTCGAGCACCGCATCTCGCGGCGATATCTGCTCGAGCGGATCGCGCTCGTGGGCGGTGCCGCCGCGCTCGCGCCGATCATCGCGGCCTGCACGTCGAGCGGTGGATCGGCGTCTGCTGCCCCCTCCTCGGCGGCGCCATCGGTCGCTGCGTCTGTCGCGCCTCCGTCTGCGTCGCCCTCGCCCACGGCACAGCCGTCGCCAGAGGGCGCGCTCAACATCCTCAACTGGACCGACTACCTGGCGGACGACGTGATCAAGTCGTTCGAGGACCAGTTCAGCGTCAAGGTCACCCAGAGCTTCTTCTCGACCACTGACGAGATGTACCAGAAGATCGGCGAGGATGGCGGCGACTACGACATCAGCTTCCCGATCTCGGTCGACGTCCCGAATATGGTCGAGCGGGGCGTCATCGCCAAGCTCGACAAGTCGATGCTCCCGAACATCGTCAACCTCGGCCAGGAATGGGCGAACCCGGGCTACGACCCGAACAACACCTACACCGTCCCCTACATGTGGTGGACGACGGGCGTCGGCTACGACCCCAAGCGCATCAAGGAGGAGCCGACGAGCTCGAAGGCGCTGTGGGACGCGCGATGGAAGCAGCACATCTCGATGCTCGACGACTGGCAGGAGGTGTTCGGGCTCACGCTGATCCAGCAGGGCCACTCCGCGAACAGCACGAATACGGCGGAGATGGACCAGGCGCTCGCGTTGCTCGAGCAGCAGAAGCCGCTCGTCCGGACGTACTCCACCGACACGATCGGGACGATGACCTCAGGCGACGTGTGGATCGGCCATATCTGGGGCGCCGACCGGTTCGCCATCCAGGAGACCATCCCGGACTTCGCCTACTACATCCCCGAAGAGGGGGGCGTGAAGGGCTCCGACACGGTCGCGACCTTCACCGGCTCGCCGCATCCGGTGGCTGCCCAGCTGTTCATCAACCACCTGCTGGACGCCCACAACAGTGCCGCGAACACGAACCTCATCTACTACATGGGCCCGAACGCCGCGGCGAAGGAGTTCATCGACCCGGCGATCCTGTCCGACCCGACGATCAACCCCGACCAGGAGATCGTCGACAAGCTCGAGGAGCTCCTCCGGCTCGATCAGTCGGTGCGCGACGAATACCTGTCGCGCTGGCAGCAGTTGCGGGGTTAAGCGCCGTCCATGGGGGCCGCGGTCCAGCCGGCTGAAGCATCCGCGGCCTCCACCCCGCTCGCGGATGCCCCGGGCCGCCTCGCCCGGTTGCGCGCCGCTGCTCTCGTCCTGCCGGGCGTCGGCTGGCTCGTCCTCTTCTTCATCGTCCCGCTGCTGCTGATCTTCGTCGTCAGCCTCGGGTCGCGGGACGCGCTCGACCGGATCACCCTTGCGAACCCCTCGCTGGACAACTATGCGAAGGCGTTCGACCCGGTCTTCATCCCGACGTTCCTGAACTCGATCAGATTCGCGACGATCACGACGATCCTGTCACTCGCGATCGGCTACCCGATCGCCTACTGGATCAGCCGCTACGGCGGGCGCCACAAGGTGTTGCTGATCATCCTCGTGATGCTTCCGTTCTGGACGAGTTACCTGATCCGCACCTACTCCTGGATCATCCTGCTGCGCGACAACGGGGTCGTGAACTCGCTCCTCCAGGCGTTCGGGCTGACGAGCGAGCCGATCATCCTCATGAACACCGACCTGTCGGTCATCCTCGGCATGACGTACGGATTCCTGCCGTTCGCGATCCTTCCGCTGTTCGTATCGATCGACCGACTTGACCCGAACCTGATCGCCGCCGGCCGCGATCTGTACGCATCGGGCCGTGACGCGTTCCTGCACGTGACACTGCCGCTGACGATGCCGGGCATCGTCGCCGCCGCGTTGCTCACGTTCATCCCGGCGCTCGGCGACTTCGTGACCCCGGACCTGCTCGGTGGACCAGGCACGACGACGATCGCCAAGAACATCCAGGAGCTGTTCCTGGCCGGCCGCGATTGGCCGTACGGGGCAGCACTCGGGTTCGTGCTGATGATCGTGACGTTGACCGGCACGCTCGTCGCGCTGCGGACGTTGCGACGGGAGGTCGCCGGTGGCGACTGACGACCAGGCAGCCGACTGATGGCACGCGAACGCAACCGCTGGCTGTCCGCGTATGCGCTGATCGTCTACGCGTTCCTGTTCGCCCCGATCGTCGTGTTGATCATCTTCTCGTTCAACAAGGCGCGCCGCGGCCTCGTGTGGCAGGGCTTCACGCTCGACTGGTATCCGAAGCTCTTCTCGAACGGTGAGCTGCTCGACGCGCTGACGGTGACCCTCGAGGTCGCGCTCGTCGCGGTCATCGTCTCGACGGTCATCGGCTCGCTGCTCGGTCTCGGCCTGGCGCGACTCAGGTTCCGCGGGCGGGGCGCGACCGAGACGCTGCTCCTCGTCCCGATGCTCACGCCCGAGATCGTCATGGGCTTGTCACTGCTGCTGTTCTTCCTGCAGCTGTTCGACGCGCACGGGTCGCTCGCCCAGCTGTGGATCGCCCACATCACGTTCTGTGTGTCGTACGTGGCCGTGGTCGTGCGCGCCCGGGCCGCGAACATGGATCCGCGCCTCGAGGAGGCGGCACGCGACCTCGGCGCCTCCGCGTGGGGCGCGTTCGTCCACGTGACCCTGCCCTTGATCCTCCCGGCCGTGATCGCCGGAGGTCTGCTCGCGTTCTCGCTGAGCTTCGATGACTACGTCGTGACGACGTTCAACTCGGGCGTCGGCAGCTCGACGCTACCGCTCTACATCTACGGCAAGATCAAGTTCGGGGTCACGCCCGAGATCAACGCGATCTCGACGATCATCGTCGCCGTCACCGCGATCGCGATCCTCATCGCGTGGCGGGCGGGCGCGTTCGACAGCGGGCCGCGCCGACCGGTCGCCGACGAGGCCGCCACCTAGGCAGTCTGCGGCGCCGACCACTGGTCGTCGGCTACGGTGCCGCGGCGGTCCCGCTCTTCGCCTTGGTCCGTGCCGCGTTCCGGGTCGAGCCCGTCGGTGTCGCCCGCGGCAGGCGCGCGGCCGCGATCCCACCCTCGAACGTGTCCCCGTCCAGGGGCGGTGGCACGTCGTAGCGCAAGCGCACGGTCCGTTGCGAGTTGACGCCATCGTTGGCGTAACGGTCGACCGCCATCAGGTCGAACGCGTGGACGCTCGGCTCCTGGTTCGAGTAGCGGCCGGCCGTCCAGCTCTGGGAACGCGTCCCGCGCTGCTGGAGCTCACAGACGTGCCAGTCCTGCCGGTTGGTCAGATCCCAGAACGCGATCGCGTCCGACGGGTCGAAGTCCGGCGCCGCGATCGTCGCCGGCTCGAAGAGCCATTGGCAGATCACGCGTGTGTGATCGGGACCCGCGGGCTCAAGCCGGTGGATCAGCAGGTAATCCGGATGGATCGACAGGAACGTCGAGGGCCAGATCAGGTAGTAGTAGATCCGCCGCTCGTCGACCTCGGTCACGCCGGGGATCGACGGCCGCCCGTTCCGATGGCCACCGTCGACGGCCATGGTCTCGGCGTCGTCGACCAGCTCCATCCAGCCGCCCTGCCATGGGCCGGTCGGGGCGAAGTCGCCGCCGACGTCATACGGCGTCAGCTTGTTGAGCTGCGGGTGGATGCCCGGACAGTGGTAGCACTCGCTGTAGTTCTCGGCGATGAACTTCCAGTTCGAGTCGACCTCGTACGTCTCGGTGTGGGCGACGCGGAGGCGGGAGAAGTCGAACCGCTCCAGATGCGGCGGCAGGTCGCCCAGCCATTCGTGCAGTGGCGGCGTCTCCGGGGAGAGGCAGACGAACACGAACCCCTGCCAGGTCTCCATCCGGACCGACACGAGGCCGAAGTCCTTGCGTTCGAAGTCCTCGAGGTCCTCGGTGTGCTTGGCGCGGACGAGGTTGCCTTCGAGGTCGTAGATCCACGAGTGGTACGGGCACTGGAACCGAACGGCCTTGCCGCAGGCCTCCTCGACGACGGCCGTGCCGCGATGGCGACACACGTTGTAGAACGCGCGCAGCGTGCTGTCGCTGCCGCGGGCGATGACCAACGGCTCGTCGCCGATCTGCGCAAGGAAGTACGTGCCGCGCTCGGGGGCGTCCTCCTCGCGGCCGACGATCATCCAGTCGCGTCGGAACCAGACCTCGCGCTCGAAGTCGTGGATCGCGGCGTCGTGGTACGCGCGGCCGGGCAGCAGCGACGCCGCGCGATACGGCTTGCGGACCGCCGCGATCTCGTCGGCGGTCAGCGGACCAGAGAGACCGTTGGTGGTCGCGCTCGAGGTCATGACTTCGGGACGTCCTTCTTCGGGTCGAGGAACGGGATCGCGGCCGTGCGGGCCTGCCACCGGCTTCCGTCCGGGGCCTCTACCTCGAGCGGCGTGCCGGCACCCGCGAGCGCGATCGGCATCCACACGTACCCGATGTTCCGTTCGAGTCGCGGCGACCAGATGAGGTCGGTCACCGTCCCGACGTGCTCGCCATCATGGAACGCTCGGCACTTGCGCGAGAGCTCGAACGGCAACGCGTCGCCGTCCATCTCGATGCCGACGAGCTTGCGATCGACGCCCTTGACCCGGATCTCCTCGAGGGCCGCCTTGCCGATGTAGTCGGCGTCCTGCTGCTCGACGAGACGCTCCAGCCCCATGACGTGGAAGGGCGTGTCATCGATCGTGATGTCGGAGCCGTAGTTGAAGATGCCGGCCTCGATCCGGCGGGCCTCGCACGGAGCGATCGGACGGATGCCGTGGGGCTTGCCCGCCTCCATGATCCGGTCCCACAGGTCCGCGCCGCGCGACGCATCGCGCAGGTAGATCTCGTACCCCACCTCACCCGTCCAGCCCGTGCGCGAGATGACGACCGGGATCCCGTCGACCTCGGTGGTGAGTGTCCAGTAGTACTTGATATCGAGCACGTCGGGGCCGAACAGCGTGACCAGCGTGTCCTTCGACTTCGGGCCCTGGACCTGGACCGGGTAGATCTCGGGCTCGCGGACGGTGACGTCCATCCCGCTGTTGACCGCGACGCCCCGGGCGTACAGCCCGGCATCCGAATCTGCGAGGGCCAGCCACCAGCGGTCGTGCTCGACGCGGAGCAGGACGGGATCGTTGACGATGCCGCCGTCATCTGCGGTGATCAGCACGTACTTCCCCTGTCCCACCGCGCACTTCGTGAGGTCGCGACAGGTCAGCGTGTTGATGAACGCGCTCGAGTCGGGACCCGTGATCTCGACGATCCGCTCCACGCTGACGTCCCAGAGCGTCACGCCCTCGAGGAGAGCCCAGTACTCCTCCACCGGGTCCGCGTAGTAACCCGGCAGGTACATGTGGTTGTAGATGTCGTACGCGCTGCATCCCGCCTCGAGGGTCTTCTCGAAGAACGGCGAGCGCCGGTACCACGGGCCGAAGTAGAGGGTCGAGGATTCGGTCGTCGCGGGTGTCGCGAGCGGCATGGCCATGGACGGCGGACCTCCCCAGCGCAGCGGGGCCTCCCCGGGTCCTGGAGTCCCCGCGGGTGGCGGAACGGTCGGCCGATCGTGGGGCCTGGGGATCCTATTGCCTGTGGTGTTCCGCCTGATGGCCCGGGTGGCGCACGGTGTGGAACGACCGCCTGGAACGCCGCTTCGCCGAGGCGCTCGACGCGCTCCTGGCCGGCGGAGGACCACGTAGCGCCAGACGTGGCGATGCCCGGCTGGGATATCCCAACCGGGCATCTGTTCGGCCGATCTCCCCCCGGATAAGGCCAAGGCCTACGTTATCCGGTACGGAGGTCCCATGCAAGGTCTGGGACCTTACAACTGGTGCGGATTCGCACCTTGCGACCGAGTCGCAACGTCCGGCTCGCAGGCTAGTCGAGCGTCACGCGCTCGTGCCATCGCGGCACGTGCGTCTCGAAGCCGAGCGCGCGGACCTTCGGCTCGAGCGCGATCTGCGCTTCGGGGTCACCGTGGACGAGGAACACCGTCCGCGGGAACCCTGGATCGCCGGGCCGCTTGCCGGTCGCGAACCGCCCGATCCAGTCGAGGAGCTCGGGCTCGTCGGCGTGCGCGGAAAAACCTGCGATCGAGCGGATCTTGCAGCGGACCTGACGGACCTGACCATCCAGGCGGACCGTCGTGGCACCGGCCTGGAGGTGCGCGCCGAGCGTTCCCTCGCCCTGGTACCCGACGAACAGTAGCGTCGCCCCGGGATCGTCGATGAGATGGCGGAGGTGGCCGACGACGCGGCCCCCGGTCAGCATCCCGTTCGACGCCACGATCATGTAGGGCCGCTTCGCGAATTGGATCTGGGCGGACTCCTTGGGGGTGTTGGTCACCACCTGGGACGGGTAGTCGAGCGGCGTCGCGCCCTCCTGCAGCAGCTTGGCGGTCTCCTCATCGAAGTAGTCGCTGTACTTGCGGTAGATGTTGGTCGCCTTGGTCGCCATCGGCGAGTCGAGGTAGAGCGGCAGCAGCGGGATCTCGCCCCGCTCGATCAGCCGGTCGAGCTCCCAGACGACCTCTTGGGTCCGTCCGATCGCGAAGGACGGGACGAGCAGCACGCCGCCTGCGTCGGAGACCATTCGGACGGTCTCGGCGAGGATCCGGATCGCCTCATCCTGCGGCTCATGCTCGCGGCCGCCGTAGGTCGACTCGATGAGCACGTAGTCGGCCGAGGTGAGGTACGTCGGGTCGCGGATGATCGGGG
>Ga0207706_10005953_pt1 | contig 11342 bp, 9 predicted proteins | sample KBSC53metaG_FD_184318 | JGI IMG/M metagenome (GOLD analysis project Ga0207706, IMG submission 184318) | Corn rhizosphere microbial communities from Kellogg Biological Station, Michigan, USA - KBS C5-3 metaG (SPAdes) (version 2) | ecosystem: Host-associated > Plants > Roots > Rhizosphere > Soil ... | reverse complement strand
TACACCGGCTGCTCTTGCTTCGTAAGCTGTGATCACTCCACCATCGTGAACAAGCTGGCGATTCCATGTTGCAGCCTGGCCAATTTCCTGCGGAAATAAAGTTGTGCCTGCCACATAATTTACTCCGTGTATGTCATCGAGACCATAAAGAATAGGAATTTTTAATCTTGTTTGCTTAGCTGCATCCTGCATTTCTGTAATGAGCCTGTTCCAATCTTGTGCAGTTTGTAACGGGCCGGGTGAATTTAAAATTGAACCCAACTTGTAATTCACCACAGCATCTTTCATTTTATCAGAAAAAGTAAAAATTTGCCCGTTAGAACCACCCAGTGATTCAATTGACACCTGGGCCATTTGTCCCACTTTTTCTTCCAGTGTCATTTGTTTTAGCAATTGATCTATTTTGGATTCAATAGATGGGTTGAGTGTTGAAGCGGTTTGTGCAATAGAAAAATTGGCTGCAAATACTAATAAGAGCAAGCAAGCAAATGGTTTATTCAATTTCATAACAGTGATTTGGTTTTTTATATTTTGGTGACAAGTTTTTTACTCGGTAATCCACGAAAAGATCATTCTTATTTTATTTCTGAATTACTCACAAAAGCAATTTTCTTTCCGTCAGGCGACCACGACGGTGTATTCATGGTTCCCTGCCCTCCATATACATACGCAATTACTTTTGGTTGGCCGTAACCAACGGGCATTAAACGCAAATAGACGTGTTTATAAAATGGATGATCCGCAGGCTTCACCTCTTTCGGGTAAGATATAAAAACCATCCATTTGCCATCAGGTGAAATATGTGGGAACCAGTTATTATATTCATCCGATGTCAATTGCACCTGGTTAGTTCCATCACTGTTCATTCTCCATATTTGCATATTGCCTCCGCGTACCGAATTGAAATAAATATATTTTCCATCAGGGCTATATTCAGGACCGTCATCAAGACCCTCTGCAGTCGTTAAACGAATTTCCTGGCCGCCGGATGAAGGTGTCTTATAGATATCATAATTGCCATCGCCGCGTTCCGCCGTGTAAACAAGGAATTTTTTATCAGGAGACCAGCCATGTAAGTACGATGGACCAACAGGAGTGATCCGTTTGGGAACTCCCCCCGTGGAAGCGACTGTATAGACAATTGAATTATATTTTCCGTCACCGCTGCTTAAACCAAGCATTTTTCCATCAAATGAAAGTACGTGGTCATTGTTATTTCTTTTTACAGTATCGGTGTTCACTATTTCAGGACTAAGTTTTTTGAGATCAAGCTTATAAATAAGTCCGTTACTGTTATAAATAAGAGATCTGCCATCTATCATCCAGTTGGGTGCCTGGAGAGATACCGGTGAAGTATAAATGATCTCACGCTGACCGGTGGATACATCCATTGTTTCAATATGACTGCCTATATAATCACGATAAGGGACAAAATCTGGCTTTGCAGGAGTAATGATCCTTACGTTATCAAAAGAAGCCGTTTCAGTAATATCCTTATTGTGGGCACAAACAAAAAGACCAACATATACTTCATCTCCGAGGTCAATGTCTGATACTTGCGCTGTTGTGTAAGTTTCACCGGAGTGAGCAACTGACAGGATAAACTGTTTACCCCTTCTTTCCAATTCTATAACATCCGGCGCTTTATCCGAAAAAGGAACTTCTTCCACATTTGTTTTTGGTGATTTACGATATTGCAATGAAGTAAGACCATTGCCATGCAAAGCTGCACAAACCATTGCAGAAGTTGAATCAAGACTGGTCCTGATCATCCAGCCAAATTTGCGGTGTGCCTCTGCACCGGCCCCAAGCAATGTTCCTCTTGTTTGCAGAATAAAATCTCCTTTCATTTTTTTCCAGGCAAACTGAAATTCATCGTGCGTGAACCAGATATTACCTCCTGACCCCGTCAATTGATACGAATGGGTCGCTTCGTTATAGTTTGCAGACCCTTTATGAAGAACAGCTCCCACATCATCATGACTATCAAAAACTCCAACTTGCTGACCAATGCTTTTTAGGCTGAAAATGCAAGCAGTGAAAACTCCGATTAGTTTTAAAATTTTTGCAGTCATTTGACTTTGATTTAAGTTTTTATTCCATAAATGTTCTTCTATCCATTGGTAATTTTTAACCATACAAGGCATATAAGAAATACAAGATGATCAGGAAACTTAAATGCCTTGTATGTCTTGTATGGTTCGCTTTTTAACCAACCAACCATACGTCTGGTCATTTTACTTTTTATTGAGAATGACCTGGACATCCCAATCGTCGGTACGGAAAGGGTTTACCGGCAAACCTTCTTTGCTGAATAAATTTGGTATGGCTCCATTCCGGAAAGCAAAACGAACCGCAACCGGATCTTTTACACTTTTACTCCATACCGTTACAGAGTTCTTTTCAATTTTTGCGTGGGCCGGAACAAAATTTTTATCGCTACCGGCTATAAAAAATTCACTGAGCGTATCTCCTTTACTGATTAATCCTTTCTCCGCATTGTCAAAATAAAGCCAGATCTTATCCTTTTCTTTTCTCATGCCCTTATACAAGGGACTTTTATAAACAATATCTTTCTTGCCGTAAGTCTCTGCCAATGCATAATTAGCTAACCGGCCTCCTACTTCCTTTTTCATCTTTGGATGAATGTCGTTGATATTATCCACCAGGTCCGTAATAACAACCATCCCTGTTTTTGGTGTAGCTAAGGTTTTTGTTTGTGCTTCACGCAGAAATGCCGATGAACTGTTATCACCATAGCCTGCATAGGGAGCTATCTGCACGTAATAAAAAGGGAGATCTTTTTGCCATGACTTTCGCCAGGCGTTGATCAAAGTAGATAATAATTCGGAATAGGTGGACGCTCCATTTACATTTGCTTCGCCCTGGTACCAGATCGCACCGGCGATCGAATATTTCGTAACAGGATAGACCATGGCATTATAAATAGAAGCTGTACTTACAGGTCCCCATGGAACCGGTGAAAGTTTTGCGGCAGCCTCTTTTACTACAGAATTGCTATTTATCGCATCAATGGGTGTCCACGCTTCTGCAGGTGTTCCTCCCCAGGCTGATTCGATCAATCCCACGGGAACATTTAAATTTTGACGGAGTGACTTACCAAAAAAATAAGCAACTGCGCTGAACTTTTTCATATCATCCGGGTTACAAACTACCCAACCTGCTCTCACATCATCCTGCGGATAATCAGCCGTTGTTCTTGGAATATTAAAAAAGTGAATGTTTTTATCAGTCGCACTGGCTGCTTCATCTTTGTAAGGCAATCCCCAATCCATACTCATCTCCATATTGCTTTGTCCACTGCAGATCCATACCTCGCCGATCAATACATCATCTAAAATAATCTTATTGTTACCCTCGATTGTTACCTGGTAAGGTCCCCCGGAACCCGGCGTATTGATCTTTATCTCCCATTTTGCTGCTGTGGACCCGGTGGTCGTATAGGTCGTCGTATCCCAGGTGGTCTTTAGTTTTACTTTTTCACCGACATCACCCCACCCCCAAATAGTTACCTCTGATCTTTGCTGCATCACCATATGAGAACTAATAATAGCGGGCAACCGAATATTTGCTGAAAGAGAAGTTGAAAGAAAGAAAAAGAAGATGAGATAAGTAATATCAGCAGCAAATCGTTTCAAGTGCATATTTTTTATTTTTCTGGTCAGATAGAACTCCGTTTCATTTTCTCTCTTTAAAGATATTCTCAATCCTGTGAATGATCTCCATGCAGGCACGGCTATTATGATACGGGCATTTCCATATTCCCACTTTTTCTTCTTGTTTCATGGCAGCGTGATCGGCATCTACGCCCCAGTACCATTCACCCAATCTTTTATCAAGCATATGTTCCTTGACAAACTCCCAGCTCTGTAATGACCGTCTAAGAAATTTTTCATCTCCGGCCAGTTGCCATGCATTAAAAAAACCAACCATCGCCTCGGCCTGTGGCCATGAATGTTTCTCCCTGGTTAAATGTTGTTGGGATATATCATATTCATACCATAAGCCACCATCGCTGTCCAGGCCCTTTGCCGCAGCCTGCGCCATTTTCACAGATCTTGTTTTCACTTCCTCCAGTAAAAAGTCATCTTCAATGATCCCAGCCGCCTCCTGTACCAACCACGCCGCTTCAATATCGTGGCCGTAAGAAATGACATTCGACCTTGGGTTCCATGCGTCATCAAAAAATAAAATGAGATGATCCGTTTTACTATCAATAATGTGGCCTAAAAAGATCTGGATGATCTCAATTATTCTTTGTTTCAGAGATCTGTCTTTCCATATCCTGTACAAATTAGCAAATGCCTCCAGCAAATGAAGATGTGTGTTCATTGATTTTTTTTCATTTGCATCCTTCTCGCTTAATCGCAGGTCGGTTGCCGGTTTCCAGTCTCTTGTCATTGCCTCAATATATCCGCTAAACTTTTCATCGTAGCTATGCGTGAGAATATCGTTATAAATATAAACTGCTATTTTTTTTGCGTTCTCATTTTTTGAGGCGCGATAAAATTCGGTTAATCCATACACAGAAAAAGCAAGTGCGTAGATCTGTTTTTTTGTGTCCAAGGGTTTGCCGGTAAAATCAACACTCCAGTAAACTCCTCCAAATTCCTTGTCAATAAAATGTTCCGCTATATAATGAAATGCTCTTTCTGCGGTTTTCAAATACTCACCTCTATGCGTCAGGTTGTACGCTAACGAAAATGCCCAAAGAATGCGACTGTTCAATACTGAACCTTTTGGCGCCCCGGGGTAGATCTTATTATCATGATCGATCTTTCCGACAAACCCTCCATGATCTTCATCAATGGTCATTTGCATCCACCAGGAAAGAATTTCATGCAATTCATCTTCCAATTCCCTTTTATACTCTGCAAGCTTTTCCGTCATTTCACTATTTTAAAAAGAAAGGGTATCCCATTGAAAATAATACCGGCACTTCAAATGACTGTTTATACGTGTATTTCTCTTCCAGGCTGACCGGCTTTCACACCTTCTTTATCCTTCTTCAGATTATTTTCAATGATGTGGTTGAGTGTTTCAACAGAAGCGGCACTGCGGAAGCCATCTTCGGCAGTATTCATCACGTAATCCAATAGCCGGTCGATCGTTGAAAAAGCAACATGCTGGCGGGTGTCAGACGAAGCATAATAAATCAGTACAGTTCCATCATCTTCTGCTACCCATCCGTTACTGAACAATACATTGGATACATCTCCTACTCTCTCTTCACCTTCAGGAGCCATAAAATATCCTGCGGGTCTGTGAATGATCTTTGACGGATCAAGAAGATCGGTCATGAACAGATATAGCACATACCGAAGGCCGGCGGCTGTGTTGCGCACACCATGAGCGAGATGCAGCCAGCCCTTTTCAGTCCGGATCGGAGAAGGCCCCAATCCATTCTTTGCCTCGTAAATCGTATGATACTGTTTTTGATCGATCACTTTCTCTTCTTCAATCTTTGCACATTCGATCGTATCGCTTAATCCAAAACCAATGCCTCCGCCATTTCCCGCATCAATAAAACCATCCTGTGGCCTGGTATAAAAGGCATATTTTCCATTTATAAATTCAGGATGCAAAACCACATTTCTTTGCTGAGGAGAAGAAGTTTTAAGATCTCCGAGCCTTTCCCATTTCAGAAAATCTTTTGTTCGCACAATACCACATTGAGCAATGGCTGCTGACTGATCAGATTCAGGAGCTTTTGGGTCACGCCGCTCAGTGCAAAATATTCCATAGATCCAACCATCTTCATGCTGCACTACGCGCATATCGTATATGTTCACATCAGGGTTCCCATTTTCAGGAATGGTGATGGGGTGATCCCAGAATTTGAAATTGTCAACGCCATTTGGACTTTCTGCTACGGCAAAAAAGGATTTCCTGTTGACCCCTTCCACTCTCGCCACCAGTAAATATTTTTTTTTCCATTTTATGGCGGTTGAATTGAATACAGCATTGATCCCGAATCTTTCCATTAAATATGGGTTAGTTCCCTTGTTCAGGTCATACCTCCAGAATAATGGTGTGTGCTTAGCGGTTAAAACGGGATGTTCGAATCGCTCATAGATCCCATTGCTACTTTCCTTCTTCCTGTTCTTTCTTTTTATCAGCTCCTTATGTGAACGTTTCAATTCATCCAACCGCTTCTCAAAATTCTTTTTCATCTCTCGTTGTTTAGTTCTCTATGTAATAGTTGTAATAGCTAATTCTCCAGTTTATTCCACCATGTTCTCTTTAAGATCACAATGATGACTGCTAATATTAAAATTGTGATCACTAAAGGCAACTTTAACCATAACACGATATACATTGGCAGGATCGTTAAGCAGCACTGTGCAACCATTCCTAACACCACGTTGAACATATCCAATTTAAATCTCTTATTCGCCTGGAAATTTGGATCCTCTTTGATCACCTGCTGATGTACAGGTTTCCAAAATCCCCATGGACGTACTGTAACGTAGAATTTCTTCAGTATTTCATGATCTGTTGGTGGCGCAGTATATGTTCCGACCAAACAACCAATAACTGAGATCAAAAACAGGAGCGGCCAGACATACAATGGCAATGTGTGCGGAAAAATAAAGGGGAATGCCAAAGCAGCAACAATACCCGCTGCCATTCCCCAGAAAAATCCGTTGGCATTAAATCTCCACCAATACCATTTGAACATATTGGCAGCAATATATCCGCCGTACAATGCTCCCACTATCCATTGCAAAATGCTATTGACATCTTTTGCAAAAAAACCGAGTATCACGCCAATCGTTACGACCACGATGCCCGACAAATAATTCATTGAAATTATTTTGCGATTGGAGGCCGTTGGATTTATATACTTCAGGTAGATATCATTGACGATATAGGCCTGTGCGGCATTCAGTGTTCCGGAGAACGTCCCCATAAAAGCACCCAGCAAACCAGTCAATACAATCCCCAAAATCCCGGCTGGTAAAAAATTATTGACAGCAGCGGGGAGTACTCTTTCAAAATCAGTTCCACCAGCTCCATTGGATAAATTCATTTGATTAAAATACAGGAGGCCTAATACAGTCAAACCAATAACCATTGAATACCGGATAGGAAGCAAAATGATCGATACAAACCCTGTCATCTTTGATGCTTCCTTTGGTGAACGCGACGACAATATCTTTTGCATATCATAATTAGGTGCAGGGCCGGCTAGCGCAGCAAACGCGCCCTTGAACAACATCATCATAAAAAAGAAACCAAACAATCCAAACCCATCATCACCGATCTTTTTATTTGCATCAGGAATAATGTTTGACCAATCAAGATTCAGATGCCATCCAAAAAATGGATTGAACCAACCGTTTGGCACATTCACTCCACCTCCATTCAAATGCATCATGGCGATGGCCGCAATCGAAATACAGCCGATGGTCATGATGATATATTTGATCAGGTCGCCAAGCACAATGCTATGCATTCCTCCCAGCACAGAATAAAAAACTGCAAACAGTGTGAACACTATACCATAAAAATGTGCTACGTACTGCGGCGCGATATCAAAAGGCACATAATTTTTTACCACATCCCAGGGAACAAAAATTTCAATGAACTTTCCAAGACCTATAAAACCGTAAGCCAAAAATCCAAAACATCCTATCAATGCAAATGCCACCACTACATTGTGAGACGCCTTTACTCCTCTACCCGTTAATCCAAACCTCGTTGCCAGCCATTCAGCACCGGTATTAGCATTGGACCGGCGTAACCATTTTGCAAGGAACATCATATTGAACACCTGGTTAAATACCGGCCATAGCCAGGGGATCCAAATACTTTTCATTCCGTAAACAAAACAAAGAGCGACCATCCACATCGTGCCACTGATATCAAACATATCCGACGCATCACTCAGTCCCAATAAATACCATGGCAACTTTTTCCCGCCGAGCAAATAACTTTCCTTATTTACTCTTGCCTTTTTCCGCAATAACCACCCGATCATCACCATGGCAGCGAGGTAGGAAATAAGGATCGATATGTCGATGGCTTGTAGCTTCATTGATTACTGTCCTTAATTCATCGTGAGACGTGAATCGTGAATCGTGAGTGTGAATGATGATTAGTCGTTTAGCACTCATTACTCATTACTTATCACTTATCACTCATTACTCATTATACAAATTCCATTTTGTAACATCTTTCTGAAACAACGTTTTTTCATTTTTATAGAACTCCACAAAATCATGGGCAGATAATTGTCCTTTATAAGGAGCATAAAATTCATACTGATCAACGTTTCTGAATCCGGAATTCCTCCAGGCCAATGCATAGGAGATTTTGTAGGGAGCGATAGCTTTCAAAAAAGTATTCGTCCACCATAAGCTGTCTTTTAAACCGTTGTATCCAAATTCAGTGAGTGCAGGAATCTTATTACGCTCTGTTGCAACCGAATCCAATGTTGCTAACATGCCTCCCGAATATTTGATAAAGTCCAGGTTGCTGGCCGTATTATATGCCTGGTAAATATCAAAACCTATCACATCCACCCATTCATCACCGGGGTATCTTTTTAAGTATTCATCCTTTGAATAAAACTTATCAGTGTTGTAGGCATACAAAAGATTATGTACATTTTTTTTATCCCTCAAATAAGACTCTGTGAACTGGTAAAGTTGCTTTAGTTCATCAGGCGTACAATTTTTTCCTCCCCACCAGAACCAGTCGCCATTTAGTTCATGAAACGGGCGAAAGATGACCGGGATGTATTCACCGTCTTTGCCTTTTAGATCAAACAAGAAAGCTGCGACCTTGTCAAGCCATGTTTTATACAGCTCATTCTTTTCCCCGCGGGGCAGCACTGAAGCCACGGTGCCGGGTGCCGGGTTCCATGCCGTTTTCCCGGTAAGTGGATTATTAAGATGCCAGCTCAACGTGATCACTCCGCCACGATCATATGCCTCACGAATAAAGGACTTCATTTTATCAAAAGGAACGCTGTCAAGATTTACAGGTTGATCTATTTCCAATCGCCCTAGTTCGAACCCATAGACCGCTGGATAATCCCCGGTCACATCTTTTATATCACTTCTTCCCGGTTCATATTTCCATCCAACACCATAAGCGAGGTCATCCTGGTGGCCAAACATAATTCCTTCATTCAATAATTTTTTCAGGTTGTGGTAAAGCGCAATTGTTTCTTTGGTAGCTTTTTTATCAGCAGGCAATTCATCAGTGGCTGTCTGAGCTAAAATAGTGAGGCTATTCAGAAAAATGAAGAGAAGGCACAAAGGCAGGGAGGCCCTTTTTGTCATTTGCAGTAGTTTAATGCAGTTGTTAAATTAAGTCACTTTAGCTTCACTAAATCTGTATCCTACCGGGATGGACTCTTTTCAGTGATCAAATCTTTTATCAAATTTAATCGGGAAGATATCTTAACTATGATACTTTTTTATCCATTCTGAGTACTTGTTTCTACCGGTTTAAAAAAAAATTGGCCACCCTGCAAGCGAAATATTTACCAATTGATATAACTTCATGCTGATAGTTTATTAGCACACCAGTAATTTTTATTTTGGTAAACTAAATGTTTTTTAATGAGGACAGATCTTCTAAAGGAGATAACGCCCCTCACCCAGGGTGACTGCTTTACGGTTTTTTCGAGAGTAAAATATGAATTTGATTTTCCCCTGCATTGTCATGAGGAATTTGAATTGAATTTTATTCAAAATGCCAAAGGCGCTAAAAGGGTCATTGGGGATCACCTCGAAGTAATTGACGAATTAGAACTGGTCCTCGTAGGCCCCAATCTTCCCCATGCCTGGTTTACAAATAAATTAAAAGGAAAAGAGGTAAAAGAAATTACAATTCAATTTCACAGGGACCTGTTCGATGAAAAATTTCTTCATCGTAACCAAATGAGTTTTATCCGTAGTATGCTTGAACATTCGAAAAGAGGGATCCTTTTTTCACCTCAAACCACGCAAAATATCATGCACCGGTTGATAAAACTACCTCAAAAGCGTGGCTTTGATTCAGTACTGGAACTGTTGTCGATCTTACATGACCTTTCCACTTCACGGGATGTGCGCATCCTGTCTGATTCTTCTTTCAACAATTCAGAAACTTTTTCTTATAACAGCAGGCGTGTGGAAAATGTAATGAGATACCTGAATGCCAATTTTGATAAAAACGTTTCGCTGACAGAAGCCGCAAAAATAGCTTCGATGACGGAAGTTTCCTTAAGCCGTTTTTTTAAATTCAGGACCGGAAAAACATTTGTCGATGCGCTATGTGAGATCCGTCTTGGACATGCTTCACGCATGCTCATTGAAACCACACAAAGCATCAATGAAATTGCATATAAATGCGGCTTTAATAACATGTCTAATTTCAACCGCGTCTTTAAAAAGAAAAAGGCCTGCACCCCAAAAGAATTCAGGGACACTTATACTTCATCTGGCGTAAGAACATTTATTTGAATAGCAGCTCAAATTTTCTTTGTGGAGAGTTTTCTTCTTACCCGGCTTAATGTTTCAAGAGTCATTCCAAGAAATGACGCGATATAGGTCAGAGGGATCCTGTTAGCAAAATGACTATACCGTGTCAAAAATTGTTTATACCTGGTTTCTGCATTGGTGAGTCGTGCAATAAATGCCCGTCCTTCAGCATCGCTGTAATATTGCTGAAGCAATTTCCGGCTTACAATATTAAATTCAGGGAATTGTTCATATAGTTTTTCGAGGTCAACAAGGGTCAGGGCCAGCATCTCGGAGTCCTCGATGGCTTGCATATTTTCTATAGAGGATCCTTTCCTCTCAAAACTCAGGATCGAAGAGACCATTTCACCTTCTGCTGTGATCCAGGTGGTGATATCTTTCTTCCCTTCTCTAATAAATCCCCTTACGACTCCCTTCCTTACAAAGTAGATATGTTCGCATACCTGGCCTTCTTCCAGCAGTAGTTCCCCTTTACTAAAAAAGACTAAGTAAGCATGTTCCTTCAAAAATTTCACAATGCCGTCGCTTACAGGATGGAAATAATTCAAGATGGTGACCACAGACGAAATGTCCAAAGACGCTTCAGTCCCTCGATAATTTTTTGATTGTAATTCGGATTTTCGCAACATTATATTATAGCAAACTATAATCTGGTTTTCGAATATACAATACGCAACGCCAAATAAAAATTAAAACAGGGGGTATTCAGTTAAGTGGAGAAGAATATATTTATTTTTAATTTGAAAAAAGGAAAGATGCCAGAGTGGTCGAATGGGACGGTCTCGAAAACCGTTGTACGGGCAACTGTACCGAGGGTTCGAATCCCTCTCTTTCCGCCTTCGG
>Ga0207706_10005950_pt1 | contig 11345 bp, 12 predicted proteins | sample KBSC53metaG_FD_184318 | JGI IMG/M metagenome (GOLD analysis project Ga0207706, IMG submission 184318) | Corn rhizosphere microbial communities from Kellogg Biological Station, Michigan, USA - KBS C5-3 metaG (SPAdes) (version 2) | ecosystem: Host-associated > Plants > Roots > Rhizosphere > Soil ... | reverse complement strand
TCAAACTTGCCCGTAAGCTTCCCTGCCAGCAGCATGGATATCAATGTGCCGACACCGCGCGGCGCCGTCAGGAAGCCCGACTGCAGCACGGAATAGCCGTACATGGTCTGCAGCAACGGCGGCAGCAGGGCCAGCCCGGCCAGCAGCAGGACTCCGGTGACCGCCATGAACAGCAGGCCGGTCGCGAAATTGCGGTCAAGGAACATCGACCGATCGAACAGCGGATGCTTGGCGGTGATCATGTGAACCACGAACATCCACCCAGCGCCAATGGCGAGGCCCGCTTCGACAATCGTCTCCCAGCTCGAAAACCAGTCGTTCTGCTGCCCGCGGTCGAGGCAGAACTGGAGCGCGCCAAGCGCGATGGCGAGCAATGCAAAGCCGAACATGTCGAACTTGCGCTCATGTGTCTCGGTCTTGGGCATGAACCGCATCATGATCAGGATGCACAGGATCCCGACCGGCAGGTTGACCAGGAATACCCAGCGCCAGTTGTAATTGTCGGTCAGCCAGCCGCCGAGCACCGGTCCGAGGATCGGCCCGATCATCACGCCGCCGCCGAACAGCGCCATTGCCTGCCCATGCTTCTCGCGCGGATTGATATCGAACAGGGTCGCCTGCGCCAGCGGGACGATGAACGCGCCGCCGACGCCCTGAAGCGCCCGGAATACGACCATTTCGGCAAGCGAGGTCGCGGTCGCGCACAGAACGGACGCCGCGGTGAAGACCACGACCGAAATCAGGAGGAGCCGCTTGCGCCCGACCTTGTCTGCAAGCCAGCCGCTGATCGGCAGGGCAATGGCCGACGCGACAATATAGCTCGTCAGCACCCAGTTGACGGTGTCCTGGGTCGCGCTGAGGCTCGCCTGCATGTGCGGCAAGGCAACATTGGCGATCGTCGTGTCCAGGACCTGCAGAAGCACGGCCATCATCACGCCGATCGTGACGATCATCCGCTCGCCGGGAGGCAGCGGATGCGTCGCGATATGGCCCGGAGTGTCGTCCGCCATGGGCGGTTTACTTCTTCTTGCTGTCGTCGAAATAGACGGTGCTGGTGACCGATAGCCCCGCGATCATCGGCTGGGACGGCGTTCCGTCGAAAGCGATGCGCACCGGCACACGCTGAGTCACCTTCACCCAGTTGCCATTCGCGTTCTGCGCCGGAAGAAGTGAAAACTGGCTTCCCGTGCCGGCGCCGATGCTCTGGACGTGGGCATCGAAATTCCGGCCCGAATAAGCGTCGACCTCGATCGTCGCGCGCTGCCCCGGGACCATCCGCCCGACGTCCTTTTCCTTGAAATTGGCCTCGACCCACGCCGTCTGGCTGTGCACGAGTGAAAGCATCCCGACGCCGACCACGGCCATCTGGCCGATCTGCAGATTGTCGGCGTTCTCGATCACGCCGTCCATGGGTGCGCGGATGTCGGTCCGCGACAGGTCGAGCTTCGCCTTGTCGACGGCGGCCCGCGCCTGGGCGATCTGCGGCTGATCGCCCGGCGCCACGGCGGCGCTGGCATTGGCCGCGCGCGCCCGCGCGTCGGACAGCTGGGTCTCCGCCGAGCGAACCTCGTTGAGCGCGTCCTCATAATCGGAGCGGGTCGTGAAGCCCTTTTTGAGAAGTGCCTGCTGGCGACCCAGCGCATTGCGCTTGATCGCGAGATTGGCCTGTGCACCGGTAATATCGCCGGCCGTGCCTTCGGCCTGGGTCCGCAGGACATGCGTCTGCAGCTGCGCAGTCGCGAGCTGCGCCTCGGCCTGCTCGAGTGCGACGCGATAGGGCTGCGGGTCGATTCGGAAAAGAATGTCGCCGCGCTTCACCCGGGCGCCGTTGCGAACGAAAACCTGGACGATCTGCCCGTTCACCTGCGGACTGACCGAAACGATGTCCTGCTTCACCTGCGCGTCATCGGTCGAAACGCTGGCACCGCTTGTCAGCCAGTAATAGGCGCCCCCCACCAGCAGCAGCGCGGGCACGATCAGCAACATGAACGTCCGCATCGAATTGCGGCCGGTAATCTTGCGCGCGCGCTTGACCCGAGGCTTCGCCGCGGCTTCGGCGCCGGCCATCGGTTCAGTCTGCATCTTGTTCATTGGTTGGACGCCTTGCTCATTGGCGCGTTGCGGGACGCGTTCTCGCGTACACGTCCCAGCACTTCGCGCGTGATTTCAATTTCCTTTGGGTCAATTCCGGCAAACGCCTCGGCGATCATTTCGTCGGCGATGGCGCGCAGTTTCTCCACCAGCGGTTGTGCGCGCGGGGTGACGTGAAGCCGCCATGCGCGGCGATCGGCCGGATCGGAGACCCGCTCGACGAGGCCGCCCTCTTCCAGCCTATCGACGATCCGGGACAGCGTAATGGGCTCAATATCCAGCATGTCGGCGAGCTCGATCTGCCGGAGGCCGGGCTCGCGGGTGAGCCGGAAAAGCACCTTCCACTGCGCGCGGGTCACGCCAAGGCCGACTGCCCGGCGATCAAACGCCTTGCGCAAGGTGTGGGCGGTTTCCGCAATCTCGAAAGGAAGGGTTTCCATCGGCAACCGATATAGTAAGCCTGCTTATATTAAGCAACGCCTAAAGGCCGGTCGCGTTCCGGATTTTCTCCTTACCCAGGTGATTCCAGCCCTACCGGACGCGCGACGCTAATTGCGGTGATCGTCCCTCGACACTGCCCGCTCGATCTCATTGCGCTGACGGTTCGCGAACTGCCGATCATCGGTCGTATAGAGACTCCGGAGGAAGCTTAGGTCCCAACTCGTCAGCGTGATCGGAATGGGGGTTCCGACCGGCGCGTCAAGAACTCCCAATATGCTGGATGCACCGGCCCGCAAGTGCGTCGGGTCGGTGGTCGCGTAGAGGCGCATTGCGGCATAATCGGCCAGCTGCGTCACGCTGAGACCAGCGAGGGCTCGCCGCTCGATCACGACCACGCCGGACATGAAATGCGGGATCGCTTGCGGACGCAGCCGCGATGAGTCCGTCGAAGACACCATGTAATAGTGCCAGACCGGATCCTTGGCGGCCGGGATGTGATCGGCGGTCAGCAATCCTTCGACATGCCAGGCGATTGCCGGTCCCTGTTCGCGCGGAGGATCCTTCCGCCCGTAGACGGCATCGTAGAAATAATCCGGATATTGCTGGCGCAAGCCGGCCACGAACTCGTCCTTGTTGTCGACCACGACGACCAGCGCATTGGGGCCGCAACCGGCGGGCGCAAGGGGAATGCCAACGGCTCGAGCGACATCGGCGAGGCGCGCGGCGACCCGGCGGTTCTGCTCTTCGGGAAGGCCGACGGCCGCCGGGCAGACAGCCGTTTGATAGCGCCTCAGCTGTCCTCCTCCGATTGGGGCCGGCGTCACCGACGTCACAAAGTCGTGGATCGCCTTGTCACGCTGCCGAACGCCTTCGACAACGATCTGGTTCGAGTCCGCCGGCGACGGCGGCGGGGCTGGAGCTGCAAGTAAGGCGGATGCCAACGCGATGAGGCCGAACATGGTCGACTCCTCGATCTGATGAGGCGCGAGTCCATCATACGCCAAAACTGTCGTGACTTGGAGTGTCCCTGGCCGGATTGTGGCATTTCGCCTTGCTTCCGCTGGCCGACTCCTGCTTTGACCCCCGCGCAACCAGGGAGGCCCTTTCATGCTCTTCGTCTGGATAGGCTTCCTGCGGGCGGATGCAGAACCGATCTCGCAGGACGTGCAGCAGCAGACCAATGATTTCCTGCAGCAGCCTTACATCACCATTCACAGCGTCGGGCCATTGCGCGATGCCGCGGGGCGGCGCGCAGCGATGATGATGCAGTTCGAGGTCGCGGACCGCGCGGCTGCCGAGGCGTTGGTCGAGAACAGCCCCTACCTCACCGCCGGGCTGTACGAGAGCCACCACCTTTTTGAATATCAAAGCGAAATCGGCTGAATCCGTTGCGGCGATTGCTGACCGGATTTGGTGATCTGTCGCAAAGCGGCGACTCAGTGTAGAAGCGCACGGCCGAACGTTGCTCGCAGGGGGGTCTCGAGCTTGGGAGTGGCGGGGTGCTTATGGTTAGCGGCAGCCGGTGCGGCAGGGGGGCAAGCCAATCCGGCTGTCGTGACCGGCCCCGATCAGTCGGAAATCATCGTCACCGGTGAGCGGATCAAGCGGCCGATGAGCGGCTCGTGCTATTCCCGAACAGGCGAGCCGACCGCTATTCGAAATTGAGCATTGGCGCGACGTTCCGCCAGCTTCAGTTCCACGGCTTCGCGCCGCTTGCGCGTTTCTCGATCGAGCGCAATCGCAGCAGCGTCGAATTATATGACCATAAGAGGGCGCGTACGGAGATCGGAATCGTCCACGCGTTCTGACTCAAGCAACTGCTGTATTGCGCCCCACCCTAGCGAAGGCAGATACATAGATCTCGCCAGGGCCGAAAAGGCACGGAGGGACGTTTCGATGGAACAGCCTGCGATCGAGATCCTGAACAACCAGCGGATCATGACGATTGCCACGACCAGGGCCGATGGATGGCCTCAGGCGACCATCGTCGGCTACGCCAATGAAGGTTGGTCCCTGTATTTCCTGATCTATCGCGACAGCCAGAAATTCGCGAACATTGCGCGGGACAATCGGGTTGCGATCACAGTAGGCCACGAGCCGTCCGAAATTCAGGCCATAAAGGCCGTATTTGCAGGGTGTGAGGCCTCGGAGGTCACCGATATGGCCGAGCGCACCCGCGCTTGGCATTTGCTCGCGGAGCGGCATCCCAAGCTGACCGATCTCGCGCCTCCGCAGAAGAGCGAAGTCGCAACGATGGTTGCTCGATGCAGACACATCTCGGTTCTCGATTACAGCCAGGGACTCGGCCACACGGAGTCCGTAACCCTCTGATCAGAGCCAAGTGGGACCAAGAATTCACCAATAGGCGCCGAGGCCTTTCAACCGTCGCATCGCGCGATCGGCGTCGAGCGCAAGCCGCCGCTGATCCTTGCTTCGGGCTTCGGGCGTAGCGAGCCAGGAATTGAGCGCCACCATTGAACGAGCTGTCACCATGTCATGCAGCTGGCCGAGCGATTCCTGAAGCTGCTTCAGGCCTTTCTCGAACTTCCTCTTTCGCCTTGGCGGAAGCCGCTGCAGCCCCTCAACAAATTCCAGAGCATAGCGCAGCTTCTTCACCTTGATCCTGAAGCGATGACGCCGTCGATCCCCCATCCGCGTGACTGCCGCAGCGCTCGAGACCTTCGACCACAATCGATCGATCCGTTCAAAGACGAAACCGTCCATCGGGCATGCCGCGACCGGCCCCTTTCGCCATTCGCCCACAACCGACCAGCCGAGCAGGTCCAGCATCAGCCGCCGGAATCGAGCGGACTCCATCGCGCCAATGAGCCGGTCATAAGCGTCCTCGCGCCGCTCTTCCAAAAACTGCCGTTGTTCGGACGGTAAGTCGCGCTCGAGATAGACATCGAGGTTCCGTGCGTCTCCCGACTCAGCGAAAAACCATCTCAACTCATCCTGGATGCGATCGAATTCTCGACCTTCGACAGCCGATCTGAACAAGGTCAGTGCCGACCGCAGTCGCCGTATCGCTACTCGCGTTTGGTGAAGCGCCTCTGCATTCCTGTGTTCTATGAGCAACGGCTCATTGAGCCGAAAATGACGGAGGCAAGCCGCCACGATGATCGCAAGTCCTTGAGCGACGCTCATTCCAGGAATCAGGTGAACGTGCCCAGCCTTCGCCCACGCCGGCGGGCTGCTGGCTGTCAGGGCGAAGCCACGCTCCGCCTTGCTCATCACCGCCAGCTTGACGGGAATTTTCTCGGCAATCTGTCGCGCGACCTCGAGTGCGGCGCTCGGCGCACCCCTGATGAGCTCGATTTCCAGTTCCGAAACCTGCGCCACGCCGTTCGCCGCGCTTACGGTCCCGACATCGACATCGATCTCAACTTCGCTTCCCGATTGGGCGGCACGGTACCCGGTCCTTTCGATCTCCGTCTGGACGACAGGCCTGAGCGCACCCAGGTGCAAATCGCAGACCGGCGTACCTGCTAGCCGGTCGACGTCGGGCTCAGGCCCGTCAATCTCGTCCTCCCACTCGCCTCGATCGAACAGGCCGGCACCCTCCTCGAACGATTTCAAGGTCTGCAGGAACCGCGAGCCACAGGATCGCACGCGGAGTGCATAGCCACACTCACGCAACTCAAAATCAGGCGTGTCGTAATAGACGGATGATAGTCGTTCCGACTTGCATTGGGACAGTCGGGGCCACCGGCGGGAATTGACAAGCCATTCCGTCGGCGCCGGCGCCACCTCGAATTTGAGCTCGATTTCCCGACTTGCCGTTTGCCGATCGATGCGTCTGCGCCTGTGTCCAGCGTCAATAACCACACGATTGCGTGCACGGACGGCCGTCATGGCATCTCAGGTCTGTGAGGTGCGGGCGCGCCATTCTCGAAGGGGCGAGCGAGCGGTGCCATGGCGTGAAATTAGGTCAGCCGCGGAGTCCGCTGACATACGGTCTTCTCCGTAGGCTGACCGGAAGTTGGAGCGGGTAGCGGGAATCGAACCCGCGCGTTCAGCTTGGGAAGCTGACAGGCTACCATTACATCATACCCGCACTGCAGCCGGCGATGTGGATTTTCGCCTCGTTCAAGTCAACGGCTTGCTCAGCCGCCCGTGACGGACATGTGCCGGTCCAGCGCGGGGGCGGTCGCCGAAATGTCGAACCGGTGCCGCTCCGGCTTGCCCGCAATCAGCGCATCGAGCGCCGCTTCGGCGGCTTCTGTACCGCCCGACCGGAGCAGGGTTCGAAGCTCGACATTCTGATCATGGCCAAGGCAGCCATAAACGGTCCCGGTCGCGGTGATCCGGATGCGGTTGCAGCCTGCGCAGAAATTGTCGCTGATCGGCGTGATAAGTCCCAGCCGGGTGCCTAGCTCGGGCACATCGAAATATCGCGCAGGGCCGCCCGTTCGCGTCAGCGACGGCACCAGGGTCAAAGTCTCCTCGAGCCGTTCCTTCACCGTTGCCAGCGAAAGGTAATGCGCACTCCGGTCCTCCTCGACCTCGCCCAGAGGCATCGTCTCGATCAACGTGAGGTCGAAGCCCTCGCTCGCGCACCAGCGAAGCATCGGCTCGACCTGGTCCTCGTTCAGGCCGCTCAGAGCGACCATGTTGATCTTGACCTTCAGCCCGGCGGCTTTCGCAGCGGCAATACCGCTCACCACCCGCTCCAGGCGGCCGCCCCGGGTAATGTGCGCGAAACGGTCCGCCTCGAGCGTGTCGAGGCTGACGTTCACGCGCCGAACACCGCACGCAAACAGGCTTTGCGCAGCAGTCGCGAGCTGGCTTCCATTGGTGGTTAGCGTGAGCTCGTCGAGCCCTGCTCCGATGCGCTCTCCAAGCCGCTCGACCAGTTCGAGGATTCCGCGCCTTACGAGGGGCTCGCCGCCGGTAAGCCTGACCTTGCTCACGCCGCGACGGATCAGCATGTCGACCAGTGCCTCAATTTCGCCGAACGTCAGCAAATCCTGCTTCGGCACGAAGCGCATGTGCTCCGACATGCAATAACGACAGCGCAGGTCGCAGCGGTCGGTGACCGACAAGCGGACGTAGCTGATGCGACGTCCGTAACTGTCCACCAATGCGCTCGTCATGACCGGGTTATAGACCTCCATCCGCGGGATCGTATCCTGCTTCCCGAAGCCGCGCCGAAAGCTCGTCGCCGATGCGCCGGGCAAGCTCACCATCTTCGGACCTGATCACGAAGTTGGCGCCGTAGCCGCCGTCCTTGAAAAAGGGATAGCTGCCGATTGCGACGCCCGGATTGGCGGCTTCCGTGTCGCGCAACAGGTCGGCAACGTCGCTTTCGGCAGCCCGGGCCCCGATCGTCACCGAAACCACCGGCCGTCCGCCTTCGAGCTTGCCCGTAAGCGCCTCCAGCATGCTCGCCGCAATGTACGGCACTCCGGCCAGTATATAGACGTTCCCCATCCTGACGCCGGGAGCGCCCGAGCTTGGGTTCGGGATCAGCTCGGCTCCTTCCGGCACGCGCGCCATCCTCAATCGAGCCTCGGTTAGGGCGCCGGGCCGGTCGCGATAATAGTCCTCGAGGATTTTCCTCGCGCCCGGATGGACCACGACCTCAACGCCGAACGCGGCGGCCATCGCGTCGACGGTGATGTCGTCGTGGGTCGGACCGATGCCCCCGGTCGTGAACACATAATCGTGAGCGGCGCGGAGCTCGTTCACCGTGTCGGCAATCCGCCGGATGTCGTCCGGCACGATGCGCACTTCGCTGAGGCGAATGCCGTGGTCGTTGAGCCAGGTCGCGACCTGCGCGACATTCTTGTCCTGCGTCCGCCCCGACAGGATTTCATCGCCGATGACGGCCAGCGCGGCGGTCCATTGTCTCGATTCACCGCTCACGTCGCCGCACTCCCGTTCGACTTTCGCTGGCCCAGTGCCTATCTAGTGACGATGACTCAATACATCACGGTTGCTGCCGACGACCGGGTCGAAGCGAAAAGCGGAATTATCAAGCTGCATGGCCCAAACGGGTTCGAAGGCATGCGCCGCGCGGGCCGGCTGGCGGCCGAGATCCTCGATGCGCTGGCGCCGCACGTCGTCCCCGGCGTCTCCACCCAGGAACTCGACGACATCGTCTACAAGATGACGGTGGAGGGAGGCGCCCTGCCCGCGACTCTCGGCTACCGCGGCTATACGCGGAGCTGCTGCGTCTCGATCAATCACGTCGTCTGCCACGGCATCCCCGGCGACCGCACGCTGAGGGAGGGCGACATCGTCAATATCGACGTCACTCCGATCGTCGATGGCTGGCACGGCGATTCGAGCCGCATGTATCTTGTCGGCGACGTCCCCCTGAAAGCGCGAAAGCTGGTCGACGTTACCTATGAGTGCCTCATGCTCGGGCTTGAGCAGGCGCGGCCCGGGAACCACCTTGGCGACATCGCCAATGCGATCCAGCGGCATGCCGAGGCCCAGCGCTACAGCGTCGTACGCGACTTCTGCGGCCACGGCGTTGGTCGCGTGTTCCACGACAGCCCGGAAGTCGTGCACGCCGGCCGTCCCGGCACCGGCCCCGAGCTCAAGCCCGGCATGATCTTCACCGTCGAGCCGATGATCAACATCGGCCGTCCCGATGTGAAGGTGCTGGAGGACGGCTGGACCGCCGTGACCCGCGACCGCTCGCTTTCCGCCCAGTTCGAGCATTCCATCGGAATCACGGACAGCGGCTGTGAGATCTTTACGAAGAGCCCGGCTGGCCTCGACAAACCCCCTTATTGATGAATGGTTTGCCTACCTTATTGACAGGACTGTAAGCGGGTGGGAGCGTAAAGGCCAACACCAGCTTAAGCGAGTCCCATGGCCATGTTCCGCCATCCCGTTGCGATCGAACCGGCCGACATCGACCACATGGGTCATGTCAACAATGCCGTGTATATCAAATGGGTGCAGGAGGCGGTGATCGATTATTGGCGCAGCGTCGCTCCACCGGACGCCGTCGCAGGGCACTTGTGGGTCGCCCTCAAGCACGAGATTACCTACCGCAAGCCGACGTTCCTCCAGGACGTCGTCGTCGCCGAGGTGATCGCCGAAAAGGTCGAAGGCGCCCGGGCGATGTTCACCACGGTGCTCCGCCGCGGCGAGGAGGTGCTGAGCGAGATCCACAGCAGCTGGTGCTGCCTCGACGCCGTAACCAAGCGCCCCGCCCGGCTCGCGCGCGACGTCATCCGGCGTTTCCTTCCGACAAGCTGCTGAGCCTATTCCCCTGAAAGGCGCTTCCCGAGCCTTTCCTGAGCCAAGAAGTCGCTCATCATTTCTGAAACCTTGCGCTGCGAGCCGAGGAGCACGGGCGCACCGTGCCCGTACCAGCTCGCCCAGACCTCGCCCTTTTCCAGGCTGAAGACGATTCCACCTGCCGATTCATCAGAGCCCCGAACGCGGATGGCCATAATGACGCGGCGAATCAGAATTGCGGCCCCGATCATTGCGGCGGACGATGCAAGGAAGATTGCCGCAGAGGATTCGAAACATGGCAAGCGAATCGGCGATGCCTCGAACAGCCCACCCATGACAGCGACGGCCAGTGCCGGAATCGCGGCCGCATGCCACCACCTGAGCACGACTGCGGAACCGAGGACGAACGGAAGGTAAGGCGTGAACTCGCAACCGGTCACGATGCCGCTGACCGCGGCTCGCACGGCCGTCGGCAATCCAATGGCAACGATCACGCACAACAGGGCCTGCCAGCCCTTGAGGCTGGGCGCCTGCAGCCAACGCAGCAGCATGGCACAATTCATTTGGCTAGCCCTCCCCAGGACCGACTCTCGTGCCGCTTTGAGCACCATTCCGGCACCGTCGCAATTCGCATTGGTTAGCTCGGCGCGCACATTTTGTGCGTTCCTTATCGCACTAGGCGGCCGCCTTCCTTGCCGCGTCCCACCGCGCAGTCAGCTGACGCGCCGCCTCCACGTCGGGTGGGAAGTCGACCTCGCCCCATTCCTCGCCCTTGATGTCGAGCGTCCACACCTCGCCGTCCTGCGCGAGGTGATGAATCACCCGCAGATACCAGATAGTTGTGCCTTCGGTGGTCCGCATTGCGCGCTCGATCGCCGCGCGAAACCGCTCGGCGCCCCCGGCACGGAAGGCGAGCAATCCGATGGACTCCGCATTCACCCCTTCGTCGATCCGTTTGCCGATCGCGTGCAGCTGGCCCTGGTCGCCGGCTATGACCTTCATGTCGTCATCGTCGTAGGAATCCTTGCGATCGATGGTCACGCAAATCCCGGATCTCTGGTTCGCCACGACCCGCTTCATCAAGGCGTCGGAGACGAGCGTGTCCCCGTTCCACACCAGGCAATCGCCGGCGAGCTCCTCGCGGGCCATGTAAAGCGAGCCGGTATTGTCGGCGACCTTGTAGAAGGGATTGTAGATCGTCCGGACGCTTGGCCCGGCTCCTCGCCGGGCAATCGCTTCCTGGACCAACTCGTCATGGAAGCCGGTGACGACCACTGCCTCGTGCACGCCATTGGTCTCGAGCGCGTCGAGTTGTCGGTCGAGCAGGGTTCGCCCGTTGAAGTCGATCAGGCATTTGGGACGGTCGTCCACGAGGTGGCCGAGACGCGAGCCCTGGCCGGCGGAAAGGATGATCGCTTTCATGGCCGCTGAGCCGTGCCTTGGAAATGCGGCGCCGATTGGGCATTAGCGGGTTGAGCCCTTCGCATAAGGACTTCCGCGTGAAGAAGATCGAAGCGATCATCAAGCCCTTCAAGCTCGACGACGTGAAGGACGCGCTGCACGAGGTCGGGGTGTCGGGCATCACCGTAACCGAGGTCAAAGGCTTCGGCCGC
>Ga0207706_10005940_pt1 | contig 11355 bp, 10 predicted proteins | sample KBSC53metaG_FD_184318 | JGI IMG/M metagenome (GOLD analysis project Ga0207706, IMG submission 184318) | Corn rhizosphere microbial communities from Kellogg Biological Station, Michigan, USA - KBS C5-3 metaG (SPAdes) (version 2) | ecosystem: Host-associated > Plants > Roots > Rhizosphere > Soil ... | reverse complement strand
CCGCGCGAAATCGGCGAGCCACAGCCGCCAGCCTGCCACGCTGCCCCTTACCGCCAGCACCGAGACATAGACGTCGGGCGCGTAGTTACCGGCGAGCTTCACCTCGACCACCGGATCCTTGCCCGAAAGCTGCGTGACGAAGCTGGACAGGACGCCCTCGCGCTCGACCGTCACCAGCGCGGTCGCAGAACGGAAGGGCATGCGGACCTGGAAGCGGGCGGTGTCGCCGGACTTATATTCGCGCGCCTCGGGCACGACGTCCATGCGGTCGCCATTGTCGCCGCCGAACCACCAGTCGTCATCGCCCGCGAGCCAGACCGAGGTAGTGGCGATGGCCTCGTTACCCTGATCGTCGCGGGTGGTGGCGACGGCATAGACCTCGCCGGACACGCCAGGATCGAGCGCGCAGGAGGCGAGCCCTTGCGCGTCGGTAAAGGCCGAGCAGCTGGCCTTGAGCTTCGTGACCTTCGCACTGTTGTCATAGGCGTAGAAGCCGCCGATCAGCCGCCGCCGCGCGGAGATGATCTCGCGGCTGTAGAGCGCGACCTTGACCGCGCGGCGCTTGATCGGATGCCCGTCGAGATCGATCGCGACCAGCTTCAGGCGCAGATCGTCCTGCTTCATGATCCAGCCATCGGTCTTGATGCCGAGCTGGACGGCGGACGCGTAGAGCGGCACGCGCTGCGATGCGGTCAGCATCTCGCCGTTCGCGTCGGGATAATCCATCTCGACCGCGAGCGTCGCGCCATTGGTCAGCGTCTTGGGGATGGCGACATTGCTGTGGGCGATACCTTGGCCGTCGAGGGTGAGCGCGGTCAGTTCGGCGGGCGGGATCGGCGGGGCGATGTCACGATCGTCGCCGTCGAGCGAAGTGACGCCCTCAACCAGCGGCGTGCCGCCGAAGCTCCAGCCGTCCCAGCCCTTGGGCGTCGGCACGCTGGTGTCGAAGGTCGCGCGGAGCGTCACCGGCAGCTTGGCCGCGCCGCCGCCGGACAGATAGCCGACGAACAGATCGACCGGCACCTGCGCCGGCTTCACCTGAGCGCCCTTGGGGCCGGCGACGGTCGCGCGCATCGTCGGCAGGCGATATTCGTCCACGCGCACCGACTGGCCGGTGTAGATGGTGTCGTCGCCGACCTTGACGTTCAGGTCATAGTCGCCCTGCGGCGCGCCTTGCGGGGCGGTCCACTGGTTCTCGCCGATGCCGTCGCGGCCGAGCGTGACGGGCATCTCGAACACCGTGTCCGATCCGCGATGGCGAAGCTCAAGCGTGCCCTTCAGCGCCTGCGCGGCGAAGCCGGCCGAGACCGGGCGGCGCAGGAAATGCTTCATCTGCACGGTCTCGCCCGCGCGGATCAGAGTGCGATCGAAGACGGTGTGGAAGATGCGGGGCTGTTCTTCCCAGCCGTAGGACATGTCGAAATCATAGGGCTCGATGCCCTTGTCCCAGCTGGTCAGCGTGAAGCTGAAATCGTCGCCCTTGCGCGCGGAGACCATCAGGGCGTGGCCGCCCTCGTCGGTGCAGGAGGAATAGGTTTCGGGGGACGGCAGGCCCGGCGGCACCCCGAGCTGCCCGGCGGCATCGGTGGTGCCGTGGGCAAGGCGCTTGCCGGTGCAGCTGTCGCTGATCTGGACCTGCGCGCCCGCGACCGGCCTGCCGGTATCGAGCGCCGTCACCCAGGCGAGCGAGCGGCCACGACCCCATTTGAAATGCACCGCCATGTTGGTGACGAGCGCGCCGGTCGCGACATAGCGGGGCGTGTCGCGGCCCAGCAGCGCGCGGCCAAGCGTCGGGCTGGCCATCTCGACGACATAGAAGCCGGGCTTGCCGAGCGGGATACCGACCACCTCGAACGCCTTGCCCTTTTCGGGCAGCGGCAGCGATTGCGCTCTGGCGCCCGAACCGCCGCCGAGCAGCGGCGTGTCGCGGGTGTGGTTGACGGTGACGGTCTTGCCGCCCTGCGGCTCCTCGCGGAAATCATTTTCTTCCGCCTTGTCGAGGCGCTGAACCCAGTTCGCGATCGTGCCGTCGCTGCCCTCGACGCGCAGCGACTTACCCGAGAGCTTGAGGATATTGTTACGCAGCGCCGGTTCGACATTGCGAACCGTCACCGGCAGCACGCCGCCTTCGCCCGCCTCCAATATGCCGAAGGTGGCGGCGAACTTGACCAGCGGTGGGGCGGTATCGAAACGGATGTCGAGCGGGAAGCGCTGGGCGTTGCTTAAGGGGCGGCCTGCCTCGTCGCGGATATCGGCGGGGAGCGTGACCTTGCCGGTCATCGCCTCAAGCGTCTTCGCCTTGAAGCTGACCGAGGTGACGAAGGCTTCGCTCGTCGCGTCTTCACCTTCCCTGCTTTCCTTCTTTTGCGGTTCGAGCGTGGTGCCGTCGGCCAGCGTGATGCGGACGGCGTCGGCCTTGGCCTTCGGGATCGGCGCGCTGAATTCGACCGTCGCGGCCTCGATCGGGTTGCAGCCTGCGCGCGGGTTGGTGCGCGAACAGGCGAATTTGGCGGTGAACTCCTCGATGATCTTGTAATCGAAGCGCTGGACGCGGCCGGCGGCACGCCCCCCGCCCTGGATATTCTCGGGCCAGACGAGCGCCATGTCACGGCCCGGTGGGAGCGGGCGGCGGCATTTGAGCGCAACGACAGTACCGAGCGCCTTGTTGCGCGCAGCGGGCGCCTCGGGCAGGCCGCCGACCACCCCCGCTTCTTCGAGGAAGCGGGTGACGCGCCAGTCGTCCTTGCCGATGCCGTTCAGGATCGTGCCGGGCACCTCGGGCTTGAGCAGATCGACCGGGATCTTTTCGCCGATGCCATCGACTGCGCAATAGGCGTTGGTCGCGACCGACTGGCGCGACGCGGCCACATTGGTCGCGACCAGAAACACCTGATCCTGTGCGACCGTGCCGTCGTAACGCTGCGGCATCACGGCGCGCACGGTCGGCCCGCCGGTATCGATGACGAACTTGCGCTGGCCACCGACCGGCTGCCCGGCGAGACTCTTGAGATCGTCCTTGAGTGCCAGCGTGCAGCTGATCCCGCCGGGCAGCGCGCGGGAGAATTCGTGGACGAAGGTCTGTCCGTCGATCCAGCGCCCCTCGCCCGTCACCGAGCAGGCGACATCGACGGGCGCGGCTGCACGCGGATCGCCCAGCGGGACCATCGGCTCGGAAAAGCGCATAGTGTAGCGCTCGACCGCACCGTCGCCATTGCCGGGGGTAGCCATGATCACGCTCGGCGCATTCACGCCAGATGCCGCGATCGGCCCGAAGGCGAGCACCACCACCGCCAACCGCATCAGCATGCCGCGCATCTTGTCCCCCTTGCTGCGTGTCGTCAGCCTATTGCACGGCGTGCAGGCTTGCCAGCTTGTAGCTCTTATATTGCTCGCGCAATTCCGCTTTCATGATCTTGCCGGTGCCGGTCAGTGGCAAGGAATCGACAAACAGGATCTCGTCGGGCAGCCACCAGCGCGCGACATGTTTCGAGAGATGATCACGCATCATCTGTTCGCAGACTTCGGCATCCGGCTTGCGTACCACGAGCAGGATCGGGCGCTCCTCCCATTTGGGGTGCGGCACGCCGACCGCCGCCGCCTGCAGCACGCCGGGGCATCCAGCGGCGGCATTTTCCAGATCAATCGAGCTGATCCATTCGCCCCCCGACTTGATCACATCCTTGGCGCGGTCAGTGATCTGCATATGGCCGTTGGGATGGATAACCGAGATGTCGCCGGTGCTGAACCAGCCATCCGCGTCGACGGCGCGCTTGTCCGCCTGGAAATAGGTGTCGATCACCCATGCGCCTCTGATCTGAAGCTGGCCCGGCGTCTTGCCGTCGTGGCGAAGCGGCTTCGCCTGATCGTCGATGATGCGCAGTTCCACCCCGAAAGCGGCGACCCCCTGCATCCGGATATAATCGATCTTCGCCTCGCGATCGAGCGAATCCCAGTCGTCCGGATAGGCGCAGACCGTGCCGACCGGCGAGATTTCGGTCATGCCCCACAGGTGCTGGAAATCGATTCCCATGTCGATGAACCGGCCAATGAGCGCGCGTGACGCCGCCGACCCGCCGACCGAAACATGGCGCAGCTTACCGAGGTCGAGGCCATGGGCATCGATATGTTGCAGCATGGCGCTCCACACCGTGGGCACGCCCGAGCTGTGTGTCACGCCTTCTTGGATCATCAGCCGGTGCATCGTCGCCACGTCCGCCGGCACCGCGAACACCGTCTTCGCGCCGGTCATCGCGCAGCCGAACGGCATGCCCCAGCTCGCCGCATGGAACATCGGCACGAAGGAGAGTGCCGTGCTGTTGTGCGACAGATCGAACGCGTTGGGGCTGATCGACAGCATCGCATGCAGCACGGTCGATCGATGCTCGTAGAGCACGCCCTTGGGATTACCCGTGGTGCCGCTCGTGTAGCAGAGCATCGCCGGATCGCGCTCGTCGCCCTCATGCCAGCGATAGTCGGCGGCCTCATAGGCGACCACCGCCTGAAACTCGTCGTCGAGACAGATGAAATGCTCGACGGTGCCCAGCTCCGGCTTGATACGCTCGACGATCTCGCTGAAGGCATCGTCATAGAGCAGCACGCGATCCTGGGCGTGGTTGATGATGTAGGCGATCTGATCGTCGAACAGCCGCCAGTTGATGGTGTGGATGACGCCGCCCATTCCCATCGTACCGAACCAGGAGACGAGATGCCGTACGTGGTTCTTCGCCAGCGTGGCGACGCGGTCGCCGGGCTTTACTCCCAGCGTGTCCAGATAATGGGCGAATGCCCGCGAATCCCGCGCGACGCCGCGCCAGTTGGCGCGATGTACCGATCCGTCCACCTCGCATGTCACGATCTCGCGGCTGCCGTGCACCTGCTCGGCATGATCGAGTATTCGCATAACCCGCAGCGGCCAATCCTGCATTTTGCCCAGCATCTTCTCTCTCCCGCCGCACAGAATGCGCGAATGAAGGGGTCATTGACAATGGCGATCGTCGCTCCCGCCGGTTTGCCGGGTGAGATGATCGAGATCAGCGACCGTATTGATATTATGCCACACGGTTTCGAAGCGAACTTCCCTTGCATCACATAGGCTTATCCAGTTCCGGATCGAGCGGTCCCCGGATGACAGGAGGTGGTGCTCGAGCAGGGACGCGAACTTGGCCGGCCAGACCCCCAATAACCTCTGCCCGGCGACGCAGGCTGGCCCTTTCCCAAGGCGCTCGGCGAGCGAATCGGGAATGGGAAGCACATCGCATCCGGCGGAGAGAACGGCATCGAACCCCTGCTCCTCGGCATGGTGCAGCACGCCGCACAGACCGCCGAGTGGGCCAAGGCTGGAGGCTGGCCGGTCGGGTACGGTTTCAAGCCCCGGCCATGTGCGCCCACAGATGACGACGGCATCGGTCTGGTGCCGAAGGCCCTCGGCGACATGATCGATCAGCGGCTTGCCGTCCAGCAGCGCAGCGCCCTTGTCCGCGCCGAAGCGCGTGGCCTTGCCCCCCGCGATGATGGCGCCCAGCAATTTCATTTATCTACCCTAAACCGTTCGGGCTGTGCTTGTCGAAGCCCTCTTCCTTTTCAGCGGCAGAGCAAAGAAATTACTCTTCGACCGACTGCTTGCAGCAGTCACTCAGGACAGACCTCGACAAGCTCAGTGCGAACGGAGTTAGGGCGGGTCCTCCATGTTGACGTGCCGCCGGGATTGGCGGCAATAGGCCCATGCCTGTTTCCAAGCCGCCAGCCCGCCGGGGCGTCCTGTTCGTCCTGTCCTCGCCATCGGGCGCCGGCAAATCCACCATCGCGCGCAAATTGCTGGCCGCCGATCCGGACATCTCGATGTCGATCTCCGCGACGACGCGGCCGATGCGGCCGGGCGAGATCGACGGCAAGGACTATCATTTCGTGACGATCGAACGTTTCAAGGAGATGGCCGCGGCGGGCGAGTTCCTCGAATGGGCACATGTCTTCAATCATCGCTACGGAACGCCGCGCGGGCCCGTGAACGCCATGCTCGAATCCGGCCGCGACGTGCTGTTCGACATCGATTGGCAAGGCGCGCAGCAGCTGTACCAGCAGGAAGGCGATGTGGTCCGCGTCTTCATCCTGCCGCCGTCGATCGAGGAACTGGAGCGCCGGCTGCGGTCACGCGGGACTGACGACGATGCCGTGATCCGGGACCGCATGGAGCGCGCAGCCAGCGAGATAAGCCATTGGGACGGCTATGAATATGTGCTGGTGAACGACGAAGTCGAAGGCTGTTTCGCGCAGGTCCGCAAGATCCTCGAAGTCGAGCGGCTCAAGCGCAAGCGGCAGACCGGGCTGATCGGCTTCGTCCGTTCGCTGATCGGATAGCCGAAAGATTCCGTTCGGGCTGAGCTTGTCGAAGCCTCTTCTTTTTTGAAGAAAGGCACTTCGACAGGCTCAGTGCGAACGGTTCTTTTTAGGCCGAGTATCGTTTAAACTCCTTCGTCAGAACTTGGAGGATGCTATGGCGCGTGCGATGATCGGGGGCCTGCTCGGCGGACTGGCGCTTTATTTGGTCGGCTTCATCTTCTGGGGAACGCCGCTTTCGAACCTGGCCATTTCAGGCCTCGACGATCAGCGCGGCGCCGCGTTGCAGGCAGCGCTCGCCCAATATCTCACTGAAAGCGGGACGGGCACCTATGTCGTGCCCTGGCCCGGGAGCAGCGAAGGCACCGTGCTATATGGCAAGGGGCCGATCGCGACGATCCATTTCGTGTTGGGGAGCTTCCCCGTGGTCGATACCACCGCGCTGATCTGGGGTCTCATCATGGCGTTGATCACCGGGCTCGTCATCGCCGCAGCCCTGTATGGCATTGCCGATCGGGTGCTGGCGTTCGCCGATCGCGTGCGCCTCGTACTGCTCTTTTCCTTCGCGGCGGCCTTCTACCTCCACCTCGGCCAGCCTGTGTTCAACCATTATGGCTGGGGCTATTTCATCTATCTGTTCCTGTCGGATTGCATTGGCCTGTCGGTGGCGGGGATCGTGGTCGCCCGCTGGTTCCTGCCGAAGGCGGCGACCGTCTCAGTCCAATAGCCGCACGAAGCGCGCCGCCGCGAGGAAGTCACGCTTCCGGGCCTCGCGCGCCTGGGTGGCGAGTTCGTCCTCGCCCCAGCGTTCGGCCTGCCACAGTTCGTCGAGGTGCGTCGCGACAAAAGCCGTCTCCGCCCCCATGGCATCATGAAGCACGGCAAGGCCCGCCACCAGCGAGCCGCTGATCGTCACCAGCGGCGACAGGCCCGCCAACTGGAACGGATCGAGCGCCAGCACCGCCGCCTTCAGCCGATCGACCGTCGCGCTGGGCTGGGGCCGGTGCATGATGCCGATCGCCAGTTCGAAATGGACATCGTAGCGCCCGCGCGCCCAATCGAGCAGCGGATCCCATTCCGCTGCCTGCCGCGCGACGAGTTCCTCGGGATCGCCGGCGCGGTAGCAGGTGAGATCGGTCTCGCCATACGCCGCAAGCGTGGCGGCAAAGGCATCGGGATCGGGCGCCGCCCGGTCGATCGCGGCGTTGGCAAGGCCGGTGAACGGCATCTCGCGCGGATCAAAATCCTCGCCGCGCGTTGCCCATTCCTCGGCAATGGCCTCGACGAGCGCCAGGGTGGGAACCGCCAGCGGTATGCGGGCGGGGGTCTTTACCGCACGGCCATCGAGCGCGATCTGCCAGGTGCCGTCCGCCTCGGCCGTGGTGACTGTCTTCCAGAAGCGCTTCATGCGTTGGGCGGGGTCCGCCATCTGCGGATCAGGAGGCGCGGCAGGATCAGCGAATCCAGAAAGCCGACCGCGAAGACGATGCTGCCGATCAGATCGGAAGGCTCGACTAACCGCGAGCCGATGATGCCCATGCCGAGCAGCATCAACGCTACCCCCGATGCGCGCAGCACGGTCAGGATGATGAAGCGCTGGCGGGCAAGGTTGTCCTGGTCCTGTTGGGTCATGCGTGATTTCTCGCGATGGTGGCGATGTCGCGGGGATGTTCGGCGACATGATGCGCGCCCTCGGCGATCAGTTCGTGCGGCGCATGATAACCCCATGCGACGCCGATCGCGGTGACGTTCGCCGCGCGGGCCATGCCGATGTCGAACGCGGTGTCTCCGATCATGAGCGTGTTCTCGGGCATCGCCCCGGCATCGGCCATTGCCTGATGGATCATCGAGGGATGCGGCTTGGAGGGATGGCGATCGGCGGTCTGCAAGGTCACGAAATGATGCGCGATACGGTGATGATCAAGGCAGAAAGCCAGGCCTCGGTCCGATTTACCTGTCGCCACGCCGAGCAGCCAGCCATCGGCGACCAGTGTCTCGATAAGTTCGCCGATGCCTTCGAACAGGGGCTCGTCGACCATGCCGAAGCCGCGGAGGCGATGAAAGGCCGTCTTGTAGTCCTCGCTTAATTGCCGCTGCAGCTCGGGATGCGCGTCGGGTGCGAGCGCGCAGACGGCTTCGACCAGACTCAATCCCACGATGCGGCGGATCGCGGTGCGTTCGGGCGCGACGAGGCCGCCACGCTGGAAGCAATCCTCCATCGCCAGGCAGATATTGTGCTGGCTATCGACGAGCGTGCCGTCGCAATCGAAGATAGCGAGGCGGTTGGTCATGATTGCAACATCGCCGTCATGGCAGCTGCGGCGTCATTCTGCCCCAGAGCTTCAAGCGCGGAAGCGACGCTCTCCCTACTCGCCATTCTCTTGTTTTGCGCAAATTTCTGAGTGCCCTGCCAAGATTCAGTAATGAGTTCGTAGCCGATAATGCCCGTCAGCGCGGTTTCGAACACGCCGGGACGCATCTTCGCTCGCGTCCACACCGGCTTTGGCAGCAGATTTGCCTCGTGCAAGGCGCTGAGATCATCAAGTAGGGTGATGAGCTCATCCTCGTTCATACGGCGGATCGAGCCCCTGACCTCCACGGCGCGGTAGTTCCAGGTGGGAACCTGATCCTGAAGCTCGTACCAATCCGGGCTGACGTAGAAGTCCACATCGCTGATACTTGCCAGCGCGAGGCCGGGTTCAGTCGCCTTGCCCAATGCATTGGCGCGAGCGAGATGGAAGCGAAGATTGCCCTGTTCGGTCACGAGCACCGGGGCGTGGGCGACGTGAACATCCCCGGCGCTCGCCAGGAAGATGTGTGCGAAACCACGCTTGTTGACGAAGGCATTCATTGCCGCCCGATCCGTCCACGTAAACGTAGAATTGGGATGCATCAGCGGCTCCGTCCGCGCCGCTCGCCACGCCGCGCCTTGCGCACCTGCTTCGCTTTCTGCGACGCGGCGCGCTTCCTGCCCTCGGCGGTCTCGCTGAACTTCACCTCATCGAGTGGAAGGTCGCCGTCGGCCGGGTCGAAGCCGAGCAACTTCATGCTTTCGGCGAAATGCTCAGGCAACTCGGCCGACACGTCGATCGCGCCCCCATCTGGATGATCAACCTTCAGCCGCCGGGCATGGAGGTGCATCTTGCGGCTCACCCCGCCGGTCAGAAACGCCTCCTGCCCGCCATACTTGCCGTCGCCGACGATCGGATGGCCGATCGCCGCCATATGGACGCGTAGCTGATGGGTGCGCCCGGTGAAGGGCTGCAGCTCGACCCAGCAGGCACGGTTACCGGCGCGCTCGATCACGCGGTAGCGGGTGCGCGCCGGGCTGCCTTCCTTTTCATCGACATGCATCTTCTCGCCGCCGGTGCCGGGCTGCTTGGCGATCGGCAGGTCGATGGTGCCGTCCTCGATCGAGGGGACGCCGGTGATGAGCGCCCAATAGACCTTGCGCGCGGTGCGGCTGGAAAAGGCCTTGGCGAAATGCCCCGCCGCCCGCGCCGAGCGCGCCACCAGCAGCACCCCGGACGTGTCCTTGTCGAGCCGGTGGACCAGCTTGGGCCGCCCTTCCGCCTCGAAGACCAGGGCGTCGAGCAGCCCGTCGAGATGCCGCTCGGTCTTGGTGCCGCCCTGGGTGGCGAGGCCGGGGGGCTTGTTGAGCACGAGTGCGGCATTGTCGCGGTGGATCACCAGCGACTGCGCAAGCTCGGTATCCTCCGGGCTGAGCGGCGGACGCTCGCGGCGTGGCTTCGCCGTTTTCGGAGGCGGAGCGGTTTCAGGCGGCGGGATGCGGATGACCTGCCCGGCAAGGATGCGATCACCGGGCGCTACCCGGCTTCCGTCCAGTCTCAGCTGCCCGGTCCGTGCCCAGCGCGAGACGATGTTGAAGCTGGCATCGGGCAAATGCCGCTTGAACCAACGGTCGAGCCGGATGCCGTCGTCATCTTCGGAAACCGTGAAAGTTCGCCCACTTTCGCTCATCCCAGCGCTCGCGTGAGCATGACGCCGAGCACCACCATCAGAACCGCGCCCGTGACCGACGACACGGCATAGGCGCCGGCCATCATATAATCGCCGCGCACCAGCATGTTGTAGGTCTCAAGACTGAAGGCCGAAAAGGTGGTGAAGCCGCCGAGCACGCCCACGCCCAGGAACAGGCGCAACGGCTCGCCGCCATCGACGGTGCGGGCGAGCGTACCGGCCAGGACGCCCATCAGCAGGCCACCGAGCAGATTGGCGATCCACGTGCCCCAGGGAAAGCCCGGCCCCATATGCTGGAGCGCGACCTTGCTGAGATTGTAGCGGAACCCGGAGCCAATCGCGCCGCCCACCATGACGAGGATCATTTGTAGCATAGCGCGCGATGTAGCGCGTGGAGCGGCACCATGCCACAACCTCTTCGTCATTCCAGCGAAAGCTGGAATCGCATTTGTTCAACCGGGCAACAGAAGGGAGATTCCAGCCTTCGCTGGGATGACGTCGCGAAGTTCTACCGTCCGTGATTGACGATCATATCGACGTCCGTCCCGCCATCCTTGCGGGCGTTGAACGTCAGATAATAGACGCCGTCATCCTTCTCCCGCGTGCCGGCGAGGATATGTTCGCCGTCGGCCAGTTGATGCTCGGCGGTGAAGCCGTTCCGGACGGCCTGGGTGTAATAATAGTCGATCAGCGTCTGGAGCTGGGTCTTGCTGGCGAAGCTAACAAGCCGCATCCGGCACGGTGCGTCATTGTTGCCGGCGGCTTCCGTCACCTGTGCGTCGGGATAGAGCGGGAATTCGGCAGGCAGCAGCGTCGCCCAGCTGGCGCTGTAATGGAAATTCCTGTCGCAATCAGCGCTGGCCTGTTTGCCCTTGGCGACCTGATCCTTGGCGCGCTCGCCTAAGGTAATGCTACCAGTGCCTGTCGCCGTCGTAGGCGCGGGCGCGCGCATCAGCTTGCCGGGTGCTACCGCTGGGCCACCCTTGCCAGCGGCGGGGATCGGTGCTTCGGAACCGGTCGAACCGGTGCGGCCGAAGCGGT
>Ga0207706_10005937_pt1 | contig 11359 bp, 9 predicted proteins | sample KBSC53metaG_FD_184318 | JGI IMG/M metagenome (GOLD analysis project Ga0207706, IMG submission 184318) | Corn rhizosphere microbial communities from Kellogg Biological Station, Michigan, USA - KBS C5-3 metaG (SPAdes) (version 2) | ecosystem: Host-associated > Plants > Roots > Rhizosphere > Soil ... | reverse complement strand
GAGCGGCCCCATCGGGATCTCGGTGTTCGGGCCGCCGCCGATGTTGAGGTTCACGTCGACGCCCGAGGGCGCCTGGCGCAGGATGGTCTGCTTGAACCAGTCCATGAAGCCGCGCTTGGTGTCCTTCAGGCGCTCGTTGATCAGCGAGGGGTTGTCCCACGAGGTCTCGTTGAACAGCGTGGTCAGCACCCGGTTGACCGGCGAGTTGGTCGGGTCGCCGAGGCGGTTCATGCGCGCCACCGCGTTCTCGAAGCCACCGAACTCCTGCACCGTGATGCCCTGCAGGAACTTCTTCCACTCGGCCACGTACTCGGCCTTGTACATCTCGACCAACGCCTTCTGGATCTGCTCGGGGCTGCCTTCGAGCGTGAGGTCATCGTGCGCGGCCGTCTTCAGCACCCAGTCGGAGCTCTGCAGATCCTTGCTCGCCGCATCCTTGATCGCGCCCTGGACGTACTTGTCCCAGGCATCACGCGTGAAGGCCCCGTTGATCGAGTACGAACCGGCGATCACTTCGCGATCCTGATCACCGACGATGCGCAGCACGGTCATCGGCGGGAAGCGGGTGGCCGCGCGCGACTTGATCTCGCTGTAGACACGCTCGCGCGCCGGCATGCCGCGCACCACGCGGCGCAGGTTCTCGCGCGTGCTGTCGACCAGCGTCAGGTTGTTCTTCAGCTGTGGGAACGCGGGGTCGGTGGTCTGCGAGACCACGAAGCTCAGCATGCGTTCGGCGCTGCGGATCAGCTGCTCGCGCGGCATCGTGCCGCGATTGGCCTCCAGCCAGCCGCGCCAGAAGCGCGTGATCTGGTCGGTGAGGTGGCCGGGCTCCATGCGCGGGCGGTCCGCCAGCATCAGGTAGGTCTTCAGCGCGTTGTAGGCATCCTCCACGCTCTCGGTCGAGGCGGCCTGGTAGTTGCTGCCGGGCGCACTCACCTTCACCGCACTGATGCTCTGCGCGCCGGAGGTCGGCGTCTTGGTCATCGGCTGCAGCTGCGCCGCGTTGGCGTTCACCTCGGTGAGGTAGGCCTCGATGCTCTCGGCCACCGGCGCCAGCATCACCTCTCGCACGCCCGCGAAGTACTCCTCGCGCAACTTGCGCTCGATCGCGTCGCCCTGGTAGAGCCCGAGGCTCACGCTTATCGGCCGCTGCGCGCGCCAGGCCTGCAGCTGCTCGATGCGGTCCTGCAGGATCTCGAGCGCCTCGATGCGCGATTGAAGGTCGGTGCGATCCTTCTGCAGCTTGACCGCCTTGGCGATGTCGGCATCCACATTGGCGAGCAGCTGCCGGTTGCCGGCATACGACCAGGCCCAGCCGCCGAGCACCACGCCCAGCGCCACCACCGACGCGGCGAACACGCCATAGCGCAGCTTCAGCTTCTGGCGACTCGCGTGCTGGCGCACCAGATTGCGGTCGGCGAAGATGACCTTCTGGAACAGGTCCTTCAGGAAGAAGCCGTTCTGCGAATACACCGCCGCCGTGGTGCGCGGCTTCAGGTCGAGCGAGAACTGCTGCGCGATGCGTTCGCTGGCGCGGCTGTTCGACGAGCCCTCCTGCACCGAGCTCGTGAAATAGAAGCCGCGGAACACCGGCCGGTACTGGTACGGGTTCTCCTCGAACAGCGTGCCGATGAAGGAGCGCAGCGCCGGCTTCAGCGCGGCGAACTCCAGCGGGAAGGTCAGCACGCCGGGCGGCAGGCCTTCGCCGCGGTGCATCGACATGCGAGTGACCGACATGTCCTTCAGCCCTTCGAACAGCTCGTCGAAGCGCGCATCGAACTGCGCGATCGCGTCGGTCTTGCCGTCGGCCTGATAGGGCAGCGTCGCGCCCCACACGCGATCGCGCTCCGCGGGGTCGCGGTCCTCGAAGAATTCGGCGAAGCCGGCGATCAGGTCGGCCTTGGTGAACACCACATAGACCGGCGCAAACACCTCGAGCTGCTCGGTCAGCTCCTGCACGCGCTGGCGCAGCTGCTTGGCCAGCGTGATCGCGAAGTCCGGCCGCTGGCCGACGATGTCGGCCACGCTCGCGGCGATCAGGATGCCGTTGATCGGCGCCTTCGGCCGATGCTTCTTCAGCAGCGACAGGAAGCCGCGCCACTCGTCGCGGTCTTCCTCGTGCACCGCGTAGCGGCCGGCCGTGTCGAGCAGAATACCTTCGCTGGTGAAGAACCAGTCGCAGTTCCGCGTGCCGCCGATGCCCTGGATGATGTTGTCGGTCTGCTCGGCGAAGGGGAACTTCAGCCCCGAGCGCACGATGGCCGTGCTCTTGCCGGCCGCCGGGTTGCCGATGACCATGTACCACGGCAGCTCGTACAGCGCGGCCGAGCCGGAGAGCTGGCCCAGCTTGGAGGTCTTGATCGTCTTGACGGCCTCGCCCATGCGCGTGCGCAGCGCCTCGACCTCGGTCTTCTTCGCGTTGGGCGCCTTCTTGGCCGCCTGCGCAGCCTGCTGGTCCAGCGCCTGCTCCAGGCCCTGCGCCGCCTTGCGTGCGCGCTGCCGCCGCACCAGCCACACCACCAGCCACAGCAGCAACGCGACGCCGAGCGCGACGGCAGCCCACACCAGCGCGATGCTCAACGTGTCGGCACCGATGAACAGGAACGCGGCAAGGGCCAGGAAACCGAGCACGCTGAGCACGCGGACATCGGTGAGTAGGCTCCAGAATCGACTCATGGGATGGTGGGAAACGACGTTGCGGCAGGCCGCGGGTTGATCTTGAGAACTCGTTGTGCGCGGGTCAGCCCGCTGTCTTGTCTGCGGAGGTCGGCGGCGGCCACAGCAACGCGGCCAGGCGATCGAACGGATCGGCGTTGCTGAGCGCCAGCGCGGGCTCCTGGTGCTGCTGCACATGGGCCGCGGCGAGCGCGAGCACTGCCGGCGCCGAGGCGATGCCCATCGCGCCGCCCATGCTGCCGATGCAGCGGCATTGCTCCACCACACCGAGGTGCGGAGCCGCGGCCTGCAGCGCCTCGAAGAGTTCGCTGGTGCGCGAGCGCTGCAGGTCGGTGTCGGTCACGGCCAGCGTGATCTTGTCGGCCGGCCGCTGCGCGGCCTCGATGGCCTGGCGGATCGCCTCGGCCATCTCCTTGCCCGCGATGCGGCCGCTCTCATCGGCCGATTTCTCGCGGCGCTGCAGCGACAGCCGGTGCAGTTGCAGCGGTGCCTCCACAGGCCAGGGGATGGTGGTGGCAGGTGCGCCTTCCAACGCCGGCGGCACCAGCAGCAGCGCCGCGGCGGCCTCGCCGGGCATGACGCCGCTGGGACGTTGCGCAGTGAACAACCGCCCCGCCGTATCGAGTGCCTCGACCAGCTCTTCGCCCAGCGACGACTGCGCGGCGATCAGCAGCATCGGTTCGTCGTGCTTCTCGCGGTGCGCCAGCAGCAGGCGGCGCTCGGCATGCGCGAGCAGCCGCTCCCCGTTGCCGACCGGCACCGCTTCGAGCAGCCATTCGAACGAGCCCGCGCGCGCAGCCCATTGCCGCACACGCAACTCGGCCCACTGCGTCAGGCGCTGGCGCTGCCGCTCGGGAAGCCGCTCGTCGAGCGCCCAGACCACGCGCAGCGGCGGCCTGGCCATCGGCTGTCGCGCACGCGCCTGCATCGGGTGCTGGTTCGATGCCGCTTGCGCGTGCGCAGCGGCCAAGGCATCGGAGGTCTCCCGCAATACCTGCAGCACCGGCTCGACGCACGGGTCGACCAGGGCGAGCGCGCGGACCATCGCATCGTCGAATGCACCCTCCGCCTCCGGCAGCTCGTCGGCCAGCGCAAGCGCGAAGGCCTCGCTGTCGACCGACGCGCAGCGCCGCGTGAACACACCCATGCCATCGCGATCGCACAGCGTTTCGTCGAGTGCGACCGGCGGTGGCTCGGCCGACATCTCGAGCGCAGCCGCCGCCGTCTCGGCGCCGGGCAGCACCGCGTTCGATGCCAGCAGGCGCATCACCAGCACACGCTCGGCAGGCTCTGCCGCCGGTGCGGCCGGCTTGGCGTTGGCGGAAGAAGCGGCGGCCGTTGCCGCAGCGGCCTGCGCCGCATCGGCGCGCCGCCAGGCCCATCGCAGCGCCAGCACGCCACCCACGACGACCAGCGGCAGCACGACCAGGTACAGCACGATGTCCCGCGACTCGATCACGCGATGCGTCTGCTGCCAGCGCCACACGACGGCGCCCCAGACCAGCGCCGTGAGCAACAGCGCGAGAAACATCCAGCGGAACAGCTTGAACATCGGGCCGTCAGCGAAGAAGAGATCAGATGTCGGTGCTGACCGCCTGCGAGGCGATCAGCGTCGCGCCGCAGGCGCACTTGTCGCCATGCCGCGCCGCGGGCTTGCCGTCGATCAGCATGGTCGGGTCGCCGGTGACGATGGTCGTGGGGCCATGGTTGCGCTTCGGGCAGGTGACCTTGTCGCCCACCCGCGCGATGCGCTTGCCGCCGGTGTCGGTGGCGGCCGATGCCTCGACCACCTCGCCGCCATGGTCCGTCTTGTCGCCCAGCACGATGAAAGGTCTGCCCATCTTTTTGCTCCCGTGTGTTGTTCAGCTCGCGTTGGCGGCGCTCTTGGGCAAGCCGCCCGCACGCCGCAGCTCCACGTGCCCGAGGTCGATGATCGAGGTCCAGCGGCCGCCCCAGGTGAGGCCCACCGATTCGGCCACTTCGCCATACAGCTGGTAGCCGCGCATCGCCCACGGATCCTTCTCGCTGATCACCAGCTTGCCGTCGCGGTAGAACGCGCTGTCGCCCGCGAGGCCGAACTGGTGATAGCTCTGATAGGCCGCTGCCTGCGTCACGCTCGGGCCGCGGCTGCGCAGCAGCTCCTGCCGCTCGGGGCTGCGATAGCCCTCGAGCAGCGCCATCTCGTAGCCGTGCTTCTCGCGCATGATCTTGAACACGAGCAGCAGGCGCTGGCGGAAGTCGGCATCGAGCGCACCCCATTCGCGGCTCGCGGTCGACAGCATCGGGCGCTCGGCCTCGACCTCACGCGTGCTGAAGACCTCGGGCGGCAGCGGCGCGGGCGGCACCAGTTGCTCGCCTTGCAGCAGCGCGGCGATCTGCGGGTCGACGCGGCGGCGCGTGGTGTCGTCATAGCCTTCGAGCAGGCGGCCGGTGCCGAACCACAGGGCCAGCAGCGAAGGCGCAACCAGCGCGACCAGCAACGCGCCGGCGATGCTCCACTGCATCGTGCCCCAGCCCGACATCGACGCGCCGACCCCACGCACGCGTGATTCGATGGCGCCCAGCAGGCGGCCGAAAACGCCGCTCGCCTGGCGCGTGGCCTGCCAGCAGTCGACCACATGGCGGCGCGTCCATGCGAACACGCCGCGCCGCACCGCGGGCAGCACGAGCAAGGCCACGGCCGCCGTCACGAGCAGCAGATAGGCTGCGAGCATCACCCCCAGATTCACGGGGTGCCTCCCAGGCTATCGCCGCGCAAACCCTCGCGCCTACAATCCGGCCCCACGCGGCCGGCGCCAAAGCAAGAGGAGGAAGAAGTGGACGCACCCCGAGATTCACGAGCCCCAGGTGCGTCGGCCCCGCCCTCGCTGTTCGGCGCATCGCCGAAACCCGCGGCCGATAGCGACCTGAAGATCCTCTCGGCATTGCAGACGAGCCCCAACGGCAAGCCGCCGGTGAGGCGCCGCTCGCTGTGGCTGGGCGCCGGCGCTGCCACGTTGATCGCAGCCGGCGTCGGGTACATCGCCTGGTCGCAGACGCCCGCGGCCGACACGGTGGCATCGGCGCCGGTGGCACCGAGCCTGCCCGCCAGCGCAGCAGCTTCGGCGCCTGCCGTGACGGCTGCCGCCAGCGCGCCCGCGCCGAATGCATCGCCGATGGCCGCGCTCATCGAGAACGCTCCTGCGGAAACGCCGGCCGCTGCACCGGCTGCGACACCGCCGGTGCAGCAGGCGGCGTTGCAGCCGCTCCCCGCGGCAGCGCCGGTCGCACCGAAGCCTGCGCCGAAGACGCACGTTGCCGCAGCACAGCTGCAGCACAAGCCGGCTGCCCACAAGCATCGCGACACCGCGCCCGCGCCTGCAGCGGAAACGCCGACGCGCAAGGCTGCTGCGTCGAAGGATGCCGACGTCGACCTGCTCGAAGCGATGGTTGCGCATGTGCGCGGCAAGAACGCCGCGAAGAAGGCGCAACAACAGCAAGCTGCCGAGACCGGCAAGCCCTGATCGGCAGCATCGGCACCGCGCGACTCACGGCAACGTGATCGTCACGTTGGCGACGCGTGGCGCCAGCTTCACGACCTGCGAGTAGCCCGCGAGCTGCTTGTTGGCAGCGCTGCCCAACGACGCACGCAAGCCGATGAAGGCCAGCAGGCCGCACAGCGCGAACACCGCGCTCACCACCCACAGCGGCACATCGCTTCGCAGCGTGTGCGCCACGCGATCGGGCAACAGACCGTGCGGCGCGAAGCCGGGGCGCGAACCACGCAGGTGCGCGATCTCGTCGCCCAGCCGGACCGTCAGGTAGTTGAGCTTCTCGGTGCCTTCGAGCAGGTACTTGCCCTGGAAGCCCAGCAGCAGGCACATGTGGAACACCTCGAGCACCTGCAGCTTGACCGCGCCTTGCTGGCGCAGCTGCTCCAGCCGCTCGAAGAAGTTCTCACCCGCGAGCTGATCGCCAAAGTACTCGAGCTGCAGCGGCCGCAGCTGCCAGTCGTCGCGGACCTTGAACTGCGACATCAGGATGGTCTCGTCGACCAGCGCGCAGAACGCGTACTTGGCGTTGTAGACGTCTTCCGCGCTGCACTCGAGCTTGCGCGTGCCGCGCTCGAACTGCGTGAGGAAGTCGCGCAGCCGCTGGCGGAATTCTTCCCCCGATGTGGGCGCATGCCGGTTCTTCAGCAGGAACAGCATGTAGAAGCCGTCGTACATCAGGTCGAGCATCGAGCGCGCATCGGCGATCAGCACGCCGCTGCGCGGCGAGGCCGCGGCAGCAGCCGCTGAACCGCTGGCGCCAAAGAGCGAAGGCACGGGTTGAGGAGCCATGGTCAACGATCAGGACGCCACCGCCACCAGCTCGAGCTGGAGGCCGGCAACACTGTTGGGAACATAGATCGACACCGACTGCGCCTGGAGCATCCGCTCGTACAGGGAGCCGCGCGGTTCGAGCAGGAAGTAGAAATGCCCGGGCCGCACCGGCACCGCGGCGGGCACCTGCGGCGCATGCGTGAGCCGCACGCCGGGCATCGCCGAGAGCACCAGCTTCTCGACGTCGTCAGGGGCGCCGACCTTGAAGCGCAGCGGCACCGCCTCGACCAGTTCGCTGGGCTGCATCGTCGCGGCCACGCCGAGGTAGAGGTGCGAGCTGGGCGTGATCTTCTCGGAATCGAGCCGCCCCTGGTGGAACGACGGGCGGACCTCGTCGAGCGCGATCGCGAAGTAGCGCGTCGAGATCACCGTCTCAAGCAGCTCGCGCACGATATGGTCGAGCTTGGCGAACGAGGGGCCGGGGTTGTCGTGCTGGTAGGCCGGCAGGTCGGCCAGCGTGAAGCTGCGCGAGAAGGTCATCAGCGCGCCGGCCAGTTCGAGCAGTCGCTCGAACAGCCGCTCGGGATGCAGCTTCGGGTTCTGCAGGTAGTGCGACAGCCCGGCGAAGGCCGCGCTCGCGGTATGCAGCAGCCAGAACGAAGCGACGTCACCGGAGCGGAACTCGATGATGTTCTTCGAGGGCTCGCGGTGAAAGCCGTAGAGCGCATCGACCTTGGCCTGCAGCACGTCGAGCAGGCGGCGCAGCGCGCCGTGCAGGATCGGCGAGGCCGCGATCGACACGCAGGGCGGCACGAAACGAGGGTCCACCTCCCAGTCGCCGGTGGCGGTGCGCTTGATGCGCAGCAGCGGCATGTTCACCAGGTGGTCGCGCGGTTCGCCCTCGGAGAGCAGCCGAACGCTCTTGCGCAGCGTGGTCACCTCGGCCTCGGCCGCGCCGGTGAACCAGTCGCTCGCCGGCTCGTTGTGCTGGACAAAGCGCACGCCGGTGGAGGCCTCCTCGCCGGTGGCGGCGAAGTTGCTGCCGATGCTGCGCAGCGGCGCCATCGCCAGATGGAACAGCACGCTGTTGGTGTTGGACTGCACTGCGCTCAGCGTCACCGGGGGAGGCAGCTCGTCTTCGTGCGGCGCGTTGTAGAGCTCGCCGTCGGGGAACACCACCTGCAGCTCGGTCAGGCGCAGCACGCCGGCCTGCAGCGCATCTGCCGCCACCTTGACCGAGCGCACTCCCCAGGCGTAGGGATGCAGCGTGCGAGACATCTCGACGAGGCGGCCCTCGTGATAGGCGTCCTGCCGCTGGAAGTGCTGGGGCCGCAGGAACAGGCCTTCGCCCCACAGCACTTTCGGTGAATGAATCAAGCGGTACTCCTCGTTCGCATCTGTGGGTGCTCAGGGCATGCAGCGCACGCCACCCAGCACGGTCGGGTCCACCGCCGCGCCCAACGGCTGCCCGGTGGACACGGTGAGCGCGCAGCCATGCGCGCCGAGCACCAAGCCGGTCTTCTCGGCCGCGCCTGCATCGAAAGCGAATTTCCAGCGCTGCGCGGCGGGCGCATTGAACAAGCCCACGACGCCGATCGCGACCGCATCGCGGGCGACCTTCTCGTTGACCTCATAACGCTGGCCGGGCACCAGCAGCACCTCGCGCATCTCGATCACGTCGTCGCCCAGCGCTTCCTTTTCCCGGCCGCTGGCCGTGAAGGCCTCATAGGGCGCCTGGAGAAATGCGGCCGTGCTCTTGAGTTTGTAGATCCGCAGCACCAGCGACAGCGGTTGGTTGGCCGCATCGTGGTTGAGCTCCTTCTGCGCATGGACGCGCAGGCTGACCTTGCGCGGCAGGCGCAAGGCTTCTGCCTGGGGTACCTCGGGCAATGCGGGCGGATCGGGCTTCTTCAGGCCGGTGGCCTCGAGCGCCTTCTTGGTCCAATCGCCGAGCGCATCATCGGCGACCTTGGTGGCAGCGCAGCCGCCGAGCGCCAATGCGCACAGCAACAGGCCCGCACGAAGCGTCCATCTCACCATGTTGTGATGACCTGCTCGACACACCTTCATGCGACTCACCGGCGCCCGCGACGCGCGACGATGCGCGCGCCCTCCCTCTTGTAAAGGCGGCGAGTTTAATCACCCGCCCACCGCTCCCGCATCCCGCACAAGAGGGGTTCAGATACACCAGCGTGATGTATTTACTTTGATTACAGAACGTCACATTAATTCATCCCCATTTCGAGGGGGACTGTGGTGTCCGGGGGACCCCAAGAACTGATCCCAAAGATATATTGCGCAGGCCTTCAGCGGGAGCGTTGCGCTGTCGTCAGAAGTAGAAGGTGAATGAACTGAGGGAGAACAGCGCGTGCTGCGTTGCTTGATGAATGGCTCGGCAAGAGCCTCTTTGGCCGGGGCCGGCAGGGCTTCGATTCCTGTGTGGTCCTCGGCCCTCGTGATTGCTGCGGCGCTGACTTCCGGTTGCGCCACCAACGGCAAGTTGGCAGCGGAAGCTCCCCCACCTCCTTACGAACAGTTGCTTGAAGACGGGCGTCAAGCCCAGAAGGCGGGCAACCAAATGCAAGCGCTGGAAGCGTGGCGCGCCGCCGCCAAACAGAACCCTTCGGCCAAGGAACCGTGGCTGCGCATCGCGCAGATGCACTTCGACGCGGCCGACTACGGCAATGCGATCAGCGCCGCCCAAGAAGTGCTGCACCGCGACTCGACCGATGCCGTCGCCAATGGTTTGCTCGCCGTGAGCGGGCTGCGCGTCTCGTCGGAGGCACTGGCCCGCATGCACACCGACAACCTGCAGGGCTCGACCCGCAACGAAGCCGAGTCGCTGGCCAAGACGCTGCGTGAGCTGCTCGGTGCGCCGGTGCTGGTGCCCCAGCCCGCGAACGCCACGGCCGCTTCAGGCGCGTCGCGCACACCGCGCGCCGTCGCGAAGGTACCTGCGTCCAAGGCCTCCGATGCCGCGCCGGTAGCCGCCAAGACCCCCACTCCGAAGCCCGCCGACGCGCCCGCCGCGCCCAAGGCCACGGCCCAAGCGCCCTCGCGCGATCCGTTCGGCGCGCTGCGCTGAGCCCCACCCACTCATCAGCGAAGAGATTCCCCATGGCCAAGAAAGACAGCATCCAGAAGCGGCTCGAGAAGGTCCGCCCGCCGCGCGTGCAGCTGACCTACGACGTCGAGAAGGGCGATGCCATCGAGCAGAAGGAGCTGCCCTTCGTGATGGGCGTGCTCGCCGACTTCTCCGGCAACTCCAAGGAGCCGCTGCCCAAGCTGCGCGACCGCAAATTCGTCAATGTCGACCTCGACAACTTCGACGAGGTGATGAAGGGCATGGCCCCGCGCGCGGCCTACCGCGTGCCCAACGAGCTGAGCCCCGAGGGCGGCGAGTTCGCGGTCGACATGACCTTCGAGAAGATCGAGGACTTCCGCCCCGAGGCGGTGGTGCAGAAGGTCGAGCCGCTGCGCAAGCTGCTCGAGGCGCGCACCAAGCTGGCCGACCTGCGCAACAAGCTGGCCGGCAACGAGAAGCTCGAAGACATCCTGAATGACGTGCTGACCAGCACCGAGAAGCTTGCCGAGCTCGGCAAGGAAGCCAACGCGACGGAGAAGTAATCCATGAACGCACCTGTGCTCCAGGAATCGCGCGCCGCCGCAGCGGCCGAGGCCTCCGGCCTGCTCGACGACATCGTCGCGCAGAGCAAGGTCGCCTCTTCCACCGCGGAACACGCCCGCGCAAAGGACCTGATCTCCGAGTTGGTCAAGGAAGTGCTGCAAGGCACCGTGGTGATGTCGAGCAACCTCTCGGCGACGCTCGACGCGCGAGTGGCCGACCTCGACCGCCTGATCTCGGCCCAGCTGTCGGCCGTGATGCACGCGCCCGAGTTCCAGCAGCTCGAGAGCACCTGGACGGGCCTGCACTACCTGTGCAAGCACACGTCGACCGGCGAGTCGATGAAGATCAAGGTGATGAACGCGTCGAAGAAGGACCTCGTGCGCGACTTCAAGACCGCGATCGACTTCGACCAGAGCGCGCTGTTCAAGAAGGTCTACGAAGAAGAGTTCGGCACCTTCGGCGGCGCCCCGTTCGGCGCGCTGATCGGCGACTACCAGATCACCCGCCAGCCGGAAGACATGTACTTCGTCGAGCAGATGTCGCACGTGGCCGCCGCGGCGCATGCGCCGTTCATCTCGGCCTCGTCGCCCGAGCTGTTCGGCCTCGAGAGCTTCACCGACCTCGGCAAGCCGCGCGACCTGTCGAAGGTGTTCGACACCGTCGAGTACGCCAAGTGGAAGTCGTTCCGCGAATCGGAAGACTCCCGCTACGTCGGCCTCACGCTGCCGCGTTTCCTCGGCCGCCTGCCCTA
>Ga0207706_10005935_pt1 | contig 11359 bp, 8 predicted proteins | sample KBSC53metaG_FD_184318 | JGI IMG/M metagenome (GOLD analysis project Ga0207706, IMG submission 184318) | Corn rhizosphere microbial communities from Kellogg Biological Station, Michigan, USA - KBS C5-3 metaG (SPAdes) (version 2) | ecosystem: Host-associated > Plants > Roots > Rhizosphere > Soil ... | reverse complement strand
GAGACCTATGGCCGTGGTGCCAAAGCCCGATGCGGTTGCACCCTGGCCAATTGCGACAGAGGCGGCATCGCCGGCGCTGGCGAAGGTGCCGATGGCGACGCTGCTCCCGCCCAGGGCCTGCGCCGAAGTACCGATGGCAATGCTGTTGCTGCCAAGCGCCTTGGTGGCGGTGTTTCCCCAGACAATGGCATTGGTGCCGACGTTCGCGGAAACTGTGCTCGCAAGGCTTGCCAGATCAGGTCCCCCCGTCGTCGGGTTGGTCGCGATACCCGAAATCGTGGCAAAGCTGCCGCTGCCATTGGGGACCTGGCAAGTCCATGCGCCTCCTCCTGCAACGGGCGTGCCCACCGCGCTGCACACGGCCCCCGAGGCGTTGTCGATCTTGACGTCGGCCCAGGCGGCGCACTGCACACCCGCCGCCAACAGAATGCCGACCACAACCTTACTGCCGGCGCGCTTGCCGCACGCCCTGGTCGCTTCGGATGCGGCCACCCAGGCACCCAGTGCCTCGTTCCATACAGACCGGTAGGTCTTGTTCATTTCAATCTTCCTCGATCCATCAGGTTGCATGCACAACCTCGTCCATGACCGGGCACGGGAGACTGTGGCTTTTTGCGGAATTCGCAGCACCGGCCGGCACTGCACAGGGCGCGGATGATGTCGAGGGAGGTTCCGCGGCGCGGACACGCCACGAGGTTTCGTCAGAATTGCCGGCACTTTTCGTGTCGGTTTGTGAATTTTTTTTACACTGTTCGCATCCTTCGAGTAACTGCGGCGGTTTGTGTGAAATCGTCAGATTTGGTCCTTCGATTCGCTGTCAGAATCCCGCCGCCAAACGAACGGACCCCATGCGCATCGCCATCCTCGAAGACGACCCCGACCAGCTGTCCCACCTCGTGCGGACGATGGAGCAGCTGTTCACGGTGGGAGAAACGACGGTGGCGTGCACGGCCTTCACCGACGGCGCCGCGCTGCAGCAGGTGCTGCGGCGGGAAAGCTTCGACCTGCTGGTGCTCGACTGGAACGTGCCGGGGCTGGAAGGGCTCGAGTTGCTGAAATGGCTGCGCACCTGGCAGCGCGACCTGGTGCCCGTGCTCATGCTCAGTTCCCGGACCTCGGAGCAGGACGTGGTGCAGGCGCTGAACTTCGGCGCCGACGACTACATCGTCAAGCCGTTCCGCCCGCTGGAGTTGCGTGCGCGCGTGCAGCGCCTGATGGCCAGGCGCTCGCCGGTGGCGCAATCGGACCAGGAGCGCTTCGGCCGATGGGAGTTCGACAGGCTCACGCAGAACGTGCTGATCCATCCGGTTCCGCCGGACAGCGCACCGCCCGAGCGGCATGCGCTCACCGACCGCGAGTTCAAGCTGGTGCTGGTCTTGTTCCAGCACATGGGCGGCGTGGTGTCGCGCGCCCATCTCCTGGAAAGCGCCGGCTACAGCAGCGAAGAGCTGCCGTCGCGCACACTGGACAGCCACATCTACCGCTTGCGCAGCAAGCTCGGGCTGGAGGCGGAGCGCGGGCTGAGCCTGCGCACGGTCTATGGACGCGGCTATCGGCTCGAAGCCACCCGGCAGGAGGAACCCTGATGGTGCCGCAGGGGGCAACGACTATGCTCCCGCCAACCAGAACGATTCCGACATGACAAAGAGCGATCACGGAACGAGGGGAGATTCTCAAGCGATGCAGTGCAGGCAGCTGGTGGCATGCGTGTGGTTCATTGCATTCGCGGTGTCCGCACAGTCGCAGCCGACGCCGCACGTGGTGCAGCCCGGCGAAACACTCTGGGGCATCACGGGGCAGCGCCTGCAGGCACCGCAGCGCTGGCCCGAGGTGCAGCAGCGCAACCAGGTCGGCGAGCCTCGCCTGCTGCAACCCGGCACGGTGCTGCATTTCGCGGACGGCCGCATCGTGCCCGAGGGCGCAGCCGTGGTGACGGCAGTCGAAGGAGCGGCCTCGCGCCGCCGCGGCGGCAGCGGGGGCGAACAGGCGCTCTCCCCCGGCATGCCGATCCAGCCGGGCGACATCCTCACCACCGGCGGCGAGGCCTTCGTTACCCTGGGCCTGCCTGGCGGCAGCCGCGTCGTGCTGCCCTCCCGCAGTGCGCTCGAAGTGCTGGCGATCGATGCCGCGACGGTCAGGCTGCGGCTCATCGAAGGGCGCGTGGAGTCGCAAGTCCAGAAGCAGCGGCCCAGCCAGCAGTTCGAGATCCGCGCGCGGTCGCTGGGCCTGGGCGTGCGCGGCACCCATTTCCGCGTGCGCGACGAAGGCGGCTTGCTGGCCAGCGAGGTCATCGAAGGCGAAGTGTCGGTCGGCAAGAGCGCCGCGGCAGGACGACAAGACCCGCAGCGGCCCGCAGCGCCTGCAGCTCCTGCCCTCGTACTGCGCGCGGGCCACGGCGCCGTCCTGCTGGAAGACGGCAGCGCCGAGGCGCGCACCCTGCTGACGGCGCCCCAGCTCCTGCCTGCCACCGGGCCCCGAAGCGGCGACCGGACGCTCGAACTCGTGCCGGTCGCGAACGCCAAGGGCTACCGGTTGCAGCTCGCGCGCGACGAGCGCGTCCTGCTGCCGGTGCACGAGCAGCGCGGCACCGGCCCCGCATTCACCGTGCCGCCCGAAATCGAGCCCGGCTTCTACCAGCTTCGCCTCACCGCCTTCGATGCCGCACAGCTCGAGGGATTGCCGGGCGACAGCACGGTCTACCTGCCGCCATCCAGTGCAAGTGGACAGGGCAGCAGCGCAGGAACGGCCACGCCGATAGCCGACGGCCGCGTCGAGATCCGGTGGCCCGGGGTTTCCGGTCGGCGCTACGCCTTCGAGCTTTCGCGCAGCGCCGACTTCTCGCTGCTGCTGCTCAGCGAGCCGGCTGTCTACGCCACGGGCATGACGGTGGGCCCCTTCGCGGTCGGCGGCCGCTACCACTGGCGCGTGCGCGAGCAGCAGCCGGGCAGCACTGAACCCGCGAGCCCCCGGCAGGGCTTCGGCGGAAGCTTCGACATTCCCGCGCGTTGAGCCGGGCCTTCGCAATGCGCACGCGGCTCGTCATCGAACGGCTGTTGATGGCGCTGCTGTTACCCATTGCCATGCTGGGACTGGCGCAGCGCCCCATCGTGACGCAGATCGATGCCTCGATCCATGACCGGATGCTGCGCCTTGCATCGCACACCGCGACGCCCGACATCATGATCATCGCGATCGACGAACGCAGCCTGGGCGAACTCGGCCGCTGGCCTTGGTCCAGGGAAACCCACGCCCGGCTGCTGGAGCGACTGGCGCCCCATGCACCGCGCGCGGTGCTGCTGGATCTTTTCCTGACCGAGCCCAGCATCAACCCGCGGGATGACGAGCGGCTGGCGCAAGCCATGGGCAAGCTGCCGGTCTACCTGCCGCTGCTGCATGCCCCGCCGTTGGCGTCGATGAGCGAGAACTGGCCGGGCTTCCTGCCGCCGCTCGCGGTATTCGCCGAACGCGCCAGGGGCGTCGGCCATGCGGGCCTGACGCCGGATTCCGACGGGGTGGCGCGCACGCTGTACCTGCGCGAGGGATACGCCGGGCACCTGCAGCCCTATGTGGGGGCGCTCATGACGGGCCGCGTCCCGTCGCAGGCGCCCCCGGCGGCACCGTCCGGCACCTGGGTGCGCGAGGACCCGCTGCGCCTGCTGTTCGCCGGCCCGCGCGGCAGCTACCGCACGGTGTCGTATGTGAGCGCACTGCGTGGGGAAGTGCCCGGTGAGCTGCTGCAGGGCAAGCTGCTGCTCATCGGCGCCACGGCCCCAGGCCTCGGCGACCAGACGCTGGCACCCCATGCGGGCGTCCGGGGCGTGCTGTCCGGCGTCGAGGTGCACGCCAATGCGATCGACAACCTGCTTCATGCCCGCAACATCAGCGTGCTGCCGCCACTCGCCTATGCGGCATGGACGGTGGTGCCGATCTGGATCGCGCTGTGGCTGCTGATCCGCATGGCGCACCACGCCTTGCCGGTCGCCTTCAGCCTGGCCGCGACCTGCCTGCTGCTCAGCATCGCCGCCATGCTCGCGCGGCACTGGTGGCTGCCCCCGGCGGCCCCCATATCGGGGCTCGCCATCCTCTACCTGCTGTGGAGTTGGCGGCGGCTGGAGTCTCAGTTCGCCTTTCTGCGCGAGCGCGCCCAGGCGCTGGACATGCTTCCGGCCGGCGCCTTCGAGATGCTCCCGGCCCTCGCGCCTGCGGCGGCCGATTCCGCGCAGCAACCCAAGCAGGCCCTGGACCGGGCCATTGCCCGTGTCCAGCGCATGCAGAAGCTGATGGACGAAGCCATGCACACCGTGCCCGTCGCCATGCTGATCTGCGACGAAGACGGGCGCATCGGATCGAGCAACGCCGCGGCCTTTCGCCTGTTGCGCGCCGGTGCGCCGCCTTCGCGCGACGGCGAGGCAGCGGCACTCAGGGGTGTGTCGCTGCCCAGGTTGCTCGCGACCCTGGCGACCACGGTGCAAGCCGATGCAGCGATGGCGGCGGAACACCCCCACTGGACCGTGCGCCTGCGCGGCGAATACCAGACCACCGAGGCGCACGTGTTCCAGTTCGAGGCCGCGCCCTTCGGCGCCGCGGCGCGTGACGAGCGGGGCTGGGTGGTGGCACTGCCCGAACTCACCGCCGAGCGCGAAGCCCAGCGCCAGCGCGATGAATGGCGGCGCTTTCTGTCCCACGACCTGCGCAGCCCGCAGATCACCATCCTCAGCCTGTTGTCGATGCATGACGCCGAGACGGACACAGCGCCGCCGCCGGCGGATCTGCTGCGGGCGATCCGCCGGGAAGCGGAACGCACACTCGCGCTGGCCGAGGGTTTCATGGACTACACCGAGGCCGGGTCGAACGACTACCGCTTTGCGGAAACGCATGTCGGCACGGTGCTGCTCGACGCGCGGGATCAGGTGTGGCCCTACGCCCGGACCCATGGCGTGCGCGTGGAGACGGGGCTCGACGAAGCCGATGAAACAACGATCCGGGCCGACGGCGCGCTGCTGACGCGCGCCATCGTGAACCTGCTGAACAACGCCATCCGCCACAGCAGCCAGGGCAGCTGCGTGAGCCTGCGCATGGAGGCCATGCCCGATCTCCAGAGCCCCGGCGGAGGCGTTGTTCGCATCACCGTCAGCGACGAAGGCTCGGGCATGACGCCTTCGCAACTGCAGGCCCTGCTGACCACGCCGCGCGGCCAGCGCCCTGCCATGCACAAGGAAGATCAGGCTGCCGCCGCGCCTGCCCCGATGCCCGCCGCACGCGGCATGGGCCTTGGGTTTTCAGTGGTGCGCGCGGTCGTGCAGCAGCACGGCGGGCGCATCGAGGCGCAGAGCGCACCGGGCGTGGGCACCACGTTCTGGCTGAGCTTGCCGCTGCGCTGCGGCGCGCCCTGAGCGCACCGGAAGCTCAGAACCTGAAATCGACGGTCTTCGAGCCGCCGCCCACCGTCACCGTCTGGCTCTTGGCACTGCCGGCCATGGCAGCGTCGATGGTGTAGCGGCCCGCCGGCAGGTCGACCAGGCAGACCGGCCCGCTGGCGCGCAGGCCCAGCGAAGGCGCGCCGTCGGCGCCCTTGATGTCGACCTGGACATCCGTCAGGTAGGCACCGTCGGAGCGCGCGAAGAGCAGCGCCAGAGGATGCTCCTTCATGGCCGCGCGCATCGCGGTCGATTCGTCCGAGCCGATGCCGCCGCAGACATAGCGCACCGCGCCCTCGCCCTTCCATTGCGGCATGGCCGACTGGGCTTGCACGCCAACGGCAGCGGCCACGCAAGCCAGCGCCAGCAGGGCGTGCCGCACGTGCTTCTTCGGAACGATGGAAGCTGCTTGAACAGAAGACATGAGGCTTGCTCCTTGGAAAAATCGGTGCTGCCATGATGCGGCGCGAATTGCCATGGCGCGAGTCGGACCAGAGCGCTCTTCGGTGTGCGATCAGGCCGCCGCCAGCGCCGCGTCCAGCAGTTCCACCCAGTGCCGCACGGGCGTCTCCCGGCTGCCGCTTTGCAGGTGCGTGATGCAGCCGATGTTGGCCGAGGCGATGACACTCGGCTGCAGCTGCTCCAGGTGGCCGAGCTTGCGGTCGCGCAGCGGATAGGCCAGCTCGGGCTGCAGCACCGAGTAGGTGCCGGCCGAGCCGCAGCACAAGTGCGATTCGTTCATTGCCACGCGGATGTCGAAGCCCAGCGCGCGCAGATGCGTCTCGACGCCGCCGCGCAGCTTCTGGCCGTGCTGCAGCGTGCACGGCGGGTGGTAGGCCACCACGCCCTGCGGCGCGCGCACGCGGGCCTTCAGGGCAGGCACGAGGTCCGGCAGCAATTCGCTCAGGTCGCGCGTGAGCTCGCCGATGCGTGCCGCCTTCAGCGCGTAGGCCGCGTCGTGCTGCAGGATGTGGCCGTACTCGCGCACGGTGACACCACAGCCCGAAGCGTTCATCACGATGGCCTCCACCTCGTTGCGCTCCACGAAAGGCCACCACGCATCGATGTTGGCGCGCATCTGCGCCTTGCCTCCGTCCTGGTCGTTGAGGTGGAACTTCACCGCGCCGCAGCAGCCGGCCTCGGGTGCGATCACCGCCTGTATGCCGGCCGCGTCGAGCACGCGTGCAGTGGCACTGTTGATGTTCGGCATCATCGACGGCTGCACGCAGCCCGCGAGCATCAGCACCTTGCGCGCGTGCGTGGCGGTGGGCCAGGCGCCGGCATCCTGCCTGGCGGGCACCTTGGCTTTCAGCGCCTCGGGCAAGACGCCGCGCACCGACTGGCCGAGCTTCATCGCCGGGCCGAACAGCGGCGACGGCAGGCCCTCTTTCAGCAGCCAGCGCTGCGCCGACTCCATCGCGGGGCGCGGCACCTTCTCGTCGACGATCCTGCGGCCGATGTCGACGAGGTTGCCGTACTGCACGCCGCTCGGGCAGGTGCTCTCGCAGTTGCGGCAGGTCAGGCAGCGGTCGAGGTGCAGCTGCGTGCTGCGCGTCGGCGCCTTGCCTTCGAGCACCTGCTTGATGAGGTAGATGCGCCCGCGCGGGCCGTCGAGCTCGTCGCCGAGCAGCTGGTAGGTGGGGCAGGTGGCGGTGCAGAAGCCGCAGTGCACGCACTTGCGCAGGATGGCTTCGGCTTCGCGGCCTTCGTCGGTGCCGCGGAATTCGGGGGCGAGCTCGGTTTGCATGTCGGTTCTTGTTCTACGTGGAGGCGAGCAGGCGGCCGCGGTTGAAGAGGCCGTGCGGATCGAACTCGCGCATCAGCGCGCGCTGGATGCGTTCGACGGGCGCGCTCAACGCGTCGAAGCGCGGGACCTTGCCTTGGGTGTCCGACCGGGGCAGGCGGAACAGCGTGGCGTGACCGCCCGCGGCGCGCGCGATCTCGCGGATGCGCGCGGCCTGATCGGGCCGCGCCTTGTACCAGCGCTGGCCGCCGTGCCATTCGATCAAGGGCGCGGCGCCGTCGAGCGAGAGCACCGGCGCGGTCTGCGGCACCGACAGGCGCCAGAGCGCGTCCGTGCCTTCGTCGGTGGCGAACCACGGCAGTTGCTGGTCGCGCAGCGATTGCCATTCGGCGGCGGCACGCGCGTTGTTCTTGCGCTCGCCGCCGAGGTGTGTGCATGCGGCTTCCACGGCGGCCGCGGCGCCGCGCAGGCGCAGGTAAAGCACACCCGCGCCTTCGTATTCAAACCAGCAGCTCGCATTCAGCGGCAGCGGCCGCCCGCCCCATTCGTTGAGCAGGCGCAGCGCATCGGCCTGGCCGCAGGCGAATGCTAGCGTGGCCTCGGCAGGCGCGGCAGGCAGTACCTTGAGGCTCACTTCGGCGATCACGCCCAGCGTGCCGAGCGAACCGGCCAGCACGCGCGAAACGTCGTAGCCCGCGACGTTCTTCATCACCTGCCCGCCGAAGGTCAGCAGCTCGCCGCGGCCGTTGACCAGCGTGGCGCCGAGCACGTAGTCGCGCACCGCGCCGACGCTCGCGCGCGCGGGTCCGCTGAGGCCGGCCGCGACCATGCCGCAGACGGTGCCGTTTCCGCCGAAGCGTGGCGGCTCGAACGGCAGGCACTGGCCTTTTTCCGCAAGCACCGCTTCCAGTTCGGCGAGCGGCGTGCCGGCGCGCACAGTGACGACCAGCTCGCTTGGCTCGTAGCTCGTGATGCCGGTGAGCGCTCGCATGTCGAGCAGTTCACCCTGCGGTGTTTCGCCGTAGAAATCCTTGGTGCCGCCGCCGCGGATGCACAGCGGCGTATTGGCTGCAGCTGCGGCACGGATGCGCTCGACGATCTGGTGGAGTGCTGTGTCGGTACTCATCTGGCGCTCCATCGTGAGTGCTGTTGTTCGGGGTGCGTGCACAGGCCACCGGGTGCTCCCCTCCGCGAATGTCCCCCGTCGGCGTGATCGCGCCCCGAATGAACCCACGGGTTAGAAAAACAGGTCCCCATCTCAGAACCTCGGCAGATCCGGATGCTGCAACTTCCCCCCGCGCACGACCTGCTTGCCGTACTCGGCGCAGCGCTGAAGCGTGGGAATCACCTTGCCGGGATTCAGCATGCCCTCGGGATCGAAGGCGCGCTTCACGCCGAACATCTGCTCGTTCTCGGCCGCCGTGAACTGAACGCACATGCTGTTGAGCTTCTCCACGCCTACGCCGTGCTCGCCCGATACCGTGCCGCCCATCGCGACACTGGTCTCGAGGATGTCGGCGCCGAACAGTTCGCAACGGTGCAGCTCGTCGGGGTCGTTGGCATCGAACAGCACCAGTGGATGCAGGTTGCCGTCGCCCGCGTGGAACACGTTGCAGCAGCGCAGGTTGTATTTCTTCTCCATCTGCTGGATGGCCAGCAGGATGTCCGCGAGCCGCTTGCGCGGGATGGTCGAGTCGAGGCACATGTAGTCGGGGCTGATGCGGCCCGAGGCGGGGAACGCGTTCTTGCGCCCGCTCCAGAACTTCATGCGCTCTTCCTCGCTGTTGCTGCACGCGATGGCGGTGGCGCCGCAGCCGCGCAGCACGGCGGTCATGCGGCCGATTTCTTCCTCGACCTCTTCGGGTGTGCCGTCGGATTCGCACAGCAGGATGGCCGCCGCGTCGAGGTCGTAGCCCGCGCGCACGAAGTCTTCGACGGCGGCGGTCATGGGCTTGTCCATCATCTCCAGGCCCGCCGGGATGATGCCGGCCGCGATCACCGCGGCCACCGCGTCGCCGGCCTTTCGCACGTCGTCGAAGCTGGCCATGATGCAGCGCGCGAGCTGCGGTTTCGGTACGAGCTTGACGGTGACCTCGGTGGTCACGGCCAGCATGCCTTCGCTGCCGATGACCAGCGCGAGCAGGTCGAGCCCCGGCGCGTCGAGCGCCTCGCCACCGAACTCGATGGGCTCGCCCTCGGCCGTGAAGCCGCGCACGCGCAGCACGTTGTGCAGCGTCAGGCCGTACTTCAGGCAGTGCACGCCGCCCGAGTTCTCGGCCACGTTGCCGCCGATGGTGCAGGCGATCTGGCTCGACGGGTCGGGTGCGTAGTACAGGTTGAAAGGCGCGGCCGCCTCGCTGATGGCGAGGTTGCGCACGCCGCACTGCACGACGGCCGTGCGGCTCACCGGATCGATCTTCAGGATGCGGTTGAACTTGGCCAGCGACATGGTCACGCCCATGGTGTGCGGCATGGCGCCGCCCGAGAGCCCGGTGCCCGCGCCGCGCGCCACCACGGGCACGCCGAGTTGGTGGCAGGCCTTGAGCACGGCGGCCACCTGCGCCTCGGTCTCGGGCAGGGCCACCACCAGCGGGCGGGCGCGGTAGGCGGTGAGGCCGTCGCACTCGTAGGGCGTGGTGTCTTCGGCATGCCAGATCAGCGCGTGGGCGGGCAGATGCGCCTGCAGCGCGCGCACCACTTCGGACTGGCGCTGTGTTTTCTGCAGCGAATCGTGCTGCGTGGGGGTGAGCGGCGCATTCATGCGGCGACCTCTTTCTGCTTTCTTCTGCTCGCGGGATGTCTCGGGGGTTATTTCACGCACTCTACGGAATTGCGGCGGCCCTGGGTTGACGGATTTTTGCCGGGTGCTTGAAAGAACTTCGCGAACGTGGTGATTGGTTCTTCAGCGCAGGCTCTGTTCCAGCCAATCGGCGAAGGCCGCGCACTCCCAGCGCTCCAGCGTGCCCGGCTGCCAGCAGATGTAGTGCCGGTGCGGCGACGGCACGGCCTGCTCGGACAGCGCGACCAGCCGTCCCGATTCGAACCACGCGGCGCCCAGCTTCTGCCGCACCAGCGCAATGCCGAAGCCGCTGGCGGCGGCGTCGTACACGAGTCCCAGGTCGTTGAACTGCGCGCCGATGTTCGGCTCGGGCTGGTCGAGCCCGCAGCTCGCGAACCAGGTGCCCCAGGGTTCGAGCGGGCTGCGGATCAGCCGCGCGCTGGCGATCTCGGCCGCGGTGCGAAAACCCGTGAACGGCCCGAACTCGTTGAGATAGCTGGGGCTGCAGGCGGGCACCACCTGCTCCTCGAGCAACAGCCGGTGCTCGCAGTCGGCATACCCGCCGGGGCCGTAGCGCACTTCGAGGTCGGCCTGCTCGGCCGTCACGTCGAGCAGCGGGATCGACACCTGCAGCACCAGCTCGATGTCGGGGTAGATGTTGCGGAACAGCTCCAGTCGGGGCATGAGGAACTGCCGGCTGAAGGTGGGCGTGACGGCAATGCGCAGGCGAGTGGCGCGCTGCGCGGCGTTGGCGCCGAGCGGCATGGCCTGCAGCGCGGCGAGCCCCGTGCGCACGTTGGCGAGGTAGGCCGCGCCGTCTGCCGTGAGGCTGAAGTCGCTGCGGCCGAAGAGCTTGAAGCCGACGTGCGATTCGAGCTGGCGGATGCGGTGGCTCACCGCGCTGGGCGTGACGCACAGCTCGTCGGCCGCGCGGCCCGCGTGCCGCAACCTTGCGACGGCCTCGAAGGTCAGCAGGCATTGGATCGGGGGGATGTGCTGCGCAGCCATGGCGTCTTAGCTTCTTTGCGGGACGATCGCGTTCTGGGCGCGCGCGCAGGACACCGGGTACCCCCCTCCGCGAATGTCCCCCGTCGGCGTGATCGCACCCCGAACAACGCGCTTCACGCCAATCAGTCCTCGAAGAAGTTCACAGGCAACCCTCGCGTCTCGACCTGCATCGAGATCACCGTCCCCGAGGCCGGCCGCTGCTCGATCTCGGCGGCGGGCCGACCCTTGCGGCCGCTGGTGACGAACAGCGTCTTCAGGTCGTCGCCGCCGAAGCAGGGCATGGTCGGGCACTGGACGGGCACCGGCACGGCCGCCACTTGCTGGCCCGAGGGCGAGAAACGCAGCAGCTGCGCGCCTTCGAACATCGCCACCCAGTAGTGGCCTTCGGCGTCGATGGTGGCGCCGTCGGGG
>Ga0207706_10005934_pt1 | contig 11361 bp, 4 predicted proteins | sample KBSC53metaG_FD_184318 | JGI IMG/M metagenome (GOLD analysis project Ga0207706, IMG submission 184318) | Corn rhizosphere microbial communities from Kellogg Biological Station, Michigan, USA - KBS C5-3 metaG (SPAdes) (version 2) | ecosystem: Host-associated > Plants > Roots > Rhizosphere > Soil ... | reverse complement strand
GCGTCGATCGTCGCCGGCCGGCACGCGCACGAGTCCCCGGAACTGTCGTTCGAGCTCGCCGGAGCGCGATCGAAGCTGTACTTCGATCCCGCTCACACCCGCGCCGGCATCGTGACCTGCGGCGGGTTGTGCCCCGGTCTGAACGACGTCATTCGATCGCTGTTCCTGGAGCTTCACTACGGGTATGGGGTGAAAGAGGTCATCGGATTCCGGGGCGGCTACAACGGGCTGGATCCGTCGCCAGCCGTTGATACCGTCGCCCTGACTGCGGCGCTCGTAGACACGATTCACCACCACGGCGGCACGGTGCTCAAGACCTCTCGCGGTCCCGTGGACATCGGGCGAGCGGTAGACACTCTTGTGCAACGCCAGGTGAACATCCTCTTCACGATCGGCGGTGACGGCACACAGCGAGGCGGTCGTGCGTTGTTCGACGAAGCGACGCGCCGCGGGCATCCGCTTGCGGTGGTCGGCATCCCGAAGACCGTGGACAACGATGTCGCGTTCGTGACGCGCAGCTTCGGGTACCTGACGGCCGTCGAGGAAGCCGCCAAGGTGCTCGACCGCGCGCACACAGAGGCGCGCAGCGTCCCTAACGGGCTCGCACTCGTGAAGCTGATGGGACGCCACGCCGGTTTCATCGCTCTCGGCGCGACGGTCGCCAGTCAGGACGTGAACTTCACACTCATTCCTGAGGTGCCCTTTGTGCTCGATGGTCCCCGCGAGCTGCTCGCGGCGATCGAGCAGCGCATCCGCCAGCGCGGGCATGCGCTCGTGGTCGTGGCTGAGGGTGCGGGACAGGATCTGCTGGCCACGGATACCAACGCGCGGGATGCGTCGGGCAACATCCGGCTGAAAGACATCGGGACGTTCCTGCGCGGCCGCATCGAGGCGCACTTCGCGGCAGCCGGCGTGCCTCTCGTGATGCGCTATATGGATCCGAGCTATCTGATACGCAGCGTTCCCGCCAACGCCGCCGACTCGGTGCTGTGCGATCAGTTTGCGCGGAACGCTGTGCACGCCGCGATGGCAGGCAAGACCGGGGTGGTCATCGGCCTGCTCCACGATCATTTCGTCCACGTGCCCGTGGATCTGCTGACGAGCCGGACCAAGCGCGTGGATCCGTCAGGCTATGCGTGGGGCGCCGTGCTCTCGTGTACCGGACAGGCTGAACGATTTGAACAGGCCTGAACTCGAACTGCCGCGGCGTAGCGTGACCCTGTGCGTGCTGCTCGTCTGTCTGGCGCTGCCGCGCATGGTGGCGGCCCAGACGCCGGTCCCTTCAGACGAATCGGCCGATCAAACGGCAACGCACGATCAACCACCGCCGCCTGCCCCGCCGTCGGATCCGCTGGGATTCCGCTTTCATGGTTACGTGCGTTCCGGCTTCGGCGTCGACGGTACCGGAAAGGGCCAGCAGCCATTTATCGCGCCGCTCGCCGGGTCCAAGTACCGCATGGGCAACGAAGCCGAAACCTACCTCGAGACCACGTTCAACTACGGCGTTCATACCGAAGGCGACGATCCCGCCTACTTCGACACGCGGATCACGCTGGCGTATGTGACACCGACGTCCCAAAGCAACACGTTCGCAACCACCTTTTCGCTGCGTGAGGCGTATGCCTTGGCGCGGCGCGTGTGGGCGGCACAGCCAACGGCGACATTCTGGGCCGGCGCCCGCTTCTACGACCGGCAGGATGTGCACATCACGGACTTCTACTATCGCGATCCGAGCGGATTTGGCGGGGGCCTCGAAGACGTGGCGCTGGGCGAGCGCGCCAAGCTTGCCGTTGCCTGGATCGGTGGAACACAGGACGAGCTCGATCCGAACGGCAGCGTGCCGCCGACGGACGTCGAGGTCCTCTGCGGCACGAGCCTGCCCTCAGCGACTTGAAATGCGCGGTAGAAATGATTTGGTTCGTCCGGTACTTCGAACGGCGGTGTGACGCCGACCAACAGCCCACCAAGAAGCAGCGCGACCCCCGTGAAGACGTGTGCCGGATCGAGGCGGGACGCTCGCCTCCACCACGCCCAGCGTAAAAGACCTGCGCGCCGTGCAGACGGTCAAGCCGAGCGTACTGCTCTCGGCCGACGGCAAGACGCTCGCGGTATTCCGGCGCGCGCAGCAGGAGCCGATGCCGCTGGAGCGGATCTCGCCGCAGGTGGTGCAGGCGCTGATCGCCACCGAGGACCGCCGCTTCTACCAGCACCACGGCATCGACATCCGCCGCACCTTCGCGGCACTGTTCCACACGCTCAGCGGCGACACGCAGGGCGGCTCGACGATCACCCAACAGCTCGCACGCAACCTGTTCCCAGAAGAGATCGGCCATGCGCGCACGATCAACCGCAAGTTCAAGGAGGCGATCACCGCGCTGCGCATCGAGCGCGTCTACAGCAAGCGGCAGATCCTCGAGACCTACCTCAACACGGCGCCCTTCCTCTACAACGTGGTCGGCATCGAGATGGCCGCGCGCACCTATTACGACAAGCCGGCGGCCGAGCTGAACACGCTGGAGAGCGCCACGCTGATCGGCATGCTCAAGGGCACGCAGTACTACAACCCGGTGCTTCACCCCGACCGCGCGCAGAAGCGCCGCAACGTCGTGCTGCAGCAGATGGTCAAGGCCGGCATGCTGACCGACGCCGCCTACGCCCAGCTGCGCGAGCAGCCAGTCAAGGTGACGCTGAACCGGCAGAACGAGGACCTCGGCGTTGCGCCGCACTTCGCGGCCTACGCGCGCCGCTGGCTGATCGAATGGGCCGACGCGCACGACTACAACCTCTACAGCGATGGCCTGGTCGTGCAGACCACGATCGATTCCCGCCTGCAGGAAGCCGCCACCGAGGCAGTACAGCGCCAGGCCAAGCTGCTGCAGCAGGTGGCCGACACCGAATGGGGCACCGCGAAGCAGGCCCCCGCCAGCTCCGCCGCCGAAGCGTATGCCAGCCTGCGCGGCCGCACCGAGCCGTTCCGCGCGTTCTTCAGCAAGCGGCCCGACCTGCTCGCGGCCTTTGTCCGCGAGACGCCCGAATACCGCAAGGCGATCGAGGGCGGCCTGAGCGAAGCCGCCGCGATGCAGCGGCTGAAGGCCGACCCCAACTTCATGGCGCGGCTGCGCGACCAGAAGACACGGCTGGAGGCCGGCTTCGTCGCGATGGATCCGGCTACCGGCCAGGTGAAGGCCTGGGTCGGCAGCCGTGACTTCGAGGAAGACCAGTTCGACCACGTCGCGCAGGCGCTGCGGCAGCCGGGCTCCACCTTCAAGCCCATCGTCTACGGCGCCGCGCTGGAAAGCGGCATCGGCCCGGAGCGCACCTACCTCGACGGGCCGGTCGAGGTGGCGCTGGACGACAAGACGGTTTGGCGGCCCACCGACATGAGCGGCTTCAGCGGCCGCATGATGACGTTGCGCGACGGCCTCGTGTTCTCCAAGAACACCATCACCGCGCAGGTCAGCCAGGAGGTCGGCATTTCTCGCGTGGTGGGCCTGGCGCAGGCGATGGGCGTCGACCAGAGCAAGCTCGACCCGGTGCCTTCGCTGGCGCTGGGCACCAGCCCCGTCACGCTGCTCGAGATGGTGGACGCCTACTGCACGATCGCCGCGCAGGGCACGCGCCGCAAGCCGGTGTTCATCCAGCGCATCACCGACCGCCATGGCGAGGTGCTGGAGGAGTTTGCCGCCGAGAGCAGCCACGCGCTCTCGGTCGACACTGCGGTGGACCTGATCGACATGCTGCGCGGCGTGGTCAACCAGGGCACCGGCACCGCGGTGAAAACGCGCTTCGGCATCGTGGCCGACATCGCCGGCAAGACCGGCACCACGCAGAACAACAGCGACGGCTGGTTCATCCTGATGCATCCCAACCTCGTCGCCGGGGCCTGGGTCGGCTTCAACGACCAGCGCGTCACGATGCGCAGCGACTACTGGGGCCAGGGCGGGCACAACGCGATCCTGCTGGTGGGCGATTTCTTCCGCGATGCCTTGAAAGCCAAGCTGGTCGATGCCAAGGCCAGCTTCCCGCCGCCGCGCCGGCCGCCGCCGACGCTCACTGCCGAGACGCCCCCGCCTGAGGATTGGGCCAGCCAGATCGGCGACATCGTGCGCGACGAGCCGACCGCCGCCGGCTCGCCCCCGCCGCAGGTCGAGCGCACGCCGAGCGGCACCGTGGTGATCGGCGACGAGCCCGGCGTCGACTCGATGCGCCGCAGCAACGGCCCGCCGAAGAACGCCGAGGAGATCGATCGGGCGGTGCGCGCCATCAACGGTGGCTCCTCCGCCCCGGCCTCGCGGGCGAGCGACGACGTGCCCGTGGTGCCGCCGCCTTCGTCAGCGCCGGAGGATCAAACGGTTGGCCAGTAGCGGCGCAACGTGGCAGGATCACCCCATGCCCCGTATCGATGACGCATCCACCGCCGAGTTGCCGCCGGCCGTCGAGTCGGTCGTCGCCCCGCTGCTCCAGGCGCTGCACGCCAGCGAGGTACTGTTCGCGCTGTACGACCCGCAGGACATGCTGCGCTATGCCAACGCGGCCTTCGAGGCGCAGTTCCTCCGCGGCCTGGCCCTGCCGGCGCACTTTACCGATGTGCTGCGCCATGGCGGGACCGGCGGCTTCGGCGTGAAGATCGATTCCGGCGATGTGGAGGCATTCCTGCGCGACATCCTTCCCCGGCGGCGCAGCCGGCCCTTCCGCGCCTTCCAGACCGACCTCGTCGACGGCGGCTGGCTGTGGATGACCGAGACGCTGCTGCCCGATGGCTGGCTGCTCTCGGTGGCCGGCGACATCAGCTCGCTCAAGCATGCCGAGCACACGCTGCGCGCGGCCCACGAGAGCGCGCTGGAGGCCTCGCGCACCGACGTGCTGACCGGCACCCCCAACCGGCGCCACATCCTGGAGCTGGGCCGCGCCGCGCTCGCACAGGCGCAGCAGCTGGGCCAGCCGTTCACGATCGCGGTGATCGACCTCGACCATTTCAAGCGCATCAACGACAGCGAAGGCCACCACAGCGGCGACGACGTGCTGCGGCATTTCGCCGAGCACTGCCTGCGCCAGGTGAGGCCGGGCGACGGCCTCGGGCGGGTGGGCGGCGAGGAGTTCCTGCTGCTGCTGCCCGGCGCCTCGTGGAACATGGGCGCCACGGTCGTGCGCCGGCTGCGCCACACGCTGCCCCCGGCCAGCCGCCAGGCGGGCGGCAGCCTGCGCTACACCTTCTCGACCGGCCTGGCGCAGGCCGACGCCGGCGAGGACCTCGACACGCTGATGCAGCGTGCCGACCGCGCGCTCTATGCCGCCAAGCAGCGCGGGCGCAACTGCAGCATGGTCAACATCGCCGGCGTGCTTACCGTCGCCTGATCACTGGCTCGCGCGCTGGCCGCCGGGCTGGGCCTCCGCCGGCCTGCGCCACTGCGCGATGGTCTCGGCGAGCTGGCGCGGATCGGCCGGCTTCACGAGGTGCAGGTCGAAGCCGGCCTGCATCGCCTGGTCCTGGTCGCCCTTCTGGCCGTAGCCGGTGAGCGCGATCAGCAGCGCGCCGCGCCCCTGGCTGCCCTGGCGCAGGCGGCGCGCGACCTCGTAGCCGTCGAGCCGCGGCAGGCCGATGTCGAGGATCACCACGTCGGGATGGAAGGCCCCTGCGCAGGCGAGCGCTTCCTCGCCATCGACCGCCGTCTGCACCACGTGGCCCTCGAGGCGCAGGTACATGCCCACCGTCTCGGCGGCGTCGAGGTTGTCGTCGACCACCAGCACGCGGCAGCCGGCGCTGGGGGCCGGCTGCGTCTCGGCCGGTGTGTTGGGTTCGGTGGGCTGCACCTCGCTCAGGCAGGGCAGCATCACGCAGAACTCCGAGCCCTGCCCCGCGCCGGCGCTGCGCGCCTCGACCCGGCCGTTGTGCAGCTCGACCAGGCGCTGCACCAGCGTCAACCCGACGCCCAAGCCGCCCTGGCTGCGGTCGAGCGACCGCTTGCCCTGCTCGAACAGCTCGAACACATTGGGCAGCAGCTCCGGCTCGATGCCGATGCCGTTGTCGCGCACCGTGATCAGCGCCTGGCCGTCCTGCACGCCGAGCGACAGCTGGATCGTGCCGCCCTCGGGGGTGTACTTGGCGGCGTTGTTCAACAGGTTGGCCACCACCTGCGACAGGCGCGCGAAATCGCCACGCAGCCACACCGGGTGCGAGGGCAGCTGCTGCAGCAGCCGGTGGCCCCGGGCCTCGAGGAAGGGCCGCGCGGTCTCGACGCTGTGCGCCAGCACCGCCTGCAGGTCCACCGCCTCGAGCTGCAGCACGATCTTGCCCTGGCTGATGCGAGCCACGTCGAGCAGTTCTTCGACCAGGCGTGTCAGGTGGGTGATCTGCCGGTCGGTGACGTCGGTGGCCCACGTCAGCTTCGGATCGGGCGGCGCGAGCCGGCGGATCACCTCCACCGCATTGCGGATCGGCGCGAGCGGGTTGCGCAGCTCGTGCGACAGCATCGCGAGGAACTCGTCCTTGCGCTGGTTGGACTCCTGCAGCCGAAGCTCGGCCTGGCGACGCTCGACGATCTCGTTGCGCAGGCTGCGGTACAGCCGCGCGTTCTCGAACGCGATGGCGGCGCGGCCGGCCAGCTCCTCGAGCATCGGCCATTCGCTGCGCTCGCTCTTGCCGCAGATCAGCAACGCGCCCAGCACGCGCTCGCCATGGATCATCGGGAACACCGCGCCGGCGGGCAGGCGCAACGCCGCCAACGGCGCATGGCCGGCCGCCGATTCGGGCTCGGGCTCATGCAAGGTCACGCGGCTGCGGCCGGCCAGCGCCTCGGCGAAGGCCTGGCGCGCGGCGGGCGGCAGCTCGCCGAACGAATGCTCGACGAACGACGGCGCCGACACCGGATTGGTCGAGCGGCACACCAGCGCGCGGCGCGGGCCCTCGCCCGGATCGGCCAGCACCAGCGCGGCGCAGGAGGTCACCTCCGGCACGATCAGCTCGAGCAGCTGGCGCTTGGCCACATCGATCTCGAGCGAGCCGCTCAGCAGGCGGCTCACATGCGAGAGGAAGTTGGAGCGCCGCATCGTGTCTTCCGCCGAGCGGCGCGCGGCCTCGGCCGCGGCCAGCGCGATGCGCTGCTCGGCCTGGCGGCGCACACGGCGCTGCATCACATGCAGGTCGACGAACACCTTGACCTTGGAGCGCAGCATCTCCGGCACCACAGGCGACAGGATGTAGTCGACCGCGCCCAGCGAATAGCCGCGGTGCGTCTGCATCTCGTCGGCATAGGCGGTGATGAAGATGATCGGCGTGTGGGCCGAGCGCTTGTAGCCGCGGATCAGCGTCGCCGTCTCGAAGCCGTCGATGTCGGGCATGTTGACGTCGAGCAGGATCACCGCGAACTCGCGGTTCAGCACCTCGCGCAGCGCCTCGGAGCCGGAGCGCACGAACACCAGGTTCTGCCCCAGCTCCTCGAGCACGGTGCCGAAGACCAGCAGCTTCTCCGGCAGGTCGTCGACGATCAGGATGTTGGTCTTCTCGTCGTGCTCCGGCGCGGCCTCGGGCTCCCCGGCGGCCGGCTGCAAGGGCGGCCAGCCGCTGGGAAACGCGTCGCGGTCCTCTCCGGGGCTCAACGGCACAGCCATCCCCTCAGCACCGCGAGCAGGTTGGTCGGATCGACCGGTTTGGAGAGGTAATCCCATGCACCGGCCTCGATGCATTTCTGCCGGTCGCCCTTCATCGCCTTGGCCGTCACCGCCACCATCGGCAGCTCCTTGCCGCGCGGCAGCTTGCGGATCTCCTGCATCGTGGTCAGGCCGTCCATCTCCGGCATCATGATGTCCATCAGCACGATGTCGATGCCCGGGTCGTTCTCGACCAGGCGGATCGCCTCGCGGCCGTTGTCGGCCGAGACGATCACCATGCCCTCCTCGTCGAGCACGGTGGCCAACGCGAAGATGTTGCGCATGTCGTCGTCGACGATCAGCGCCTTCTTGCCCTCGAGCGTGCGGTGGCCGCCATGCACCGCATCGATCGCCTGGCGCTCCTTGTCGGACATCGCGGCCGGGTTGCGATGCAGGAAGAACGCGGTGTCATCGACCAGCACATTGAGCGAGCGCGCCTCGCGCAGCGCGAAGCCGCCGCGGTGGCTCAGCCACGGGCTGCCGGCGACGCGGCCATCGGCGTTGAACACCACTACCGGCAGCTGACGCGCGCCGCCGCGCTGCTCGATCGCCTCCAGCACATCCTCCGGGCCGAGCTCGGCGACCGAAGCATCGATCACCAGGCAGTCGGCACCGCGCAGCGCGGCCTTGGCATCCTCGGCACGCTCGACGATCCAGGCCTCCACGTCGTGCTCGAAGCTCTCGAGCAGCTCGCGGCGCGCGCTGGTGTTGGCCATCGCGACCAGCAGCTTGCGCACCGGGCGCTCGGTGTACTGGTAGAGCCGCGCCAGCGCATCGTCGACCTCGTCCTTCGACTGCAGCGGCTTCGTCAGGAAACCCACCGCGCCGGCCTGCAACGCACGGTCGCGCGAGTCGTCGGTGGAAACCACGCAGATCGGGATGTGGCGCGTCTCGAGGTCGGTCTTGAGCCGGTCGAGGATGCGCCAGCCCTGCATGTCAGGCAGGAAGATGTCGAGCGTGATCACCGACGGGTGGAACTCGCGCGTCATCGACAGCGCGCCGGCACCGGTGGTGCTCACCAGCCCCTTGAAGCCGGCCTCGCGCGCCGACTCCAGCAGCAGCCGCGCGAACGCCAGGTCGTTCTCGACGATCAGCAGCACGCGGTCGCCGGAGCGGATCTCCTCGCGGTCGTCGTCGGCCACGTTCATGAAAGTGCCGCCGTCGGCTTCGTCGACCTGCATGGCGTCGCTGCCGGCTTCGCGGCCGTCGCGAGCGTTGTCGCCGCTGGCAGCGGACTTCCAGCGCGTCTCCGCCACGGCCGGGTTGGTGCGGCGCCCGGCATCGTGGCTCGCCGGCGTGGCCTCGCCGGAGGCATCGGCTTCCGTGCGGGACTCTCCGTCATTGGCGGCCGCACGCATGTGCCGGGTGCTGCGCGAGGGGCTATAGCTCTGCGGCAGGTACAGCGTGAACGTGGAGCCCTTGCCCGGCGCGCTGACCAGCTTGATCTCGCCGCCCAGCAGCTTCGAGAGCTCGCGGCTGATCGCCAGGCCCAGGCCGGTGCCGCCGTACTTGCGGCTGGTGGAGCCGTCGGCCTGCTGGAAGGCCTCGAAGATGATCTGCTGCTTGTCGGGCGAGATGCCGATGCCGGTGTCGCTGACCGAGAACGCGATCACCTGGCTCGCGCGGCTGAGCTCCTCGTTGTCGGGCGACCAGCCGCCGGTGGCCGGCGCGACCGAGAAGGCCACATGCCCGCTGTGCGTGAACTTGAAGGCGTTGGACAGCAGGTTCTTGATGATCTGCTGCAGCCGCTTTGCGTCGGTGACCATGGTCTTGGGCAGCGGCGACTCGCCGTTGACGATGAAGTCCAGGTGCTTCGAATCGGCGAAGTGGCGGAAGCCGCGCTCCACCGAGCGCATCAGGTCGTCCAGCCGCAGCTCGCTGACATCCACCGCCACGGTGCCGGATTCGATCTTCGACAGGTCGAGGATGTCGTTAATCAGCATCAGCAGGTCGTTGCCCGAGGAGTGGATGGTCTTGGAGAACTCCACCTGCTTCGGGCTCAGGTTGCCCTCGGGGTTCTTGCAGAGCTGGTCGGAGAGGATCAGCAGGGAATTGAGCGGCGTGCGCAGCTCGTGCGACATGTTGGCCAGGAACTCCGACTTGTACTTCGAGGTCAGGGCCAACTGCTCGGCCTTTTCCTCCAGCGCCTGGCGGGCCTGCTCCACCTCGCGGTTCTTGCGCTCCACTTCCTCGTTCTGGTGGGCCAGCAGCCGCGCCTTTTCCTGCAGCTCCTGGTTGGTCTGCTGCAGCTCCTGCTGCCGGCTCTGCAGCTCATGCGCGAGCGACTGCGACTGCTTCAGCAGGTCTTCCGTGCGCGTGTTGGCCTCGATGGTGTTGATCACGATGCCGATGGATTCGGTCAACTGGTCAAGGAAGGCCTGGTGCGCCGGGTTGAAGCGCTCCAGCGACGCCAGCTCCAGCACGCCGCGCACCTGCCCTTCGAACACGATGGGCAGCACCAGCACGTCCATCGCGGCGCTCTCGCTCAGGCCCGAGGCCACGCGGAAGGCCGCGCTCGGCACGTTGGTCAGCAGGATCTTTTCCTTGTCGAGCGCGCACTGGCCGACCAGGCCCTGGCCGAGGTCGACCTCCTTGCCGTGCATCTGCTGGCCGCCGGAGGCGTAGCTGGCGAACAGCTTCAGCCGCTGCAGGTCGCCGCTGGCGCTCATCACGTAGAACTCGGCCTGCTGCGCGCCCACCACCGGCGCCAGCTCCGACAGGATCATCTGGCCCACCTGCACCAGGTCGCGCTGGCCCTGCAGCATGCGGCTGAACTTGGCGAGGTTGGTCTTCAGCCAGTCCTGCTCGGTGTTCTTGTTGGTGGTGTCCTTCAGGTTGCGGATCATCTCGTTGATGGTGTCCTTCAGGGCCGCCACCTCGCCTTGCGCCTCCACCGTGATCGATCGCGTCAGGTCGCCCTGCGTCACTGCGGTAGCCACCTCGGCGATCGCGCGCACCTGCGTGGTCAGGTTTGCCGCGAGCTGGTTCACGTTTTCGGTGAGGCCCTTCCAGGTGCCGGCCGCGCCCGGCACCTTGGCCTGGCCGCCGAGCTTGCCTTCCACGCCCACCTCGCGCGCCACCGTGGTCACCTGGTCGGCAAAGGTCGCGAGCGTGTCGGTCATCGAGTTGATGGTCTCGGCCAGCGCCGAGATCTCGCCCTTGGCCTCCACCGTGAGCTTCTGCTTCAGGTCGCCGTTGGCCACGGCCGTCACCACCTTCGCAATGCCGCGCACCTGGGAGGTGAGGTTGCCGGCCATGAAGTTCACGTTGTCGGTCAGGTCCTTCCAGGTGCCGGACACGCCCTTCACCTGCGCCTGGCCGCCCAGCCGGCCTTCGGTGCCGACCTCGCGCGCCACGCGGGTCACTTCGGCCGCGAACGACGACAGCTGGTCGACCATCGTGTTGATCACGTTCTTGATCTGCAGAATCTCGCCGCGCACGTCCACGGTGATCTTCTGCGTCAGGTCGCCCATCGCGATCGCGGTGGACACCTTCGACACGTCGCGCAGCTGCACGGTGAGGTTGGAGGCCATCGAGTTGACCGACTCGGTCAGGTCCTTCCAGGTGCCGGCCACGCCCTGCACGTCGGCCTGGCCGCCGAGCTTGCCTTCGGTGCCCACCTCGCGCGCCACGCGGGTCACTTCCGCCGCGAAGCTCCGGAGCTGGTCCACCATCGTGTTGATGGTGTTCTTCAGCTCCAGGATCTCGCCCTTC
>Ga0207706_10005927_pt1 | contig 11366 bp, 10 predicted proteins | sample KBSC53metaG_FD_184318 | JGI IMG/M metagenome (GOLD analysis project Ga0207706, IMG submission 184318) | Corn rhizosphere microbial communities from Kellogg Biological Station, Michigan, USA - KBS C5-3 metaG (SPAdes) (version 2) | ecosystem: Host-associated > Plants > Roots > Rhizosphere > Soil ... | reverse complement strand
CGCCCTTTCACGGCGGTAACAGGGGTTCGAGTCCCCTAGGGGACGCCATTGCGGGAATAGCTCAGTTGGTAGAGCACGACCTTGCCAAGGTCGGGGTCGCGAGTTCGAGTCTCGTTTCCCGCTCCAATTTCACAAAAACGCCGATCAGTGATGATCGGCGTTTTTGTTTGTGCAGCGTTTTGTACGCAACAAAAAAGGACCTTCGGGTCCTTTTTTGTTTTCACTCAGGCCCGCTGAATTACGGGCCAGTGCCTTATCAGAGCTTCGGTAGCTGGCCGACACGGCCCATCATCTCAGTGACGATCTGCAGGTCGAGCAGGAACTGGTCAACCGTCTTGAACTCGCCATCGGTATGCCCGGTGTATTTGACTTCAGGCCGGGCCAGGCCGAATTGCACGCCGTTCGGCAGTTCATGCACCGAGGTCGCGCCGGCAGACGTGCCGAACTCGTGCTTCATGCCGAGGTTTTCAGTGGCCACCGCCAGCAGTGCCTTGACCCATTCGCCTTCCGGATTGCGGTACATCGGTTCGGCGATCGAGTAAGTGAAGTCCACGGCAACATGGTTTTTCTTGCTCCAGGCCGCGAGCTTGTCAGCGATTTCTTTCTTCAACACTTCTGGCGATTTGCCCTTGGGCACGCGCAGGTTGACTGCCAGTTTGAAGGCTTTGTCGTCCACGCCGACGTAGGTCAGCGAGGTGGTCAGCGGACCCATGAACGAATCGGAGAAGCCCACGCCGAGTTTTTTACCCAGATAATCCAGGCCCCAGTTGGTGGACGCATAGCGTGCAGCGTCGGTGATCTGGTTGTGCTTGAGCGCCACCTTGCCGTCGAGGCTGTTGATGAAGTCGAGCATCCGCGCGACCGGGTTGACGCCGGACTCGGGTTCGGAGGAGTGCGCGGACACACCGGTGACACTCAGCTTGACGTCTTTGCCGTCAACCTTGGCCGCGACTTCGAAGTCACCACCGTGTTTTTTCGCGTATTCGCTGCCGGCTTTCTGCAGACTCGCAGCCAGTTGCTCAGGCTTGTCGGTGACGAGTGTCGCCACCGAAACCGATGGAATCTGGTTGGTTGCCAGGCCGCCGGTCATCGATATGATTTCTGCGCCGCTGCCTTCAGCCTTGCGCAGCGGGAAACTGGCCATGACCGTGCCGTAGCCTTTCTCGGCGATGACCACCGGGTAGCCACCGTCCAGCGCCATGTTGTAGTTCGGCGTCGGGTTGTGTTCGAAGTAATACGGGATCGCGTCGCCGGTGGTTTCTTCGGTGGTGTCCACCAGCAGTTTGAAGTTGCGTGCCAGCGGCAGCTTTTCTTCCTTGATCACTTTCATCGCGTACATCGCGACGACGATGCCGTTCTTGTCGTCCTCGGTGCCGCGACCGTACATGCGGTCGCCGATCAGCGTGACTTTGAACGGGTCGAGTTTGGTGCCGTCCTTCAGCACCCAGTTTTCCGGGGTGACCGGCACCACGTCGGCATGCGCGTGAATGCCCACGACTTCGTCGCCGCTGCCGTCGAGGGAGATTTCATAGACGCGGTTGTCGACGTTGCGGAACTTCAGGTTGAACGATTCGGCCAGGTTCTTGATCTTTTCGGCGATCTTGATGAACTCCGGATTGTCGTGCTGGGCCACGCCTTCTTTCTGGAAGGTCGGGATTTCCACCAGTTCGCGCAGGGTTTCCAGGGCGGCTTTGCCGTACTTGGCGCGGGTGTAAATGCCCAGCAGGCGGTAGATCTCGTTCTGCTGTTCCGCGCTCGGGGTCTTGTTGTCGAGAAAGGCGTTGATCGCCGGGCCGAGGTTGTCGGTTTTACCCAGGTCGCTCTTGCCTACGGCACCCAGAAACTGGCGGAAGTCGGTGAGGCTCGCCTCATCGAAACTCTTGAGAATGGCTGCGCTCTGTTGCGGAGTGATGTTGGCCTGCGCGGGCAGGGTGAACGCAGAAAAGCTGGCCAGGATCAGGCTGGTAGCGGCCAGTCGCTTGAGAGAAAAATTCATTGCGGTGGGCATTCCTTTGCAGGCAGTTGAGTGGAAGTGTTTGAAAGTTGAAACAAATCTTTTCCAAACTAACACCGCGAAGGTGTTGAAGGGGAGCCCCTGAAGTGGGATCCGTCGCACAGAAATGCAAAAGCGGCGCACAAACGAAAAAGGCCCGAGCAGTGTGCAACTGACCGGGCCTTGTCTTTGGGTGTCGTTTTTACATCGACAGCACCAGCCTGCCGGCGAACAGAATCAGGATCACGCCCATGCTGCGCTCGAACCAATGGCCCATGCGCATGAACAGGGTGCGTACCCGGCTGCTGGAGAAAAACAGCGCGACGATCACGAACCACAGCGCATTGACGAAGCACATCCACACCCCATACAGCGCCTGAATTTCCAGTGGGGTGCTGGCGCTGATGATCGTGGTGAAAATCGCCAGGAAGAACAGCGTGGCCTTGGGGTTGGTGGCATTGGTCAGAAAACCGGTGCTGAACGCCTTGAACAGCGACTGCTCGACCAGCGGTTCGTCAGCGCTTTTTTCGCCTTCGAGCGTGGTCTTCGGTTTACTGCGGATCAGGCTGATGCCGAGGTAAAAGATGTATGCGCCACCGATCACCTTGGCCACCGTCAGCAACCACGGCGTGGTGTGCATCAGGGCGCCAACGCCGAGCAAGGTGTAGATAACGTGAACGGAAATGCCGGCGCCGATGCCCAGTGCGGTGCAGATGCCCACCAGTCGGCCGAAGCGCACGCTTTGGCGAATGGTCACGGCAAAGTCCGGGCCGGGAGCGACCACGGCCAGAAAGTGAATGGTGGCCAGCGCCAGAAACTCGCCCAGGTAGTTCGATAACATCTCAGCTCCAGAAGGTCAGGGGTGAAGCATTGCCGCGATAGCCGACAAAGAACGAAAGGCTCAGACGCGGATCCGCCACGCCCGGGGTCACCGAGTGCATGCAGCGCGAATTGAACATGATGAAATCGCCGGGCTCCGGCCGCACTTCCAGGGTCGGTGGGCCGAGCAGCGCCGGGTCGATGCCGTAACTGTCGCCACGCATCTGGTCGAACTGATCCGGGGTGATGTCGTCGTCCCACATCTGCAGTGCGCCGCCCTCGGTCGGCATGTTCAGGTACACGTTGCAGGCGAACTGCGCCTCCAGGCTGCGGGCCTGAAAGCTGTCCGGGGCGTCCTTGGCGAAAATGTCGTGGTGGGCGAGGAAGCACACGCCGGGTTTGACCACCCGCGACAGGCCGACATACATCTTGCGGCCATAGAGGTTTTCCAGATGCGCGCCGGCCGGCCACGACTCGTCGAGCATGCAGCGCAGGGTGTCGACCGGCGAGGAATAGGGCGCACAGCGCTCGCGCAGTTCGGCGATGTTGCGGGTGGCGCGCTCGAAGTAGTCCTCGATCAGCAGCGGCTGGTTTTCCGCCTCGTAAAACGCCATGCCGATCCGGCCGATGCTCGGCGCGTTGATGTAGCCCTCAAAGCCCGGTGCAAGAATCTTGTCGCCAATCTCGATCGCCAGCGGCTCGGGCAAGAAGCCTTTGACGCGGATGGCGAGGACTTCTTCGTTGGCCAGTTTTTTTATGCACGTCTCATCGAGACGCTCGACGTCTAGCATCATTGTTTTTAGGTCCATCTATCGATAGTCAACGGAACCGGCGAGTGCGGTTCCCCCGGCGTCGGACGCTGCGCGGAGCAGCGCCCGAGAAGCTTAATCCACGCTGTAGTGGACGGATAACGTGCCTTTCTTCTGCGAAAGCGAGGCGATCGTGACTGTGCCCAAATCCTTCAGGCTGCGTACATGGGTGCCACCGCAGCCATAGGCCGGCAGCTCGCCAAAACCGATTTCCCGCGCGCCTTCGCGCAGTGAGGTCAGGCGCGGCAGATCGTGTTCGATCCACTGACTGATACCGTGTTGAACGGTTGGCGCGTCGACTTCCTGAGCGGCATCGCCCGGCTTGAATTGCACTCGGCCCTCGTCCGGCCAGTGGTGCGCCTTGATCGGCGTCCAGCCCATGGCCTGCACGAAATGCCCGATCAGGTGCCCGGCCGAGTGCATGCGGGTGTTGTAGCGGCGACGTTGTTCATCCACATGAATACAGGTCATGCCGGGTTTTACCGGACGATCGACGTAATGCACGATCCGGTCAGGTTCCTGCACCACGCGCAGCACCTGGCTTTCGCCGATAATGCCGGTGTCACAAGGCTGACCACCGCCTTGCGGATGAAACAACGTGGCGCGCAGCACCACGGCAAATTCGTTCTCGTGGGGCGTGCAGTCGAGGACTTCCACATTAGCCTTGAGGTCATCACTATGGAAAAAGAGGCGAAGCGTCATATTCCATGCCCTTATTAAAGTGTCTGTTTTTATTATATGAATCGTGCAATAACGTGATAATCCGTTCAAACATCAAAGGACTTGTGCGCTGTGAGCATCAATCTTCCGCTGCCACTGCTCGGTGAAATGGCGATCTTCGTCAAGGTCGTAGAGACCGGCAGTTTTTCCGAGGCGGCCCGCCAGTTGGGCTCGTCGCCGTCGGCGATCAGTCGCAGCATTTCCCGCCTGGAAAAGGCCCTGGCTACGCGTTTGCTGCAGCGCACTACGCGCAAACTGCGCCTAAGTGACGGTGGCGAGGAAGTGTTCAAGCGCTGTCAGGAGATGGTCAGCGCCGCCAAATCGGTGATGGAGATCAGCGGGCAGTTCACCCACGAGGCGGAAGGGCTGGTGCGGGTCAGTGTGCCGAAAGCGGTCGGGCGTTTCGTGATTCATCCGCACATGCCTGAGTTTCTGCGGCGTTATCCGAAGGTCGATGTCGAGTTGCTGCTGGAAGACCGTCAGGTTGATCTGATCGACGATCATGTCGACCTGGCGATTCGTATCACTGACCGTCCGCCGGCCGGGCTGGTCGGACGGCAGTTGCTGACCATCGACCATTTGCTCTGCGCCACCCCGCAATATCTGGCCGAACATGGCACGCCGACCCACCCGCATGACTTGCTCAATCACAGCTGCATCTATCTGGGGGAAACCCCAAGCGATGCACGCTGGAAATTCAAGAAGGGCAGCAAAGCGGTGACCGTCGGCGTACGTGGCCGTTATGCCGCCAACCATACGGGCGTGCGGCTCGGGGCAGTGTTGCAGCACATTGGTATTGGCAGCCTGCCGTACTTCACCGCGCGTTATGCGCTTGAGCAGAAGTTGATCGTGCAGGTGTTGCCGGAGTGGACGTTCCTCGCTTCCTACCACGGTGGTCTGTGGTTGCTGCATTCGCCCACGCGCTACCTGCCGCCGAAGCTGCGGGTATTCATCGATTATCTGGTGGAGTGCCTGGAGAAGGAGCCGACGTTGAGCAAGCCGGGCAAGGCGGGGGCGCCGAATAATCTGGCGCTTGCGTATGAATTGCCGGAGAGCGAGGGGCTGCTTTAAAAGCAAAAGATCGCAGCCTGCGGCAGCTCCTACACAATCCCTGTAGGAGCTGCCGCAGGCTGCGATCTTTGATCTTTGAACGCTTAGTGCTTGCTGTCCTGGGCAGACATCGCCAGCAACTGTTTTTCCTGATTCCAGTCGAATGGTTCGTCGTTCTGTTCGGCTTCGTAGCGACGCTCTTCCAGTGCCTGATACAGGTCGATTTCTTCATCGGACAGGTAGTGCAGGCAGTCGCCGGCGAAGAACCACAGCAGATCCCGCGGGATCAGGTGGGCAATTTGCGGATAGCGGGTAATCACTTGGGTCAGGATGTCCTGGCCCAGGTACTGGCTTTCGATCGGATCGATCGGCAGGGACGCCAGCAGTTCGTCAAAGCGCTCCAGGAACAAGGCATGGCTTTCTTCGGGAACCTGTTCGGCCTCACCTACGGCGACCAGGATACTGCGCAGGTGGTCGAGCAAAACCAGATGATCGGCAACGACGTTGGACACGAGATAAGTCCTCAAGAGCAAAACGGGCGCGGGAGTATAAAGCTCTCGCGCCCGTTTTTCATAAATAAACAGCTACACGGTCGCCAGCATCAGCGGACTTTGCCTTCTGCCTGTTTCAGCTCTTCCTTGTCGAAATCATCGACGTCGATCACCTTGCGCCGTGCCGCTTCGGCATCGCGCAGGGTCTGTGCTTCCTGCGGTTGCAGCACCCCGGCCTCCAGTGCGGCGTCGATGGCGTGTTCGCCAGCGACCGGTTTGACCTGACCACTCTTGAGCGAGGTGTGCAGTTTCTTGTGCAGCGGTTGGGCGGCATTCAGCAAATCGCTGGCGTGTTGCAGGGCACCGACGGCATCGTCGGCGGACTGCGGGCGATAGCAGCCGGCGAGCAGTTCTTCGAGAGTCGGATCACCTTTGGCGCGACCAATAACAGCTGCCACTTCGGCACCGAGCTTGTCCGATGGGCCTTTGTGGCGACGGCCGAACGGGAATACGATCACTCGCAGCAGGCAGCCAAACACTTTGTTCGGGAAGTTGCTCAGCAGCTCATCCAGTGCCCGTTCCGACTGACCGAGGCTTTCTTCCATGGCCCAACGGAACAGCGGCTCCATATGCGCCGGCGAATCCAGGTCGTGATAACGCTTGAGCGCAGCGGAGGCCAGATACAGGTTGCTCAACACATCGCCAAGACGTGCGGACAGGCGTTCGCGACGCTTCAGTTCGCCACCCAGCAGCATCATGCTGAAGTCGGCGAGCATGGCGAAAGCCGCTGCCTGACGGTTGAGTGCGCGGAAGTAGCCCTGACTGATCCTGTCCCCAGGCGCATGTTCGAAGTGGCCGAAGCCCAGGTTCAGCACCAGGGTACTGGCGGCGTTGCCGACGGCAAAACCGATGTGCTTGAGCAGCAGGCCATCGAATTCTTTCAGTGCCTGTTCTTTGTCTTCGCGGCCGGCGAGGGCCATTTCCTTGAGGACGAACGGATGGCAGCGAATGGCGCCCTGACCGAAAATCATCAGGTTGCGCGAGAGGATGTTCGCGCCTTCCACGGTGATGAAGATCGGCGCGCCGTTCCAGCTGCGCCCGAGGTAGTTGTTCGGCCCCATGATGATCGCCTTGCCGCCGTGCACATCCATGGCGTGGGTGATGCACTCGCGGCCGCGTTCGGTCAGGTGATACTTGAGGATCGCCGACAGCACCGACGGTTTCTCGCCCAGATCCACCGCGTTGGCGGTGAGCATGCGTGCGGCGTCCATCATCCAGGCGTTGCCGCCGATGCGCGCCATGGCTTCCTGAATGCCTTCGAAGGCCGACAGCGGGACGTTGAACTGTTCACGAATCTGCGCGTACTGACCGGTCACCAGACTGGTGAACTTGGCCGCGCCGGTACCGACTGCCGGCAGCGAAATCGAACGCCCCACCGACAGGCAATTCATCAGCATCATCCAGCCCTTGCCGAGCATTTCCTGGCCGCCGATGAGGTAGTCCAGCGGGATGAACACGTCTTTGCCCGAGTTCGGGCCGTTCATGAACGCGGCACCCAGTGGCAGGTGACGACGGCCGATTTCCACACCCGGTGTATCGGTGGGGATCAGCGCCAGACTGATGCCGAGATCTTCCTTGTCGCCCAGCAGATGCTCCGGGTCATAGGCTTTGAAGGCCAGACCGAGCAGGGTCGCGACCGGGCCGAGGGTGATGTAGCGTTTTTCCCAGTTCAGGCGCAGGCCGATGACTTCCTGGCCTTCCCATTCACCTTTGCAGATGATCCCGGTGTCCGGCATGGCGCCAGCATCGGAGCCGGCCAGCGGACCGGTGAGGGCGAAGCACGGAATGTCGTCGCCACGGGCCAGCCGCGGCAGGTAGTGATTGCGTTGTTCGTCGGTGCCGTAATGCAGCAGCAGTTCGGCCGGGCCGAGGGAGTTGGGCACCATCACGGTGGAGGCGAGGTCGCCGCTGCGGGTCGCGAGTTTCATCGCCACTTGCGAGTGGGCGTAGGCGGAAAAGCCCTTGCCGCCGAATTCCTTGGGAATGATCAGGGCGAAGAAGCCATGTTCCTTGATGTGGCTCCAGGCTTCGGGCGGCAGGTCCATCGACTGGCCGATCTGCCAGTCAGTGACCATCGCGCAGAGTTCTTCGGTCGGGCCGTCGATAAAGGCCTGTTCCTCCTCGCTCAGTTGCGCCTTGGGATAGGACAGCAGTTTGTCCCAGTCGGGGCGGCCGCTGAACAGCTCGCCATCCCACCATACGGTGCCGGCATCGATCGCGTCGCGTTCGGTTTGCGACATCGGCGGCAGGGTTTTCTGGAACCAGTTGAACAGCGGCGCGGTGAAGTGTTTGCGGCGCAGGTCAGGCAGCAGCAACGGCGCGGCAACCGCCGCAAGCACGACCCACAACACCAGCAGCAACCAGCCCGGGGCATGGCTGAAAATGCCCATCGCCAGCAGGTATACGGCGACGATACCCAACGCGGGCAGGGGGGCGATGCGGCGGTGGGCGAGATACGCCACACCGACGATCAGAACCAGTATCCACAACAACAGCATATGTAATCCTCCGTGAACCAAGGCAAACCGACCCTCCAGAGCTTAGACGGCATCTGTAAAACGGGGTGGTCAGAACATGGTGATTGAACTCGTGGGAAACCCCGGATGGTTTTCGTAGGTTCGGTGGGCAACACCCGTGGGAAATCGTTCGCCGCTCCCGCGTCTTCGCGTGCATGTTTGGCCGAAACGTCGTTATCTCTGTGCTTGAGCTGTCGCTAGACTCGGGGCTCACCCAGGAGAACATCGTCATGCACGAGTATCTGAGTCCCGGCCGCTTCATCGATAGTGACCACCCGGCGGTGGTGGAGTTCGCCGAACAACACCGCGGTGCCAGCCGCGACCCGCTCGCGCAGGCGATCAGTCTCTATCACGCCGTGCGCGAAGCGGTGCGCTACAACCCGTATACCTTCAGCCTCGACCCGCAAACCCTGTGCGGCAGCTATGCGCTGGCCACCGGGGAAAGCTATTGCGTGCCCAAGGCCACATTGCTGGCCGGGTGCGCACGGCATTGCGGCATTCCCGCACGCATCGGTCTGGCCGACGTCAAGAATCACCTGTCGACCCCGCGTCTGCTGGAACTGCTGCGCAGCGATGTGTTCGCCATGCACGGTTACACCGAACTGTTCCTCAACGAGCGCTGGGTCAAGGCCACGCCGGCCTTCAACCAGCAACTCTGCGAACTGTTCAACGTCGCACCATTGGACTTTGACGGGATCAATGACAGCGTTTTCCACCCGTACAACCGTGACGGCGCGCTGCTGATGGAATATCTGGTCGATCACGGCCAGTTCGTCGATGTGCCGGAGCGGTTCTTCTTCGAGCACTTGAAAAAGTGCTACCCGCATCTGTTCGGCGAACATCAGGCGAAGGTCTTGGGCGATATGCAGAGTGATTTGAGTCGGGTCTGATCCGGCGTATGCTGCCTGCCCACGCATTGGAAAAGAGGCGGTCATGCTGAAGATCTGGGGACGGAAAAACTCATCGAATGTCAGGAAGCCACTGTGGGCCGCCGAGGAGCTGGGCCTGGCCTACGAGGCGATTGACGCCGGTGGCGCCTTCGGTGTGGTCGACACGCCTGAATACCGGGCGATGAACCCGAACGGCCGGGTGCCGGTGATCGAGGATGATGGCTTCGTGCTGTGGGAATCGAATGCCATCGTGCGTTACCTGCTGGCCAGGCATGCACCGAACAGCGCCTGGTATCCGGCAGACCTGCAAGCCCGGGCCATCGCGGACAAGTGGATGGATTGGACCACCTCGAGTTTTGCCGGGCCGTTCCGCACCGTGTTCTGGGGCGTGTTGCGTACCCCAGCGGACCAGCAGGACTGGCCGTCGATCAACGCCGCAATCAAGGAATGCACCGCGCTGCTGGCCATGGCCGATCAGGCCCTCGCCAGCCAGCCGTACCTGTCCGGCAGCGAAATCGGCATGGGCGACATTCCGCTGGGCAGTTTCATTTATGCCTGGTTCGAGATGCCCATCGAACGTGCCGCGCAGCCGCATCTGCAGGCTTGGTACGCACGGCTGAAGCAGCGTCCGGCCTATCAGAAAGCAGTCATGACCGCGTTGACTTGATAATAACTATCGACACTCTTGACTGTACTTGTGTGGCGGCGGCAAGCACCATTGCGCTCATGCGCCGTGGTTGTTTTGTTCGCCGCCCGGCCCAATCTTTCCTTTTCTTCCCTTCTTGGTGCGTAAATCCGATATGAGTTCCGCTCTGTCCATCCGGCAGCTAACCAAAACCTACGGCAACGGGTTCCAGGCCTTGAGTGGTATCGATCTGGACGTCGCCGAAGGTGACTTTTTCGCCTTGCTCGGCCCCAACGGCGCCGGCAAATCCACGACCATCGGCATTCTCTCGACCCTGGTCAACAAGACCAGCGGCACGGTGAATATCTTCGGTCATGACCTGGACAAAAACCCCGCCGCGCTCAAGCGCTCGATCGGTGTGGTGCCCCAGGAATTCAACTTCAACCAGTTCGAAAAGACTTTCGACATCGTCGTGACTCAGGCCGGTTACTACGGCATCCCGGCGAAGATCGCCAAGGAGCGCGCCGAGCAGTACCTGACCCAGCTCGGCCTGTGGGACAAGCGCGATGTGCCGTCGCGTTCGCTGTCCGGCGGCATGAAACGCCGACTGATGATTGCCCGCGCCCTGGTGCATGAGCCGCGCCTGCTGATCCTCGATGAGCCGACCGCTGGCGTCGACATCGAACTGCGTCGCTCGATGTGGACGTTCCTCACCGAGCTGAACCAGAAAGGCATCACCATCATCCTCACCACGCACTATCTGGAAGAGGCTGAGCAGTTGTGCCGCAACATCGGCATCATCGACCACGGCACCATCGTCGAGAACACCAGCATGAAACAGCTGCTGGGCCAGCTGCACGTCGAGACCTTCCTGCTGGATCTGAAAAACGACTTGCACGCCGCGCCGCAATTGATCGGCTATCCCGCCCGGTTGCTCGACGGCCATACCCTGGAAGTCCAGGTCGACAAATCCATGGGCATCACCGCGCTGTTCACTCAATTGGCGCAGCAGAATATTGAAGTGCTGAGCCTGCGTAACAAAACCAATCGCCTCGAGGAGCTGTTCGTGTCTCTGGTAGAGAAGAATCTGTCGAAGGTGGCGGTATGAGTTCCGAGTTCCGCCCCAACCTCGTCGCCCTCCAGACCATCGTTTATCGCGAGGTCAAACGCTTCACGCGGATCTGGCCGCAGACCCTGCTGCCGCCGGCGATCACCATGGTTCTGTACTTCGTGATCTTCGGTAACCTGATCGGCAAGCAGATTGGCGGCATGGGTGGCTTCAGTTACATGGAGTACATCGTGCCGGGGCTGATTATGATGTCGGTGATCACCAACTCCTACGGCAACGTGGTCTCGAGCTTCTTCGGCAGCAAGTTCCAGCGTTCCATCGAGG